>Ga0265338_10001369_pt1 | contig 39627 bp, 34 predicted proteins | sample 42126metaG_FD_193579 | JGI IMG/M metagenome (GOLD analysis project Ga0265338, IMG submission 193579) | Rhizosphere microbial communities from Carex aquatilis grown in University of Washington, Seatle, WA, United States - 4-21-26 metaG | ecosystem: Host-associated > Plants > Roots > Rhizosphere... | reverse complement strand
TTGTACCATATTGTAATACTTATATTCTTTATTTTCTATTTTCTCACATAGATTTGGACATTCGCTTAAGTATTTAACCATATTTTTTCTAAAAAAAAGTACATTAAATTTCATTAAATCGCCACCCCCTTTTTGCAATAAATAAGTCTCAACAGAATTAACAGTTGTTACCGTAGGAGCCCCTGCGACAACAGGTGTTTTTGTATCATATTCAGTGAAACTGAAACCATAAAGTTTTAAATTTCCATCTATAATAACATGAAGGAAAATATCCTTATTATTTTTGACTGTTGACAACATTCGAATTTCTTTTCCATCAACAGTGAAATTGAATTCCTTGGCATCATCAGGTTTTAATATCTTTTTATCCCCATTTCCTTCATAATATGTTACCCCTTTCTGCAAATATTGTAAATCAGCATTAAACCCTATAGAAGTTGATGATGGAATATCAAATGTTACATTTGCTGTTTTATCACTAAAAACGATAACGCCATCTAATTTTTTAGCATGTATACTAAAGAAACAAAGCATCCCTAAAAAAATTAAACTCAGTTTTTTTCTCATCTTTTTGTTTTATTGATTATTAAATGTTTTTTATTACGACTTACAAATATATATTTATTTCATATATCTTTTTCTATAATGATACCGTTTGAGAAACAGAGCTTTGCTTTTACCTTTGAAATAGTTAGAAACTACCTAACACTGACCGACATTACACTATGAAGATTCGAGGTTTTAGCCCTGTGTTAATATACCACAGAATTAAAGCCCGATTCGTTTTAGAAATCTAATTACAGTATATTATCCCGCCTTACTGTATTTGGTTACTTACCACAATTTGAATTATAATAATTAACTATTTTTTCTAAATCGTCTGACCTAAATTCTTTATTTTCTATTTTCTCACATAGTTTTGGGCATTCGCTTAAGTATTCTACCATTTTTTTTCTAAAAGAAAATCCTTTAAATTTCATTAAATCACCGCCTCCTTTTTGAAATAAATAATTATCAACAGATATATTACTTCCTGCCATAGGAGCCCCTCCAACACCAGGTGCTCCTCCTGTATATTGAGAGGAATGAAAATTAAAAAGTTTTAGATTTCCATCAATGATAATTTGAAGAAACAAATCCTTATCATCTTTGACTGTTGACAACATTCGAATTTCTTTTCCATCAATAGTGAATTTGATTTCCTTGGCATCATCGGGTTTTAATTTCTTTTTATCCCCATTTTCATAATAGGTTACCCCTTTTTGTACATGTGCAAAATCAGGATCAAATCCGATAAGGGCTGTTGATGGGATATCAAATGTTACATTTGCTGTTTTATCACTAAAAACGATAACGCCTTCTATTTTTTTAGCATGTATACTAAAGAAACAAAGCATCCCTAAAAAAATTAAACTCAGTTTTTTTCTCATTTTTTTGTTTTATTGATTATAAATTTTTTTATTACGACTTACAAATATATCTTTTTCTATAATGATACCATTTGAGAAACAGAGCTTTGCTTTTATCTTCGAAATAGTTAGAAACTACCTAACACTGACCGACATTACACTATGAAGATTCGAGGCTTTGGCTCTGTGTTAAGACACCAACAATGCAAAAGCCCGATTCATTTAATAATTTTATCTTCTGCTAAAACAGACTGCAATTTATTTAAAGCTAAAAAGAAAGATTTTTTTCAATAACAACAAAGCAAAACACTTTGCAAAAAGCATAAAAATACAAACTACAATTAACAGGGATGGAAATGTTACCATTGGGGAATTACTTAATAATCCGTTTTGTTAATAGTAACAGAACACATAAAATTATTCTACTATTACCAAACTTACCTATTTCACCAAGCGAAACATTCATACAATAACAGGATTCTAATCTATAACTTTTTTAAAGAATCCTTTATAAGCTACTGTCAAAAACCAGTTTAAAGAATTCGGGTTCATATCCGGACTTAGTTTTGATAAATCTGTATTATAATAATCAGCTCCTAAACTTACAACAATATAACTATAGCCCTTTAATTTAAAATATCTATTAATTCCAATACCATAAGTCGATCCGCTTATAATATCGGTGCCATAAGAATCTTGGTTATTATTATAATCAATAGTACAATAAGTAGAATTTAAGCCGATTTTTACATCTGCACTCCATTTCTTATTAAAGTTATATATATATCCAAAAGCCGTGTTCATAGTACTTATCATTATTCCATTTTGATTATGTATGATAAAATGATTGAAGGTCATATCCTTTGTAGGTGTAAAATCAGTCATCGATTCACCCAAAAGAAAGTAGAAATTTCTATAGAATATCTTATAATCAAATGTTTCACTAACTATATTATCCATATAACTCGGTTTGAAAACCTGGTTTAAAGAGGCTCCCATATCAAATTCTATTGCCCAACGGCTCGGTACTACTGTTTTACAAATTAGAGTATCATTCTTTGTGGTTTTTTGAGCGTAGATACTTACAGAGAATAAGATTGAGATGCTTAGAATTATTGTTTTTTTCATTTTAAGATGGGGTTTATTTATTTCTATTTCATATTCTCCTACATGATGCAATTATGCGAGAGCGTGGGAAAAAGAGTTATTGATAACTTTATGACTAAAAAATTAAAAAAGGTTGCACTTTCAAAGGTTAAAAAATGTAATCAATGACAACTGTTTACTTTTCAAATATATAGTTTTATTTCAACCTACCAATAAAAAAGGATGCAAAATGCATCCTTTCCTTGAGTGATTGAGTGATTATTGAACGATAATTAATAAGAAACTTAGCCATTTTAACGATTTGCTTACCCGTCTTATCAAGAAGCTTAACCGATTTAATGAATCGCTTAACTGATTTGATGAATTACTTAACCGATTTGATGAATCGCTTAACCATCTTGGTGAATTGCTTAACCGACTTAACGAATCGCTTAACTGATTTAACGAATTGCTTAACCTATTTGATGATTCGCTTAACCGACTTAACGAATTGCTTAACTGATTTAATGAATCGCTTAAGCTTTTTACTAAGGAAGTTAAGCATTTTATCAATTAGCTCAACCTCCTTAGTAATTAGCCTGCTCTACTTAGAGAGTAGCCTTTGGTTGGGTTATTTTACTCTTATCTTCACGCTCTGACTCCATTCAGTTTTTTCACCGTTGGGAAGCATGCGGCGGTTTTGGAAATAATAAACGGTGCCCGACGTAAGATTGTTTACAGTTGCTTTGGCTGTTCTGTCAGAGGCTATAAGCGTCCAAGTAGAATTGTCCAAACTCATGCGCCATTCGTGAGGCCCCGAACCTTCAGCACCTAAGATAACGCTGCCTTCTTCAATACCGTCTTGTGCTGTGTTTTTAGGTTTGCTTGCTACAGTGGTTTTTTTTGTAGCCATGCTGGCACTGGTAATGATTGCTTCGGCTTTGCCGGGGTTGGCATCGGCCACGATTTGCACATCGCTACGCAGTGAGCGGAGATCGTTTTTCACCAATTCCAAAGCTACATTGCGTGCATCCACACTCACTGTGGGCGGTGTGGTGCTGCAACCCGTTTGAGCAGCATCGAGGGCAGTGATGTCTACGTTGAGAACCGTTACTTTGGCGGCAGAGCCCGTGAAGTAAGCATTGCCCGACATGGCCTTGAAAACGGCTTTGGCAAAAAGGATAAGTTCGATAACCTTACTTGGAAAATTGAGTGCGACAGTTATACGCTTCGCAAGCGTTTTTGGTTTTGTTTTCATAATTTTAATTTTTATTTGTTTAATTATTACGATACAAAAGTATTAGATATGACTTCTACTTAGTTGTCGGAAAAGTGACAACTAACTTATTGAAATTTTTAGTATGGCGGTGTGGTTTTTTTTGAAAAATGTTATTGAAAAATTAAGAATTATGAATGAAGAATTAAGAATGAATATGAAAGAAGAGTGGCTGATGGGCTTCGCTTTTTTTGTGGATGAAAGTGCGGTAGTGAGGGGGTTTTCTTTTAATTTACCCTTTCATTTGGTTGAGTAGGAGGGGTCGTCAACAGGTGAACTTTGAGTCACCCGCTGACTTAGAATTTACCCTCGCGATTCAATTGCACGGCAGTGGTGTTAATATTAAAACATTTAAGTTTCATTAACTAAAAACGGTTGCTTTTTGGTTTGTTTTTTTCTTCAACGGAATAAAAAATCTATAAAAAAGAGGTCGGAGGATATTTTTTTTATATTTTTATGAACGGGGCTTCGGCTCACTTCGACTCATTTCGACTACGCTCAGTGCAAGTCGCTCAATGCAGGTCGCTCAGTGCAAGTCGCTCAGCCGCCTTCCGGCTATGCTTAATCGCCTTCCGAATCCTTGCTTCGCATAAATAAAGGCTGCCCGATGGGGCAGCCTTTATATTATATGGTGATTAATGAAATGATTATTATCCCTTTTATTTCTTGGGGCGAATGCCTTAGGCTATGGTAAACATAGCCTTTGGTCAAAATGTTTGCAGATAAAGATGCCATTATTTCAAAATGGCAGCGGACTGAAAGTCCTTTATATCTTAGCCTAGGATATCCGTCCTAGGTATGTAAATGAATAATTATTGTATTTTGTTTCGTATTGCATTTGCCAATTCCTCCATTTCCTCCGGCGAAAGTTTCAATCGGGGGTTAGTGAAGCGCATATCCGATTCTTGATTGAGTGGAATAAGGTGAATATGTGCATGTGGCACTTCAAGGCCTAACACCGCCACACCAATACGCTTGCAAGGAACTGTTGCCTGAATGGCTTTGGCTACTTTCTTGGCAAATAGATGTAAACCGGCAAGGGTTTCATCATCGAGGTCGAAGATGTAATCTACTTCGGTCTTAGTTATCACTAATGTATGTCCTTTAGTCAAGGGACCTATGTCCAGAAATGCAAAATAGCGGTCGTCTTCCGCTATTTTATAACAGGGAATTTCTCCGTTAATAATCTTTGTAAATATAGAAGCCATGTTATCAATTAATAATTAATAGTGAATAATTAATAATTAGAGAGAAAACATTCTTACTTCTCCTTTAGGGAACAGACAATCACTGTATGTATCAAAAAAAAGAATGTTGAGGGGTTCTTAAAGAGAGATTTCTACTATTTCAAATTCAATTTTACCGTTAGGTACGGTAACCACTACCTTTTCGCCCAATTTCTTACCTAATAAACCTTTGGCAATAGGGGTAGTAACTGATAGCTTATGTTCTTTTAAATTGGCTTCACTTTCGGACACTATCAAATAGGTCATTTCTTGTTTGGTAGCCGTATTTCTTATTTTAACCTTATTCAATAACTGCACAGAGTTAATAGTAAGTTTGCTTTCGTCAATCATACGTGCATTGGCCACCATGTTTTTAAGCTGCGAAATTTTCATTTCCAACATACCTTGTGCTTCTTTGGCTGCATCGTATTCTGCATTTTCTGATAAGTCGCCTTTATCGCGTGCTTCTGCAATTTGTTTAGAGATAGCAGGGCGCTCAATGCTTTCTAAGCGATTGAGTTCTTCCACTAACTTTCTGTAACCTTCTTCGGTCATGTAATTTGCTGCCATGATACTTGTTTTATTTCAGTACTATTAAAAAACAAAAGAATTCCAACCTAAGCCGGAACTCTTCTTTTGAGTTGTTTCGTTAATGCAAAGATACACATTTTTTAAATCAATGCGTATTTTGTTTTATGCTTTAGAGCAGAGAGTCTATTTAAATAGTTTTAAAAATTAAAAAGAATTCCTACAGAGTCTCTCTTAAATAAGATTACGCTGTTTTCCTTTTTACTTTATGCGCATTAAACCAATCTCTGGCATTTATAATTGCCACTTCGATGGGGCTGATGATATAACCGAGTTCTTTAATTGCTTTTTCCGAACTATAATAATGAGGCATCAGACCAATTACCGCATCATTGTAGGAGACAAATGGTTTTATATGAAGCAGAGAGGCAGTATTTTCAAAAATAATGGCTACTCCTTTGGCTAACCAATTGGGAAGAATAATCAGCGGCTTGGTTTTCCCACAAATTAGAGCTGCCAAGGAGAAAAACTCCATGTAGGTTAAATTATGACCTCCTAAAATATAGCGTTCGCCTGTTTTCCCTTTTTCAGCAGCAAGGATTGCTCCGCGGCAAACATCCAATACACTTACAAAAGAGTTTCCTCCCTTGGTAACCGCAATCATTTTACCATGCATTACTTCCAACACCATACGCGAGGAGCTGTATTTCACATCCCAGGCACCAATCATCAGCGATGGATTGATAATCACGGCATCAAGTCCTTTTTTTATAGCCTCATACACACATGCTTCGGCGGCCTTCTTGGTGTCGCAATAAGGATTGTTGAGTGTATCGAAATTATAAGTTGTTTTTTCGTTGGCAGGGCTGCCGTCAGTATTCACTCCAACGGCATCAACAGAACTTAGATGGACAAACCTTTTCACGTGTTGGTTTAGAGCCGCATTAAGTATATTTCGGGTGCCATCCACATTGATTAATTCCATCGCTTTTCGGTTTCTCTCCAAGGAAGAAACCATGGCGGCTATATGATAAACAATATCAATGTCCTTGCAGGCGGTAAGCAATGAGGGATAATCAGTAACATCACCGGTAAGACATGTTACCCGTTCTAATCCTTCGGCAGCAGGAGCTTCTTTCCCTCCTCTACTGATATAAAAGAGTTCGTTTGAAGGATCTTGTGCAAGCAAGCGTAAAAGATTACCTCCCACAAAACCGGTAGCTCCCGTGATTAGAATCTTCATGTTGATTTTTTATTCGTTTGAAACCAGGCTACGGTTTCTTTAACTCCTGATTCAAGCAGATATTCGGGTTTGAAATTAAAATCCCGCGTCAATTCCGAGATATCACAAATCCAGTTTCGACAACTCATTATTTTATATTTATCTATATTCAAGGTTGGGACTTGTCCAAACCACCCTCCTATTATATCAAAACTATAATACAAGAATTTGGCTATGGGTAAAGGGAAGGTGATTTTAATTGTTTTCCTGTTCAGGTGCTTTTTAATAATGCCGGCATATATTTGCTGCGTGTAATTTTGTCCATCCGAAATAAAATAGGCTTTTCCCTCTATCTTGCTTTCCAACATTGGGAAAAGAGCTTTGACTAAGTCGGTAATATAAATAAACGACATGTATTGTGGTTTTAATCCCACATAAGCTTCTATGCCTTTATCCACCATCGACACATATATATTGTATTCTTTGTCCTCAGGACCATACACACCGGTAGGACGGGCAATAATATAAGGGAAACCGGTAGTGGATTGCAGTAACTGTTCCGATTTCAATTTGCTTAATCCATAAAGAGTATTGGGATGCGGAGTATCAGTTCCTCTCAAAGGTTCAAGTGTGTTTTCATCTCCCGGACCAATTGCTCCAAGACTACTTATGTATAAGAATTTTTGAGGGATGCAATTTGTTTCAATCAGTGCTTCTACAAAGTTCTTCGTGTTTTCATAATTTACCTTGTGAAAATCTGATTTCTTTTGGCACTTGGTTATACCTGCATTGTGAATGATATAATCGAACTTGCCATATTGCTCTTTACACGAAAGTAAATAGGATTTTAGCTCTGATTTATTTCCATATGGTAAATCTACGAATGTAAGCGAAGGAATATCCTTAAACTGATTTAAGTTACTTGACGAACGCACTCCGGCAAAGGTTTCATAACCTCGATCAACTGCAGCTCTTACTAAATAACTACCAACAAAGCCGGTGGCTCCTGTGATTAGTATTTTCATATGCTATAAAATATTGAACACAAATTACACAAATCAACGCAAATTTAAAACCTTTTCATCGTGAAAATTTGTGCTATTTGTGTAATTTGTGTTCCTTTTATTATTTACTATTTAAAACAAACTCATCTGTCCCGTAATCTCATCTATAATTTTCGATGTATCTTCCTTTTCCTCTTTTTCTTTTGTAGCTTTCTTTTCTTTTGTAGTTGCTTTCGACTTTGATTCTTTTTTGACAGGTTCTGGAATAACTTCTAATACAACCTCAGGGACTGCTTCTTCTTTAACTACCTCTGCCTTCGCTTCATGACTTTCAGTCTCGTCCTTCTCTTCTCTTTGCTCTTTATTCTTTGTTCTTTGTTCTTTATTCTCTACCCTCGGTTCTTCAACCTCCACAATATCTTCCGCCTCTTCTACTACACTATCATCTTCATCAAGCAATTCTTCATTCTCAATTCTTAATTCTTCATTTCCCAAATCCTCATCCGTTGTTGGTACGTTAGTTGGTTCGGGTTCTTCTTCGGGTTCAGGGAAATGGGTTGGTTCGAGTTCGATTACTTTTACCACATCAAATTGGCTGATACGCTTGCCTTTGGCTTTGAAACTTTTCACACCAATAAAGTCATCCACATCTACTATCAACGAACCGCGATGTTTATCATTTCCACCAAAGATGGCTTCGAAGCGTGGATACACATGATCAGAAAGTACCAACAATTGGGATTGAGGATTTTCTCCTAATAGATTAGCACGCTTTTGTGAAGGTTCCAATTGGAAGCGTTTGATGTATTTAAAGCCTTGTTCGGCATCATCCAATGCAACCGACCAAACCTTATTCGGATTAAACTTTTCTATGCGTAACAAATCATTTTCATAGTGATTACTGAGATCGAAACTGGTGGTGTAGTAATCGCCGTTTTTGCAAAGAACCAAAATAAGATCATCGCTATAAAACTCACCCAAGCGATATCCTCTGGCATCATGGTTAAGTCGGAACACATCCGGATCAAACCATATTTGACGACCGCCGAGTGTGGAACCTCCTTTTTGTTTTAAGGCTATTTTATGAATATCATTTTTAGTTAATATATTCCCCATTGACTGCCGTCCTTTGATAGCCACCTCACTGAAGTCTTTTTCAAACACAAGCACCTTTAAACGTGGCTTTGGTTTGAGTGTAATTCTAACAAGTTCGGCTTCACCATTTGGATTGGCCGTAAAATAATGCACTTTAGAACCGGGGGTTCCTTGTGTTATATCATAATCTTTATCGCGGGTTACACCTGTTACCGAGAAGCGTTTAATATAATAAGGACCATCCTTTCCATCGCGGTATATGGTATTATAAACAGTTCGTTTATCGTTCTTTTTGAATATGCTTAGATGCAATATATTTTTACCGACATAAAGTTTGTCGGTAACTTTTACCACCTTGTATTTTCCATCTTTGAAGAAAATAACGATATCATCGATGTCCGAGCAGTTACATATAAACTCATCACGCTTGAGGCTGGTTCCGATAAACCCTTCTTCGCGGTTGATGTAAAGCTTTTCGTTTGCTTCCACCACTTTAGAAGCCACGATGGTTTCAAAACTACGTAGTTCAGTACGACGGGGGAAGTTTGCTCCATAACGTGACTTCAATCCCGAATACCAAGTAATGGCGTATTCAATAATGTGTTCTAAATGGTAATCTATTTCCTCCACATTATCTTTCATCATGGCGATTTGCTCTTCTGCCTTTTCTGAATTAAAACGAAGGATGCGACCCATCTTGATTTCCATTAAACGGGCAATATCGTCTTTTACAATTTCACGAACGAAGACTTTTTTGAAAGGTTCCAAGCGAGAATCAATATGAACAATAGCCTCATCGAGCGACTTGCTATCTTCAAATTTCTTATCCTTGTAGATGCGTTCTTCAATAAATATTTTTTCTAAGGAAGCAAAGTGCAGTTGTTCGATCAATTCTCCTTTTTGAATCTCCAATTCCTGACGAAGCAGACTTACCGTATTGTCAGTATTATGACGAAGCACATCACTTACATTCAAAAACCAAGGTTTGTTGTTGTGTATTACACAACAGTTTGGAGAGATGCTGGATTCGCAATTGGTAAAAGCGTAAAGCGCATCAATGGTTTTGTCGGATGATGTTCCCGGAATGAGATGAACCAGAATCTCCACGTTCTGCGCGGTATTATCATCTACCTTACGGATTTTTATCTTGCCGCGTTCATTTGCTTTAACAATAGATTCTATCAAACTACCTGTATTTACACCATAAGGTACTTCTGTAATAACAAGAGTCTTATTGTCAAGCTTACTAATCTTTGCACGAATCTTTACGCTACCTCCTCGCTGACCGTCGTTGTACTTACTAACATCAATAGAACCCCCTGTTAAAAAATCGGGGTATAGTGTGAAGTCTTCTTCTTTGAGAATAGCAATGGAAGCCTCGATCAATTCGTTAAAATTGTGAGGAAGTATCTTTGAGTTAAGCCCTACACCAATACCTTCGGTTCCTTGAGCCAAGAGTAAAGGAAATTTAACCGGAAGTGTGATTGGTTCTTTATTACGACCGTCGTAAGAAAGCTTCCAAGGAGTAACTTTAGGATTGAAAACGACTTCGAGAGCAAACTTTGATAAGCGTGCTTCTATGTAACGAGGAGCTGCTGCGCCATCACCGGTAAGTATATTTCCCCAGTTTCCATGGCAGTCGATAAGTAAATCCTTTTGTCCGATATTCACTAAGGCATCGCCAATAGAAGCATCACCGTGCGGGTGAAATTGCATGGTGTGCCCTACGATGTTTGCAACCTTATTGTATCGTCCATCATCCAAACGTTTCATGGAATGAAGTATGCGGCGTTGCACCGGTTTTAAACCATCGTTAAGGTGAGGCACAGCGCGTTCCAAGTTCACATACGAAGCATAGTCCAAAAACCAAGACTGATACATACCGGAAAGGTGATGTTTGGTCGTTTCGTCTTTTAAGCTCGGGACTTTGTAGTCAGAATGTTTCGAAGTGACAACTTCTTCAATGATGTCAGCGTCGACAATTTCTTCACCGCCGGCTAGTTCTTCTTCATCAATTATGTCTTCGGGGTGCATATCGCAAATTAATAATTAAAAATGAACAATGTTGAATTGTAAAATGTTGAATTTCAGAGCAATTTTATGCGGTTCAATTTTCAACCCGTAAAAATATACAAAACTTGCGACTGCTCAAATTTTGTAAGTAAAGAGTTATCCACAATTGAAGACAGCATATTCAGATTTATGTTAAATAAAGTTTGTTTGTAGCATTTCTGCCTTAAAATCAAGTATTTTAAGTAATTGAATGTAATCTGCTTTAAATATTTAACTTTATCTTTGTAACCGTAATTATATTAATTCTAATCTATGAATTCTTTTTTAAAATGCTTGTTGGGAACTTTGACTGGGGCATTAATTGCTTTTTCTGCTTTTGCTCTCTTGTCTTTTAAACCGGCTAATGAACCGGAACAAGATTCTTCGTTGGTTACAATCAACCGTTCAGTAAGCATTCCCAAAAACATAAGTTTTTTAGATACCACTATTGCCCTTTCTCGCTACGATATGCGTGAACGCTTTGACCGTGAAATGTTGTCGTTCGTTTATCAGCATTCGCTTACCATCACAACAATCAAACGCGCTAATCAATATTTTCCGAGACTGGATACTCTCTTAAAAAAGTATGGTGTCCCAAACGATTTTAAATACTTGGCCTTGATTGAAAGTAGTTTTAATGTTCGATCCGTTTCTTCGGTAAAAGCAGCAGGAATATGGCAACTTATGCCGGAAACAGCTAAAGAACTTGGACTGGAAGTAAATGACGAAGTGGACGAACGCTATAATTTAGAGAAATCAACCGAAGCGGCTTGCCACTATTTCAACAAAGCGTATGCGAAATTTGGAAGTTGGATGGCAGTAGCGGCATCATACAATGCAGGGATGGGAAAGATGCAATCTGAATTATGCAAACAACAAACATGTAATGCCTTGGATTTGCTTTTGCCGGAAGAAACCAGTCGTTATATGTTTCGTCTTTTTGCAGCTAAAGAATTATTGAAAGACCCACAGAAATATGGCTTTGTATTGAAGAAAGAAGACATGTACCAAAATATTAGCTGTAAGAATGTTATGGTAGATTCTACTGTTGCCGATTGGACTATTTTTGCCAAGCAATTTGGTATTACTTATTCTCAGCTAAAGGATTTCAATGTGTGGTTACGCAGTCCAAATTTAACAAACAAAGAAAGAAAAACATACACAATTAAAATTCCTAATAAGGATGATTTTGATTTTGATATAAACAAAGTAATTCTATATCAAAGAAATTGGGTTCAAAAATAAATCTTAATTTAAAAATACAGACATGAAACGAGCATAAACGTCGGTTGTTCAAACGACGATAAATATATTGCGAGTTCCATGCAACGTTAATTGAAAAAATAATAAATCCGCATGAAAAACATCAACCGAACAATTGCTTTGCTATTTCTTTTAGGCGTTTTTTTTATTTCGTTATCAGCTCAAATTGAGATTAGAGACACTCAAAAGAAATGGACAATCCAGAATTGTGTAAATCATTTATCAATGGATAAAACCATCCCAACAGATGTGGGTTATCAATATTGGTTTGCTGATGAAAATTTTCTAGATGGACAAACAATGAAAATGAGTGTTGTGGCTCCCGGGAAAGCAACACACCCACCTCACAAACATATTGAAGACGAATTCTTTTTTGTATTAGAAGGCACTGCTAAATTTTATCTTGATGGTGATTCTATTGTATCAGGTCAATATACCAGCTTTTATTGCCCATCTATGGTTATGCATGGAATAGCCAATGCAGGGGAAACCGAATTGAAATATTTGGTGTTTAAGAAATATCCAAAGAAGTAAAAAATCACTAATTATTTAATCTTTCCTTTTCCAAGACTTAACAAACTCATGTTCACTTTTCTTTTCCGATCTCCTTTTGTGTATATCTGAATCATAAAAGGAAATCAGTTTAAGTTGCTGAGAATCTGTTTTTCGTTCATCGGTATATTGTTTTGCAATATCATTGGGTGATAAAAAAGGTTTTCCGCCTAGTGTGCCAAATTGAAAAACAATCCCTTTCTTTTCAGTATCCGAAAGAAAAGCTCGATATACCAACTCACTACAAACTAGTGCATCATCATTTTCAAAGTCGAACAAATAATCATAAGGTGCTCCATAATAATCAAACGCTGAGAATAACGCTTGTAGCAAATCATTCTTAGATAATAAATCAGCTCTAAGCACTGCCAAGTGATCCACCTTAGCAATATGTTCCACCGGATTGATTACAACGCCTTTACCAATAGCTTCGATAATCAAATCCTTTTGATTCAGCATCCTTTCATACACTTTGTGATAATTCTCTTGAATGAAGCGGGATGGTTTCTGTCCTTCTAAGAATGGAAGGTCGGAAAAGCAAGAATCAAGCATATCTAGGCTTCCCACAAAGATACCGGCATGAGTCCAAAATCCGGGTACCCCTACATTGGACAATTGATCATCATTTCGTTTAATGAAAATATCCCCCGGTTGTAACCCTTGTTTTATTTTTCCAAGTGTTTTATCATCAATGAATTTGTTCTTTTTAAAACTTAAATCTATATCCGAAGCAAGAAAACAGAGCCCTTGTTGAAAAGGTTTAATAATGGAATGCTTGAAAAAATAGGCAATCTCATCAAAAGTTTTGGTAGTATCTCTAACTTGAGTGAGATAATTATTATACGGGCGCTTATAATGTTTCAACACATATCGGGAGCCTGGTGTGGTTACAATAACCATGTGTTCTTTTTTTCTAAAGTTAATAGAAATCACCATGCTATCAGGCAAACCATACTTCTGATTCAGCCATTTAAATTTGTGCGTGTTGCGTATGTAAAAAAGGTAGTTGTTTTTGGTGCCAACCAATGCGTGCCGGTTGTTAATGCAAAGAATAGAGGTATAGATATTGCCCTTTGGAAGGGAAGCTTCTTCACATATATTGCAAATTTTATTGTTTTTGATTTTGAAAATTTTATCTCTATTCTCTCCGGCAATAACCCATGTAATATCACTATCTTTCATACAGCTAATATTCCAAACTCGTTCATTGAGAAGTTTGGAGTAATAAGTAGAGTCGTGTTGCGCCATAAGAGGTGTAACTCCACTTAATAATAATACCGTAATAAAAAAATAGTAAATTTTAGACATTTGTAAATTTATTCTTTCATCCCGAAATATACTTTCCTCCCGGAATCTTTCGCAACAAATAAATAATACCTGTTGAAATTATCAACACAAGTAAAGTAATTAACGGAACCGAAACAATTGGAGGTGCCATAGTCCAAAAAATCTTGTTTAGGAAAAGAACCCCAATAACCATTATGTGAACCAAATAAATACCAAAGCTATAATTGCTTATAGTATCTCGGAGGAATATTAATATTTTGTTTTTTATTTCCGACCCTGAAACAATCATAAACACAGCGATAGTTTGTATAATGGTATTGATGGATAAATAATTGTACATAAATAGGTTTAGTTTATGATCCGATTTACTAATAAAATAGGTGTAAATAGATACAAACAAAACACTTCCAATAAAAAATCCCCACCCCAATAATTTCATTTTTAACTGCGAAAAATCTTTCTTACTTAAATAATATCCCAACACCAAGTAGCCTGCAAATCGGAAATAGTTAAAGGCCTTAGCTATAAAAGGAAAGTTATCTAACTTTATAACATAAATCATTAACAATAAGTTTAATACAAACCATGCCAAGAGTATATAAAAAATGACTTTATCTTGTAACTTTCTCAACCCACGACCAAGAAAAGGAATGAAAAGATATAGCACCAATAGCATATAAATAAACCAAAAATGTAGAGAAATACCTTTCTCTACATACAATTTTATTGCCCAATTTTTGATGGCTTCAAATCCATAAGGTCGTTGGCTTTGCTTAATAATTAACCAACTATAAACCAAATACGCTGCCGCCCAAAAGAGGAAAGGCAGTAGCACTCGCATAAACCGTTTCCTGTAAAACTCTCCCAGCTTGTAGTCCTTACTTAACAAAGTTGTCCCACTCAACAATAGAAACAACGGCACACAAAACCGCACTGCACTATCAATAATATTTCCTACCCACCACGATGGAATATCATTGCCATAACTCATCTTCACCACAGGTGTTGACACATGGATGATAATCACACTTAGCGTAGCTATGGCACGCATGGTGTCGAAGTAAGCTATATTACGGGACTGACTCATTGGGATTATGGTGTTCTGTGTCAAGTAAAAAAAAATGCCGCCTTTTTAAGTGCGGCACTTTTTAAATAATATGAAGTTATTGTATGCTATCAGTCTTTGTTTTATTTCCCAATTTATTAATCTCAGAAACTAATTTAGCTAGAGATTTCTTTAACTCAGGAGACTTTACTTTTTTACTTACACTTTCTGTGGCGGACTTCAATTCAGAATAGTCAGCATTTGGACACTGTTTTAAAAGTTTTGGGTATTGTACATCAATTATTGTTGCATATTCATTAATTGCAGTTTTGTCTAAAGCATCTTCTTTTGCTAAGAAATCAATTGGAATCTGAAAATTGTGAACGACAACTGCTTCATTATTGGTTAACAATGACTTATTCTCTAAATCATCAGGGTTTGCAACTTCTTTAATTATATTCTCATTCCCAAGTTTAAAATATAAGAGCTCAACATGTAATGTAAAATCAAGAGCCTTTACATACTCCTGTGGATAAACTAGTTTATCTTGAACATCCATAGCAGAGTATAATTCTAATATCGATTTTGCATCTTCAAATAACCCTTGTGACACTTCATATTTATGTTTAACTCCTAGTTGTTTATCCTCTAAAACAATTGATGCATTCTCTTTATCAACTAGTTTTAAAAACACTGGAGCTGTTTCCGGATTAGATAATCTAGGCAAGCCTTCCTCTTTGTTCGAGATTGACTGCATCTCAGTAACAGCTGTATTATAATCCTCAACATCCCAATATTTTTTGTCCATATGATAATTTTCTGAAATGTTTGGCTTGCAGCCAAAAAATACGACAGTAAAAACCAATAAACCAATAATCTTTTTCATTTTGAATAAATTTAATATGTTATTTTTTAAAATATATTTGTGTTTCTGAATAACCTTTTAGACCAATTAATAGACTATCTATCTTTTGTTGCCAATCAATTTGTTTTTCAAGCACATAACTATGATATGTTTCATCATCGTATTGAAATTGCATTTCTCGTTCTCTCTGTAAATATTTCTTTTCTATTGCATCTAAATCATAAGGTTTCTCATTCTTTATACAATCAGTCAAATCCTTTCTCATCAACCGCGCAAAATATTCAGTTATGTGGAAATGATACATTTCATGAGTCAACAATCCTTTTGAATAAATATTTCTATTATAAACATAAGAACGAGCTGGATGAAATAAGGCCACAATAATAATAGAATTAGACTTTCTTTGAATATCAATGCTTGATGTAATAAAAGCAAAATCTGACATTCCATCAAGTGTCGAATTTGGTTTCTTTAATCCTCTAAAATCAGCTATTGTGATTGTTTTCCAATCTTTAAAAGGTATTGGAGATTTATATTGTAAATAATTGAAATCAAATAATAATGATACTAGAATTGCTATGAATGAAAAAATAAGTAAAACTCTATCAATTCTTCTAAATATTGCTTTCCTATTAAAATAACCTTCCTTTCTCCAAATTATAATTTTAATAATAAAAAGAAATGACAATATAAAAGAAATTTCTATTGAAAGAAAAATTATAGGTTCTTTCATCTTTTAAAAAGTCTTTTAAGAACCAAACTTATCAAATAAAAAAAGACAGAAAAAATAATACATGCTATTAACTGAACACAATATCTTATTAAATCATCAAAGGTCATAACTTTTAAACTAAGTGGATTAATTACAATACAATCAAATAGAATATTAACAAGAACGAGTAAAACTATTGAAAGTAAAAAAATCCAAAATGACAAAAACACCTTCTTTTTAAGTAAAAAATAAATTAAGAAGAATGAAAATACAAAACCCGAAACAATAAAATATAAAATAGAAAGCTTAACTCCAATCAATAATAACCATCTCAACAATGCAATTGAAAATAAAGACCAAATTCCAATATTTTTTAGAAAATCTAATTTATTATTCCAAGAGTTCTCAATCATTTTTTCTAGCATATCTTATTTGCAAATTTGCATATTAATTCACATAAAAACAATAATTTGGTTTTATATTCATGTTTATAAAGAAAGATGTTTAAGGTTATTTTCATTTATAGGGATTTTCACATCTTCATTCTAAAATATTAAGCATTGGCATACATAAATTTCCTCTTATTTTCCGTATCTTTAGCGGCTTAATTTTTTAGTTTCACTATGTCAAAAAAAGAATCAGTTTCCGAACATATAATTGATGATGAAGGCTTTGTAGAGGTGTTTGGAGCGCGTGTACACAATCTCAAGAATATCGATATAAAGATTCCCCGCGATAAGCTCACCGTCATTACCGGTTTGAGTGGTAGTGGCAAATCATCCCTCGCTTTTGATACAATCTTTGCCGAAGGTCAACGTCGTTACATTGAAACCTTTTCTGCTTATGCGCGTCACTTTTTGGGCACGCTGGAACGCCCCGATGTAGATAAAATTACCGGCTTGAGTCCTGTTATTTCAATCGAACAAAAAACCACCAACAAAAATCCTCGTTCTACGGTAGGTACTACCACAGAAATATATGATTTCTTGCGTCTGCTTTATGCTCGTGCAGGTACAGCTTATTCGTACAACACGGGTGAGAAAATGGTAAAATATACTGAGGAAGAAATTCTTAAATTGATATACGACCATTACGAAGGCAAGCGAGTATATGTGCTGGCACCTCTTGTAAACAACCGTAAAGGACATTACAAAGAACTGTTTGAACAGATTCACAAGCGTGGTTATTTGCATGTGCGTGTGGATGGCGTAGTGCTCGAAATTAAGCGCGGTTTAAAACTCGATCGATATAAAAATCACACCATAGAAATGTTGGTTGATAAGTTGCCAATATCGAGAAACGAAGATGAAAAACGCCTTAAAAGTTCTATCCAAACGGCTATGCGTCATGGTAACGGAGTAATTATGTTGATGGATAAAGACACGGAAGAAGTGCGCTACTTTAGCCGTCAGTTGATGTGTCCCACTACCGGACTCTCATACTCCGATCCGGCTCCTCATAACTTCTCTTTCAACTCACCACAAGGTGCTTGTCCAAAGTGTAAAGGATTGGGTATAATCAATGAGATTGATATTGATAAAATTATTCCCGATAAAAAATTAAGCATTGCACAAGGTGGTATTGTGCCACTCGGCAAGCATAAGAACTCTCTTATTTTTTGGCAAATTGAAGCTATCCTAGAGAAATATGATTTAACAGTAAAGACACCTTTAACTGAAGTTTCAGAGGAAGCCTTGGACGAAATCTTGAATGGTAGCACAGAAAGATTAAATATTAAAAACGCGTCACTTGGTTCTTCTAACTATTTTTCTACTTACGAAGGCGTAATTAAATATATCAACCTACAGCAAGAAAGTGTGGCTTCAGCTACCGAGCAAAAATGGGCCAATCAGTTTGTAAAAACAATTATCTGCCCTGTTTGTAATGGCTATCGTCTCAACAAAGAAGCTTTGCATTATCGCATCCACGATAAAAATATTGCTCAAATGGCAGAAATGGATATTTCCGAATTGTCTGTTTGGTTAGATAGTGTCGAACAACACATGAGTGAAAAACAAGCACTCATTGCTGCTGAGATTCTAAAAGAAATACGTTCCCGTTTGCAGTTTTTGGTGGATGTAGGCTTGACTTACTTATCTCTTAATCGCAGTTCGATGAGCCTTTCTGGTGGTGAAAGTCAACGCATTCGATTGGCAACGCAAATTGGTTCGCAACTGGTTAATGTGCTTTATATCTTGGATGAGCCAAGTATCGGTTTGCACCAACGAGATAATCAACGCTTGATAACATCACTCAAACAGCTTCGAGATACTGGCAATTCTGTTATAGTGGTGGAACATGATAAAGATATGATGTTGGCAGCCGATTTCGTAGTGGATATGGGCCCTCGTGCCGGTCGTTATGGTGGTGAAGTTATCTTTGCCGGAACACCAGAAGAAATGCTTCAATCCAATACACTCACATCACAATTTCTAAACGGAAATGAAAAAATAGAAGTTCCTAAAACATTGCGCCCGGGAAATGGTAAATTTATTACATTAAAAGGCGCCACAGGAAATAACTTGAAAAATGTGGATGTTTCGTTTCCACTAGGAAAACTGATTTGTGTTACAGGTGTTTCCGGTAGTGGAAAATCAACTTTGATAAATGAAACCCTTCAACCAATATTAAGTGCCTATTTTTATAACTCTCTTAAGGATCCATTGCCTTACAAATCAATAGATGGACTAGACCATATAGACAAAGTGGTGCAGGTTGACCAGTCACCAATTGGTCGTACACCGCGTTCTAATCCGGCTACTTATACCGGAGTTTTTAGTGACATTCGCAATGTTTTTGTTGGTTTACCCGAAGCAAAAATTAGGGGCTATAAGCCAGGGCGTTTTTCATTTAACACCACAGGTGGTCGGTGTGAAACCTGTTCAGGTAATGGTTACAAAAGCATAGAAATGAACTTTTTGCCGGATGTAATGGTTCCATGCGAAGATTGTCATGGCAAACGCTACAACCGTGAAACACTGGAAGTGAGGTACAAGGGAAAATCTATTGCTGATGTGTTGGACATGACCATCAATCAAGCCGTAGAGTTTTTTGAAAATCAACCCAATATCTTGCATAAGTTGAGTATGCTACAAGAAGTCGGCTTGGGTTATATCAAAGTTGGACAACCATCAACCACACTTTCCGGCGGCGAAAGTCAACGAGTAAAATTATCTACCGAACTGGCGAAACGAGATACAGGGAAAACACTTTACGTGTTAGATGAACCAACAACCGGATTACATTTTGAGGATATTCGTGTGCTATTAGACGTTTTAAATCGTTTATTGAACAAAGGGAATACAATAATCATTATAGAACATAATATGGATGTGATTAAAGTAGCTGATTACATCATTGATATGGGTCCTGAAGGAGGTCAAGGAGGAGGTCAACTTTTATTTGCCGGCACGCCTCAAGAATTAGTTAAAAGTAATATTGGATATACTGCCAAATTTTTAAATAAAGAGATTTAAATACGCTTTAACAATTGTTTATTAATGATGATTGTTTAATAATTTAACACTCTGAATTATATCAATTATTACTTCAAAGGGTTTCAAGTTATTATGATGTTAATGTGTGTTAAATGCTACTGAAATGTTAAACAGTTTTAGTTAATTTTGTGTTTCTATGAAGAAGACAAGGATATGGGTATTGGCATTTATCATGACCATGGCATTTGTTGGATTGGTTATTTTACAAGTAACTTATTTGTATGAGACATCTACCAACATTGAAAATGATTTTGATAATAATGTTAACCGTAGTTTGTACCAAGTATCAAAATCAATAGAAGAAGTAGAGGTAAAGCGCTACCTAGACGAAACAATACATAACTATACGCATAGAAAAGTTGCTAATGAGATTGAAAAACTCACATTAGATTCAATCTCTCATGTTGAACCAATAACACTGGGAGATACTATTGATATAAACCAAACTCTTAAGGTTCCAAAAGTATCCTTGTCCGAAAGACATGGCTTGGGTTCAATACAAGGAGCATCTGAGAATTTGTATAATCAATATAAGGAAAAATTTTATCAGTCGAAGGCTTTGCTGGATCAAGTCGCCTTGAGATGGATGAAAGAGACTTCGGGTCAGCCTTTGAAAGAAAGATTGAACTATGCGGATTTAAAGCAACTCCTTAAAACGGAATTAGAGAATAATAAAATCTTTATTCCGTATCATTTTTGTGTCGTTGATAAAAATGGACAAACGCTTTATGTTTGTCATGAAAAAGACAGTATTTTTGGAGCGGGTGTATATCAGCAAGGCTTGTTTCCAAGCGAAAATGCATCAAATCCATATTATATAAAGGTGGTTTTTCCCACAAAGAGAAGCTTTATTATCAAATCATTATCTCTTTTGGTTCCATCCTTATTGCTCATTGTCATATTGCTAATCATATTTATTTATACCATTTTTGTAATATTCAGACAAACGAACTTGTCTATTATGAAAAATGATTTTATGAATAATATGACCCATGAGTTAAAGACACCAATATCTACGATATCCTTAGCATCGCAGATGCTTCAAGACCCATTAGTTGGCAAAACGCCTGATAAACTCAAATACATCTCCAATGTAGTAGCCGATGAAACTAAACGACTTCGTTTTTTAGTTGATAAAGTATTACAAATGACTATATTTGAACGCGAAAAACAAATGATGAAGTTTGTAGAGTTGGATGCACATGAACTTATAATGAGTAGCATTGCAAATTTCTCTTTGAAAGTTGAAAGTAAAGGTGGTAAAATTCTGCCTGAATTACATGCAGAACATCCATGGATAATGGCAGATGAAGTACATTTCACCAATGTAATTTTCAATTTAATGGAAAATGCATTGAAATATAGTCGCGAGAATTTAGTGTTGGAAATTAAAACATGGAATGAACGCGACAAACTCTTTATTTCGATACAAGACAATGGAATTGGAATTAAAAAGGAACATTTAGGCCGTATTTTTGAAAAATTCTATCGAGTACCAACAGGCAATGTCCATAATGTAAAAGGATTTGGACTGGGTCTTTCTTATGTGAAAAAGATAGTTAATGATCACAAAGGAATAATTCGAGTGGAAAGTGAACCAAATATTGGAACCAAATTTATAATATCTATACCAACTCTAAAACAATAAAAAACTATGGAACAACAAATCAAAGTCCTTCTTTGCGAAGATGACGAAAACTTGGGTATGTTACTAAGAGAGTACCTACAGGCGAAAGGATTTTACGCAGACTTAATGCCTGACGGAGAAGCGGGTTTAAAAGCCTTTTCAAAAGAGAAATACGACTTATGTGTACTTGATGTTATGATGCCTAAAAAAGATGGCTTTGCTTTAGCACAAGACATTAGGGCAATGAATACAGAAGTGCCAATTATCTTCTTGACAGCAAAAACTATGAAAGAAGATATTCTTGAAGGATTTAAGATAGGAGCTGACGATTATTTGGCGAAACCATTCAGCATGGAAGAATTACTTTTCCGTATGGAAGCAATTTTACGCAGAGTAAAAGGAAAAAAAGCAAAAGACGTGAGCATTTACAATATTGGTAATTTTGTTTTTGACACACAAAAACAATTGTTGAGTTTAGATGGTCATGATATTAAATTAACCACCAAAGAATCTGAACTTCTTACCCTTTTGGCAGCAAACGCAAATAATATTTTGGAGCGTAATTATGCGCTAAAAACTATTTGGATTGACGATAACTATTTCAATGCAAGAAGTATGGATGTTTATATCACGAAACTTCGTAAACATTTGAAAGATGATCCTTCTGTAGGAATTATCAATATTCACGGAAAAGGGTATAAATTAATTACTCCTGAAAAAGAAGTAAAAGAATAAGTATCAATATTTAGAAACAACAAAGGCTGTCCAGATTGGACAGCCTTTGTTGTTTCTAAATATTCCTTAAATTATTTTTCTATGTGAAAAATGGCATTACTAACAATGTAACTGAAAGACCTATTAGCACTATGATGGCACTCCATCCAATAATATTATATATAGGCTTGTTTACATATTCACCCATAATTTTCTTGTTGTTTATTAGCAATATCATACATATAAGCACCACAGGCAATAAAAGTCCGTTGAGTACTTGCGACCATAACGAAATGGCTATCAATGGAGCATTAGGCAATAAAATAATGATAGCTGAAAGTACTAGGATACTTGTATAAAGCACATAAAATTCACGAGCCTCGTTCCATTTCTTATCTATGCCTGCCTCAAAACCAAAAGCTTCGCAAATGTAAAATGCCGTTGCCAAAGGTAAGATAGTGGCAGAAAATATGGAGGCTACAAAGAGCCCGAATGAGAATATTTGTGAAGCAATGGCCCCGGCCAAGGGTTTTAATGCCATGGCAGCATCTTTGGCTTCGTTAATTACAATATGATTTTCGTGCAAAGTGGATGCACAAGCTACAATGATAAAGAAAGCCACTACAACTGTAGCAATGCAACCTACGACAATATCAATCATTGTATATTTAAAGTTCTGCATTTTCAGACCTTTTTCAATTACGGACGATTGCATATAAAACTGCATCCACGGAGCTATCGTTGTACCTACAATACCTATTACCATAGCAATACTTTGGGCATTTATATCCATTCTGGGATACACCACAGCATGCCCAATTTCACTCCAATGTGGATGTCCCATAATAGCAGAAACTACATACGTGAGCAAGGATACGCTAAAAATGAGAAAAATGCGTTCTGCCATTTTATAAGTACCTTTCACAACTAGTATCCATATCAAGGCCGCTGCAATGGGGACAGATATATATTTACTTATACCAAATATCTCCATACTTCCGGCCACACCAGCAAATTCAGTGGTGGTATTACCTATATCAGCAATCAATAATCCAACGAAAATAAAAAAGGTGATTTTTACTCCGGCATTTTCTCTGATTAAATCAGCAAGTCCTTTTCCGGTAACAATACCCATGCGGGCATTCATTTCTTGAATCACTATCAAAACAATAAAAGAAGGGATTAATGTCCATAGCAGATTGTAGCCATACATAGCTCCTGCAACAGAGTATGTAGTAATTCCACCGGCATCATTATCAACGCTTCCTGTAATTATTCCCGGACCAAGTATCGCCAAGAAAAATCCAATCCGGCGAAGTATATTTTTTTTATCTTTAATTTTAAACATGACAATGTATATTTATGATTTGATTTACTACTATTTGAAAGACTGATTTCATACTATAACTTCCTCAATCTTTTCATAACTTCATGGAAGTTACTTATTCGTTCGTCGCTTATTAATCAAATCTTCCACCACATCGTCAATGACTACCATTCCTTGTAGCACTTCATCTTTGTCAACAACAGGTATCGCCAACAAGTTATATTTAGAAATAAACTCGGCAATATCGTCCACCTTCTGCTCATCAAATAAATGAACCGGCGATTTTTTCATTATTTCACTCACTTTTACTTCGGGTTGAGAAACCACAATATCACGCAAAGAGAATGTTGCAATCAATTTATTTTCCTCATCCGTCACAAATAGATTATACAACTCCTCTGCCTCAGGCTTAGTGGAACGAAGCTTGTCGAGCACTTCTTGAACACTTTCTGTTTTGTTGAATACCAGCATTTCTGTAGACATAATACTTCCTACCTCATTGTCTGCATATTCAAGCAGTTTTCGTACCTCGTCAGATGAATCGGACTCCATTTCTTTAAGCAACAATTCGGCTTTATCATCTTCCAATGCATCCAAAATATCAGCAGCCTCATCAGCAGGCATCTTTTCTAATACATCAGCTGCGCGCTCAATAGAAAGATTTTCTACGATGTATATTTGAGTTTCTGGATCCAATTCTTCCAATACATCAGCTGCGCGTTCCTCATCCAGTGTTGAAAACACATCAGTACTGGATTTCTTACCCATTTCCTCAATGATATCTGCCAAATCGGAAGGGTGAAGTGTATTTAACTTCGAGAATGTTTTGGAAAGTTTTATATTGAAATTTGAAAAATCAACTGCTTCCACATCTTCCCAGAGTATAAACTTTGAAGGGATTGACACACGGAAAAGCAAGAAAATTTTTTTCAACGGTTTGGCAATACCAATTCTGCGAAGTAACCCTTCAATACCAATATCAGCAGCTACAACATAAGTAACATCGGAGATTGAAACCAAACGCACATCGTTTACACGCACAAGTTTACGACCGTTGATATCAACGATTTGCTTATCAAGAATCACATCGACCAAAAGCATTCCTTCGGTTATTGTTTCTTCGTTTAGTTTTACCAAATCGGTGCAACTAACTTTAAGTTTTGTATTAATTTTCTTGACCTGAAAAGACTCAAAATTGAAAATGGAGGTTGCCTTGTCCTGCTTCAGGAGAACTCCTTGCACAATAGGTCTACCCGAACTGTGATTACTTTGAATTAAAAGGTCTTTGATTATGCCAATAGTTTTACCATTAGCATCTTGTACTTTCTTGCCGACAATACGACTTAAGTAAAAGGTAGTGAAAGTTGTCATAGTCACCTCCTAGCTGTTTATATATAGCAGGAGGTTTCGCACGAAGGGAAAGGCCTGCTATATCAGGTTTATAGAATATTTACTTGCAGGGTCAGGGTCCATTTAATATAATGAATTTGGTTTTGCAGTGCAAAAGTAGCCTTTTAGATTTTAATAATTATCATTTAAATGAGAAAAAAATCAACTACAAATTGTCTTTATTTGGCAAATTTTGCGAAACCAATTTTGTTAACTCTATAAAAGCATCAACACTAAGTCTCTCTGGTCGCTCATCAAATATAGGCAAAGCATATAACGGATTATCCTTTCCTAATATTGGTTTTAATGAGTTTCTAAGCTGTTTTCGGCGTTGATTAAAAGCAGTTTTTACAACCGTTGTAAAGAGCTTTTCGTCACAATCCATAGAATTTCGCTTATTACGAGTTAACCGAATTACTGCCGACTTCACTTTGGGCGGTGGATTAAACACATTTTCATTCACTGTAAATAGATATTCAATATCAAAATAAGCTTGTAATAATACACTTAGTATGCCATACGTTTTGCTTCCCGGAGGCTCGGCCAGACGCTCAGCCACTTCTTTTTGAATCATCCCTACGGTACAAGGTATTTGGTTTTTGTATTCCAATACTTTGAAGAAAATCTGACTGGAAATATTATATGGAAAATTTCCTATAACACAAAATGCTGTGGTAAAATATTTCGTTAAATCAAGTTTTAGAAAATCACCCTCGATAATTGGTAGTGACGGATAATGTTGGTGAAGAAATTCTACAGATTCTGTATCAATTTCTACAACGGACAGATTGATATTGGCGTCTTCAAGCAAGAATTGAGTAAGCACACCCATACCCGGACCAACTTCCAACACAGGCATCTCGGATTTTAATTCGAGACTTGCTGCAATTTTTCGGGCGATATTCAAGTCCATTAGGAAATGTTGTCCTAAGTGTTTTTTTGCTCTTACTTGTGTTATCATTCGATCTCTCAAAGCTGTAGAATATTGAGGTGTTAATTTATTCTGAATCTGTTAGTTTCAAAAAAGCAAAAAAGGCTTAACTTTGTCTGGCTTTTTCGGCAATAAAGATAGGCGTTCTAAATTTGGAATGAATAATTAAATCAAAATTTCATGCAAACATTAATTACTAGGGTTATTGATTTCTTTTATCCACCTTTTAAGAAATTTATGCCGGTAAGATTCTTTCGATATCTTGCCTGTGGTGGATTCAATGTTTTACTTGATTGGACATTGTTTTTTATTTTTTATAATTTCATACTTCAAAAACAAGTTGTTGATTTAGGATTTATTGCATTTAAACCACATATTGCAGCTTTTCTTATTACATTTCCTATCACATTTTTTATTGGTTTCTATCTTTCAAGAAATATTAGTTTTTCCGGTTCTCAAATTCATGGAAAAGTTCAACTTTTTCGTTATCTAATAGTCGCATTTAGCTGTTTACTTATCAATTATATTTGTTTGAAGACATTTGTAGATTGGATGGGCATTTGGCCTTTACCATCTAAAATGATTACTACCATTTTCACTACCATTTTCAGTTATCTCACGCAGAAACATTACACTTTTCAGCCTCACAAAAACAAAAGTGCTGATAGTTTTTAAATGATTCTGTCTTTTCCTTTGAAAACTATAAAATGAGAACAGTATCAATAACTTTAGTTCTTTTATCAATCAACCTGATTAGTTGCTTTGCACAAGAAGTAGCGGATAAAACTATTGGAAGCAACACTTCCGGCAACAATAAAACTTCTGTAATAAATAAATTTGATACTATCGACATTAACAAAAAATATCTATTAATTATTGCTTTACCTTCAAAAGGTATAAAAACAAATAGTTCATATGAAGGTGGATATTTTGTTTCCTATTTTATTCCTAAAGATACTGTGATTTTCTCTGTTTATTCCGGCAAATTGAGCAAAGAGCCATTTGTTTCCGGAAAAGAATGTAACATTGAGGATTCATTATTGGTTGGTAATGTGTTTTTCGAAAGAAAAGGTTATTGTTTAAAAAGCAGTGATAGGTATGTCAACAAAAAAGGATTTTTCCGTGAGAAAGAATTTATGGTGCTTTCTTTTTCTGCTAAATATGAATGGGTAGATGCATCAAAAATAGAATTTTACGATAAGGTCTTTAGTGATATCCAAATTATAGAAAAATAATGTCGAAACACAATAAGTCATACTTACTATTAAAATGGATAGTACTCCTCGCAGCTTATGGATTTTTAGGTTTTAAACTTCTCACTTATAACAATTATGTCGCATTATTTGACCAATGGAAACAAGGTTGGTTAAGTCATGCTCCATGGTTAATCATGGTATTCTTATTACTTCCTTTAAATTGGCTGTTGGAAACCTTTAAATGGCAATTTTTATTGCGTAATTTGGAAATTTTGTCTTTAAAAGAAGCATTTCGATCAGTAATGATTGGCAATACAGCCGCTTTTTTCACACCAAATCGTTTAGGGGAATTCCCCGGACGATCAATCTCTTTGAGTAAAAATAAAAGGCTTCAAGGCATTACTGTGGGAGTATTGGGTTCTGTTTCTCAAACTATCTGTATCATGTTATTTGGAATTCCCGCTGCCTTGTTCTTTTTCATTCCTCATAATCCTGGCCTTAATAATACATTGTATGACTCGCTTTCAATATTATGTTTTATTACTTTACTTGGAATTTACTTCTTTTTACCTCAATTATGTAAGCGCTGGAAATCTGTAAAACTATTTCATAGGGTGGATCATTTGTTTGAAAGTTTGACCCATTTTTCATTTAAAGATTTAGTCGTAGTATTGCTTTTTACTATTGTTCGTTATTTTATTTTTTGCTTCCAATTATATTGTATTCTACGATTTTTTGAGGTAATACTTAGTCCCGTAGATGGAATAGTAGCTATTGCAACAAATTATTTATTTATTACCTTTACCCCCTCTTTAGCGTTTTCTGAAGGTGCTGTAAGAGCTTCTGTTGCAGTTCTTGTAATTGGAACGTATTCATCGAATATTGTAGGTATTGCAGCCGCCGGTTTGTTTGTTTGGCTAATTAATTTTGTATTTCCGATGCTTGTTGGTTCAGTGCTTTTTGCAAAGAAAAGAAACCCCTAAATTCCAAAGGGATAGTTAAATATTAATTTATGGAACAACATTTTGATTTTGAAGAAATACGCCCTTATCGTGACAACGAAATTAATGGTGTATTAATGGAACTAACCAAAGAGCCAAAGCTTCTGGCATTACTACCTCGACTGTTTCCTACGATTCCTAGCAATAAATTGATAGAAAATCTTCAAAAAATTGACAATATATTTGACTTTCAAAAACAAATTATCGGTACTTTTTTAAAAGAATTAGCCGATAAAACAACAAATGGAGTAGAAATAAAGGGTGACGAGAATGTCACAAAATCGAAAGCCTATCTTTTTATTTCCAATCATAGAGACATTATACTTGATTCTGCTTATTTAAATTATAAACTGCTAAGCATTGATATGGCTCTTACCGAAATTGCGATTGGAGACAATTTATTAATTACCCCATGGATTAAGGCATTAGTTCGATTGAACAGAAGCTTTATCGTGCAACGAGATGTTCCTGTTAGACAAATGCTTGATATTTCAAAACGATTATCTGCTTACATCCGCCATACCATTGTTGAACGGAATCAATCAATTTGGATTGCACAGCGAGAGGGTCGTGCCAAAGACTCTAATGACCGCACACAAGAAGCTTTGCTCAAGATGTTTAATATGAGTGGACATCATAGCATTATCGAGAACTTAAAGAAACTTAGCCTCTGCCCGCTTACTATTTCATACGAATATGATCCGTGTGATTATCTCAAGGCAAAAGAATTTCAACAAAAGCGAGATAATGGCGATTATAAAAAAGGACAGCAAGATGACCTATTAAATATGACTATCGGGATACAAGGATTTAAAGGTCACATAGTATACTACATGAATGGTAATATAGACCAAGAACTCGATGCTATTGCGAATCAAACTTCGTCAAAAATTGAGCAAATCGCATTAATAGCAAAACTTATAGACAAACGTATACACTCGCACTACGAAATATATCCTGGAAATAAAGTGGCTTATGACCTTTTGCTTAACACAAACGCGTTTGCATCAGAATATAACGAAAAAGAAAAATCCACTTTCGAAGCCTATTTGCAAAAACAGCTAGACAAAATTGACTTGCCAAATAAAGACGAATCATTTCTACTAACAAAAATTTTGGAGATGTATGCCAATCCACTGATAAATAAATTGAAAGCTGAAAAATAAGAAAATATTATATACATCATTAGAATTAAGGAACATTTTGGACTAAAAAAATGGCTTATTCGTTTTGAACAAAAAACAGATTCTTCTAAAGGAAAGAACTCAAAAAGAACATTCCATTATACAGGATACTCTTTTTTATATAAATAACTTTGACTTATCAAATTTATCTATAAATTTGCACCCGTTATATGTGGATAGATTTGGACTCGCTTGCAACCACAGAAAAAAATGCTAAAATATTGCGCTTTTCTTTCGCTACCTTCCAAATCGAATCCCCTAATTTATTTTTGTTAACCAAGAATTTTCACTTTGTGATAATTCAAAAAAAAATTACACAATTATGGGATATTTTTTTTCTTCAGAGTCTGTGTCCGAAGGACATCCTGACAAAGTAGCCGATCAAATTTCGGATGCTATTCTAGATGAATTTATTGCGCTTGATCCAAGTTCTAAAGTAGCTTGTGAAACGCTAGTTACAACAGGACAAGTTGTACTTGCCGGTGAAATCAAATCAAACACTTATGTGGATGTTCAAGAAGTGACCCGCCGTGTAATTAACCGTATAGGTTACAACAAAAGCGAGTATAAATTCGATGGCGACGCATGTGGTATTTTTTCAGCATTACATGAGCAATCTTCTGATATCAACCAAGGTGTTGAGCGCAAAGATCCTATGGATCAAGGTGCCGGTGACCAAGGAATGATGTTTGGTTATGCTTGTACCGAAACCAAAAATTTAATGCCAATGGCTCTTGACCTTTCACATGCTTTGGTACAAGAATTGGCAGAAATTCGACGCGAAGGCAAAGTAATGAAATACCTTCGTCCTGATTCAAAATCGCAAGTAACCATTGAATATGGTGACAATAACAAACCAAAACGTGTAGACACAATAGTAGTTTCAACACAACACGATGATTTCGTTAAACCGGGAAAAGACAAACTCGAACAACAAGCTGACGATGAAATGTTAGCAAAAATCAAAGCGGATGTTGTAAAATACCTTATTCCTCGTGTGAAAAAACTAGACAAAAAATACGCAGCGTTAATCAAAGACGATTACAAACTATTTGTAAACCCAACAGGTAAATTTGTTATTGGTGGACCTCACGGAGATACAGGTTTAACTGGTCGTAAAATTATCGTTGACACCTACGGCGGCAAAGGTGCTCATGGTGGAGGCGCTTTCTCGGGCAAAGATCCTTCGAAAGTTGACCGTTCGGGAGCTTATGCTGCTCGTCATATTGCTAAAAATATTGTAGCTGCCGGTTTGGCTGATGAAGTATTGGTGCAAGTAGCTTATGCTATTGGTGTAGCTAAACCAATGAATCTTTACATCAATACATATAAGACTGCAAAAATAAAAATGGCTGATGGTGAAATTGCAAAAATCATCGAAGGCATTTTTGATATGCGTCCAAAAGCTATTGAAGACCGTTTGAAATTAAGAAACCCAATTTATGAAGAAACAGCTTCTTATGGGCACATGGGTCGTGAACCAAAAATTGTAACTAAAATTTTTGTTTCTCAATACGAAGGAACAGTTTCAAAGACAGTTGAGTTATTCACTTGGGAAAAGACTGATTTTGTAAATCAAATTAAGGCTGCATTTAAATTGTAATTTTCTAACATTTCAAAATAATCTAAAAAAGAGTTTGTCAATAAAGACAAACTCTTTTTTTGCATTGAACCTTCAACTTCACCCAAACATCGTCTACAGGATTCTTTGTCTATTCTTTTCAATGCCAGAGAGTAGTTTGAAAATCAACCATGTAGTTTAATATGACTATTTAAAGAAATTTATAGATTTAAATAAGGAAATTTTTCTTTAATTATATCTATCTTTTCAATAATTATTCTAATTTTGCCATCTGGATTACTAGGTTTTCATAAAGAATATATATAATTACAAACAAACAATTAATTAAAAAATGACAAGTTTAACAAAAAATCAAAAGCTCATTAACTGGGTGAATGAATGGGCAAAAATTTGCCAACCGGATTCAGTGTATTGGTGTGATGGTTCGGAAGAAGAAAACGATCGTTTAAACGACATGATGGTTGCTTCCGGAATGGCTGTAAAATTGAACGACAAAAAACGTCCAAATTCTTACTATTTTCAATCAGATCCAAGCGATGTTGCTCGTGTAGAAAACAGAACTTACATCTGTTCCGAAAAAGAAGAAGATGCAGGACCAACAAACAACTGGTTTGCTCCGGCTGAAATGAAAAAATTAATGTTAGGAAAATATGCTGGCTGTATGAAAGGTCGCACCATGTATGTTATTCCTTTTAGCATGGGTCCTTTAGGTTCTGAAATTGCTAAAATCGGGGTTGAAATCTCTGATTCACCTTATGTTGTTACCAACATGCGTATTATGACTCGCATGGGTAAAGCTGTTCTTGATATTCTTGGAGATAATGATTTTATTCCATGTATGCACACTGTAGGAGCTCCATTGGCAGCCGGACAAAAAGATGTAGCATGGCCATGTGCACCTATTGAAGAAAAATACATTTCCCATTTCCCTGAAACCGAAGAAATTTGGACATTTGGTTCTGGTTATGGAGGCAATGCTTTATTAGGTAAAAAATGTTTAGCACTTCGTATTGCTTCTTCAATGGCAAAAAAAGAAGGTTGGTTAGCTGAACATATGTTAATCCTTGGTATTACTAATCCTAAAGGCGTTAAAAAATATGTTGCAGCAGCATTTCCATCAGCTTGTGGAAAAACAAACTTGGCAATGCTTGTTCCAACTATTCCGGGATGGAAAGTGGAAACAATTGGTGACGATATCGCTTGGATGAAATTTGGAAAAGATGGTCAATTATATGCTATCAACCCTGAAGCCGGTTTCTTCGGAGTTGCTCCATACACATCATTAGCAACAAACCCAAATGCAATGCATTCTTGCGATAAAGACACCATTTATACCAATGTTGGTTTAACACCTGATGGTGACATTTGGTGGGATGAAATTGGCTGGGAATGTCCAGAAGGAACAAAAACTTGGAAAGGTGAAACATATACCAAAGGAAGTAATGTTCAAGTTGCTCACCCAAATTCACGCTTCACTGCAAAAGCAAGTAACTGTCCATGTATTGATCCTGATTGGGAAAATCCGGCAGGAGTTCCAATCTCTGCTATCTTATTTGGTGGTCGTCGTCCAAGCACAGTGCCTTTAGTATATCAATCTCGCGATTGGAACCACGGTACATTTATGGGTTCTATCATCGGTTCTGAAGTAACTGCGGCTGCTATTGGTCTTGCTGCAGGTGTTCGTCGTGATCCATTTGCTATGTTACCATTCTGCGGATACAATATGGCTGACTATTTCGGTCATTGGATTAAAATCGGAGAAACTGCTCCAGACAAAACTAAGTTACCTAAAATATTCAATGTAAACTGGTTCCGTAAAGATGAAACCGGTCGTTGGTTATGGCCAGGATTTGGAGATAACTCTCGTGTTTTAGCATGGGTTTTTGACCGTTGTGCCGGCACTGCCGAAGCTGTTGAATCTCCAATCGGTTTATTACCTAAAGAAAATGCTATCAACATTGAAGGTCTTAAAGTTACAGCTGATGATATGAAAGAATTATTAAAAGTTGATAAAGCTCTTTGGAAAAACGAAATAGTGTTGATTAAAGAACATTTTGATCGTTTTGGAGATAAACTTCCAAAAGAACTTGCTGCAGAACTTGTAAAGTTAGAAGCAAACATAGCTTAATCAAAATTCGAACAAATCCTATATTTATTCTTTAGGATATTTACTAATAAAGCTGCCGCTCATCAATGAGCGGCAGCTTTTCTTTTTAAACAGAAGTACAACTTTGAAAATAAAAATCTACTAAAAATTGTATGGCATCAATGACGATAGTTGCTTTAGCACTTTGTTCTATTCAATGTATCATGGATTGTGTTACTACATCAGAAATGACAGAATAAAATCTGATTTATTTTTTGTTTATGAATAAAATAAAATTTTATTATCTTTGTACACTGATTATCATAGTTTTGTAACTATACTGTTAAAACTCATAACCCCTTAAAAACTCAACACACATGAAAAAACTTCTTTTTACGTTAGCTATTTTATCATTAAGTTTTAGCTTTTTTATCGGTTGCAGCAAAGATAAAAAAGACGATCCAAAACCTATTATTACAATACCTGTTGACACGACTCATACAACGCCTCCACCTCCAACAGCAGCTGATACTCTAACCGGAATTTGGAAAAATGTTACGGTATCAGCTATAGCCGGTTCTGTTGCAAACCATAATTATCAATCATTTAATCCTGTAGCTTCTCCTATAGTAAATAAAATAACCTTAACTTTTACCGCAACGGGAGTAACGCAACTTTGGGATGCGAATCAAGGCAATTGGCCTAATACAACAAAAACCGGAACTTGGACAAAAACTGGTGTTATTTTGACTAATAATATTACTTCAACAACTGTTATCAATAGTTTATCTGGAATTCCAACTACAAATACAACGGCTGAAACAGACACTTACACTATGTCTTATAAGAAATCAATAACAGATACTAAAGATACAATTATACTTGTAATGAATAACCTTACTGCCATTACAACAAATGGATATCTTAATGCTATCAATGGCTATGGTAATACTTTTACACAAGCCGTACCAGCTCCGGTTCTTACCTTGAAATTTAAGAAGCAATAAATAACACCCTTTTTATAAAAAAGCGAGATAGCCAAACTGTCTCGCTTTTTTATTTTCATCAGAATAAAATTTAAACTAAAGCTAGATGGAACCTACATGATGGATTTTTTATTCATGGTATTTGTGTTTTTGCAAAAGATGTGGGTTTCATTTATCAAAAATTGCATTAAATTTGCTTCCTCTTGAAAAAACCCAAAACAATATACAAATGAAAAAACTAATCATCATTTCCTTAACACTTGCCTGCGGTTTATCACTTTCTGCCGGCACAAAGCCATTATTGGATGTTTCAAATCCTTGGCAAGCAATAAAAGAAGTTGAAAAGAATATCAAAGCACCTGAGTTTCCCAAAAGAGAATTCATTATTACAAATTTTGGAGCCAAAGAAGGGGTTGAAGATTACAAAACTAACGCAATAAACAGTGCTATTAATGCTTGTGCTTCTAAAGGGGGCGGCGTTGTAATAGTACCTAAAGGAACTTTCTACACAGGACCAATTACCTTAAAATCCAATGTGAATTTACATCTGGAAGATGGTGCGGTAGTTAAGTTTTCTACCAATCCGGAAGATTATTTACCCGTTGTACTCACTCGTTGGGAAGGTTGGGATTGTATGAACTTTCATCCACTGATTTATGCTTATGGTGAAGCCAATATCGCTATTACAGGTAATGGAACATTAGACGGACAAGGCAGCAATGAAAAATGGTGGCCTTGGAAAGGTAAAAAAGAACATGGCTATAAAGAAGGTGATAAAAGCCAGGAATGGAATGGCACAGAAGCAAACGGTGGAAGAAACCGTTTATCAAAAATGGAAGAAACCAATGTGCCTATGGCAAAACGCATAATGACTCCGGAAGATTGTCTTCGCCCAACTTTTATCGAACCATATAACTGTAAAAACGTATTACTTGAAGGATTTACCCTGACTAACTCTCCATTCTGGTGCTTACATCCATTTATGAGTGAAAATGTAACAATAAGAAGCGTAACCATAAACAGCCAAGGACCTAACAACGATGGTTGCGACCCTGAATCTTGTAAAGATGTATTGATTGAAAAATGTTCTTTCAACACGGGTGATGATTGTATTGCCATCAAATCGGGCAAAAATAACGACGGTCGCCGTTGGGCAAAACCTTCTGAAAATATCATCGTTCGCAAATGTCAAATGAAAGATGGACATGGCGGCGTAGTGCTTGGAAGTGAAATTTCAGGAAATGTAAAAAATGTATGGGTAGAAGATTGTGTTATGGACAGTCCTAATCTTGATCGTGTAATTCGGATTAAATCGAATCCATTAAGAGGTGGTAAATTAGAGAATTTCTTTATTCGCAATATAAAAGTAGGTCAATGTAAAGAAGCCGTTTTCCGTGTTGAAATGAAATACGAAAAGGTAACAGAAGGTCCAAATATGCCATTGGTAAGAAACTTCGTTATGGAAAATGTAACTTGTGGTAAAAGCGAGTATGGTGTTTGGATAGATGGTTTTGCTGATTCTCCTAAAAAACAAGTGACTGGGGTAACTTTTAAAAACTGTAAATTTGATAATGTCACTACTCCTCAAAAGATTGTTGGTGCCGAAAATATAGTATTTGACAATCTCGTTATAAATGGTAAAAAGGTAGAAGTTGAGAAATAAATAGTCTAAAATAACATGCATAAAAAGAGCAACAGCCAATAGGTTGTTGCTCTTTTTATGTTTGATCGAAAGGTGGCTGAGTGCAGTCGAAGCCCCGTGCACAAAATTGAAATCAATATTCCCCCTCCTGAAATCGACATTCCTCCACTTGAAACAAGAATTCCCCCAGTTGAAATCGACAATCCCCCGCTTGAAATCCTAATTCCCCCACTCGGGACAAGAAAAATCCTGCTTGGGACAAGAAAAACCACCCTTGGAATCAAAGAGAACATGGTCGGGACAAGAAAAACCCCACTTGGGAAAAGAAATCCCCCTGTTGGGACAAGAATTCCCCCACTTGAAAACGACGATCCCCCGGTTGAAATCGACGTTCCCCCACTTGGGACAAGAATTCCCCCGCTCGGGACAAGAAAAATCACACCTGAAACACGAATTCCCCCGGTTGGGAACAACAATCCGCCACTGGAAATCCTAATTTCCCCACTTGGGACAAGAAAAACCCCACCTGGGACAAGAATTCCCCCACTTGAAATCTAATGGAACACGGTTGAAATCTAATGGAATTTGGTCGAACACAAGAATTCCCCCACTTGGGACAAGAAAAACCCCACTTGGGGATAAGAATTCCCCCTCCTGGGACAAGAAAAACACCCCCTCGGACAAGAAAAACACGAAACTGTACCTTAAACTTTGTATAGGTATATTGTATCTAAATACCTATACAATAGATCCAAGTCCAAATTTTTATATGTTCATTCTTTCAGGGCATTTGTCAGGATTAATACATTGATTTTTCTATCCTTTTATTTTTCCTTATTAACTTATTTGGTAAAACTCAGGACTAAAAAATTATTTATCAACACTGATCGGGGCTGTATCCCCCATAAACAGTGCATATCAGCATATTAAGCCTTTTTTTTAACATATTTGAAATAAATAAAATAAAATTAGTTGCTATTTTTGTCGGGAAATTATAACAAATAATCTAAAAGAATGAAAGCAAATCATCTTATTAGGCTCGTGAAAAATAGCTGTCTGCTTATATTATTTTTCTTTATCGCAGGTAGCCAAGTCTTTTCTCAAAACTTGCTTGAAGATGCGTATGTGCGTGGAGCAGATTATGCTACTAAGAATTTTGGCACGGTGAATTATTTGGGTGTAAGATACCCTACGGATGATTACGGCGATTATTACAAGAGTTTTATCAAGTTTGATATTTCTACACTTACCCATCAACTGGAAACGGCAACACTAAAGCTCTATGTTGTCAAGGCTCAAAAATACACTTCCGACAATCCGTCAATAAAGGTATATATCTGTCCGGTGACACAAAACGCCTGGTATCAAAACACGATAACCTGGAATAGTTCGCAGGCTTATACCATTGGAGCCAAATTAGATTCAGTAAATATTGTTGCCACAACCGGCACGGTGGTAGCGTTTAACATTAGCTCCTATGTGAACCAACAAATTGCCTTGGGTCAACAATTTGTATCCTTTGTGTTATTACCCGAAGCGGACATAACTAAATCCTATCTCACCGAATTTGCTTCTAAGGAAAATACTTCACATCCAATTCCCACGATGGAAGTAACCGAAATAAAAACAAAACTATCCGGAAGCTCCAATAATTTGCTGGTGGACGATTTGCTTGTTAAACAACAAGTAGCCTATAAAACTCCGGGAACAAGCGGACTCAACTTGACTTGGGATTTTAGTGCAATACAAATTACCAATCCACAATATACCGTGCACTATTTTAATCCGGACAGTTCAAAACCCAATCAAATTTGCGGACAGGAAAATGATACCCGTTACTACTCCCTGCAAAAGAACGACAGCCTCTGGACAACAGGGCATGAAAACGCCAACAGCGATGTGGAATATACCACACCCGAATTGCGGATGCGTTTCCCATTTGTTTATGGAGATGTGTTGAACACAACTTTTGTAGGAACGGCAAAGTACGGACACAAGCTAAGCCTTCCGGTGAACGGTTATACGCAGGTGAAGGCCGATGCAACAGGCACGTTGAAATTGCCCAATAATGAAGTTGTAGACAATGCTTTACGAGTGCGTACTACCGAACATTATACCCAAACGGCCAACACGGAGATTATTTTGGATACCTATAGTTGGTATGCCAACGGCATGCGTTATCCTGTATTTGAAAGCATACAGACTTTATTGCGGAAAGCAGGCACAGATAACATATTATATAGCACCTCATTCTATTATTATCAAGATGTTATGCGAAGTGCACAAATAGATCAAACAGAAACAGCCTTAGATACGACTAAAAAAGCAGATAGTACCGCAACAAAAATCTCGGATATATGTACAGAAGTGAAACTGATACCCAATCCGGTGGTGGATAATTTAACTGTAAACTTTAAACTATCTCGGAATGCCACCATTGCATTCACCTTATATTCAAGCACCGGAGCACCTGTATATAACGCTCCCTCTCTATATATGAAAGAAGGTTATCAAAGTGCTAACATCAATATGAGTGCCTTACCGACGGGTGTTTATACCTTGAATATAAAAGTGGATGGAATGGTAATGACGGAGAATGTGATGAAGAGGTAGCCTTCTTAAGAGAGGATTGGTTTAAAACCACGAAGTGGTGATAGTATTATAGAAAACGAAAAGCAAATCAAATTAAAACCCAGAATGGGTGATATTATTATAGAAAAAACGGAATATATAACAAACAAAACCCCGGGTGACATTATAATACCACCCCGTTGGGGTTTGAATACATACACATATCTAAAATTCTATAATAATTTCAACCCTTCGGGTTTTTTGTAAAAATTGTATCTCCATTTATTTTCTATAATAATATCATCCCTTCGGGATTAAGAACAATATAATTATGAACCCTTCGGGTTTATATAAAATAATGAAATATTGCATTTTCAATCCGGCCTTGCAGGATGAAATTAGTTAAGAGAGGATTGGCTAAAACCACGAAGTGGTGATAGTATTATAGAAAACGAATCGCAAATCAAATTAAAACCCAGAATGGGTGATATAAAATAAACAGATATGCCCGGAACATTCACCCAACTATATATTCAAGTGGTTTTTGCCTTAAAAGGGAGAGAAAATGTAATTAGTAAAAATTGGAGAAATGAGCTCTTTCAATATATTTCAGGGATAGTTTCGGGTAAGAGTCAAAAGGCAATTATCGTTGGTGGATTCTCTGACCATGTACATATTTTAATTGGATTAAAACCATCCATGGCATTGGCGGATTTGGTAAGAGACATCAAGAATAATTCCTCCAAATTCATCAATGAAAAGAAATTTGTAAAAGGGAAATTTTCGTGGCAAGAAGGATATGGGGCATTTTCGTATGGACATATACAAATTGATGATGTGTACAATTATATTTTAAACCAAGAAGAACATCATCGAAAACGAACATTCAAAGAAGAATATATTCAGTTTTTGAAGAAATATGAGATAGATCATGAAGAGCGATTTTTGTTTGAGTGGTTGGATGATTAATTTATGTCACCCCGTTGGGGTTTGAATATAGACACATATCTAAATTTCTTAAAACCACGAAGTGGTAATATTATTATAGTGATCCATTAGAAAGAGAACCAAAAAACCACGAAGTGGTGATAGTATTATAGAAAACGAAAAGCAAATCAAATTAAAACCCAGAATGGGTGATATTATTATAGAAAACGAAAGCATAACAAACAAAAACCCCGTAGGGGTGACATTATAATATCACCCCTACGGGGTTTGAATACATATGCATATCTAAATTTCTATAATAATTTCAACCCTTCGGGTTTTATG
>Ga0265338_10001368_pt1 | contig 39637 bp, 33 predicted proteins | sample 42126metaG_FD_193579 | JGI IMG/M metagenome (GOLD analysis project Ga0265338, IMG submission 193579) | Rhizosphere microbial communities from Carex aquatilis grown in University of Washington, Seatle, WA, United States - 4-21-26 metaG | ecosystem: Host-associated > Plants > Roots > Rhizosphere... | reverse complement strand
GCCGAGCTCGAGCGGATCACCCGGGAGCACGAGATCGACGTCATCGTGCCGGCCTTCGAAGAGACCTTCTACATCTCGACCCAGATCGAGCGGCTGAGCCGCTTCACCAACGTCTTCGCATCGCCTTTCTCCACGCTGGCCCGTCTCCACGATAAGGGCGCATTCCAGAGACTGGTCACCCAGCTGGGGCTTCCGGTCCCTGAGACGGTCCTGGTGACCTCCCACGACGAACTGCGCGAGGCCACCGGCCGCCTCGGAAACTACTTCGCCCGCGCCGCCTTCTCACGCGGCGGGATCTGCTGCCTGACCAACACCGGCCCGCTGGCCGGCTGGCTGGACGTGGACGACGTCCACCCCACGCCAGCATCACCCTGGCTGGTGCAGCCGTTCGTGGAGGGCGAGACGGTCTGCACCTACAGCACGGCCCACGGGGGGCGGGTGAGCTCCCACCTGATGTACCGCATCCCCCGGCAGCGCAAGCACAGCACTGGCATCCAGTTCGAGGCGATCGATGCCACCAAGTCGCTGAAGCTGATCGAACCGATCGTGGCCGAGCTGGGCTACACGGGCCAGATCTCCTTCGACTTCCTGGTTACCGACGACGGCCTCACCTTCGTGGAGTGCAACCCGCGCGCCACCGACGGCCTGCTGCTGATGCCCCGGGAAGAGCTGGCGGCGGGGCTGCTCGCCCCGCGGGCCGAGACGTTCGTGCTCGAGCCCGGCGGCCACGTACAGCTCGACCTCGCCGTGCTGGCCGACGGCTTCGCCGATCACCTGGACCGCCTGCCCAAGTCGATCGGCGACCTCGCTCAGGTCCGGGACGCGGGCAGCGGCTGGCATGACCCGCTGCCCACGCTGTACTCGGCGCTGGCCATGTGCCACTCAGTCGGGCAGAGCTTCCGCGAGCATATCGGCCAGATGGTCGTCATGGTCGGCGACATGAACTGGGACGGCGAGCCCATCGACGGAATGTCGCAGGACGACGCGACGCTGCTCATGAGCCTGCGCCCCCAGCGGGGCGGGTCATCGTAAACCCGGTCCTCCGTAGGAACTCCCTGCCGGTTGCCCTCTGGAAGAAGCGGTGCAGGCCCGGGTGAGGGACGGTCGCCTGCCGCAGCGCGACCACCTCGGCTGCCAGCCGGGCAACGAGCGGATCCGGGCCGCCCGCCGTCCGCGCGAACAGCACGCACATGGCTAGGTTCCCGAGCGGGAACTGCAGCAGGAACAGCCACAGCTGACCGGTGGCGAGCACTACCGCGGCCTGCACCGGCGGCCACGGGCAGCCAGCCAGCCAGCATGCATCAGCTCGACCTTCTACTTCCTGTTTGCAATATCGGCCTGAACGCCTGCCATGCGCTCGGTAATGCGCCGTGCCGCGTCTGCAGGCGAGATAGTGCTTACATCAATCTTAACTGTGTCAAGCTCATCATAGAGCGATATTCGAGCCACGCTGCGTTCTATAATGTCACTGTCCCGCTCACCTGCAGCTATGTCGCGGTTTAGTCTTTCGACTAGGGCCTGTTCAGTGCTGACAAGTGAAAAACAATGGGTCGTGCAGCCATTGAGGTTCAGTACATTGATAAGATCATCCAATATGCGCTGCTCATGGAGTACCCAGCAGAAAATAACATTCTCAAATTCCGAGCAAGCGAGGAAGCTGTCAAGCAGATGGGCGATGTTGCTACTTACCATCGCCTTTGTTTCTTCTGTCACAACAAATGGGCGCATATTCCAGCACCAATCGCCATCAAGGAATACGTTTCGGGGGAGTATTCTCTGCAGTTCGCGGCATGTCGTGGTTTTGCCGACACCCGCCGTGCCGCCTACGATTATAAGGTTTTTCATAAGGTTGATTATCTCACAGGAAATTATGCATAGCTATTAGTTTACTTGCTGTCATGGGCTACTCGCCTAGCCGGCTTTACCGGTGCGTAATAGTTTCGCGTCGGGCTGGTCCCGGGTCTAGCATCCGGCTATGGGACGGGTTGTGGTGGTGGGGGCCGGGATAGCACGGCTCACCACAGACCGCCTCCCGCGCCGGCCCGACGGCAGCCGACGCTCGATTAGCTGAACAGGGCGCCGTAGGCGCTGAGCGCGGGCTGGCCGCCTAGGTGGGCGTACAGGACGGTGGAGTCCTTGCCGATCTCGCCGTCGCGGACCAGGTCGATGAGGCCGGCCATGGACTTCCCCTCGTAAACGGGGTCGACGATGACTCCCTCCAGCCGGCCGAGCAGCCGGATCGCGTCGAGGGTCGACTGGTCGGGGACGCCGTAGCGCTCCCCCGCCCACCCGGGGAGCACGGTGATCTCGTCCTCGCGCAGCTCACGGCCGAGGCCGATCAGCTCGGCGGTGGCACGGGCTATCTTCGCCACCTGGGCACGGGTCTCGCCGAGCTTGGCCGACGCGTCGATGCCGATGACCCGTCGCGGCCGGTCCTGGCCGGCGAACCCGGCGATCATGCCGGCGTGGGTGGAGCCGGTCACCGAGCAGACGATGATCGTGTCGAAGAAGACCCCGAGCTGCTGCTCCTGCTCCCGCACCTCATCCGCCCAGTTGGCGAAGCCAAGGCCGCCGAGCCGGTGGTCGGAGGCGCCCGCCGGAATGGCGTACGGGACGCCGCCCTGGGCCCGCACCTCCTCGAGCGCCAGCTCCCAGCTTGGCTTCATGCCGATGCCGAACCCGGCGTCGACCAGGCGCACGTCCGCTCCCATGATCCGCGACAGCTGGATGTTGCCGACCCGGTCATAGGTCACGTCGGGCCAGTCGACCCAGTGCTCCTGCACCAGGACCGCTTTCAGCCCGAGCTTCGCGGCCACCGCGGCGACCTGGCGGGTGTGGTTGGACTGCACGCCGCCGATGGAGACAAGCGTGTCCGCTCCCTGCGCCAGCGCCTCGGGTACCAGGTACTCAAGCTTGCGGACCTTGTTACCGCCGTAGGCGAGCCCGGCGTTGCAGTCCTCCCGCTTGGCCCAGATACTCGCCCCGCCCAGGTGAGCGGTCAGCCGCTCCAGCGGATGGACCGGGCTCGGGCCGAACGTCAGCTGGTATCGCGGAAAATCGCTCAGCGGCATGGGAACCCCCAGCGTCGGAAGCGGCGAACCGCTAGGAGTTGACCGGGAAGCCGAGGTTGACCCCGCCGTGCGACGGGTCAAGCCACCGGGAGGTGACCACCTTGCCGCGGGTGTAGAAGTGCACGCCCTCGGTCCCGTGCATGTGGGTGTCACCGAACAGCGACGCCTTCCAGCCGCCGAACGAGTAGTAGGCCATCGGCACCGGGATCGGCACGTTCACGCCCACCATGCCGATCTCCGCCTCAGAGACGAACCGCCTGGCGGCGCCGCCGTCGTTGGTGAAGATCGCCACGCCATTGCCGTACGGGCTGGCGTTGACCAGGTCGACCGCGTCGGCGTACGACTTGACGCGGAGCATGGACAGTACCGGGCCGAAGATCTCGTCGGTGTAGGCGGCGTTGTCCGGCGTCACGTGGTCGAGCAGTGACGGCCCGAGCCAGAAGCCGCCGGCGTTCGGCTCGCCTGGCGCGCCGCCGGTCACCGAGTGCTCGCGCCCGTCGATGGCCAAGCTCGCGCCCTGCCGCACGCCGGAGTCCAGGTAGGAGGCCACCTTGTCCCGGTGCGGGCCGGTGACGAGCGGGCCCATCTCCGAGCGCTCGTCGCTGCCAGGACCGACGGCCAGCTTCGCCACCCGCTCCCTGATCTTGGCGACGAGCTCGTCGCCGACCGGGTCCACCGCGACGAGCGCGGAGATCGCCATGCACCGCTCCCCCGCGCTGCCGAACCCGGCCGAGACCGCCGCGTCGGCGGCCAGGTCCAGGTCAGCGTCGGGCAGCACCACCATGTGGTTCTTCGCACCGCCGAGCGCCTGCACCCGCTTGCCCGCCCGGGTGCCCGTCTCGTAGACGTAACGGGCGATCGGGGTGGAGCCGACGAAGGAGGCCGCGGCGACGTCCGGGTGGGTCAGCAGCGCGTCGACCGCGACCTTGTCGCCGTGCACCACGTTGAACACGCCGTCGGGCAGGCCGGCCTCGGCCCACAGCTGCGCGAGCAGGATCGACGCTGAGGGGTCCTTCTCCGACGGCTTGAGCACGAAGCTGTTGCCGCAGGCGATCGCGAGGGGGAACATCCACATCGGCACCATGGCGGGGAAGTTGAACGGGGTGATGCCGGCCACGACGCCGAGCGGCTGCCTGATCGAGTACGAGTCCACGCCGGTGGACACGTTCTCCGAGAAGCCGCCCTTCTGCAGGTGCGGGATGCCGCAGGCGAACTCGACGACCTCGAGGCCGCGGGCGACCTCGCCGGCGGCGTCGGCGGCGACCTTGCCGTGCTCGCTGGTGATGAGCGCGGCGATCTCCTTGATGTGGCTCTTGACCAGCTCACGGAAGGCGAACAGCACCGTGGCGCGCTTGGCGAGGGACACGCGGCCCCAGGACTGCGCGGCCAGCTTGGCCGCGGCCACCGCGTCATCGACGTCGCTGCTCGACGCGAAGTCGACGACGCCGGTGACCTGCCCGGTCGCGGGGTCGTAGATGTCGCCCTGGCGCTGCGCGGTGCCAGTCCACGGCTTGCCGCCGATCCAGTGCGTGACGTGCTTGGCCATGGTTATGCGCCCGCCTGCGCGTTCACGGCGCTCTGATCGACCGCACGGAGGGCGTCGACCAGCAGGCCGAGGCCCTCACGCGCCTCCGCCTCGCTCAGCGTCAGCGGCGGCGCCATGCGCAGCGTCGACCCGTACAGGCCGCCCTTGCCGATGAGCAGGCCGCGCTGCTTCGTCTCCTCCATCGCCTTGGCGGCGAGCGCCGGCGCGGGCTTGCCGGTGGCCGGGTCGGCCAGGTCGACGGCGAACATGAGGCCCTTGCCGCGCACGTCGGCGACGACCTTGAGCTCGTCCGCCGCGGCCTTGAGCCCGCCGATGATGATCGCGCCGCAGACGGCCGCGTTGCGCTGCAGGTCGTGCGAGAGCACGTAGTCAAGGGTGGCGTTGGCCGCGGTGGTGGCGATCGGGTTGCCGCCGAAGGTGGAGATGCCGTTGCCGCGGATGCCGTCGAGCAGGTCGCCGCGGCCGACGACGCCGCCGATCGCGAAGCCGTTGGCCAGGCCCTTGGCGAAGGTCATGAAGTCCGGCGTGACGCCGTGCGCCTGGATGCCCCAGAAGTTCTCGCCGGTCCGGCCCCAGCCGGTCTGCACCTCATCCGAGATGAACAGGATGCCGTGCTCGTCGAGGACGTCCTTATACGCGCGGAACAGCCCGTCGGGCGCCATGGTGAACCCGCCGACACCCTGGATCGGCTCGGCGATGAGCGCCGCGACGTCCTGCGGGTTGACCGCGGCGGCCAGCAGGGCCCGCAGGTCGGCGACGCAGGCGTCGATGTAATCGGCGTCGCTGAGGTTGCGGTAGCCGGGCAGCTGACGGTCGGCGCCATGCAGGTAGTGGGTGCCGAACGGGTCGTTGCTGCTCGCCTTCCAGCTAGCGTTACCCGTGATGGCGACGGTGCCGAAGGTGCGGCCGTGGTACGAGTTCCGCATCGCGAGGACCTGGTTGGCCTTGCGGCTGACGAGCGCGGCGGCCAGGGCCGTCTCGTTGGCCTCCGAGCCGGAGTTGGTGAAGAACACCTTGGCGTTCGGGATGCCGGAGAGCCTGGCGATCTTCTCGGCCAGCTCGACCTGGCTGCGGATCAGGTAGAGCGTGGAGGTGTGGTAGATCCCAGTCGCGATCTGCCGTTCGACCGCCTCGCGCACCTCGGCCACGTCGTAACCGAGCATGTTCGTGAGGATGCCGGCGAAGAAGTCCAGGTAGCTGCGGCCCTCGCTGTCGGTGACGCGGCAGCCCTTGCCGCCGGCGATCTCGATCGGCGCACTGTAGTTAGTGGCGACCCAGCTAGGGATGACCGCGCGGTGGCGGGCGAAGAGATCAGACATGCTCTCAGTCTGCCCGCCGTTACCCGCTGGGCATAGTGACAGTCTGCCACGAATTTCGGCTTGTTCCTTACATGTTGTAAGGTCGTGGTCCGATGCCCCTGACCTTGCACGAGGTACTAGGCCTCGACGTCGTCCAGCGTGGCTCGCCGCTCGTGGTGGCGGGTGCCGCGCGGCTTGACGTGCCCGTCCGCTGGGTGCACGCGGCCGAGCACACCGACATCGGACGGCTGCTGCGCGGCGGTGAGCTGGTGCTGTCCACCGGGATCGCGCTGCCGGAATCGGCGGCCGAGCTGACCGCCTACGTCGACTCACTGGCGGAGGTCGGCGTGGCGGGCCTGCTCGTCGAGCTGGGCCGCCGGTACGCGGCGGCGCTGCCCGCCGCGCTGGTGGCCGCGGCCGAGGCCCGGTCCGTGCCGCTGATCGAGCTACGGCGCGAGGTGGCGTTCATTGAGATCACCGAGGCGGTGCACGCGCGGATCATCGACGAGCTGCTCGTCTCGCGTGCCGCCGCGACCCTGGCGCTCGGGCACCTGCTCACGTCGCAAGCGGAGTCACTCGAACGGCAGGCGCACCGGACGCTGATCAGCGCGATCATCGAGCGGTCAGGCACGGACGGCGGCGAGGCCGAGGCCAGGGCGCGGGCGCTTGGCGTGGAGGTGGCGGGCCGGGAACTGGTCGCGGTCGTGGTCCGGCTGGCGGACGCGGAGCCCGCCGGCGCGGCCGCCGGCACCGCGACGGCCGGCGGGATCGGAGGCGGGCAGGCGGCGGTGCTCGGGGTCGCCGAGGCCGTGGCGAGCGCGTGCCGCGGGGCTGGAGTCCCCGCCCTTGCCGGGGTGCTTGACGACGTACGGGCCGGGGCACTGCTGTCGCTGCCGCCCGGCGCCGACGCTGACGTGCCCTTGCTGCGGCTGTCCGCGCGGCTCGCCGGGCAGGCCGGGGCGCCGTCCCGCCTGGTGATCGGCGCCAGCCGGCCGGCCAGGTCGCTGCCGGACGTGCGGGCGGCGTTCCGCGAGGCGCGCGAGGTCGCCGACGTGGCGATCAGGCACCCGGGAGGCCCGGACGCCCAGGGCGGGCACCGCTCTTATTACCGGCTGCCGGACCTGCGACTGCGCGGGCTGCTTCACCTGCTGCGCGAGGACGCCCGGCTGCAGTCCTTCGCCGACCGGGAAATCGGCCCGCTGCTTTCCTATGACGCCGAGCACGGCACCACCCTGGTCACGGATCTTGCCGCCTTCCTTGAGGCGGGCGGCAACAAGGCGCTCGCCGCCTCCCGCGCGCACCTGGCCCGGCCTACCTTTTACCAGCGGCTCGCGCTCATCGAGCGGATCCTCGGGGTGAGCCTCGCCGACCCGGAGTCCCGCACGTCACTGCACGTCGCCCTGCTCGCCCGCCAGGAAGGTCGCTGACGTCATTCTTTAGGCGGAATTTCACATTCTTACCGACTGCGCAGGTAGATCGCTTTAGCGTTTACTCATTAAATGGTCATCTGGATCAGCGGCGAATGCTATCCTGAGCCTACCTGGAAATGCACAGGCGCGCGTTTGCGTGCGGGCATTGGGGGCGAGTGATGCCATTCCTGTTGATGCGTACGGCTTCGGTACTTGCGACTGGTTTCCTGCTAACCGGCCCTTCATACGCGGCACCTGACGCCGGCGGCGCCACCAGCACCGTTGCCGCTTACAGCATTGCTTCGTGCCCAGCCCACTGGACTATTGATCAGCTTCCGGTTCCTCCCGTGCCCGCGGCTGTGCTTGGCCAGGTTGAGTCGATAGCGGCGCTGTCGCCGACAAATGTCTGGATGCTCGCGGGCCCAACCATCGTCTATCACTTCACGGGTACCATATGGGAAAAACTTGCGAACCTGGAAAATAACGACCCGTCTTTCGGCGGCGGCATACTGGTGGCGGGACCCGACTCTGGCGTATGGGTAATCGGAATGAAATTCATATCCGCGGAGGGCCGGCCCGGCATCGCAGCCTGGCACTACGACGGATCCACCTGGACGGAGCACTCGTCGCCACTGCCCGCCGGCGCAGAGATCGAGGCGGCCGCGCTAGGCGGCAACGGAGTGCTCTACCTGGCCGGCACGAACATGATCACCTACACGGGCATCATCTGGAGCTACAACGGCTCGCAGTGGACCGACCTGACGCCGCCGAACCCGCGGTTTGAGTACAAGGCACTCGCGGTAACGGCCGGCGGGACGCTCGTCGCGGGCGGCGGCTGGGACCCTGGGGGGTTCGTGCGACCCGGCGGCGTCCTGCAAGAGAGGTCGGGGACCACGTGGACGACCATCTCCCTGTCCAAGCCGGTCGAACAGGTCAGCGGACTCAGTGTCGCCCCCGGTGGCACCGTATACGCGGTCGGCATGAGGACCACGGTGCAGCCGGTGCTCATCGAGCAGCGCCCGGGCAGCGGGTCAGCCACCGTGCTTGACGTTCCGGCGCCGGACCCTTCCGCCGGGAACATGAGCGAATCGGGTGTGGTAGCCGTCGGGTCAGGTGACGTATGGCTACTCGGCCAGTACGGCGTGCCGAACCCGTACGCGCCGGTTTACGGGCTCACCCAGCCGTGGATCACTCATTTCGACGGAAGCAGGTTCTTCGCCGCTACTGCGCCGAATGCGCCGGGTGAGTTCAGCGCGTTCGTCGGGGGCGTTTCCCTGGGATCAGCCGTGCTGGCGTACGCCAGAGCACATCCTGATCTCTTCGCGGTGTGCCCGGCGCAGGTGACGCGCAACGCGATCGTCCCGGCTGAGGTTCGCACGTCAATCGGGGAGCAGACGTTCTGGTCTGTCCCGGCCACCGCGGCATCCCGGCACGAACTTGTCGCGCCGGGCCTTTTCGATTCCGGCCCGATCGGGCCGGGCGGGTCCTTCCCCTACACGTTCTTCGCCGCGGCCACCTACGCGGTCAAGGACACCCGCACGGGCGCGGCCGAGACGGTGCGGGTTCCTCCCGCCGTCACGCCCGCGGACGGAGTGACGAGCACCGTTTACACGATCGCCTGCGCCAGCCGGCAGGCCCCCGTGGGCTACGCCTACCGGCTGCTGATCGAACGGCCACGGTCGGGGGATTACACGCTCCTCACCACCACCAGCCAGCCGACGGCCGCGTTCGTGCCGTACCAGGGCACCGGGACGTACCGGTTCGAGTGCCAGGTGCAGACGCCGGACGGCGTCACCGCCGTGTCGCCGCCCGCCGCGGTAACCGTCTCCTAACTCAGGCTAACGGCCGGGGCGGCCTCAAGGACAGCAGCCGGGCCGGCTGAGCGGTGGGCGCCGGAGCGCCTCGCCTGCCCGGAGCCCCGTACCTTCCCCACATCGCCCTGCTCGCCCGGCCAGGACAGCCGCTGACGGCATTCTTATTGCGGGAAAGGTCCCTTAAAAAGGGATTTTTGTAATTCGCGGAAAGGTAAAGCCTTTCTCGAGGAACCGCGCAGCGCCAGCCGTTATTGCTAGGCTGTTCTCAATCGAAAATCGCTGGCTTTTCAGCATGCGGACTTTAAGGACAAGGAATGCCATTTCTGTTGCCGCGGACGGCTTCGGTACTGGCCGCCGGGTTCCTGCTGTCCGGCTCTTCGGCGCCCGTCGTCACCAGCGCAAGCAGCGCGATCGGAAGCCTCGCCGCCAACCGGGCCGCCGCCTGCCCGGCCCACTGGCCCGGGGATCAGCTTCGGGTTCCCGCCACGTCACTCCCCGCGGGGCTTAACAGCCAAATCACATCGGTTGCGGCGCTAACGCCAACAGATGTATGGATGCTAATTACCAGAACAGATAGCCACGGAAACAACATTTCCGCTGTATATCATTATATGGGTACCGAAAGGTACCAGTCCGCCAACCTGGCCGATAATGAGCGGTCTTTCGCCGCCGAGTGGATCGTGGCGAGGTCCGACACCAACGTATGGGTGATCGGCTCGGCCCACGGGGCGCTCCAGGCCTGGCAGTACAACGGGTCCCGCTGGACCGACCACCCGCCGGCCCGGTATTCCTACGCGGGGATCAGTACGGCGGCACTGGACGGCGACGGGACCCTCTACATAGCCGGGAACAACAGGCATACCGGCAAGGGCATCATCCTGAGCTACGACGGCACGCGGTGGACTGACCTGTCCCCCGCCAATCCGCCGTCTGACTACGAGGCCCTCGCGGTCACCGCCGACGGTACGCTCATCGCGGCCGGCGGCGGGCGAAACGACGGCACCTTGCAGGAGAGGTCGGGCGGAACGTGGAGCACCGTCTCCCTGTCCGCGCCGGTCGACGTGATCAGCAAAGTCAGCGTCGCCCCCGGCGGCACCGTGTACGGGGTCGGTTCGGTCGTCGGGGACGAGCTGGTGTTCATCAAGCAGCCGCCAGGCAGCCGGTCCGCCACCGTCTTCGACCCGGCGGCGGGGCCGGCCACCACGTCCACGACGGGCCCGGTCGCCCTCGGCCTTGACGTGTGGCTACTCGGCGAGGACGAACCGCACGGCGGGTGGCACCATTCGTGGATCACCCACGATGACAGCGGCTTCTTCGCCGCCGGGCGCCGGATTTCTCAGGTGGCGACTCCGCGCTCAGATCAGACATGCTGGTCGGCGGCGGCCGCGGGGGCAGGGGTATTTATCAGGTCGCTTCCCCGCTCCTCGTGGTGTGCCCGGTGCGGGTGCGACGCAAGTCAATCACCCCGTCGCGGCAGCGCACGCCACCTGGGTTGCCACTGCTCTGGCCCGTCCGGGTGGCGGGGGAACTCCAGCGGAACCTGGCCGATTCAGGCTTATCCGCCTCCGGCCGGATCAAGCCTGAAGGGCCATTCGCCCGTGGCTACTTCACCGCATCAGCCTGCGCGATCAAGAACGCAGCCGCAGGCGCCGCCGACACGGGCCGACCGCCCGCCGTCACCTTTGTCAGCGGAGCGACTAGCACGGTCCGCCCCACTGCCCGCCGGAGCCTGGAGGCTCCGGCGGGCCGTTTCTGTCTGCTGACAGGAACGGCCCCGCGCGAGGTCAGCCCGGGGAGACTGGCGGGCAGCCGGCGTAGGGGACGTGGCCCAGGTCGGGGAAGCCGGGCAGTCTCTCGATGGCGGAACGGCCGGGAGGACGCCCTGCCTGCGGGCCGGTCAGTACTGGCTCAGGAAGTTCTGCACCTCGGGGGCGGCGTACAGGGAGCCGTAGCCGGAGTTGAGCACCAGGCAGCCGACCGCGACGTCCTGGGAGGAGTCGTAGGCGATCAGCCAGCTGTTGGGCTTGCCCTGGTTCTGGATGTCGGCCGTGCCCGTCTTGGCGATGACGTCCGGGCCGAAGCCGAGGCCAGCGGCGGTGCCGCTGGTGACGACCTTGCGCATCACCTCTTTGAGGTACGTGTCGGTCGTCTGGGGCAGCGGCGTGGCCGTCACCTGCTTGGTCCCTGGCACCAGGTACGGCTGCTGGAAGGAGCCGTTGCCTACCGTGGCGGCGACCGAGGCCATCGCGAGCGGCGAGGCGATCAAGTCGCCCTGGCCGAACGCCTCCTGGGCGAGCTCTGAGCCTGAGGCGCTCGACGGCGCGTTGAAGTAGGAGGCGGATATCCCGGTGATGCCGATGTCCCACTTCTGGTCGAGCCCGAAGTACTCCTTCGCCGTGCTCGCCAGCGCCCCGGACAGGTGCGGCCACTGCTGGGTGAACGCGTTGTTGCAGGACGCCGCGAAGTCGGTGCCGAACGGCGTCCCCGCCGGCTCGGACTCGCCCTTGTCGTTGTGGTACGTGATGCCCGTCACGGTGTACGTCTGGGGGCACTCGACTGGGGTCGACGGGGTGAGCACACCCTCGTTGAACAGCGCCGCGGACGTGATGACCTTCATCGTCGACCCGGGCGCGACCTGGGCGGTGAGCGCGAAGTCGTTGAACCCGTCGTTGTTGGCGATGGCGAGGATCTTGCCGGTGGACGGCTGGATGACCACCATCGAGCTCATCTTGTGCATGGCGACCGCGGCCAGCGCGGCCTGCTCGGCCCGGGGGTCGATCGTCGTGCCGAGCGACTGGATGTTCTCCGGGTCAAGGATGACCGCCTGGCTGCCCTTGACCGGCGTGCCCGCCGCGGTCTGGACCTCGACGTCGAGGCCCGGCTTACCCCGCCCCGGCGGGGCCGCCTTCATCAGGTCGGTCGCGATGTTGGACAGGCCGACGTCACCGAGTGAGGCCAGGGAACCGCCGTCGACGTCGGCGACCATGCTGACCGTCGGCGCGACCTGGACGGCCGCCAGGTGGGTGGCCGTGGTCAGGTTGGGCGCGACCACGTTGGGCCGCCACGCGACGAACCAGACGCCGGTCTTCGCCTGCTGGTAGACGACGAGGGACGAGTGGTAGTCCCAGTTGCCGCGCAGCGTGCTCGCGCCCGTCCCGGCCGCGACCGACGCGGTGACCGAGAACGTGACCGTCTCGCGGGGCAGCGCCGTGGTGGACCCGTCGGCGCTCGTGACGCTGTTCAGCCCGAAGCTGACCTTGCCCAGGTCAAGGTCCTTGGCGTAGGCGGCGAGCGCGCCCTTCGCGGTGGCGTGCTGGTCGGTCAGGTTCGCCGCCGTGGGCAGCTTGCCCTTCTCCCAGGCGGTCAGGAACGCGGCCGCGACCTGCCGCCCGTCCTGCTGCGCGGTGGAACCCGTCGGGATCATGCCGAATTCGGGCACGCCGGGCGAGCGCTTGACCACGAAGACGAACGTCAGCGCGATGACCAGGGCCACGGCGGCAACCCCCGCGACCACCCCAGTGAGTACCTTGCCGCGCCGGCCAAGCCGTCGCCGGGAGCCGCCGCCCTTGCCGCCGCCCGCGGTACCGCCGCGGACGCCGCCCGGCGCGCCCGTTCCCGGTGGCAGGCCGGTTCCCTGCGGCTGCTGCCCGTAGGGGGGCGGCGGGTACCCTGGCTGCCCGTAAGCCTGCTGGCCGTACGCCTGCTGCTCCCAGGGCGCCTGGCCGTGAGGCTGCGGCTGGCCGTGAGGCTGCTGTTCCCAGGGCGGCCGGCCGTCGGGCTGCTGCTGGCCGTAGCCGGCCTGCTGGTAGCCCGGCTGGCCGTAACCCGGCTGCTGGTAGCCCGGCCGACCGGAAGCCTGGGTCCCGTACCCGTCTGCCCCGTATCCGGGCCCTCCGAACGCCGACTGCCCGTACCCCTGCTGCCCGTACCCCTGCTGCCCGTACCCCTGCTGACCCGTGCCCTGCTGGCCGTACCCCTGCTGACCCGTGCCCTGCTGGCCGTACCCCTGCTGACCCGTGCCCTGCTGGCCGTACCCCTGCTGGCCGTAGCCCGGCTGACCAGCACCCTGCTGGCCAGAGCTCGGTTGCTGGTAACCCGGCTGGCCGTAACCTTGTCCGGGCTGCCCGAAGCCGGCGGCTGCCCCCTGGCCGGCGGACGACCCTTGACTCGCGTCCTTCGAGCTCTGACGGTGCCGCCCAGGCCGACCCGGCTGCGCTGCCTGCGCGGACGGCCCCCGCTCGTCGCCGGGCGCTGGCGCGGCCGGCGCCGCCGGGGCCTGCTGCTCGTCGCGGGCGTCCCATGGACCTGGTGAGCTGCTGTGTCTCGGGTCGCTCGTCACGGTATGACGGTACCTAGCGTTGTCAACTCATGATGAATAAAGCGGCAAATCGCTGGCAAATTCGGCTGGCGACCGGTATCGGCCAGGCCGCCCCCGCAGTTAGCCGGGCGTTACGACGGCTTCACAGGGGCGGAAGGTGTCACTACGATCGTGGCGCCAGGGTGGGCAGTCCACGGCGGAGGAGACCAAAAATGGCGCGCATCGACGTGCAGATCCCGACCAGTGACGGCGTGAGCAACGGGACGCTGCACGTGCCCGAGGGAACGGGGCCGTGGCCTGGCGTGCTCGTCTTCACCGACATCTTCGGCACCAGGGACGCCTTCCTGTCGATGGGCGACCGGCTGGCCGGCCTCGGCTACGTCGCCCTCATCCCCGACGTGTACTACCGGGAGACGTACGAGCCGTTCGACCTGCGGACCGCGTTCGGCGTCGAGGGCGAGCGCAACCGGCTCTTCGGCCTGGCGCGCACCCTGACCAACGAGCGGGTCGTCGCCGACGCGGACGCCTACGCCGACTTCCTGCTCGCCCGGCCCGAGGTGCGCGGGGCCGCGATCGGCGCCCACGGGTACTGCATGGGCGGCCGGCTGGCCCTGGTGGCGGCGGGCGGCATCGGCGACAAGCTCGCGGCGGCCGCCTCGTTCCACGCGGCGATGGTCGCCGTCCCCGACGACCCGAGCAGCCCGCACCAGGCCGCGGACAAGATCCGCGCCGCCGTGCTCGTGGCGGGCTCGATCGAGGACGCGGGGTTCACCCAGGAGCACGCCGACCTGCTCGACGACGCGCTGACCGCGGCAGGTGTACCGCACACGGTCGAGATCTGGCCGGGGCACCACGGGTTCGCGGTATCGGACATGCCGGTCTACGACGAAGCGCTGTCCGAGCGGCACTGGGAGGCCCTGCAGGCGCTGTACGCCGCGCAGCTCGCTTAGCGGGTCAGCCGCGCTCGGCTCCCGGCGGTTACGATGGGCGGCATGACTGTCCATTTGACGCACTGGGGGGCATTCGAGGCGGTCAGCGATGGCGAGCGGCTGACCGAGGTGCGGCCGTGGCGCGGCGACCCGGAGCCGATGCCGCAGATCGGCAACGTCGCCTCCGCCCAGCATCACCCGGCCCGGATCGCCGTGCCGCACGTGCGCAAGGGCTGGCTGGACCATGGCCCCGGTGCGCCCGGGCGCGGCGACGAGCCGTTCGTGCCGGTGTCCTGGGACACGGCGCTTGAGCTGCTGGCCGGGGAGTTGCGCCGGGTCTACCGTGACCACGGGGCGGAAGCGGTGTACGGCGGCTCGTACGGCTGGGCCAGCGCGGGACGGTTCCACCACGCGCAGAGCCAGGTGCACCGGTTCCTCAACTGCCTCGGCGGCTACGTGCGGCACGTGAACAGCTACAGTCTTGGTACCTCGACGGTGCTGCTGCCCCATGTGCTCGCCGACGTGAACGTGCTGCTCAACCAGGCCACGGCCAAGTCCGTGCTCGCTGAGCACAGCGAGCTGCTGGTCGCTTTCGGCGGGCTGTCGCCGAAGAACGCGGCCGTGTCACCTGGCGGGGTTTCCCGGCACAATTCGCGCGGCTGGATGAGCGCCGCCCGGGCCCGGGGCTGCCGGTTCGTCTCGGTGAGCCCGATCCGCGACGACACGCCCGCCGAGGCGCAGGCCGAGTGGATCGCACCGCGGCCGGGCACCGACGCCGCGCTCATGCTCGCGCTCGCCCAGGTGCTTGACGCCGACGGCCTGGCCGACACCAGCTTCCTTGACCGTTACACGGTCGGTTACCCGCGGTTCGCCCGCTACCTTCGCGGCGAGGCGGACGGCGTCGTCAAGGACCCCGCGTGGGCCGAGGCGATCACGGCCGTGCCAGCGGCGCGCATCCGCGAACTCGCGCACGAGATGGCCGCGGCGCGCACCCTGGTGACCGTCAGCTGGTCGCTGCAGCGGGCCCGGCACGGGGAGCAGCCGCTGTGGCTCGGCGTGGTGCTCGCCGCCATGCTCGGCCAGATCGGGCTGCCGGGCGGCGGCTTCGGCCACGGCTACGGTTCCACGTCGCTGGTCGGCGAGCCGGCCCCGCAGGTTTCCGTGCCCCGGCTGCCGCAAGGAAGGAACGAGGTTTCCGCGTTCATCCCGGTGGCGCGGATCGCGGACATGCTGCTGAATCCCGGTGCGCCCTACGACTACAACGGGCAGCGGCTGACCTACCCGGACATCCGGCTGGTCTACTGGGCCGGCGGGAACCCGTTCCATCACCATCAGGACCTCGCCCGGCTGCGCGAGGCGTTCGCCCGGCCGGACACGGTGGTGGTGCACGAACCGTTCTGGACGGCGACGGCCCGGCACGCCGACATCGTGCTGCCGGTCACCATGACCATCGAACGCGACGACTTCGGCTCCGGGCAGAACGACCGGATGTTCTTCCCGATGCCGGCGCTGACCCGGCCGCACGGCGAGGCCTGGGACGACTACGCCATCTTCGCGGAGCTCGCGGAACGGCTGGGCACCGGCAAGGACTTCACCGAGGGCCGCACCGCGATGGAGTGGCTGCGCCACCTGTACGAGGAGTGGCAGGGCACGCTGGCCGAGCGCGGGCGGGCGGTACCGGGGTTTGACGAGTTCTGGGCGGGCGACGGCCTCGAGCTGCCGGTGGCCAGCGAGCCGCAGGTGGCGTTCGCCGACTTCCGTCTTGACCCGGAGGCGCATCCGCTCGCCACCCCGAGCGGCAAGATCGAGATCTTCTCCGCGACCATCGACAGCTTCAAGTACCCGGACTGCCCGGGTCACCCGGTCTGGCGCGAACCGGACGAATGGCTCGGCTCCCCGGCCGCCGCGCGCTTCACCCTGCAACTGGTCGCCAACCAGCCGCGGTCCCGGCTGCACAGCCAGCTCGACGTCGGCGCGCACAGCCAGTCGGTCAAGATCGCCGGGCGCGAGCCCGTGCGGCTCCATCCCGCCGACGCGGCAGCGCGCGGCCTGCGCGACGGCGACCTGGTGCGGATCTTCAACGACCGGGGCGCCTGCCTGGCCGGGCTGGCCGTCGACGAAGCGCTCCGGCCGGGGGTCGCCCAGCTTTCCACCGGCGCCTGGTACGACCCTGACCCGGCCAACCCGGGCTTCTGCCGTCACGGCAACCCGAACGTGCTCACCGCCGACCGCCCTTCCTCCACCTTGAGCCAGGGCTGCACGGGCCAGCTGACCCTCGTCGAGATCGAGCCGTACCTGGGCATCCCGCCGGAGCTTTCCGTCAGCCGGCCGCCCGCGACCACCGGGTGAGTATTGCCGTCCTCGCCAGTGCTGATCCGGACGTGGTGCTCGGACAGGCGGGTGAGCTGATGGCGCGTGACCCGGTGGGACATAACGTGGTCGCCACCAAGCTGGCCGACGCGATTCGCTATGACGAACCCGGCCGGTACTGGATCGGACTGCTTGACGGGGTCCCGGCCGCACTTGCCGTGCAGCAGCCGACGGGTACGTCCCTGGCCGTGGCGCCGATGCCCGCGGAACTGATCGCGGCGGTCGCCGATGCCGTCGATCAGGGCAACGTCGCCCTGCCCGGGGTGTTCGGCTCGGCCGAGACCGCCTCGCGCTTCGCCGAGTTGTGGGCCGGGCGGCGCAGGATCGCCGCAGTGGCGACGGCGGAAGAGCGGCTCTACGAGGTCCGGGACCTGCGGTTCCCCGATGGCGTGGCCGGCGCGCTGCGCCGTGCCGCCGAAGCCGACCGGGAACTGCTGCTGTCGTTTCTACCGCAGTTCGAGGCAGGAGCCCGGTGGGCCGCGTCCAATCCGGCGGCGGTCTTCGTTACCCGTCGGCTAGCAGCGGGGGACGTCTGGATCTGGGATGACGACGGCCCGGTGTCCATGGCCGCGCGCACCCAGGCCGTGAACGGGGTGGCGCGGATCCAGGCCGTCAACACGCCACCGGAACGGCGACGGCGCGGCTACGCCAGCGCGGGTGTCGCGGCGCTGTCCGCCAGCGTGCTCGCCCAGGGCTTGCGCTGCGTCCTCTACGCCAACGTGAACAACCTGGCCGCCACCTCGGTCTACGAGCGGCTCGGATACCGGGCCGTCAGCGACGTGCGCCGCTACCAGCTTGGCTAGGCGGCCGGGCTAGAAGGCGGCCAGGAGACAACCGCTAGCCCTAGGGTCGCTCACAGATGCGGAATTTACGTGATAAGCAGGGTTTACGCGGTCCAGTACCAGGAGATACAGGTAACCCACAGGTTCCCGCTCTGCCCGCGCCGAGGCCCTCAGAACCGCCGACAAGGACCGCCCACGGCCCGTAGGCTCACGTGGCCGCCTGAGTGACCGGCACGGGCGCTGGGGCCAGCTCGGTGAACGGGTGCTCTCGAGCCATCCGGATCAGCGTGCCGAGCGGCAGCAGCAGCCAGGGCAGGTTCAGCGCGAGTACGAAGCCGAAGTGCGCCGTCTTGTGCACGCCGGAGTACTCCTCGGACAAGATGATCAGGACGACAGCGGTCATGCTGCCGCACCAGACGAGCGCGGGCACCCTGATCCACTCCCTGGCCCGGGCGATCGCGTAGATCGCCGCGACGTAGAACGGCCCGTTCCACAGCACGTCGATCCAGATCGTCATCTTCCAGAACGGCGGCCGGGCCATCAGGAGCGGGTCGTAGTGGTTCCCGTAGCTGTGCACCATGTCGACGAAGAACCTCGGCGGCCACAGCGGATAGGTGAAGTGGTAGGGGTTGGGAATCGTCAGCTGCTCGATGTCCACGAAGTACGTGATGAAGAACAGGTTCACCGCGAAGAACGCGAGCAAGACCCAGTCCGCCCGTCGCCGCCGCAACGGGACCGGGCGCCGGCCGGCGGAGGCTATTCCACTATCCATGAAACGAGGTTAGAGCCTGGATTGTCGCGTGCTATGCCGTCTAATCCTGCTGCTGGCCTGTGTTCCTAGGCCGGATACCTGGCCTCCCGGTCGCCCTTGGCGCGGTGCATGTTCCAGAGCAGGTCGGCGAGGCGGGTAGGGCTGACGGCCGGCCCCCAGTCCCGGGTTTCCATGCCGGCCGCCCGGGCGTCCCTGAGCCAGGCGTGGAAGGCGCTGTCCTCGATGATCGCGCCGATGTAGAGCATCCCCACGTAGACGCCCTGGCCGGCCAGCTCGGCGTCCAGGGACTGCAGGTAGTTGCGCTGGGCGGCCTGCGCCGGGCCGGAACCGCTCATGTTTGGCAGGCCGTGCACGGTGCTGGCGCCCTGCGCGGTCAAGATGGCGCCGTCGCCCTGGTTCAGCATGTGCGGCAGGAACTCCTGCACGAGCGCGAGCAGCGAGTAGAAGATGAGCGGCATGAACCCCTCGGCGCGCTGCGGGGTGAGGGCGGCCGCGGGGACGAACCCGCTGTCCGGCGTGGGCGCGTAGTAGATCGCGTCGAGCTCGCCGATTGCGGCGCGAACCTGTGTGGCCAGCGCGGGCACGGCAGCAGTGTCGGACAGGTCGCCGGTGACGACGTGCGCGCTCGCGCCGGCGCCGGCCAGTTCCCTGGCGAGCAGTTCGAGGGGCTGCTTGCGCCGGCCGACGAGTACCACGCCGTACCCGTCTTGCGCGTAGCGGCGGGCGACGGCCTGGCCGAGTCCCGGGCCGGCGCCGAACACAGCGATTGACTTGGGCATGAAACCTCCAGCAGCGACGAGAGGGAACGCCGGCATGGCGGCGGCCGGGAGCCGCCCGGCTACGCGGCGCTGAGCGTGTAAGTGGTGCCGACGCTGCCCTGGACCCAGGCGTCTGGCAGTGCTGCCGCCAGGGTGTGCTGTGCGCGCCAGCCGGTGCAGTGGCCTGGGGCGATCAGCTCGGGCGCGAGCTCGGTGAGCGCGGCCACGGTCGGGGCGATGACCGGCTCGAACGCGGGCCCGCTGAGGTGGAAGCCGCCGATGACGGCGAGCAGGGAGCGGACGCCGGTGAGCCGCATCGCGTGCCTGACGATGTTGACCACCCCGGCGTGGCCGCACCCGGTGATGACCACCAGTCCCCGGCCGCGCACGCTGATCACCAGCGCCTGGTCGTCGATGACGACGGGGTCGTGCCGCCAGCTGTGCCCGTCCCAGGCCTGGTGCTGCGGCGGCATGCCGTGCTCGAACTCGGTGACCCGGTCCACCTCGCCGGTCACCAGGATGGCGCCGGCCAGCAGAGACGGCTGCCGCCGTTCGATCACCTCGAATCCTTCGCCTTCAAGCGCGCCCCTGGACAATGTGGGCATCACCAGTTCCCCGCCGCCGGGCAGCTCCAGGCGCCTGCGGGTCCAGACCGCCGGATGAACGGTCAGCGGCAGGCCGGACCGGCCGCGGAGCCTCGCCAGGCCGTCGAAGCCGCCCGCGTGGTCGAAGTGCCCGTGACTCAGCACGACGCCCTGCAGGGCGCCGGCGTCGACGCCCAGGCGCTCGGCGTTCACCGCCAGCGCGTCCGGCGAGGCGCCGGTGTCGAACAGCAGCGTGCTGCTCGTGTTACCGCGACGGACGGTCACCAGGGCGGAGAAGCCGTGCTCCGCGCGCAGGCCCGCGACGGCCTCCCCGTCCGCGAACTGGCGCGCCGCGACCCGCCCGGCATCCCGCGGCGCCCGGGTGATGCCCGCAGCCGGGGCGAGCAGGGCGTCGTAGAAGTTATCGACCATCACGGTGACCGCGACCTCGTCGGCCTCGGGCAGCGTCACCGGGTCAACGGCCGGCCCTTCGGTGGCGCGAGGCGCCGACCAGGCCGCCCCCGCCGAGTGCTCTTGATCACCGCACATGAGCCAGACAGTACCGCTCGCGGCCATGGCCGGCCATCTGCCGATGATGGCAGCCGCACGGCTACAGTGCGCCCATGGAGCTTGAGTCCGCTGACGAGGAGGCCGTGGCGGCTTTCGCCGCCGACGGCGTGGCGTGTGTCCGGCAGGTCCTGTCCGCGCGGGAGGTCGAGGAGGCGGCCGCCGCTATCGATGCGGTGCTGGCCGGGCCCGGGCCGCTGGCCCAGGTCGCCAGCGGCGCCGATGACCCGGGCGCCTTCATGGAGGACTTCTGCCGGTGGCAGGACATACCGCAGATCGAGCGGCTCGCCCGGCATTCACGGGTGCCCGCGGTGGCCGCGGCGCTGCTGGCCACCCCGCAGCTGCGGTTCTACCACGATCACGTCCTGGTGAAGGAGGCCGCGACCACACAGCGCACCCCGTGGCACCAGGACCAGCCATACTACAACGTGGACGGCCGCGGGGTGAGCGCATGGATCGCGGTGGACCCGGTACCCGAGGGCGGCAGCCTGGAACTGCTGGCCGGCTCGCACCGTGGCCCGTGGCTGATGCCGCGCACGTTCCTGACCAAGGAGGCGCGCTGGTTCCCCGAGGGGAGCCTGGCCGAGCTGCCCGACATCGACGCCGACCCTGGGGCGTTCGCCATCCGCCGGTTCACCATGCAGCCCGGCGATGCGATCTTCTTCGACTTCCTGACCGTGCACGGGGCGCCCGGGTTTCCCTTCCGGTCCCGGCGGCGTGTCCTGTCGCTGCGGTACCTGGCCGCCGATGCCCGGCACGCGCCACGCCGCTGGCGGACCTCGCCGCCGTTCGCCGGCCTGGAGGCCGAGCTGCCCGCGGGGGCCGCGATGGACCATCCGCTGTTCCCGCTGGTCTGGCCGCTATGAACCGGCCGGCGGGGGCGGAGAAGGTGTCCCAGACGATCTTCTCCACGCCTTGCGCGTCACGCTGGTCATTGCCGACCGGGCCGCTGCTGTAGGTCACCGTGACCAGCCCGCCAGCGGGAAGGCCGCTCCCGGTCGACACGTTCACGTTGGCGTTCTGATACCCGGCGCCCTGCAGCGCCGCGCCCAAACGGCCGGCCGCCGCCCCGGCCCGCGCACAACCAGCGCGGCCCCGCCGCGATATCCGGCACGGCCATGCAACCAACTCGCGTGCGTCCGTTCTCTTAGGGGACGAGGAGGTGGAACGTGAGCGTCGAATCGGACGAGGAGTTCCGGGATTTCATGCGTGGCCGGTGGTCCGCCATGGTCCGCTTGGCGTACACGCTGACCGATGATCAAGGGCACGCCGAGGACATCACGCAGGCGGCGTTCGCCACGGCCTACGCGTCCTGGGGGCGGGTCAGGCAGGCCGGCGACCCCGACGCGTACGTGCGCGCGATCGTGATCCACGAGAACAGCAAGCGGTTCCGCAAGAAGCGGGTACGCGAGGACCTGCGCGCCGCCGTCCCTGAGCAGGGCGCCGCCGCCGACGACAGCCTGGCCGAGCGCGCGGCCCTGCGCGACGCGCTAAACCAGCTGGGCCCGCGCCAGCGCGCGGTGATCGTGCTCCGCTTCTGGCTGGACATGTCGGAGGCCGCGACCGCGCAGGCGCTCAACTGCTCGGTCGGCACCGTAAAGAGCCAGGCCTCCCGGGCACTGGCCACCCTGCGCAAGAACACCGAGACCGTGGAGGAGGAACTACGGTGAGCGGACTACACGAGACCTTTGATGACATCGCCGCCGAGATCACGCCCATCGACCCGCCGATCGACGCGGCGATGCTCCGGGGCCGGAAGGTGAGGAACCGCCGACGCGCAGCAGCCGTCTCTGGAACCGCAGGAGCCATGGCGCTCGTCGCCGCCGCAGCGGTCGCCATCCCCGCCCTGGCCAGCCACCCAGCTCGTCAGGGCGGCCCGGCTACGGAGACAACAAGCACCGCCAAGCCGTTTAGTGACGTTCTTCTGGTTCGGCCAGTCCTGTGGTACGCCCCGCTGCACAGCGCGACCGGTTACGGGGACGCCACTGCGGTCAGCGCCGCCACGATGAAGCTGTTCGACAAGCTGAAGTGCACCCCGGGGCCCAACGCTTACACCGTCAATGATTCCTGGAAGGCGACGGTCGGCTACTCCGCCGCGTCCGCCCACTACGACGAGCCAGGTAGCCAGATCGTCGCGTGCGACGCCAGCGGCGGCAAGTACGTCCTGGACAAGGCCGTCTTCAGGGACTCGGACATCACCAGCATCGCCGCCGCCCAGCAGCGGAACACCGGGCAGTGGGTCGTGAACGTAACGCTCGACGGCTCAGCGGCCGCCGCGTTCGGCACGCTGACCACGAACCAGTACAACAATTACTGGTCCGGCGATCAGCACGGTAACCAGGACGACGCGGTGCTGGACTCCATTGCGATCGTCATCAACGGGGACGTGCGATCCGCGCCGGAGACGAGCCAGCCGATCACGGCCGGCCAGATAGAGATCGCCGGACCAGCGCCAGCCGGCTTCACCGAGGCCCAGGCCCAGGCAATAGCCGCGCAAGTGAAGGCCCAGGCCAACTCCTGACCACCTGACCCCGCGCAGCTGCCAGGCAAAGCCCGGACAACTGCACTCCCAGCCGTCCGGCCGCAGGTTGCCCCGCCGCGCGCGGAACCCCGCGCTGACCAGCACGGGGCCGGTGGCTCCATTACGTTCCGGTGTCCAAGGCGCCGACTCGATCATCACCCTGCGCTGCGCAGAAGCCAGCAGCCGGTGGGAAACAATCTGCCGCAACCGCCACAACCAGACAGGAGCAGCCTGACCAGCCCGCCACTCCAGCTACCGGCCAGTCACCACAATATTGACGCACACCCACCCCCGGCGGGAGGGGGTCGGTGCGAATGTCGGTGGCGGCTTCTAGAGTCTCCCTATGCGATTCGGATTCGTGGTGCCGTACGCGAGCGGACGTGAGTTCGCGGAACTGGCCGCGCTGGGCGAGCGGCATGGCTGGGACGCCGTCTTCACCTGGGAGGCGGTGTGGGGCGAGGCCGCCTGGGTGGTGCTCGGCGCCGCGGCGATGGCGACGGAGCGGATCCGGCTCGGCACGCTGCTCACCCCGGCGTCACGGTGGCGGCCCTGGGACCTCGCGTCCGCGGTGGGCACCGTCGACCGGCTCAGCGGCGGCCGGGCCGTGATGAGCGTGGGGCTCGGCGCGCTGCACGAAGGGTGGATCGCGTTCGAGGCCGACGAGGGACGCCGCTCCCGCGCGGAGAAGCTGGATGAGTGCCTGGCCATCTACGACGGGCTGATGCGCGGCCAGCCGTTCAGTTACGACGGCAAGCACTACACCGTGCGGCCCACCGACTTCAATCTTCCCGACCCGCCAGTGCAGCGGCCCCGGCCGCCGGTGTGGGTGGTGGGGGCCAGGATCGCCGGACGGGACACCCAGCCGTCGCTGGCCCGGGCCGCGCGCTGGGACGGCCTGCTGCCCGCCATCAGGGACAAGGGTGAGCATCGGAACCTGTCCGGGCCGGACGAGCTTGCCGCAGTGGTCGCCGAGGTGCGGACGCTGCGCGCCGCGGCGGGCCTCGCCGAGGTGCCCTACGACGTCGTGCTGGAGGCCGACAGCAGCGGGGAGTTCGTCCAGCTCGACCCGCCGGACCCGGCGTCCTGGGCGGCGGCCGGGGCCACCTGGTGGGTGGAAAGCTGGTGGAGCATCGAGCGCGGGCCCGCCGGGCTCGCCGAGGTGCGGCGCCGGATTGAGGCGGGGCCGCCGGCCTGACGCGGCCTCATCTAGGCCCGGCCTCGCCCACGTGGCCGGCTCAGCCCTTGCCCGGATTGAAGATGCCGAGGGCATCGAGCGCGCGGCGCACCGCCTCCTGCATGGCGAGCGCGCCCGGGTCCAGCTCGCGGCGCATGCCGTCCCGCTTGAGCAGGCCGATGCCGTGCTCGCCCGACACGGTGCCGCCAAGCCCGATCGCCGCGTCGAGCAGGTCAGCGAAGGCCGCCTGCGCGGCGAGCCTGGCGCCGTCGTCCCCGGGCGGGGTGATCAGCAGCGGGTGCAGGTTGCCGTCCCCCGCGTGCGCGACGGTCGCGATCGCCACGCCGTGCCTGGCGGCGATCTCCTCGGTCCGCGCGAGCATGACGGGCACGGCCGACCGGGGAACGCAGAGGTCCTCGGTGAGCACCGGGCCGAGCCGTTCAAGCGCCGGGTAGGCTAGCCGCCGCGCGTCGAACAGCGCCTCGGCCTCGGCGTCGTCGGTGGACTGCGCCGCCCACAGCGCGCCCGCGTCGCTCATCGCCCCGGCGAGCGCCTCCGCCTCCTCCCGGCCGGACTCGCCCGGCGTGTCCACCCGGGCCAGGAGCAGCGCGGCCGCGTCCGCCTCGAGCCCGAGGTGCTTCCACTCCTCGACCGCGACCAGGCACGCCCGGTCAAGCAGCTCGAGCACCGACGGCGACAGTCCCTTGCGGGTGATCAGCGACACGGCCTCCCCCGCCGCGACCAGGTCGGCGAACGCCCCGACGACGGTGCGCGGGGTACCGGCCAGGGCCGGGCGCAGCCGCAAGGTCACCTCGGTCACCACGCCGAGCGTGCCTTCGGAACCGACGAACAGGCCGGTCAGGTCAAGCCCGGCCACGCCCTTGCAGGTGCGCCGCCCCAGCCGGACGACGTCACCGTAGCTGAGCTGGCCGATCGCGGGCGCGCCGTAGCCGGCCGTGCCGGGGACCGCCCCGGTGACCGCGCGCAGCCCGAGGACGTAGTCGCGGGTGACGCCGTACTTGAGGCAGCACAGCCCGCCGGCGTTCGTCGCGACGTTACCGCCGATCGTTGACCACGGGGCGCTCGCCGGGTCCGGCGGGTACCACAGGCCGTGCTCGGCCACGGCGGCCTTGAGGTCGTTGTTCACTACCCCCGGCTGCACCACGCAGGTGAGGTTGTCCCGGTCAATGTCGAGTACCCGGTCCATCCTGGACAGGTCGAGCACCACGCAGCCGTCGATGGCGTTGGCGCCGCCGGACAGCCCGGTGCCCGCGCCGCGCGGCACCAGCGGCGCGCCGAACTGCGCGCAGGCGCGCACCACGTGGCGCACTTCCTCCTCGGTTCGCGCCCGCACCGCCGCCGCGGCCCGGCCGGCCGGCGCCCACTCCGCCTCGTCGTGCGAGATGGCGGCGAGCACGTCGGGATCGGTGACGAGCCGCCCCGGGGGCAGTCCCCGGCCGAGGGCGCTGATCAGGCCGGCGGCGTCGGTGGACGGGGCGGACGGTGTCTCGGTTTGTGCAGCATCCATGAATCAGACAGTAGAGCGTTAAGCCGAACGGGGGCGGGCGACCCGTACCCGGCTAGCTGCCGTGAATGGGGCTCACCATGGCGGGGGCGCCGACCAGCCGCGCGGCCCTTGCCACAAGCCGACAGTGGCCATCACGGCGGCGGCCAGTCGCGCAGCCCCTGGTCACCCGCCGGCGCCGGCCAGCGCGAAGTCGCGGAACGCCGCCGCCGGGGCGGCGAGCGGGCGGCCCGCGAGCCAGGCGATGCCGACCGTGCGGGCCGCCCGCGGCTCAGTGACCCGGACCGCCACGACCGCGGGGTCAGTCAGCGACGACCCGGTAACCGGGAGCAGCGACACGCCGAGTCCCGCGCCGACCAGGCCGCGGGCCGTGTCGGCTTCCTCGCCCTCGAACGCGATCCGCGGCTCGAAGCCCGCGGCCCGGCACAGCTCATCGGTGATCGCTCGCAGGCCGTAGCCGGGCTCCATGACGATGAAGTCCTCGGCCGCCGCCTCGGCGAGCCGCACGCCGCGCCGCCGGGCGAACCGGTGGCCCGCCGGGACGAACAGGTCGATGCGCTGCTCGGTGAGCGCCCGCGCCGCCACCTCGGGGCCGTCGGGCAGCGGCGCGGTCAGGCACAGGTCGATCTCACCCGCCCGCAGCCGGGCGAGCAGCCCGTGCGCGCTGTCTTGCACGAGACCGAACCGCACCAGCGGGCACTGCGCCCGGAAGTCGCGTAGCAGCCCCGGCACCATCTCGCCGCCGAGCGTGTGCAGGAACCCGAGCGCCACCCGGCCGCGGGCCGGGTCCGACTCCCCGGTGATGCGGTCGAGCGCGGTCGCCAGCGTCGCCGCGGCCCGCTCGGCCGCGTCGAGGAGGGCGCGGCCGTGCCTGGTCAGCCTGATGGACCGGCCGGGACGGTCGAACAACGCGACGCCGAGCTCGGCCTCGAGCCGGGACATGGACCGGGACAGCGTGGGCTGCGGGACGCCGAGCAGCTCGGCGGCGCGGGTGAGGTGCTGCTCACGGGCCACCACGACGAACTGGCGGAGCCGCGGCGCGATGGCATCGACCGCGGCGCCGCCAGTGATGTCGCCAGCGCCGGAGGCGGCACTGGCGGCCACGCCGGCCGATTCATTCATTTCTGCATTATTCCACCGCTTCTCATGTATTGGACGAATGAGTGTCCGCCGGCTTAACGTCGATGACGTGACGGTGACGGTGGAGCGGGCGCAGCGGCTGCGGCCCGCGGACCCAGGGATGCGGCGGGTCAGGCTCGGGCTGTTCGCCGCCGGACTGGCCACGTTCGCGTTGCTGTACACGCCGCAGCCGCTGCTGCCGCAGCTGTCCCGCGCGTTTCATGCCGGTCCCGCCGCGGCGAGCCTGGCGATGTCGGCGGGAACCGCCGCGCTCGCGCTCGCGGTCATCCCGGTCAGCTCGCTGTCGGAGGTGCTCGGCCGCCGCGCGGTGATGATCACCTCGGTGCTCGCCGCGGCGGTGCTCGGCCTGCTCGCGCCGCTCGCCCCGTCGCTGCCCGCGCTCGTCGCGGTCCGCGTGCTCGAGGGGTTCGCGCTCGCCGGGGTGCCCGCCGCGGCGATGGCCTACCTCGCGGAAGAGGTCGCCAGCAGCGACCTCGGCCGCGCCATGGGCCTGTACATCGCGGGCAACGCCATCGGCGGCCTTGGCGGGCGGGTGATCGCGGGCGTTCTCGCCGAGCACGGCGGCTGGCGGGTCGCGCTCGCCGGCGTCGGCGCGCTGGCGCTCGGCTGCGCGGTCGCGTTCGCCGCGCTGCTGCCGCCGCAGCGGTTCTTCACGCCCGCCAAGCCGCGGCTGCGCCCGCTGTCACGGACGCTGGCGGGCAACCTGGCGGACACCGGCCTGCTGCGGCTCTACTTGATCGGGTTCGCGCTGATGGGCGCGTTCGTGACCGTGTACAACTACCTGACGTTCCGGTTGAGCGAGCCGCCGTTCGGTCTGTCGGCGAGCGTCATCGGCGCGCTGTTCACCGTGTACCTGGCGGGAACGTGGTCCTCGACGATGGCCGGGCGGCTCGCGGACCGGGCCGGACGGCACGTCGTGCTCCCCGCCGGGGTAGCGCTGACGATCGGCGGCGTGGCGCTGACCCTGCCCGCCTCGCTTGCCTGCATCGTGGCCGGGCTTGTGCTGACCACCGCGGGGTTCTTCGCGGCGCACTCGGTGGCCAGCGGCTGGGTCGGCGGGCGCGCCCGGACGGCGCCGGCGCAGGCGTCGGCGCTGTACCTGTGCCTGTACTACGTCGGCAGCAGCGTGGCCGGGTCGGCGGGCGGCGTGTTCTACGCCCGCGGCGGCTGGCCGCCGGTCGCGGCGTTCGCGGCCGCGCTGCTCGCGGTCGCGCTGGCAAGCGCGCTGTCGCTCCGGCCGCGCGGATGAGCGAGCTGCCGGTCAGGCCCGACGACCTGGGGGCGCTCGGCGCGCTCTTCGCGCCGGGGATCGCCGCCGATCCCTACCCCGCGTACGCGCGGTGGCGGGCCGAGCGGCCGGTGGCACGCTCGCCGCGCGGTCGATGCTCGCGCTCAACCCGCCGGATCACACCCGGCTGCGGCGGCTCGTCTCCCGCGCCTTCACCCCGGCTCGGGTCAGGGAACTCGCGCCGCGCGTTGAGGCGCTGACCGCGGAGCTGCTCGAAAGCGCCGTGCCCGGCCCAGACGGGCGGTTCGACCTGATCGCCGCGCTGGCGCTGCCGCTGCCCGTCGCGGTGATCAGCGAGCTGCTCGGCATACCGCCCGCCGACCGGCCGCGGCTCGTCGCCTGGTCCGATGCCCTCGCCAGGAGCCTGGACCCGCCGTTCCTCATCCCTGAGGAGGAGCGCGGCAGGCAGCGGGCGGCGCGCGACGAGTTCGCCGCCTACCTGCGCGGGCTGCTGCCGTCGCGGCGGCACTCCCCCGGCGGCGACCTGATCTCGGCGCTCATCGACGTGCACGACGCGGGCGGCCCGCTGACCGAGGACGAGCTGATCGGGCTGTGCATGCTGCTGCTCATCGCCGGGCACGAGACGACGCGGAGCCTCATCGGCGCGGCCGTGCTCGCGCTGCTGCGGCATCCCGCCGCGCTCGCCGCCCTCGCGGCCCGCCCGTCACTCGTCGGGCAGGCGGTCGAAGAGGCGCTCAGGTATGACCCGCCGGTGCAGATGATCAGCCGGTTCGCGCTGCGCTCCACGGAAATAGCGGGCACCACGGTAGCGGCCGGCTCCTTCACGCTGCTGCTCCTCGGGGCGGATAGGCGGATACCAAGGAGCGCACCGCCCTCGCAGGCCTCGGTGTCCCTCCTTGAACGCCGCCCGGCCCGGCGGGCCCCTATCGGTCAGCCGGTCGAGCGGTACCCGCCCGCCCGGTCACTCAGCCATTGCGGAGTCGCCTGTCTCCTAGCCGGCGAGGCGGGCGGGGAAGCCGCCGGTGGCGACCGGGCCCCAGCGCGTGGGGGTGACGCGCAGCAGGGACTTGCCCTGCGCCACCATGGCCGCGCGGTACTCGGCCCAGTCGGGGTGCTCGCCGGAGATCGAGCGGTAGTAGTCCACCAGGGCCTCGACCGCCTCGGGCACGTCGAGGACCTCCGCGGTGCCGTCGACCTGGACCCAGGGGCCGCCGAAGTCGTCGGACAGGAACAGCACGCTGACGTGCTCCGGGTCGCGGCGCGCGTTGCGCGCCTTGGCGCGCTCCGGGTAAGTCGCGATGACGATCCGGCCCGCGTCGTCCACGCCGCAGGTGACCGGCGACGCCTGCGGGCCGCCGTCCTTCCTGCTGGTGATCACGATCGCGTGGTGCCGTACCTTGATGAACTCGGTCAGCTCGTCTCGGCTGACGACGCTATTCGTCGCGATTTTCCTTGCCACGCCTGCCAACCCTAGTGCACCGGGTCTTGCCTGGCGGGACAGCACGAGGGCCACCAGCTCCGCGGTAGGCGCCGGGCTGGCGCTTCATTCGAACCAGTAGTCCAGGTGCACCTGGGCGCCTTCGCCGAGGTTGGCGCGGAACCCGCCCTCGCCGCGGAGGCCAGCCAGCTGCCCGGTGCCCGACCCGGCGATCACGAACCAGTCGCCGCTGACGATGTTGTCCTGGACTGTGCCGGCGTCTTGGAGCAGGAAGGTGCCGCGCCGCCCGCCGAGTTCGCCGGTGAACCGCTCGAGGCCCACGAAGCTGGCTGATCCATCGGCCCTTGCCGCCTGCAAGAACTCGACGGTGCCGTCACCGGTGATGTCACCGGAGAAGCTCTCCTCTACGTGAATCCTGGTCAGCACCGGGCCTTGGGCTGGCTCGTCATACGCCGACGGCTCGTACTTGTGCACGGTGATAACCGCGGTCGCGCGGGTTCGCCCTGCGTTTTCGCTCATGTCAATGCCTCCGTTAAGTGGCTGGAAGGGTGTGCACGATCTCGCCGAGCAGGTCGTCCAGCGATCGCGCCGGGCGGCTGGTGAGCTGCTGTACGGTTTCGGTGACCTGGGCGGCGTAGCCGTCGGTCCCCGAACGGCGGTAGTCCTGGTACAGGCCCCCGATGACAAGGATCACGGCCCTCTTCCCTTCGCGGCTCGCCGTTGTCTGGTCCCAAACTGGGGTAACGGGCGGGCCTGATCAAGGGCCAATCGCTGATCGAAGCGATTAGGATCGCTGATTGATGTGGGTTCGTCGGTGATACAGACACCGGGCCCCGCGGCAGTTCAGCGATGACTTTCCGGCGCGGCCGGCGTCGGAACATGTGTGACGTCCGACACCGCGCTGAACGACGTGGAACTACGTGAGCTGCGGATCTTCCTCGTGCTCGCGGACGACCTGCATTTCGGCCGGACGGCCGAACGCCTGGGCATCTCTCAGCCCGGGGTCAGCGAGGCCGTGCGGGTCCTGGAGGCCCGGCTCGGCGTCAAGGTCTTCGAACGGACCAGCCGCCGGGTCCGCCTGACATCCGCGGGCGAGGAACTCAAGCGCCACCTCGCGCCCGCGCTGGATGCCTTGGACCAGGCGCTGGCCCAGACCAGCCAGCTGTCCCGTTCTGTCCGCGGGCTGATGCGCGTCGGCTTCGTCCTCACCACAGAGGGCCCAGCGCTCAGCGGGCTTGTCGCGACGTTCCAAGCCCGCTACCCCGCCTGCGATGTCCGGCTCCAGGAGGTCGAGACCTTCGACGCCTACCGGGCGCTGCGCCGGGGCGACATCGACGTGCTGTGCAACTGGCTTGCCGTCGACGAACCGGATCTCACGGCAGGCATCGCGTTCGCCTACTACCCGCGGGCGCTCGCTGTCGCCGCCAGGCACCGCCTGGCCAGCCAGAACACGGTCTCCATCGAGGATCTGGCCAACGAGGACGTCGCCTTGATCCCGCCGACCATCCCGTCGGCGGTCTACAACCTGATCGTCCCCCCGCGCACGCCGTCAGGACACCAGATCCGCCGCACCCAGCCCGTCCAGACCATCAACGAGATCCTCTCGCTGGTGGCGCTTTCGCGCATCGTCCACCCGACCAGCTCGATGGTCCCCATCTTTAACCGCGACGACATCGTCCTCATCCCGATCGAGGGCCTGCCCCCCATTCCGCTCGGGCTGGTCTGGTGCACCAGCCGGGAGAACCCGCGCATCCGCGCCCTCAATGAGGTCGCCCGTTCCATGATCGCGGCACCCGGCACCGCATAATTCCAGGCGCGACAACCTTAAGCTAAACGCGCCAGAATCGGATGATCTGCATGCGGAAACTCGGCGCTGAGCCGCCATCCGCCGCCGGGAGCTGGATCGCTGTGGATGGTGCCGCGGAGAGCGCCGGTGCGCTCAGCGAGGCCGGTCAGCCGGGAGTTAAGCCGGCCACTGAAAATGTGGTCGGCCTCGTACCACGACGCGAGCCGGCGTCCGGGTGCAACGGTAGGGCTCGGCGCTGCGGGCAGACTATGACGGATACCTAAGGAGGACTCATGCGGATCGCGATCGCCGGCGGCACCGGACGGATCGGGCGGCTCACCATCGACGCCCTTGCGAAGGCGGGCCACCAGGCGGTTCCGCTCAGCCGCCGCGCGGGCGCCGACGCGTACACCGGCGCCGGCCTGGCGGACGCGCTTGACGGCTGCGACGCGGTCATCGACGTGCTCAACACCGGGTCGCCGGACGAGGCGCAGATCGTCGACTTCTTCGGCACGACGACGCGGAACCTGCTCGCCGCGGAGGAGCAGGCCGGGGTGCGGCACCACGTGCTGCTGTCCATCGTGAACGTCGAGCACAACCGGCGGGTGCCGCACTACGCGGGCAAGCGGGAGCAGGAACGCCTGGTCACCGGCGGCCCGGTGCCGTGGAGCATCGTCCGGGCGACCCAGTTCCACGACTTCGCGGCCATGGTGGCGAGCTGGACGCTGCGGGACGGGACCGCGACCATCGCGCCGCTGCTCGTCCAGCCGATCGCGCAGGAGGACGTGGCAGCCGCGCTCGCCGAGGTGGCGACCGCCCCGCCGCGACGCAACCTGCTCGACATCGCCGGGGCGGAGACGCAGGACCTGGTGGACATGGCCAGGCGCACCTTCGCCGTCCGCGGTCAGGAGGTCAGGCTGGTCCCGACCTGGCGCGGCGCCTTCGGCACCGACATGGCCGGCGAGGCGTTGCTGCCCGGCGAGAACGCCTGGCTCGGCGCGGTCACGTTCGACGCCTGGCTCGCCGCCGGCGCACCGGACGGCCGCTAGCGGCGGGCGACCGTGTCCCTGGCCAGGGAGGCGATGTCGGGGACGCCGGCCAGGGTCATGAGGATGTGCAGTTCCTCGGTGAGCAGCTCGATGGTGCGGCGGACGCCCCGCTCGCCCGCGGCCGCCAGGCCGTAGGCGGCGAGGCGGCCGATGACCACGGCCGAGGCACCAAGGGCCAGCGCGAGGAAGACGTCGGCGCCGGTGCGGACGCCGCTGTCGAGCAGCACCGGGACGCGACCGCCGACCTGGGCCGCGACCTCGGGCAGCATGTCGAGGCTGGCCGGGGCCGGGTCGACCTGCCGGCCGCCGTGATTGGAGACGAGAACCGCCGACGCGCCCGCGCCGATGGCCGCCTCCGCCGCCTCGGCGGTGAGGATGCCCTTGGCGATCCACGGCAGGCCGTGCCTGGCGGTCGCCGCGGCGAGCTGATCCCAGGTCCACGGGGGCGCGACCCGCGCGGCGAAGGTCGACGCGACGTTCGGTGACCCGTCGTCGGTCACGTTGCCGCTCCAGATCACCGGGTCCAGGCGCAGCCGGGCCGCCCGGTTCCTGGCCCGGAAGCCGACGATGGGGCAGTCCACGGTCACGCACAGGGCCTCGTACCCCGCCGCCTTGACGCGGGCCGCCACGGCGTCGAACGAATCGTACGGGTGCAGCTGGGCGATCCGCGCGGCGGCCGGCGCCGCCGCGGCGACCTGCTCGTAGGAGAAGCTGCCGACCTCGGGGACGATCGACGCGATGCCGGCCGCGGCGTTGGCCCGGGCCACGGCCCGCTGGCCGTCGGGGGCGAACAGCGCGTCGCCGCCGAACGGCGCGGTCAGCACCGGGACGGCCAGCGGGATGCCGAGGAACTCGGTGTTGGTCTTCGGGTCGCTGACGCCGGTCATCGGGCGCGGCAAGATCACCCAGCGGGAGAACGCCTCCCGGTTGGCGCGCAGCGTCTGCTCGGTGCCCGCGCCGCTTTCCAGGTACGTCGCCGCGTCCGGCGGCAGGCGGCGCAGCGCCGCCGCGTGGATGTCCGCCAGGGTCGGGAACTCGCTGTCGCGGGGGTGAGGGGGCAACGGGGGCGCAGTCACAAGGCGCACCCTATCTGGCCTGGCCGATCAGGAGAAACGCTGACATTACGGGCAAAGCATCCTCTCGTTCTGCGTCATTCCGCTGGTGAGCTTTTCTAGTAGGCGGACAACCGGGCGAAAATCATTCGGCGGCGGACATAGGGGCTGATACCGTCACGGGTGATGTTGGCGAGGTGCACGTGAGCTGGTCGGCGCTGGTCCCGGACGTGACGCCGCTGCGGGGGCCCGGGGCGGCCGGGTTCCGGGCGATGTTCACCAGCCGGACCGTCGCGTACCTCGGGTCGCAGGCGGCGGAGGTCGCGCTGCTCGTGCAGGCGCAGCGGATCACCGGGTCGCCGCTGGTGGTGGGGACGCTCGGGCTGGCGGAGCTGGTGCCGCTCATCGTGTTCGGGCTGTACGGGGGCGTGCTCGCCGACCGGTTCGACCGGCGGGCGCTGATGCGCTGGTCCGAGCCGGGCCTCGCCGGGTGCGCGGCGCTGCTGCTACTCAACGCGCTGCTGCCGCACCCGCTGCTGTGGCCGCTGTACGTGATCGCGGGGCTGATGATGGCACTCGCGTCGCTGCAGCGACCCGCGTTCGAGGCGGCAACCCCGCGGGTGGTGCCGCGCGCGCAGTTGACGGCGGCCGCCGCGATCATGTCGCTGTCGACGAACGGATCCGTCCTCGTCGGTTCCTCGCTCGGCGGCGTGCTGGCCGCGGCACCCGGCCCCTGGCTGGTCTACGCGCTGGACGCGGCCGGCTTCGCGGTGTCCTTCGTCATGCTGAGCCGCCTGCCGACGCTGCCGCCGGCGCCGGAGGACCACGCGGAACTGGCCGACGGCCCGGCGCTGCGGGAGATCCTCGTCGGCCTGCGGTACGCGATCGGCCGCCGTGACCTGCTCGGCTCCTACCTGGCCGACCTGTCCGCGATGATCTTCGCCTACCCGAACGCGATGCTGCCGTTCCTCGCGGTGCAGTTGCACGCCCCGTGGTCGACGGGGCTGATGTTCGCGGCGCCGTCCGCGGGCGCGTTCGCGGTGTCGGCGACCAGCGGCTGGATGCCCCGCGTCCGCCGTCACGGGCTCGCCATCGCGCTCGCCGCCTCCGGCTGGGGACTGGCGATGGCCCTCGTCGGCCTCGCGCCCGACGTCTGGGTCGCCCTCGGCTGCCTGGCCGTGGCCGGCGGGAGCGACGAGTGCAGCGCCGTGTTCCGCGACGCGATGTGGAAGCAGTCGATCCCCGACCACCTGCGCGGCCGGATGGCGGGCATCGAACTGCTCTCGTACGCGGCGGGGCCGCCGACCGGGCAACTCCGCTCCGGTGCGGTCGCGGCGGTGACGAGCGTGCGCTTCTCGCTCGCGTCGGGCGGCCTGGCGTGCGTCGCGGTGATCGGCGCCGTCCTGGTGGCGTTTCCCGCTTTCCGGCGCTATACCTCACCCGTCGCGCGCGGTTAGTGCGACCTGGTAGCGGAATGTCCATTCCGCTACGGTATGGTGTAGCGGAATGATGATTCCGCTTCAATCGAAGGGCCCCGGCATGGAGAGTGCGCGGCGACCGCGCTATCAGGCGACGTTCGGGATACTCGCGATTGGCATCGGGGCCTTCTCGCTGCTGCAGTCGCTGGTGATCCCGTTGCTGAGCACGGTCCAGGTTGAACTGCACACCTCGCAGAGCGCCGTGACGTGGGTACTGACCGCCTATCTGCTTTCTGCCTCGGTCATGACACCGATCCTGGGGCGGGTCGGTGACATCTACGGCAAGAAGTGGGTGTTCGTGGCCGCGCTGGCCGCCCTCACGGTCGGATCTGTGCTGGCGGCCGTGGCCCCCAACCTCGCGGTGCTGATCGTGGCCCGGGTGATCCAAGGGCTGGGGGGCGGGTCGCTGCCGCTGGGGTTCGGGATCATCCGTGACGAGTTCCCCGCGGACAAGGTGGCCGGCGCCGTCGGCATCCTCGCGGCGCTGACCGCGGTCGGCGGCAGCCTGGGCATCGTGCTGGCCGGCCCGATCGTGAACGCGCTCAACTGGCACTGGCTGTTCTGGCTGCCGGCCATCGCGACGGCGATCGCGGCGATCGGCGCGGTGCTGTTCGTCCCCCAGTCTCCCATCCGCAGCCCGGGCACGATCAGCTGGCTGCCCGCGGTGCTGCTGTCCGGCTGGCTGGTGGCGCTGCTCGTGCCGCTGAGCGAGGCACCGGACTGGGGCTGGGGATCGCCGTCGGTCATCGGGCTGCTGGCCGTGGCGGTGCTGCTCGCCGCTGCCTGGGTCTGGTCCGAACTGCGGGCGGTCACCCCGCTGATCGACATGAAGATGATGCGACGCCCGGGCGTCTGGACGAACAACCTGGTCGCGCTGCTCATCGGCGTCGGAATGTACGCGATGTTCGCGTTCCTGCCCGAGTTCGTGCAGACCCCGTCCTCGGCCGGGTACGGGTTCGGCGCCAGCATCACCCGCTCGGGACTGATGCTGCTGCCCTCGGGGGTCACCATGTTCGTGGTCGGCCTGTTCGTCGGGACCCTCACCCGGCGGCTCGGCGGCAAGGTCCTGGTGGTCGCGGGCTGCGTGGTCGGGTCCGCGGCGATGGCCATGTTCGCCTTCGCGCACTCGGCGGAATGGGAGATCTACGTCGCCACCGGCGTTATCGGCATCGGCTTCGGGCTGGCGTTCTCGGCGATGACGGCGAATGTCGTGTCCGCGGTGCCTGCCGGGCAGACCAGCGTGGCTACCGGCATGAACGCGAACATCCGCACGATCGGCGGCAGCATCGGCGCCGCCGTGATGGCCAGCATCGTCACCGCGAAGCTTGAGCCATCCGGCCTGCCCGCCGCGTCGGGCTACACGACCGGGTTCGGGGTCATGGCCGCCGTCGTGGCGGTGGCTGCGCTGGCCGCGCTGCTGGTCCCGTCAGCGCGCCGGCCGGGCGCGGCGGCCGTGGAGGCGCCAGACATCGAGGCGGGGGCCGTGGGCACCCTGGTGATGTCCGGGGACGCGGTGACCGCGGAGAGCGCCGCCGGGGAGACGGTGGCAAGCGAACTGAGCGAGTGAGGGAGGGCCGGTGGCCGGCGGGGCGGCGGGCGGGGAGGTCGGCCGGGCCGTGGTGAGTGACCCGGCGGTGCCGCACTCGCCGCCCGGGCGGCGCGACGCGGTCCGCAACTACCACCGGGTCCTCACCGCGGCCCGTGAGGTGCTCGGCGAGTCGGGCGCCGACGCGAGCATGGAGGAGATCGCCGCCCGGGCCGGGGTCGGCGTGGGAACCGTGTACCGGCGCTTCGCCAACAAGGACGCGCTGATCGACGAGTTGGTGCGGCTCTCGCTGTGCGAGGCGCTTGACGCGGCCACGGGGGCGCTCGCGTGCCCGGGCGGCGATGGCCTCGAGCAGTTCCTGCGCGGGCTCGGGACACTGTTCGCCGCGCACGCCAAGTACGCGCACCTGCTGCTCGAGCGGAGCGCTGACAGCGCCGCCTCATCCGAGATCCGCGCCGCGGTCCAGGAACTCACCAGCCGCGCCCTGGCCGCCGGCCAGCTGAACCCCGGCGTGACGGCGGGCGACGTGATGGCACTGGTCTGGGCGATGCGCGGGCTCACGGAGACAACCGGCGAGGTCGCGCCGGGCACCTGGCAGCGGTTCCTCGACATCCACCTGGCGGGCCTGCGCGCACCGGGCCCGCTCAGCGCCACACCGTCGATATCAGCCGGGCAGCTGGCGGAACTGCTGCCGCGGCATTAGTGGTGGTGGCTGGGCGGGACGTCCAGGGCCGGGTTGCGGTCGAAGAAGCCGAACGGCTTGAGCCAGAACGAGACGACGTCCGCTGGCATCACCGGCCAGTCCTCCGGCCGGGTGATGTGGTGGATGCCGAACACGTACCAGAGCACCACGTCGGTGTTCTCGATGTTCCTGTCCGCCTCGGTCCAGGCGGGCAGGCCGGTGTCGGCGGCGGCCTGCACAGGGAAGTCGCCGCTTGGCCAGCGCTCGTCCTCATGGTACGGGGTCACCCAGAGGGTGTGGCCGATCACGCCGGCCCGCTTGAAGGCGGCGGACGCGGGGTCGAGCAGCGGCGGGAACGTGGCCGCCGGGATGAGCTTGTAGCCGACCGGGGTACCGAGGCCGTTCGCGACGTCGTCGTTGGCGACCTTCCAGCCGCGCTGCGCGGCCCAGTCGTAGTCCTGCTTTCCCTCCGCCTCGGTGCGCAGCGGGGTGCTTTCTATCGTCAGGCCGAGCGCGTACGGGTCGTCGGGGCCGGGCCGCGCCGGGCGTGACTCGGTGGCGTAGACGGTGTTGGCGGTCCCGTCCACGTCAAGGTCGAGGCGGGCGACGATAAAGTGCTGATGGAACGGGGCGTAGATGCCGTGATCGACCACGGTCCCGTTGGCCGGGCGGCTGCCGGCCGCTGCGATGTGCGAGGTCACCATGATCCCGGTGGCGCGCACCTCGCACTCGATGCCGCCGTCCTGGTAGAACCGCCAGTACACCAGGTACTCGTAGTTGGCCACGGTGACGTGGAACGATACGACCAGGCGCCTGGCCCGCCGCACCTGCGCGCCGGCCCGCTCGTCCACGTGCTTCCACAGCACCCCGCTGTCTTCCTCGTGCACGCAGATCGCGTTCGGTATGGTCACCGGCTCACCCGCTGAGTCGTGCACCACGGCGTCCAGGTAGGTGATCTCGCCAAGGCAGTCGCAGCCGAGGGTCAGCGAGGTGGTCATGAAGCCGAGTCCCCACTCACCGATGTCGAACGCCGTCCGCCGGAAGTGATCCGGGCTGGGGTCCCGGTACGGCACCACCATCTCGGCGAACGACAGCCGGTGCGCCACCGAGCGGGCCCGGCCGCGGTCCAGGAAGCCGACCTGGTGCAGCACCAGCCCCTCACGGTGGTTGAAGCCGAGCCGCAGCTGCCAGTTCTGCCAGCTGAGCAGGTTGCCGTCCAGGGTGAAGCTCACCCCGTCGGGCTGGCTGACCTGTAGCGGCGCCACCTCGCGCAGCCGCATCGGGAGCAGGTCGGGCAGGTACTCCCCCATCACCTCGTGGTCGGCCTGGTCGCTGTACCCGGTGTCCTCGAGCTCGAGCAGCTCCATCGTGTTCAGGTCGACGACCGGGTGCAGGCCGGTGAGGTGGCGGGCGTACGGGTTGCCGCGCTCGCTGCCGCGGTACCACATGTCGCACCAGCCGATCCGCCGGCCCGCGTACCGCTCGGGTACCAGCTCCGCGCCGTACGCCCACATGTCGGCGAGCACCCGCGACAGGTCGGCGATGCCGCGCCGGCTCAGTGCCTCGGTGATGAGCGGGTGCGCGCGGAGCATCGCGTCGCACTCGTGCCACTCATCCACGGTCATGTTCGGCTGCTGTCCGGGAAGGTGCTGCCAGCTGGTGACCGCGTCCCCGGCGTCCCCGGTGAGCGACACGACGGCTCGGTACGCCTGGCCGTCGGCCCGGTTCCAGCAGACGACGAGCGCCTCCCGGTTTTCTAGCGGGCCCGGCTGAAGCGCTGCTGCCTCGAGCGCGGGCAGGTTCGCCTTGGCCGGCTCCTTGAGCTCGATGGAGGCGAACCGCCAGCCGTCACCGACCCCGCGGTCGCGGCGCACGATCGCGGCGGCGCGGCGGATCTCGTCGGCCGACAGCGGGTCCAGGGGATGGGCCACGGGCGTCCCTCCGTTCACGGCAATCCGGTCCCGCCGATTATCCCCGTCGGCCGGGCCCGGACACTCAATGCCGCGCCAGTCAGCCAACGGCTGGCGACACCGTCTTGACGCCGCCGAACAGGCCGAGGGTGAGCTGGCAGGTGCCGCCCGGCTCCAGGGCCCGCCACTCCTGCTCGGTGAGAGTTACCTCGTACGACTTGTCGCCGGCGGAGAAGGTGGCCGTATAGGTCTCCTTCTTGTCCCTGACCCGCTCGCTCGGCGCTAGGTCGCGCGATGGCCAGGCGACGCCGTCTTGGCTGGCCCCCGACGCCCGCAGCGTTTCGGACTTGTGCCACTCACGCTGCTCATAGGTGTAGTAGGTCCGGAACCGCAGTTCGGTTCGCATAGACGACGAGGGCGGCCCGGGGATTCCGTTGGCATCAGGCACCCCCGGTTGCGTGTCGGTGACGGTCGCCAAGTACGACTCGGTGTGCTTCTCAACGTTCCGCACATCGTCGCTGGGCGTCCAGTTGGCCCGCTTCGCGACCCATTCCTGCCGCTCAAGCTGGACGACCCGGCTCCAGGTCACCCCGGTCACCCGCGCCTCCACCTGTCGCTTACCGAAAATCGGCATGACCACCCGTCCCGTGTTGCCCGACCCTGTCCGTTGCGCGGAACAAGTTACCCCAAAATAGGTCACCGCCCGCTCTTCCGCCACTACCGGAACGAGGCGTGGCCGGATGCCGACGCTTTGCCGCCCAGGGCGAACAGGGGCGGTCACCGCGGTCGACCTGTCGGGCGAGGCCATCGCGCAGGCCCAGGCCAGGTACGGACCGCTGGCCAGGTTCCTGGTCGCCGACGTCGCCAAG
>Ga0265338_10001367_pt1 | contig 39683 bp, 38 predicted proteins | sample 42126metaG_FD_193579 | JGI IMG/M metagenome (GOLD analysis project Ga0265338, IMG submission 193579) | Rhizosphere microbial communities from Carex aquatilis grown in University of Washington, Seatle, WA, United States - 4-21-26 metaG | ecosystem: Host-associated > Plants > Roots > Rhizosphere... | reverse complement strand
CGCCGCCGTGCTGCTGGCCACCGTCGCCGCCGCCTTCGTCCTCGTTCCGCCGCTGCTCGCCGTCCTGGCCGGGTAGCCGCCGCGGCCCGGAGCCGCGGCCAGCGGCCACGCGGCCGGTAACGGCGGCGGCCCGCCCGGACGGGTGACGTCCGGACGGGCCGCCTGCCTGGCTGGCCTGGCTACCAGGAGCGGAACGAGCCGCTGACCGCGAGGTCGCGCTCGTCGCTGCCCACCCTGACACCGTACCGGCCGGGCGCGGCAACCCAGCCCCGGGCCGCGCCCTGGTAGTAGCTCATGTCCGCCCGGGTGATCCGGAAGGTGAGCCGCCGGCTCTGGCCGGGTGCGAGGGCGACCTTCTGGAAGCCCTTGAGCTGGTAGGGCGGCTCGCCCGCGGCGGCCGGGTCAGTCAGGTAGAGCTGGGCGACCGTGGCCCCCGCCCGGCTGCCGGTGTTGGTGACGGTCACCTCGGCGGTGGCGCCGCCCGGGCCGCCGCGCACCTGCAGGCCGCTGTAGCCGAAGGTGGTGTAGGACAGGCCGTAACCGAACGGGAACAGCGGCACCTGGCCGTGGGTGTCGTAATAGCGGTAGCCGACGTCGATGCCCTCGGTGTAGTCGACGGTGGTGCCGTTGCCGGGGAACTGCAGGTTCGGCGTCAGCACGGTCCCGCCGTGCGCGACCCCCTGCGCGGGGCCGGCCGGGAACGTCTCCGGCAGGTGGCCGGCCGGGTTGACGTCGCCGTAGAGCAGGGCGGCGATGGCGTTGCCGTCCTGCTGGCCCGGGTACCACGCCTCGAACACGCCCGCCACCTGGCTGAGCCACGGCATGGCGACCGGGCCGCTGGTGTTCAGCACCACGATCGTGCGCGGGTTGGCCCGGGCCACCGTGTCGATGAGCTTGTCCTGGTCGGCGGGCAGTTCCAGGGTCTGCAGGTCGCTCCCTTCCGAGGAGAAGTTGCTGACGAAGACCACCGCGACGTCAGCCGACCGGGCGGCCGCGGCCGCGGCCTGCCAGCGCAGGTTCTCCTGGGGGGCCCAGGTGAGGCCGACCAGGCTGGACGGGCCGAAGAGCGGGTTGCTGGCGCTGCTCAGCCCGTCCGCCTCCAGCCGGAACGGGACCGGGTGGCCGGCGCTGAGGCCGGCCAGGCCGGTGAAGGTCGACCCGGAGCCCGGCTTGAAGCTGACGACCGGGCGGCCGGCCACCGACAGCCGGGCGCTGCCGCCGGCCGTGAGGCCGAACTCGGCGGTGCCGGTCGCCGACGGCGTCATGGTGGCGGTGTAAGTCACCGACCAGGTGGTCGCGCCGGCCTTCTTCACCAGGGCGGGCACGCTGGTGACGGCGAGGCTGGTGACGACTTCGGTGCCGAGCGGCTTCCCGCTGGCGGTGGCGCCCGCGTAGTAGGTCGCGGTCCAGCCGTGGCCGCTGTGGCCGGCCGGGGTGAACTGGGTGGCGGGCAGCGCCGGGAGCGCCTGGTAGTTAGCGTTGCCCTGGGCGTAGCGGACGGTGTCGCCGGCCTGCTGGGCGCGGGCGGTGATCCCGGCCAGCGGGGTGACCGGCTTGGTCGGGATGACCGCGGCCGACCCGCCGCCGCCGTACATCGCGCCGGCGCCGGCGTCGTCGCCGATGACCGCGAGCGAGGTGCCCCCGGACCCCAGCGGCAGGACGCCGCCGCCGTTCTTCAGCAGCACCGCCCCCTGCTCGGCCGCCACCAGCGCCGCCTGGTTGTCGGCCGCGGTGCTGACGTCGGCCGAGGCCGCGGCGGCCGGCGCCGGGTAGCTGCGGTCGAAGATGCCGACCGCGAACAGCGACCGCAGGATGCGCAGCACCATCGCGTTGACCTGTGTCACTGACACTTTCCCGTCCGCGACCGCGGCGGCCAGGGCCGGGCCGTAGTAGTCGGGGCCGGCCAGGGTGCCGCCCGGCATGTTCAGGTCGAGCCCGGCGTCAACCGAGGCGACGGTGCTGCGGGTGGCGAACCAGTCGCTCATCACGAAGCCCTTGAACTTCATGACCGCGTCCAGCGTTCCCGCCAGCGTCTGCGAGTTCTGGCACGCGTAGGCGCCGTTCACCTTGTTGTAGGAGCACATCACCGCGCCCGCGCCCGCGTTGGACGCGGCCTGGAACGCCGGGTCGTAGATCTCCGCGAGGGCCCGCTGCGATACCTGCACGTCGATGCTGTTGCGCAGGGTTTCCTGGTCGTTGCCGATGTAGTGCTTGGGAGTAGCGATCACGCCGGCGCTTTGCACGCCGGTGACGTCGGCCGCGGCGATCTGGCCGGACAGGTAAGGATCCTCGCCGTATCCCTCGAACGCCCGGCCGCCGTACGGCGTGCGCAGGATGTTGAGGTTGGGCGCCAGCGAGACCTGGTGCCCCTTGGCCGCCTGCTCGGTCCCGTCGGCCGCGCCGACCGCCCGGACGGTGGCCGGGTCCCAGGTGGCGGCGTCGTTGGTCCCGTCCGGGAACTCGGTCACGCCGGTGCTTCCGTTGCCGACGCCGACCGCGCCGTCGGCCAGGTAGAGGTCGGGGATGCCGAGGGCGGGAATGCCCTTGATGTGGCCCGCGTAGCCCGTGTTGAACGCGTACCCGGTGCCGTCGACCAGCTGGAGCTTCTGCGCCAGGGTCATCTTGGCCAGCAGCTCACCCGCTCGCTGGTCGGGGCCCTGGCCGCGGTTCAGCCAGGGCCGCGCGGCGGTGCCGGCCGCCGGGGCGGCGTACGCGGCGGCGGCCGGCACCGCCGCCAGCGCGAGCGCGGCCGCCGTCGTCACCAGGATGACGGCTGGCTTGTGACGCCTGTTTCTTTTGCGGCTAAACCAACAGGATCGCATGGCATCCTCCTTTGGAGCTCATGACGAAACACTGGGGGACGCCCCGGACGCTAACAGCGAATTGCGTAACAAACTAGAAATAATTTGGTATCCGGCCTGATTCACCGGAAAGGCCGGCGGGCGGGCCGCCGCCGGCCGCATTCGTTACCCCGGCAAATGACAGCCCCCGCCAACCGTAGGATTGGGGCATGTCGTCATCTGGAGCCCCGGCCGTGCGCCCGGCGTCACGCGAGATCGCGCGCGCGGCAGTGCAGACCGAGCTGAGCGTGGCCGCCTACGAGCTGGTGGTCGAGAAGGGCTACGGCAACGTCACGCTGGACGACATGGCGGCCGCGGGCGGGGTATCCCGCAGCACCTTCCTGCGCTACTTCCGCACCAAGGACCAGGCGATCCTGGTCGCGTTCAAGGCCTACGTGGAACGCATGGCGGACGCGCTGCGGGCACGGCCGAGCGAGGAGGACGACTGGACGGCCCTGCGCAGCGCGGTGGAGTCCTTCGTGATCCCGATCTACTCAAGGAACCCGGCCGGGGCGAAGGAGATCAGCCGCCTGTCGATGTTCACCAGCGCGCTGTCCGGCGCCCACCTGGACCTGGTGGACTGGCGGGCGCCGCTGACGCAGGCCCTGGCCGAGCGGCACGGGGCGGGGGAGCCGGTCCCGCTCGGCCTGACGGTCAAGGTGGTCGCCGCGCTCGACTGCATGGGCCTGGCCGTCGGGCGCTGGGTCGCGTCCGACGGCCAGGTCGACCTGGTGGACCTGCTGCGCGAGGGCTTCGCCGCCCTCAGCGGGCAGGACGGCTAGGCCGGAGCGGGAACCTTCGGCGAGGCCGGCGGGTTCACCGGGGCCAGCTTCTTCGACGTGTCGAAGCCGACGATCTTGGCCAGGTTGCCGCCCAGGATGCCCTTGACCTGGCTGCCGGTGCAGGAGGTGCCGGCCTTGGAGTCGACCCCGCCGGAGGCCACGTGGAAGAAGGTCGGCAGGCCGTTCGCCTCAGCCACCGCCCAGATCGGCTCGTACTCCGGGGACCAGTACGGGTGCGGCTGCGGGATCTCCGGCAGGATCAGCGTGGTCAGGCCGAGCCGGACCGCCCGCTCGATCTCCTTGACCGCGTCCTTGGCATCGGTGGTCGGGATCGCGGCGGCCGGGCGGAGCCGGTCCGAGTGCGGCCAGGTTGGGGAACAGCATGGTGGCGTCCACGCCGTCGCGGTTCATGTCGCGCAGGATGCTCGACGGCAGCCCGTCCGGGGTCGGGCCGGGGAACTGGCGGTACCGGGACACGGTCCAGCCCTCATAGCCCGGCGTGTGCACGGTGCGGAACTGCGTGTGCCCCCCGGGCACCAGCGGCTCTTCGAGGATCGTGTCCTCTTCCCAGAGCGCCTGGTCGCGCACCTTCTTAGCGAGCCGGGGCCGGTCACGGCGACGCCATCATCAGCATCCCGAACGGTTGCGCCCGGCTGCCCGTCGCGTAAATGATCATCTCAAGGCGCGACCCGCGCAGCTCAAGGAGGAGAACCGTGACCGTACTGCCGCGACTGTCCCTCAACCAGGCCACCGTCGGCAAGCTCAGCCTGCCCGAGGCGGTCGACCTGTGCGTGCGGCACGACATCCCCGCCATCGGCCTTAGCCGCGAGCAGGTCGCCCAGGCCGGCCTGGCGTCCGCCGCCGAGACCGTCCGCGCGGCGGGCCTGCGGGTGTCCAGCCTGACCGGGGGCGGCCTGTTCACCGACCCCACCTCGGCCGGCCGCGGCGCCGCGATCGCGCACACCAAGGCGGCCATCGCCGACGCGGCCGCCCTCGGGGCCGCCACCCTGATCCTGCCCTGCGGCGGCCTGGTCCCCGGCCGCAACGACCTGGGCATGGCCCGCCGCCTGATCGCCACCGCGATCAAGCAGCTCGTCCCGGTCGCCCAGGCCAGCGGGGTAAGGCTGGGCATCGAGGCCTGGCACCCGCTGTTCGCCGCCGACCGCTGCGTCATCACCCGGCTGGGTGAGGCCGTCGACCTGGCCCTGCAGTTCCCGGCCGACGCGGTCGGGGTGGTGGTGGACACCTATCACCTCTGGTGGGACGCCGCCCTGCTGCCCGACATCGCCCGGGCGGGGGAGCGGATCGCCGCCTACCAGGTGTCGGACTGGGTGCTGCCGCTGCCCGCCGATGCCCTGCTCGGCCGCGGTCACGTCGGCGACGGCTGCATCGACTTCCCGCCCATCACCGCCGCCGTGACGGAGGCCGGCTACGCGGGCGACATCGAGGTGGAAGTCCTCAGCGACGCCGTCTGGTCCGCCCCGGCCGACCAGACCGCCGCCACCATCCGGGCCCGCTTCGCCCAGATCGGCTGACCGCTGCCGGGCCGGCGGGTGGTCAGCTGGACCGCGCGGTCACCGTGATCGTCGAGGCACCGGAGCTGGCGTCGATGTCGAAGCCGGCCGCCCCGGGCGCCCAGCCCGCGGTGGTGTAGACCGAACCGCCCGCGACGCCGGTGTGCTCCTGGCCGAGCAGCGACACCTCGCCCGCGCCGCCGCCCGCGGTCACCCGGGCCGGGACGCCGAGCGGCAGGCTGAGGTCGAACACGCTGGCTCCGCCCGCGAGCCGTACCGGGACGGCGCCGCCCGGCTGGGGCAGCGCCAGGCTGATGTCACTCACGCCCGCGCTGAAGGTGACCCCGGTGACGTGACCGCCGCGCAGGTCGATGTTGGCCCGCGTGGCGCCGCCGCCCAGGTTGAGCTGCCAGCCGACGTCCGCGTTGAGGGTGACGCTGACCGCCGAGGCGCCGTTGGTGGACAGGCCGACCTCGGTGTAAGCGGCCCCGCTGGGGTGGGACACGTTGAGCTGGGCGGCCTGGTCGCCGGGCGGGGTGACCACCCGCAGCAGCGAGCCGCCGGGGCCGAAGTGCGCTACGCCCACTGACAGGCTGGTGGTGCCGGTCAGCACGTCGAGCGTGGCGCCGGCGTGCCCGTCGGCCGACAGGCTGACCGTGTGCGGGAGGCCCGGCAGGCTGCCCGACCCGGATGAGCAGGCGGTGAGCGCCGCCACCGCCAGCGCGCAGCCGCCGGCCAGGATGCTGGCCGTCCACGGCCGGTACGTGCCTGACGGGCGCCTCAACCTAGCCACCGCGACCTCCTGTGCGCAGAAACCGCCCGCTCGTGACATTAACCGACGAGACGCCTCAGCGCTGCCCGTATCGAAGCGGTTCATGCCGGCCGCTTACAGCTTCTCCAGCACCGCGATCGCCGGCAGTCCCGCCTCGCCCTTGACCCCCGCCCCGGCCCCGGCTGCGACCCTGAGCCGTTCGAGGAACAGCACGATGGTGGCGGCGGCGGTCCGGTGGGTGATGTCATTGAACGCGTCGTGGCGCCCGTCGGCGATGCTCACCAGCTCTGCCTGCGGCGCCGCGGCGTACTTGTCCCGGGCGGCGGCCAGCGGGCTGACCGGGTCGGCCGCGCCGTGCAGGCCGAGCACCGGCACGTGCACCGCCTTCAGGTCGGCCGCTTCCGCCCAGCCCTCGGGCGCCGGCTCGTACAGCGCGCCGCGCCGCAGCACCGGGCCGGCCAGCCGCCCGCGATGGGTCGGGCAGGCAGTCCGCGCCTCCAGCTCAGCCGCCCAGGCCACGTCCGCCGTCCCGCCGTCCTCGCCGATCTCGGCCGCGGTCGGCAGCCCCGCCAGCACCAGCGCGTCGGCCGCGATCCGCCCCGACGCAACCAGCCCGGCCGCGAACAGCGCCCCGGTGTCCGACCCGGCCAGCACGAACGGCCCCGGCCCGGCCAGCAGTCCGCCGATCTGCTCGACGGCGGCCTCGGGGTCGCCGACCGGGTCGGCAACCGCGTGCACCCGGTAGGCGTCGGCCGCCAGCCGCCGCCCGAACCGCTCGTACACGGCAGGCTCTTCACCCCGGCCGGGAATGACGACGACGGTGCCGCGCGGGTTGAGCCCCTCCGGCTCGGTCCAGCTAGCGACGGGGGAGTGCTGCGGTGTCAGGCTCATGGGACGGCTTCCTCGTAGTCCTCGGGGCGACGGTGATCCTAATTCCTACTATATCGATTAGATTAGTAATAAACTACCGCCGCGGCTAACCCGTCCGCGCCGCGTCGTCCGCGTCCGCCGTGCGGCTGAGTAGACATTTACTGAGAAGTGGTGCAACATATCCCCGCAAATCGGGCAGGTTTTGGTCATTTCTCGGTATACGTCGGCAGCGCTCGCTTACGCCCGGCTTGAGCGGCAGGCGATGGCAGTATCCTTGCCCCGGGTGAGTCGGCCGGACGGTCGCGCCGGGCCGCAGGGCCCGGTGAGGAAGGTCCGGGCTCCACAGGGCAGGGTGGTCGGTAACGCCGACCCGGGGTGACCCGCGGGACAGTGCCACAGAAAACAAACCGCCCCGGCGTTCCACGTGGCCGCCGGGGTAAGGGTGAAACGGTGGTGTAAGAGACCACCAGCGCCGCAGGTGACTGCGGCGGCTAGGTAAACCCCACCCGGAGCAAGGTCAAGAGGGCCAGCGCCGCAAGGCGCCGGCCTGCGCGAGCGATTGAGGGCTGCCCGCCCGATGCTCGCGGGTAGACCGCACGAGGCTGCCGGCAACGGCAGCCCTAGATGGATGACCGCCGCCTCGCGTCCGCGAGCGCACAGAACCCGGCCTACAGGCCGGCTCACCCACCCTGTAGCTCTCTGACCTGGAACGGATCAGCGGTCAGAGGGCGGCGGGGGCACTCTCGGGGCACATGCGCGCACCGGCGAACGCCCGGTCGAGTGCGTCACGGGCGCGCCCGCTGGCCTCGGGCACCAGGTGGCCGTACAGGTCCACCGTGGTGGTGATCGACTTGTGCCCCAGCCAGCGGGAGACCTCGGAAATCGGCACGCCCTCGGCCAGGGCGGTGCTGGCGAAGGTGTGCCGCAGGTCGTGGAACGTGGTGTCCGGCAGCAGCCCGGCGGCGGTCAGGGCGGGCTTCCAGATCTCACGGTTGTAGTAGTCGCGACGGAACAGCGTGCCCCTGGTCGTGCGGTTCAGCACGTCGTTCCCCGTGAGGCCGAGCTGGTCGGCGTGGCCGAGCAGGGCATCACGCAGGAACGCGGGCATGGGCACGTCACGTAGCGAGGCGGAAGTCTTGGGCAGGGCAAGCACGGGGCGGCGCTCAACGATGATGACCTGCTGGTCCACCGTGATCATCTCAGTGTCCAGGTCGATGCGGTCGAGCGCGAGCCCGAATGCCTCGCCCTGGCGGAGCCCGGCCAGAGCGCCGAGCAGGACCAAGAGCGCATAGCGGCGGGGCATCGCGTCAGCGAGGGCGATAACCTCGGCCGGGGTGAGCAGCCGGATGAGCGTGGGCTGCTTTTCCGGCAGCCGGATATCGTCGCACGGGGTTTTCCGTATGTAGCCGTCGCGGACGGCCCCGCGCATGATGCTGGCGAAGATGACGTAAATGGTTTCAATGGTGCTCGGGGCGAGCCCTTTGACTGCCTGCAGGTCCTTGACCCATTGCTGAACCATCGTCGGCCTAATGGCGGCCAGGCCGCGTTTACCGAAGCACGGGACAATATGGTTTCTTAGGTGTCCCTCGTAGGTGTCGACGGTCCCGGTCTTGTGCAGGCGCGATTTCATCCAGACCGGCGCGTAATCGCCGAACGGGGTACGGCCGATCCGCGGGTCGATCCAATCCCCTCGCGCGGTGTCGGCGGAACGCTGGGCGTCGAAGGCTTCCGCGCTTGTCTCGGGGTCGGTGCCGTGCTTCTTGGGGAAGCTGCGCTTGCACTGCTCACCCAGCTCGTCACGCCAACGGACCAGCCAGCGATCACCGCGCAGGTGCTCGGCAGTAGGGTACAGCTTCGTTGTGCCCCGGCTGTGCTCACGGCACGGGACGTCGCCGGCTGTCGGCCTGGTCTTGTGCCAGCGATCGGAAATGCTCATTCGGCTCCCTGCTTCTCCCTGAACCAGCCGATGACCTCGGCAGGGTCGTAGCGGAGGTGCCGCCCGACCCTGCCTGGCTTGGGGCCGGTCCCGAGGTAATGCCACTGGTAAAGAGTTGCCTTCGGGATTCCGAGGAAGCGCGCGGTTTCCTCGGCGGTCCACAAACGATCGGTTTCAATGTCCACGTTTTCCCCCGTCAGGGTAGGCCTTTCACGTGTTGACGATTAAGCGTCATTTCTGCGAATGGATTAGGCGGCCCTGCTGGCCGGGTCCGGGCTGGCGAAATCGGCGAGCGCGTCGCGTGCAGCTTCGCGCCACTTGCGTGCCTGGTCGGCTGCGGTGTTAGCCAGGAGCGCGTCTCCCAGGGTGTGCCAGCCGGTTCCGGTGTAGGAAAGGGAGACGATGATGATCGTCGTTTCGGTGTCAATGTCGTCTTGACAGTGAAATGGCGTGTAGTCGGGCCCGGTGTCCTGGTGGCGGCGGTAGGTGATGCGGGCCTGGCGGAGGGCTGTGAGGGTGACGGAGTATCGGCGGGCCTTGGTGAGGAAGTGGCCGCCGAAACCGAGCATGTGGGCCCAGCGACGCAGGGAGTGGTAGGCGGCCTTGCCGCACATCCGGCCGTCAGCGTGGCCGATGGCCCAGCAGGTGTCGATGAGCCGTTCTGCGTGAGTGCCGTCCGGGCTTGAGTAGAGGCTGAGGTTCTGCGGGGTAATGCGCGCGGAGGCGTGGCCGGTTACCTCGGTGCCCTTGGTGGCGTACTTGGCGAGGTAACTGGCGACGGCAAGGCCGGTGACCGTTCCGGGGCCGGAGCTGGTCACGGTGCGGATGTCGAGCTGGTCGCCCCAGGTGACGCCCCAGCCTCCGCCGTCTGGGCTGTCCGGGTGGGGGCGGGTGCGGAAGGTGACGGCGGCGGCCTGGGCGATGGCGTGCTCGAGGTCGGCGGCGGTGATGCCGGGCGGGGGCGGGACGATCGCGGCGGGGTCTTCGCTGGTGGTGCCGTCGAGGCGGAACAGGACGTGGAAGTGGACAGCGCCGCGTGCCTGGTACTCGGCGGCCTTGCCGTGGGAGAGGCGGACCGGGGGAAGCCAATCAGCGGGCCAGGGGATGCCGCGCTGTTCGGCGAGCTGGATGAGGTGGCGCTCGATGTCCTGCTTGGTGCGGCGCCACAGTTCGCCGGCGGCGGCATTCCAGACGGCGTGGGCCGGGTAGTCGTAGCAGTCGGGGCACAGCGGCTGCCCTAGGTGATCGTCCCCGGGGGAGTGGCGGCGGTAGCAGGCCAGAGGCTGGCCGTGGGGGCATTTCCCAGCGTTGCGGCGGGGGTGGCAGGGCTCTGGCTTGCACCGGCAGCGGGCTTTGCCCGTGCAGGAGTGCAGGCGGACAGGGCGGGAGTGGACGGGGCCGAAGGACGGGGCGGTGAAGGTGGCGAACACGACCGGATGGGCGGCGACGGTCTCGGGGACGCCCTTGCCGCCGGCCAAGCCGGCGCGGATGAGGTGGAAGGCGTCGCGACGGTAGGTCTCGGCGCAGCCGGGGCAGGTGGTGGCGCGGCGGTTGCCGCACGGCTTGTAGATCACCCGGTCAGGCAGCTCGTCGGTGTGCAGGGTGCTGGTTACCTCGCCGGTGGCCGGGTCGAGGTGGCGAACGGTGCCGCGCAGCTGGACGGGGCGGGAGCAGGCGGCGGCGGGCCAGACGTGCGACAGCCAGGCGTCGTAGGCGTCAGCGCGGACCGAGGAGGCGGGGAAGATCTCGGGGCGGTACTCGCCGGGGTCGGTCGCGGTGGCGGGGCGGATGACGGTGAGCCGGTGCATGGCCCAGCCGTCGCGGGCCCGCTCGAACGCGGAGGCGGTGGCGTCGAGGCGACGGCCCGGTGACGGGGGGACGTGGTACCCGGTAGACGCCCCCGTGCCCGGATTTCCTCCGGGCGCGAGAGCCAGCATCGGGATGCCGGAACGGGTCACGGGCGGGCACCTCCGCTGATGGCGGTGCCGTTAGCTGACGTGACGGCCGGCGGGGTCTCGCCGGCGTGCTCTAGGAGTGATTCGGCCAGGGCCGGGGGGACGCCGAGCCGGGCAGCGAGCTGGTCGGCTGTGACGGGGCTGCCGGTGGTCTGCCGGTGGGAGAAAGCGATCATGCGGGCGCTGGCCAGCAGCTGCGCGGACGGGACCGGCTGGATGCGGCCGTCAGAAGGGAAGGCAGTCAGGGCAGGTACAGACGGAGAGGATGAAGGTGTCGGCGGCGAGGAAACGCTCGGGAAGGTGGTAGTCGTGGCAGTCGCACGGGCAGAGTTCTCCGGCGGGAGTGAGGCCGGGACCTGAGTCTGTGCACCCGGATTTGACGCAGGCTGAACACATTCGAGGTTCTCCGTTTCGGTGGTGGTGCGGGCTCGTGAGAGGACGAGCTTGGTGAGGGCGAGGAAGGCCAGGGCGGGGAGCGCGAAGGCGAGGCTTCCGCCGAGGTTGTGCCTGGCGTCCGACAGCTGGACGCCGATTGAGGTCACGGCGTCGGTGACGAGGATGGCCATGGGGTAGGTGACGGGGCGGTGCTGCCTCTTGCGGCGGCGTATCTCGATGCCGGCGGCGGCGGGGACCAGCTCGGTGATGACGGCGTTGACCCAGCCGAGCCAGGAGCCGGTTCCGGGCGGGACGACGCTCATGGTCCAGTCGTGGACGTGGGTGAATGATCCTGCGCCGGCCATGCCGGCGACGGCGATGAGGATGAGGAGCTGGATGAAGCCCTCGAAGCGCTCGGCTTTCATGGGGTGTCACCGCCGAATCGCTGCTGGGCGGCCTGGCGGGTGACGCCGAGGCGGTTGCCGATCTCGGTCCAGGAGTAGCCGCGGTTGCGCAGGCCGACCACGGCTATGCGGATGGCGTTGTCGAGTTCGCTGGACAGTTGGGCCATGTCGCTGATGGCGTCTATGTCGCCGCCGGAGACGCGGCGGGCCAGGGCGCGGATGGCGCGGCGGAGGAAGGCGGTGTACTCGTCGTTCTCCACCACCCGCTGTCGGCGGCGGGGTGTCAATTGCTTGTTGACGGTTGCGGGGATATGGCCGGTCATGGCTGTGCCTGCCTTCCGCTGAGCGCGGGCAGGGCGATGAGGCGCGGCGCGCGGTGTACGGGGGTGTACTGGCGGGGGATGAGGTCGGCGGGCAGGGGGCCCCAGGGGCCGTTGCGGGGGTGGGGTGTACACAGGGGGCAGTAGCGGACGGCCCCGCCGTGCCTCTTGATGGCGCGCTCGGTGGCGCGGGTTCCCTCGCAGGTGCGGATGAGGATGAAGCCGATCCCGGCGCGGGAGATGACGTTCATGAGCCGGGCTCCGTCGCCGCGCGCGTGGTGGTCGAGGCGGGGGAGGAGGTCTTCGGTGAACCCGGTGTAGTGCCGGGCGTGCTGGTAGGGCCGGGTGAAGTGCAGCAGGTAGACGACCCCGAGCGGGCCGTGACTGCGGCGGTGGGCTGTGGTAGGCATGGGTTGGTCCGCCCTTTCAGGAGGATGCGACCAGACCGGGGGCCGGAAGTGACCTGGGCAGGCATGGCCGGCCCCCGGGCTGTGGTGAGGGTGCTGAGATGCCAGGCGCGCGGGCGCTAGAGCCGGGAACCGGCCTCAGGCGCGGAGTGGGTGCGCGCGGCGGGGAAGCGGGGCTTGACGCTTAAGCGTCAGGAGCGGTCTTCGGCTCGAAGGAGCCGTCGCAGGCCTCGCAGGTGATGGGTGCCTCGGCCAGGGTGGAGGCGGCGACGCGGATGTTCCGGCCGCAGGGGCAGGTAGCTGCAACGAGGTTGGTGCTGCGCTTGCCTTTGGTGGGGGTACGCTCTCCACTGCGCCATACGGTCATGGCGGCCGTGAGCAGGGCGAGCCCGTCGGCGTAGCGCCGGGCGGTGGTGTCGGTGACGGTGGTGACGGTCCAGCCGAACTGGCTGTCCTCGGTGACGTCCAGGCCCAGCTCGGCGGCCAGGAGCGCGTACTTGCGGTTGTGGTAGCGGCCCTGGCGGCTGGTGTCGGTGATGCCGCGCTGGTCGGCTAGGGCGTGGGCGGCCTCGTGGAGCAGGGTGCCGAGGACCTCGCGGGGGGTGCGGGCGAGGCCTTCGCCGCTGATCATGACCTCGGCGTGCTCGGCGGTGCCGTGGTGCCAGCGGCCGGGGGCGTGGTGGCCCCACTTGGGTTGCCTGCCGCCGGTTCCGCTGGCGATGATGATCACGACCGGCGGAATCTCGGGGTGGTGGCGGCGGATGGTGGCCCAGAGGTCTTCCAGGGCCCTTAGGAGTGTGCTGACGGCCGGGACGGGCGGAGGGGGCGGAGTGGCCCCGGTGCTGCCGGACGGCTTGTAAGCCCGGTCGTAGGCCGAGCGACGCTCCGGATTGGAGAGGGTTTCGTAGGCTTCGGTGATCTCGATGAACCGCGCGGCGGCCTGGGAGTCGCCGGGGTTGCGGTCGGGGTGGTGCTTAAGAGCGAGCTTGCGGTAGACCTTCTTGACTTCGGCCTGGGTGGCGGCCAGGGTCAGGCCGAGGATCTTGTAGAAGTCCCTGGTTTCGGTGCGGGTTCTCATAGCCACACCCGCCCGGGTAGCCGGTAGTCGGACTGAGTGACGCGCATGGGCTTCCCGGCGTCCAGGGCGTTCTTGAGCCGGTACATGGGCTGGGTGACGACACTCCGGCGCTGGCCGGGGCGTGTGCTGTTACAGGTTGAGGCTGCCTCGAACTGCTGGATCAGCCACTGGGCGGGGCTCTGGAGGGTGTTGTCAGTCATCGGGGGTCACGCACCCGTAGTAGGAGCTGTAAGCGCGGTAGTGGGCCAGCTCGGCCCGGGTCTGGGACACGCCCAGGTAGGTGACAGGGCCGAACTTCCGGGCCGTGCGGTAGAAGCCGCTCCGTTCGGCGAACGAGGCGGCGAGCCCGATGGACAGGCCGAGGATGTCGGTGATGCCGCCGTCTTCGGCGTCGCGGGCAGTCATGATGATGTCGGTGTCGGTGCCCGGGACAGGGACGACGGGGTTGGCTTCGAGGTAGTCGGCGAGCTGGCGCAGGCCGGCGATGAACGAGCTGCGGCGCTCGGGGTCGGTGCTGAACATCAGCGCCTTCCTTTCAGGAGGGTGGGTTAAGCGGCCGTGAGGGCTGCCAGGGGGCGGGTGGTGCTCCGGCTCCAGGCGACGTAGGCGACGATGGCCTTGATGTCGTCGTCGGTGAGGTAGTCGGCCTTGACCCGCTGCGGAGTGCCGCCTTCTGCGATGAGCAGGGCGACGCCGGGGTTGGTAGGTGGGATGTCGGTGGCGGTGAAGCCCTGGTGCGACCAGCCGTCGCCGAGGATGATGTCGCTGCTGCCGTCGGAGGTGCAGCGGAAGGCCGCGCGGTAGCCGAACAGGTCGCGCAGGCTCTTGGGGATGATGTCCACCGATGGCCGCTGGGTCGCGGCGACGACGATGATTCCGGCGGCACGGCCGCGTGCCACCAGGTCCCGCAGCAGGGTGACGAATTCCTTCTGCTGCTGCTCGGTGCCGAGCACGGTGGAGAACAGGGCGATCTCATCAAAGATCGCGGTGATAGTGGTGATGCCGTCAGAGGATTCGACCTTGCGGCGTCCGCATGCCTCCAACCAGGCGTAGCGGTTATTCATGACCCTTTGGAGGCGGCGCATCGTGATGATGGCGTGGTCGATGTCGGGGCCGACGAACTCGTCGGCGACGGACTTGTAGAGGCCTAGCTCAACGAGCTTGCCGTCAAACAGGACGAGGCGGGACCGGGCGGACAGGGCCGCGTGCGCGGCGATGATCTGCAGCAGGGCGGACTTGCCGCCCCCGGGCTCACCTGCGGCGAGCACGTTCTTGTAGATAACCCGGACCCCGACCCGGTGGCCGAACTCATCAATGCCGATAGGGACGGGGTTGAACATGGACAGCGGTACCGGCGCTGCCGGTGGAGCGCTGTCCAGGGCAGCGGTGCCGGTCATGGCAGTTCGCTCCTTAAAGAGGGACCGGGAACCCCGGGTGCGGAGTGATCCGCAGCCCGGGGTTGTCTCAGGTCGGCCCGGAGCGCACGAGGCGGCGGGCGGTCTCGGTGTGCTGGTTGTCGTAGGCAGTGCGGACGCCGGAAAGCGACATCCCTGCCGCGTTGGCCAGGTCGCTGAGCCGGTAAGGGCGCGGCCTGGCGACTTCTCGCGCGTAGGCCAGAAGGACCCGGATCTCATGGTCAGCGCGGTCACGGCGGGCACGCGCGGCCCGGAGCGCTGCGATGACTGGATCTTGTACCAGCGGTGATGTGGATGAACTGGCCAGGATGGGTGCCTCTGACGCTCGGGCGTCAGATCCAGTCGGCAAGGTCGTCGGCCTCGGCGGTGGTGGGGGCGGGGTCGCGGCGCGCGGGTACGTCTGGCCACTTGGGGCGGTTGCCGTTCGCGGTGCCGCTCCTGGGCGGGGAGATGACGTCAGAGGGCTCGACGTCGGTCAAGTCGAGGTTGACGGGAACGGGGTCCGGGGCTGGCTTACGGACCGGGATGACGGACCCGAAGACGGCCTTGAGCGGCGACTCGATGGTGCCGGTAAGCGGGTCACGACGCTTGATGTCGACCCGTACCAGGGCTGCGTTGCCGGGGCTCGCCTGGGTGGCGGTGACGGTGGTGGCCCAGCAGCCGGCGGCCAGCTTGTCCAGGTGCTGCTGGAGGATTGCCAGGGACAGGCCGGGGCGTAGGAACACCCACAGGCGCTCACCGGCGGGGGTGGGGATGGCTCCCAGGATCAGCGGGAGGCTCCCGGTCCGGTTGGTGATGATGAACTCGTTGAAGCAGGTACGGATGCGGTGCCTGCTGACCTGGCACCAGGCCAGGGCGATGAGGTAGCGGCGGACGGGCCCGACAGCCGCGGGGACGCCGACGAGGGCGGCGACGGAGACCAGGCGGACGGCCAGGTCGGTGTGGCTGGCCAGCTCGAACCAGCCAGTGATCAGGCCACTGGTCAGGGACAGCTCGGGCAGCCACCACCAGATGACCCGGATGACGGGCCAGGCGGCGACGATGCTCGCGGCGATCGCCGCGATGACCAGGCTGCCGAGAGCCCCGGCGAGCAGGGCAAGGATCGGCTGCCACCGGCTGGACAGGATCGAGGCGGACAGCAGGGTGCCCGCGACCAGGACGATCCAGAAGACGACCTTGGCCTTGCGCATGTAGTTGCGCAGGACGGGCTGTTCGATAACGGTGACGGTCCCGCCACGGGAGCCGAAAACGCCTGAGCGGCTAGAATTGGGCATGACGCATTTCCTTTGCTAGGGATTCGTGCGTTGACGTGGGCTTTAGGCCCCGGGCCGGGGCCGGAGGAGTGGAGTCCTCCAGGCCCCGGTGCGCTTTCCGAAGGGACCTGCTAGTTGGGGATGATGACGATGGGGAAGGCGACCTCGGTGCTCTCATCGATCCACCGCACGCCGGGGCGGCTGGTCAGCTCGGCCGCGAAGGCGGCCATCTCGATGAAGCGGGTCAGGAACTGGGCGAGCGCGTCGGCGAACTCATCCATGTAGTCGGGCGAGAGGCGGGAGAGTGCCTGAGCCGTGCTGAGGGTGCTGACAATGCCGGAAATCTCGGCGCTGTCCTCACTGAGCCACTTGATAAGGCACGGGGTGCAAGCGGCGCCGGCAGCAGCCAACGTCGACTGAGTGAACTCGACTAGATTTTCCATTGGCCGGAAAGCCTTCCTAATTCGGGGGTATGCGGCTGCCAACTGGCAGCACTGCGGGCTGGCCCAAAATGCAGCGGGCCAGCCTGACAGCGACTTGACGCCTAAGCGTCAGGACTTACGGTGAGAGGAGATGCGCCGGTCAGGAAGCGTTCTTGACCGACTGGATGGAGGCAGAGCTAATCGACTCCGCGCGATACGCAACGCCGCTGCGCCCATTGGTCGCCCACGGCAGGGCCTCCAGCTTGACCAGGCTGACGATCTGCCCCACCGTCACGTCCGGCCGTGCTCCGGCCGTAGTGACGAGGATGACGTCGCCGCCCTCGCCGTCCTGGATGAACACCTGGGTCGACCACATCGGACGGCCCGTATCGCGCTCCATCTTCTGCCGACCGTTCTGGTCCTTCTTCTCCGTCGGCTCCCTCGACACCATTACCTGCATCTTGCCGGTGTCCATCAGCAGCTTCATCTTGAAGCTCCCTTCGATTGGTTGATCTGCTTGACCGAATCTGCGGTCATGCCGAAAGATTGCCCGGTAAGAAGGGAGGAGAGTAGTGGGCCGATAAGCGGGTCCTCGTGGACACACATTTGTCCTGGGGAATAACCAGCCGAGATAACAGGCTTGTTAAGACCGTGGACATACTTCTGTCAGAACTGTGTCCACCCCTGTGTCCACCCCCTCAGGGTGATGCACACTAGGAAGAGACCACCGATTCAGTGACAGCACAGGTGAACGAGGGGTTCGCGATGGACGACGAGCGACCTGCATGGGCGCGTCGGCTTGCCAACGAGCGACGCGCACGCGGATGGAGCTACACCGACGTTGCCAGGGCCCTGCAAGCGCACGCTACTGAGACCGAAGCTAAGGGCCTTCCGGATCTCGAATCGCTCAAGCGCAACTGGCGACGATGGGAATCGGGGGAGAAAGAACCAGATGGCGGGAAGGCCAACCTGTTCTACAAGCCGATCATCGCCCGCGCGTTCGGTACGGTGACACACGCGATTTTCCCCGTTCAACCACAGCGAGACCCTGATTCGGACGTTCTGGCTATGGCTGGGATGGACACACTTGAACTTGTCAGCCGCCTGCAACGTTCCGACCTGGATCAGGCGACCCTTGACGGACTAAGGATTATGGCTGATCGGCTGTGCTCCGAATATCCGTTTATGCCTGCGGATCAGCTGCTGACCGAGGGGAGGGCCTGGCTGCGAAGGATTACCTCCCTACAAGGACAGCGACTCACGCTCAAACAGCATCGCGAAATCTTGGTGCTTGCAGGGTGGGTTGCGCTACTCGTCGGCTGCGTCGAATATGACACCGGAAACCGTCACTCAGCGGAGACCACTAGACAAGCCGCGCTATCGCTCGGGGTCGAAGCCGATCACGGGGAGATAATCGCCTGGGCGCACGAAATGCGTGCCTGGATCAACCTGACGACGGGAGACTACAACGGTGTCGTAGCCGCAGCTCGCAACGGCACTGCGGTCACGACTCATCACAGCGTTGCCGTGCAGCTCCTCGGCCAGGAAGCGAAGGCATGGGCGCGTATGGGCGACCGACGTCAGACCGAAGTCGCCCTTGACCGGGGAAGGCAGCTTCTTGAAACACTTCCTTACCCAGATAACCTGGATCACCATTTCGTGGTAGACCCGACGAAGTTCGACTTCTACGCAATGGACTGCTACCGCATTCTTGGCGTGAATGCGATGGCCGAGACACTCGCGGATGAGGTGATCCGAGCCCATACCGACTTCGACGGGCGTGAGCGTGCCCCCATGCGCATGGCCGAGGCGAGGATCACGCTAGGCGTGGTTCGGGCGCGTGAAGGTGACCTTGAAGGTGCCATCGACCTCGGGACGCGAGCGCTTTCCGGTGGCCGGAAGTCGCTCCCGTCCCTGCTCATGGTCAGCCGCGACCTTACTAGCGTTCTCAACAAGCAATATCCAGAGCAGCCGCAGACGCGTGAATATCTCGATCAACTCACTTCATTGTCGAGAAACGCCTAGGTAACTCCGATACAAGATTGACCTTTAGGAATGCATCGCGCATTCTTGATGCGTGACAAGAAACAACTCAGAAATGACGCGGCAGCCAGCGCCAAAGCCCAAGCCCTGTTCGGGATGTGACGGAAACGGCGGATGGTGGGACACTGGCAACGGTGAGAAGTTCAAGAACCGGCGTTGGGTCAGCTGTCCAACGTGTAAGGGAACGGGAGTCGCATCCTGACTGACCGACTACAGTGCCCAGACTGCGGCGGGACCGGGCGACAGGTCATCGGTCCGCTCCACTTGGCATGCCGGTTCTGTGTCGGCTCGGGATACGTTGGCGGTGACAACGAGCCCGCCGAGGACCAGGACGACGGCCACAGGCCGGTACGGCCAGTCTGGCAGGACCCCGCGACACGGACGCTTACGGTGTGCCGCGTTTGCTTCGGTGCCAAGAAGGTCGTAAACCTAGGCGGCGTGGGCGAGCCAACTGGACAGCTAATCGAGTTGCCTTGTCCAAGGTGCTCGGATGGCACCGCAGGCTAGTGGCCAATCCGCCGTGGCCCGTGTGAGAACTTCCTGTACGGTTTCAAGGCGGCCCCGAGGGGCCGCTCGCGCCGCCGACTCGGCCGGCACATCTGCGCTCCCGCTTCGCTCCCGCGCAGCTGGCCTCTGACGCCGGTCGGCTGGCGCGAAAGCCAAAGACGGGGCCGCAGAAACCCGAGGAAGTCGTCCAGGCCGCGGCGGATTTGACACGGGGACCCCTCGCGGCGGCTCCATCGGGCTTATGCGGTCGACCTGGGAAGGCCGCCCGATCGCGGGCAAGCGTACAGCCGCCGCCCCCGTGTCAAATCCGCCGCTCCGCAGGCGCGTAGCAGGCCGGTAGTCGCCGCTTATGGGAAAGACGCCCTTGAAAGGTACTTCGGTTTACCGTCAAGAGCGAGTTGACAGTAAACCAGAAGGTGGTCAGACCTGATGTACCCCTACGGGGCTACGGCCCGGCAGCCTGACATTGCCTTGACACTTAATCGTCAGAGTATGCTGAGATAGGTTGACGATTAAGTGCCAGAAGCTTGCGATAAGAGCCCTTGCAAAGTCCGGTCGCATTACAGCTTGAATGGAGGCTGTTCTAGCAACGCTTCAGTCCCTAGGCCACGCAGCAGTTGTCGTAGCAACCTACCAGCAATCAGTGTCGGCTTCTCTCGCACCTCTAGCGCCGTTGCCCTAGTCGTCTGCGAGTACGCGGCGGTCTCCCAAGCAGTGTCAGTTCCTCCGATAAATCCCAAAGCCGGATTATTGACCTGCGAGGTATGACCGCGAATATTTTCAAATGAAACGCCGAAGAGCCAGGTACCTCGATAACCCGTCTCGTCAGATAGGGCCGCCACGAACCTCAGCATGTCCCATGTTCCAAAAAGAGTATCCAATTCCCGGACAAACGTAATAGTGATCCCTACTGAAAAATTTCCAGATGCACCCAAGTCTACGTAACGAATAGTGCCATTGTCGTCCACGCCAACCGCCCGGCCTCCACTTGTCGCCCAACTAGTGCGTGTGGCGATCCAGCCTGCAGCGACTTTCTGGCTACGCCAATCGCTGATCATGTTGTCGTAGGCTATTGCGGGACGTTCCTGGCCATTGCTCTCTCGTGCGATCTCGTTAACGAGCCTGTTGGAAATCTGAAATAGCCTGCGGCGGCTCTGGCGATCACGTGCATAATCCACGAACATATCAGGCCACCCGGTTGTTGGAACAGCCGTGAAGTAGAAGTGGCAGTCCTGGGCTGAAGGCGCAGGGTCTGCCCCCACAGTGGCTAGCATCGCTTCGTGCAGACACTCGACGCGACGGCCGCGGGCAAGGATCAGTCGTTCTACCTCAGCGTCGGTCAGCCGTACCTTCCCGGTTTCCGACCTGCCCCAATAGACCGACTCCACCATATGGGGAGCTTCTGGCGATGGCGGGATCTCCACCACCAGGAAACCACGCGTGGAGTCCGCCGGATCTGAAACCAGATGCGGAGTGACAAAGAGAGAGGGCGTAATGCGGTCGCGCGCGATAGTGTCGATAGTTTCGTGAATCCCCACCGGCAAACTCATCGGATCAACGGTAAATAGATGATTGGTTTTGTCCTCAGCTACTCCGTAGACGAGGTATCCACCGAACACAGCCATACTTGCCAGGTCTTTAGCAAGCTCCAAGCTGACCTTGGCCCGCCCTTCCCTGTCGGCCGGGTTTTCAGGGTACAGCCGCCGCTTGAAGTCAATCCATGTTCGCTCCGACGGATACGCGCCAGCGTCGATCGAGGATGCCAGCTCGCTGTAGGTCAGTGGTACGGAACGCATGCTCACCATGATGATCCGGTTTAGCACAAATGAAGATCCAAGGCTAAGTGTTTGATATGACCAGCGGGGTGGCCTGTAACGCCGTCCCGGCCACGCTGCTGACGCTTAAGTGTCCGCGACACGCCTGACCGGGGCACAGCGGGGGCACATCGCCGCGAGAGTTGCTCAGAAATGCTGAGAACTACCGAGACCTCAGCCGCAGGTCAGACTGGATGCCCGGTGCATCCACCAAGGTCAGGAGTGCCCCAGCACAAGACCCGGCCTACAGGCCGGCTCACCCCTCCAATGCTCCTCTGACCTGAACCGGATCACCGGTCAGGTCTGGGGCGGAGATCCCGGCTGCGGGGAACCTCGGTGCCGGCGGCGGATCACAGCTTCCCCTGCTACGCTTCCACCAGCCGTGCTGCCGAACAGGGAGGTGATACCCGTGAACGTATCGACATGGGTGCTCCTTTCCGGGGTCATGGTCGGGCGATAGGTCGTCCGGGAGCGCCGTTCAAGCGCACTCCCGAAAGGCACGGCCATGCACTTCACTTCCGAGCGGCGCCACGACGACGGCATCGTCGAACGCGCGTTCGCCATCAACGAGGTTCCAGGTATTTTGTGGACGCCAGGGACCGTATCCGCGCCCGTCCCGTTGATCCTGCTCGGCCACCCCGGCGGGCTGGACATGATGTACCCCCGGCTGGCTGCCCGGGCACGGCGCGCCGTAGCAGACGGCTTCGCGGCGGCCACCATCGAGTTGCCGGGAAGCGGTGACCGTCCTCGGTCAGCCGACGCCGAGCAGGCACGCGCCGATCTGCGCCGGGCGCTGGCGGCTGGAGAGCCGGTGCACGAGATCGTCGACCGGCTAATCTTTCCGCTGGTCGATCGTGCGGTCCCGGAATGGCAGGCCACCCTGGACGCACTCCTCGCACTGCCCGAGATCGGCGGTCCGATCGGGTACTCGGGGGGAGTGATCGCCATCGGCATCCGGCTGCTGCTGGCCGAGCCGCGCATCGCGGCCGCCGGTCTCTTCGCCGGGAGCTTCGTCCCCCGCACCATGTTCGACCAGGCTCGTCAAGTCACGACTCCGCTGCACGTCCTGCTGCAGTGGGACGACGAAGGGAACGACCGGCAGCAGTCACTTGACCTGTTCGATGCCTTCGGCTCTCGGGAGAAGACGCTGCAGGCCAACATGGGCGGGCACAGAGGCGTGCCGCAGTTCGCAGGGGAGGATGCGGCGCGGTTCTTCGTTCGGCACCTGAGATAGCCGCCGCCTGGGCCGCCGCCAGCCCGTCAGGCGGCGGCCGGGATGCAAGCAGTCGCACCCCGGGCAGGTATCGCCGACACCGACATTGGCGGTACCTGCCGAGGGGCAGGGCGGCCCCGAGGGGCTGCTCGCTGATCCTTACCCGGATAGGTTGCGGGAGTGGTAACCCTGCAGGTGCGGGAGCTGTCCGGGTGACGGGGTGAACTCGCCTATGTTCCACGCGATGATGCGGTGCGGGTGAATGCGGAGGGTTTCGCTGCTGAACCCCGGGATCAGCGGCGGGTCAAGCGTCACGATCTCGGCCTGCCCGCGAACCTCGATGCCCCGCCCGGTCTGGCCGATGGGATTGGGGTTTTCGGCCTGGTCGTCCACGACCAGGGAGACTCGCGGGTCGGCCTGGACGTTGCGGAACTTCTGGCTCCTGGCCAGTTCCGGGCCACCGATGTCGATGGTCCCGGCTGCCTCGTTCAGCCAGAGGGCCACCGGGTGTACCTGCGGCGCTCCCTCCGGCCCGATGGTCGCCAGGCGCCCCAGTGGGTGCCCCGCAAGGTACGCGTACTCCGCATCAGTGAAGACCATGCCGCAAGTATGCAACCTCAACCTTGGTTGAGGTCCAGCCTGCTGCGAGAGTGCACGGCCCATGTCGTCAGCACCGAGTGCCCTTTACGCCGTGGCGGCACTCTGGCACCAAAAGCTACATCGGGAGACGTTTTTATCATGTATATCCGTGCCGCGGGGGTGGTGCCGTGCCAACTGCCGGGATGACGACGGTTGAGTGGGCCGACCTGGTCACCCAGGACCTAGGCCTGCTGGCCGACACCGTCAGGCACCTGTTCGCCAACCAGAGAAGTCGCTTCAGCTGCCCCGATCCGGCCCGGGCGGAGGGCCGGATCCACCAGGGAGCGGCGGGCGGCCTGAGCGCGTCCCTGTTGCGCACCGTCGGCTTCACGGTTTTCCGCGCCGGCCGCGAGGAGCGGCGCGTGCGAGCGGGGGGTGGTGGTGGACGGCGCGGAGTACGAGCTCGACTGCCTCGTCGTCGCGACCGGGTTCGACCAGGACGCCGACTTCACCGACCGGATCGGCTTCGACATCGCCGGTGTCGGCGGCCAGCGGCTCTCTGAGAAGTGGAAGGACGGCCCGCTCACCCTGCACGCCGTGGTGACGAGCGGCTTTCCGAACTTCTTCATGCGGGTGACCCGCGACTACCAGGGCACCTCCGGGGTGAACCTGGTGCACACCCTGGAGGAGGCGAACATCCATTTCGCCACCGTTATCGCGGAGCTCGAGCAGCGCGGCGTGATCGGTGACCCGACGCCGGAAGCAGAGCTCGAGTACGTGCGGTCGATCATGGGCGGCCGTCACGTCCTCGTCGGTAGCGGCGACTTCCTGCAGAACTGCACCCCTGGTTACTACAACTACGAGGGCCGGACGCAGGACAAGAGCGAGTTGTACGCCAACTACCCGGGCACTGCCATGTCCTTCTTCCGGATGCTGCGGCAGTGGCGGGAAGGCGGCGAGCTCAGCGGGCTGCGGCTGACCCCCGCGCCGGTGGGCTTACGCGCTGGCCCGCAGCAGGTCGAGCGCGGTGTCCAGGGCGGCCTCGAGGTGCGTGATCCGGCCGGTGGACATCAAGATGGTCACCCCGCCCTGGACGGCCGCCAGTAGCGCGGCCGCGGTGCGGTCGGGGTCAAGGCGGGGGCTGATGTCGCCTGCTCGCTGCATGTGCTCGATGCCCGCGCGCAGGGCGGCCTGCCATTGCCCGATGAGCTGGGCGGTGAGCGCCTGCGCGGCCGGGGTGGCCCGGCCCAGCTCGGTGATCAGCACGCCGAGCGGGCAGTGGACGCCCTGGCGCTGGTAACGGCTGATGACCGCGTCCCGCCAGTCCCGCCACGCCTGCCAGCTGGTCAGGTCGTCGAGGTAGGGCTGCTGGTCTTCCAGCACCCGGTCGGCCTCGCGGGCGGCGACCGCCAGCAGCAGCGCTTCCTTCCCGCCCGGGAAGTAGTGGAAGATCTGGCCCTTGCTGACCCGGGTCCGCGCGCAGACGTCTTCCAGCTTGGTCGCCGCGGCCCCGTGCTCCCGGATCTCGGCCGCCGCACCCTCGATGATGCGCTGCCGGGTCGCCGCCCCCTTAGCCGTCAGCCGTGGGCCCGCCGTGGTCGCGATCGGCATCCCGCCTTCCTTTCTGGACTCTTAGGTCCATTTTACCCGGGCGAACGGGCAGCCGCCAGGCGCGGGAAAAGGCGTGATCCGCCAGGCGGGCACCGCCGGCGGCCGCTAGTCGCGAAGGCTGGAACGGGCCGTCCGCCGCCACACCCGGGCGGGCGAGCCGGTGCTGCTACTCACCTCGGCCACGGCCAGCCCGGCCCCGTCCGCCGTGCACCGCGCGGCCCAGGTCCCGTCGGGGTCCACCAGCCCGGCCGGCGGCCCGCCGGCCGGGCCGGCGTAGCTGACCCACAGCGAGTTGGCGGCCGCGTGCCCGGCCGCCTCGACCGCGAAGATGCCGGGCGACTCCGCGTTGCCGTGGGTGGAGAAGAGCACGCAGTCGACGTCCTGTTCCTCATAAGCGGAGAACAGTTCCGGGTAGTGGGTTTCCATGCCGAGGGCGCAGCCGAAGCGGACGCCGGCCGCTCTGTCAGGGTAGCGAAAACCACGGCGGGCGGCAGTGAGTAGTAGCTGCGCGTGAGCCCCGTACGGAAAGTTGAGAGTCGGCTCTGATAGTGTTTCCTTCAACAGAACCACCATTCGGCTATGCGGGATCAGCCGGCAGTGAAGGAGGGGCACCGCGTGGTAACCCAGGTAGGCATGGCCACCGCGATCGCCCCCGACCGGCAGCGCCACCCGCTCGCCCGCGGGATCGAGATCCTGACGCTGATGACCGACAGCGGCCAGCCGTCCTACGGCGTGCGGGAGCTGGCCGGGCTGCTTGGCGTGAGCGCCAGCACCGCCCACCGGCTGCTGACCGACCTGGAGGGGCTGGGCATGGTGACCCGCGCCCCGGCGGGCAGCTACCGGCTCGGCATGGAGTTCCTCCGGCTGGCCTGGACCGCCAGCTCCCGCTTCCCGCTGCGCGACGCCGCCAGCGACGTGCTGGCCGAGCTGGCCGCCCGCAGCGGTGAGTCGTCGTTCTTCGGCCTGTACAACGAGCAGCGACACCAGATGATGTTCGCGGTCTCGGTCGAGTCGCCGCACCCGCTGCGCTACACGGTGCCGCAAGGGGTCTGGCTGCCGCTGCACGCCGGCGCGAGCGGGCTCGCCATCCTTGCCTTCCTGCCGGACGAGGTGCAGGCGGAGGTCGCCCGCGGCGGCCTCGACCCGCTGACCGAGCGGACCCTGGTCGACCCGGGCCAGCTAGCCGAGCGGCTGGACCGCATCCGGCGCGACGGGTACGCCATCTCCCACGGCGAGCGGATCAACGGGGCGATCGCGATCGCCGCCCCGGTGGTCGGCCCGGCCGGCGCGGTGATCGGCGACGTCGGCATCACCGTACCGGAGAGCCGCTTCAACGCCGCCGCCACCTCGGAGCTGGCCGGCCTGGTGCTGCGCTCAGCCGAGGCGCTGACCCGCCGCTTCGCCGGCCAGCGGCCGGCCACGGAAGATGCCGCGGCCGAGGCCCCCGCCCCGCACCTCGCCAGTTCATAACGAACGGGTGCGGCTGACTCCCAGCCCCCGCAGGCCATCGCCCTTCCCGGGCCACCGAACTCCCGCGCCCCCGTCTCCCGCGCCCCCGCGCTCCGGCTCCCGTGCGAAGAACAGCAACAAGTGCCGCCATGCCCGCCGGTTCAAGCGCCGCGCCAAGGTCCGAACGGTGATCGTGGATATTTCTGCACATCCCGCTGTGCAGAAATATCCACGTTAGTGACGCGACCTGGATAACAGCAAGAAGCGTCGCCATGCTCGGCCTGGTTCAAGGACCGCGCCGGCACCGGAGCCGTGTGAGGTAAGCCTGAGATAACAGCAACAGGCGCTGGCGCGGGCCGGGCGGAAGCCCAAGCCCAAGCCCAAAACGCTCAGCTGGCCCCGGTCACCGGGGCGGCCGCGCGGGAGAACGCGCCGCTGTAGTCCTCGGTCGAGGACATCTCGTTGAGCATCTCGTGGAACCGGGCCCGGCCGCCCGGGTTGAGCAGGAACTTGCGGACCTTGCCGGCCACGTTCGCCCCGTAGTAGTGGCTGTGCCGGGGCGAGAAGATCGAGCGCGGCGCCAGGGTCTCGATCATCGTCATCCACGACTCCTGCTGGGCCGAGGTCGGCTCGAAGACGTCGAAGCCGTGCGAGCGCGCGTAGACCAGGGTTCGGGTGATCCAGTCGACCTGGTCCTGGGCGTAGCGGGGGTAGTTGCCGCCCCCGGCCCCGTGCGGCCCGCCGGGGAAGAAGAAGTTGGGCAGCCGGTGCGCGCTCAGCCCGGCGAAGTCGGACGGGCCGTCCGCCCAGTCGGTGCTGAGGTCAAGCCCGTCGCGGCCGCGCACGCCCATCCGGGTGAGCGCGCCGGTGCCGAAGTCGAACCCGGTGGCGTAGACGATGATGTCGTAGTCCCGGTGCCCGGCGGTGGTCTGGATCCCGGTGGCGTCGACCCGCAGGATCGGGGTCTCGCGCAGGGAGATCAGCGACACCTGCGGCTTGTTGTAGCACTCGTAGTAGCCCTCGACGAACGGCGGCCGCTTGGCCCCGAATAGCTGGTCCTTGGGGATGAGCCGGTCGGCGGTGACCGGGTCGGCCACGATCGAGCGGATCTTGCCCGCCAGGAACTCGCAGAACTCGAGGTTGACCTCGCGGTTGGTGGTCATGTCGTAGTAGTTGGAGGAGAGCTTGGCGAAGCCGGGGCTGCGCCAGATCGTCTCGTAGAACGCCTGCCGTTCCTCGAACGAGTCGTCGGTGGAGAACTTGCCGGCCGGCTTGTGCAGGAAGCCGGAGGCGGCGGTGCTCAGGGTCGCCGCGATGTCGTCGAAGCTGGCGGTCAGCCAGGCGTGGCGCTCGTCGCTGATCGGCGCGTTGTTGAGCGGGGTCAGCCAGGTTGGCGAGCGCTGGTAGACGTCGACCGCGGCCACGGTGCCGGCGATGGCCGGCAGCAGCTGGGCGCCGCTCGGGCCGTTGCCGATGATGGCGACCCGCTTGCCCGTGAAGTCGACCGGGGTGTGCGGCCAGGCGCCGGTGTGGTGGGCGATGCCCTGGAAGTCGGCCAGCCCGTCGATCTCCGGGTAGTGCGGGACCGAGAGCCCGCCGCTGGCGGCGATGACCCAGCGGGCCCGCACCACGGCGCCCGCCTCGGTCCGCACCGTCCACCGGTTGGCCGCCTCATCGTAGGCGGCCGAGACGACCCGCTGCCCGGTCCGGATGTGCGGGCGCAGGCCGAAGCGGTCGACCACGAAGTTGAGGTAGCTCTCCACCTCGGGCTGGGTGGCGAACTCCTCCTTCCAGCGCCAGTCGCGGAAGAGCTCCCGGGAGAAGATGTAGCCGTAGGTGTAGCTCTCGGAGTCGAAGCGGGCGGCCGGGTAGCGGTTCCAGTACCAGACGCCGCCGATGCCCCGCCCGGCCTCCAGGGTCTGGGCGGAGAACCCGGCCTCGAGCGCCCGGTAGAGCGCGTAGATGCCGACCACCCCGGCCCCGATCACCAGCACCTCGACGTCGACGTCGCTGTCGGACTGACCTGTCATCGGCGCACGCTCCCACTCGGTTACCGCAACAGTTTAAGCAAATATGCTGCAAAATATCAATCAGTGACAGCCCGAACGTATGCGGCTGGCTCCATATTCATTGCAGTATCTGAGCGCGTGTGGTGAAATTTAGCTGCGCTCTACCAATGGAGGGGAACGATGACCGCTGACTTCCGGTTCGACGGGCGGGTCGCCATCGTGACCGGCGCCGGCCGAAACCTTGGCCGGGCCCACGCGCGGCTGCTGGCCGAACTGGGCGCGCAGGTCGTCGTCAACGACCACGGCGGCACCAAGGAGGGCGAGGGCGGCGACGCCGGGCCCGCCAACGAGGCGGTCGCCGAGATCAAGGCGGCCGGCGGCACCGCCGTGGCCGACACCAGCGACGTCAGCCGCGAAGAAGGCTGCCACGCACTGGTCGACACCGCCGTCCGCGAGTTCGGCCGGATCGACATCGTGGTCAACAACGCCGGCATCTCGCGCTTCGCCACCTTCCCGGACGCGGACGCGGAGAACCTCGACCGGACGCTCGACGTGCACGTGCGCGGCACCTGGAACGTCACCCGGGCCGCCTGGCCGCACATGGTCAGCCAGGGCTACGGCCGGGTGATCACCACCACCTCGACCGGCATGTTCGGCGGCCTGGAAAACCTCGCCTACGCGACCGCCAAGGGCGCGCTGATCGGCTTCACCCGTAGCCTGGCACCGGAAGCGGCTAAGCACGGAATCCTGGTCAACTGCATCGCGCCGAACGCGGTCACGCGGCCAAGCACGGCGGCGCCCAGGCCGAACATCACCACCACCGGGCAGGACCCGGCCCGGGCCCAGGCGATGCGGGCGAGCCTGGTCTCGCCGATGGTGGCCTACCTCGCCCACGAGAGCTGCGCCGTCAACGGCGAGATCCTCATTGCCGGCGGCCGCCGCTTCGCCCGCTGGTTCCTGGGCGTCACCCCGGGGTACCAGTCCGCGAGCGAGGGTGACCCGACCGTCGCCGAGATCGACGCGCACTGGGCCGAGGTCACCGACCAGGACGGCTATTACGTGCCGGCCAGCCTGTTCGACTGGTCGTCGCGGTTTTTCAGTCACTTCGGCGGCTGACTCGCGGCCGGCCCGTGACCCTCCGGGAGTGGCTCACCGCTCGCGCCGGTGCCCGGCCGGGAACCCGGTCATCCCCGGCTCCAGCCGCAGGCCGAGCGTGTTGAACGCGGTGCAGTGCATGTCGTAGGTCGCCACCGTGAACACCAGGTCCATCAGCTGCTCCCGGCTGAACTGCGCCTCCAGGTCGCGCCAGGTGGGGTCGGTGACGTTCCTGGCCCGGCACAGCTCATCGGCCGCCCGGACGATGGCGGCGTCGCCCGCCGTCCACCCGGCGGCGTCCGGCCCCTCAGCCAGGGCGTCGATCTCGGCGTCGGTCAGGTAGCCGGCCGCCCGGCTCATCCGGACGTGCTGCGCCCACTCGTACTCGCCGAAGCCCAGCCAGGTGGCCCGGATGATGGCCATCTCGCGGACCCGGTCCGGCAGGGTGGAGTGGCGCAGGTGGTTGGAGAACGGCAGCCAGGAGCGGACCAGCGCCGGGTGCCAGGCGTAGATGCCGAGGATGTGCGACCGGGACCGCCCGGCCGGGGCGGCCGCGGGGCCGGCGTGGTCCGGGCCGTGCGCGCGCAGCGCGGAGAACGCGTCGTCGACCTCGTCGGTCCAGTCGTCGACCGGACGGGGCGGGATACGCGGCCCGGTCATCCGATGAACGACCCGCCGTTGACGCTGACCGTCTGCCCGGTCACGTAGGAGGCGTCGTCGGAGACCAGGTAGGCGACCGCGCCCGCGATGTCGGCGCCGGTGCCCATCCGGCCGACCGGGATGTTCTTCGCCATCACGGCGGCCGGCGGCATGCTGCCGGCCGCCCGCTTGCGCTGCACGCTGGGGGTCTCCACCGCCGACGGGGCGATGGTGTTCACGGTGACGCCGGCGGCGGCGAACTCAACCGCGAGGGCCTTGGTGAGCGCCATGATGCCGCCCTTGGAGGCGGCGTAGTGCGCCATCCGCGGCGCGCCGCGCTGGGCGGATGAGGAAGAGATCAGCACGACCCGCCCCCACCCCGCGTCCACCAGGTCGGGCAGGGCCGCCTGGACGACGTTGAACGCCCCGGTCAGGTTGACCGCCAGGGTGTGGTTCCACTGGTCGAGGGTCATGGTCAGGAACGGCTGCAGCAGCGCGACGGCGGCGTTGGAGACCACCACCGACAGCGGTCCCAGGTCGGACCGGGCCGCGGTGAGGGCGGCGTCGACCTGCCGCCGGTCGCTGACGTCGGCCTGGTAGCCGCGGGCGACGTAGCCGGCCGCCTCAATCGACTTGGCGGCCCCGGCGGCGGAGCCGTCGGTCACGTCGAGGATGGCGACGGCCAGCCCGTCCCGCGCCAGGCGCTCGGCGATCGCCCGGCCGATGCCCGCGGCGCCCCCGGTCACCACGGCGACCCGGCCAGTTGCGGCGGATGAGGGAGTCATCGGCACCCGTTCCTTCCTGTTGGTTACGGCAGTTGCTGCATGACCGGCGGCGGTGCGTCGGCCGGTGCGTCGGCCGGGGCGGCCACCGCGCCGTCGGCGATCAGCGACTCGACCTCCGGCCGGGTCAGCCCCAGCTCCCCGGTCAGGATGCCGATCGTGTCGGCGCCCAGCGCGGGCGGGTAGCCCGGCTCGACCTCGGCCGTGCCAGGGAAGCGGATCGGGGTGGCCACGTTCTCGAACCGGGTATCCCCGTTGCTGACCTCGACGATGCTGCCGTCGCCGGCCGCCCGGGCGTCGCCCAGTGCCTCGAGCACGTTCCTGACCGGGGCGACGGGCACCGACGCGGCCGACAGCAGGTCGACCCAGTCGGCGGCCGGCCGGGTGGCGAACCGCGCTCCGAGCAGCGCCCAGAGCTGCTCCTTGTTGCGCAGCCTGGCCACCGCGTCGCTGAACCGCTCGTCGGCCGCCAGCTCGCCGGCCCCGAGCGCCTGGCACAGGCCCTGCCACATGCGCGGCGTGTTGGCCGTCACCACCAGCTCGCGCCCGTCCGCGCAGCGGAACGACCGGTAGGTGGCGATCGAGTCGTGGCCGGCCCCCTGCGGCCCCGGCGCGGCGCCGTTGAGGTAGGTGTAGACCGCCTGGTAGGAGAGCATCGCGAGCTGGCCGCGCAGCATCGAGACGTCGACCAGCCGGCCGCGGCCGGTCTCCTGCCGGGCCTGCAGCGCGGCCAGGATGCCGATCACCGCGTACAGGCCGGCCACCACGTCGCCGGCCGGGATGCCGAGCCGGGCGGCGGGGGCGCCGGGGTGACCGTTGAGGCTCATCACCCCGCTCAGCGCCTGCACCACCATGTCGTAGGCGGGGCGGTCGCGCAGCGGCCCGTCCTGCCCGAACCCGCTGATCGACGCCCAGACCAGGGCGGGCTGGCCGGCCAGGGCCGCGCCGGGGTCGATGCCGAGCCGCTTGATGACGCCGGGGCGGAAGTTCTCCACCACCACGTCAGCCCCCGCGATCAGGCCTTGCACCACCTCGACCCCGCGCGCGGACTTGAGGTTGACCGCGATGCTGCGCTTGTTCCTGTTGTTGGCCAGGTAGTACGCGCTCATCCCGCCGAGGGCCGGGCCGACGATCGCCCGGCTCGAGTCGCCTTCGAACGACTCGACCTTGATCACGTCCGCGCCCAGGTCCCCGAGCAGCTGGGTGGCCGACGGGCCGGACAGGAAGGTGGTCAGGTCGATCACCCGCAGGCCGTCAAGCGGCGGCCGGTCGGCGGTGTGCACGTCGGCTGGGTGCACCCCGTCCGCGGTCATGCCGCCTCGAAGACGTGGACGGTGCACGCGCCGTGGTCGAGCCCGGCCGTGCCGCCGCCGGTGACGTGCGTCAGCGCCCAGCGTGCGCCCGGCACCTGGCGCGCCCCGGCCTGCCCGGTGAGCTGCCAGAACGCCTCCGCGACCTGGGCGACGCCGCTGGCGCCGACCGGGTGCCCCTTGGCCAGCAGGCCGCCGCTCGGGTTGACCACCACGTCACCGCCGAACGTGGTGCGGCCGTCGCGCAGCAGCGCCGCCGCGCTGCGTTTCCCGGTCAGCCCGAACGCCTCGTAGTAGACCAGCTCGGCGATCGAGAACGCGTCGTGCAACTCGATCAGGTCGAGGTCATCCGGGCCGATGCCGGCCTGGGCGTAGGCGTCCCGGGCGGAGTCGTAGCTGATCTCCGGCTTGGTCATGTCCCTGAATCCCTCCTCGACCTGCCCCGAGTGCAGCACCGAGGCGGCCACCCGGATGCCCCGCGGCAGCCGCAGCCGTGCGCGGGCGCGCTCGGAGGCGAGCACCGTGACCGCCGCCCCGTCGCCGGTCGGGCAGCACATCAGCAGCGTGAGCGGGTCGGCCACCGGGCGGGCGGCCAGCACCTGCTCGACCGTGACCTCCTGGCGGAACTGCGCGAACGGGTTGAGCGCGCCGTGCCTGCGCGCCTTCACGCTGACCCGGGCCAGGTCGGTGACGTCGGCGTCGTTCTCGTATAGGTAGCGGGTCGCCCGCATCGCGTACACGGCGGGCATCACCAGGCCCTGCTTCACCTCGCGGTCCTCCGGCGACAGGGGGAGGGTGCCGCCGCCGAACTGGGTCAGCTTCTCCACCCCGATGACGACCGCGACCTCGGCCTGTCCCTGCGCGATCGCGGTCCACGCCTCGTGCAGCGCCGACGCCCCGCTTGAGCAGGCGTTGTCGACGTTCAGGGTCGGCACCGTGCCCAGTCCGATCTCCTTGGTGATGCGCTGGCCGGTCATCATGCCGCCGTAGGAGTGGCCGACGTAGACCGCGTCGACGTCGGACTTGTCGATGCCCGCGGTCCGCAGCGCGTCGATCAGCGGTGACACCGCCAGGCCGACGTAGGACGAGCTCCGGTGCTTGCCGAACGGGATCATCGCCGCCGAGACGACGTATACCTGCTCACTCATCGCTGCTGCCAGCCTCGTCAGCGGACTCAGCCGGGGTGAAGAACCAGTCGTCCCCGTCCGTCCCGAAGACGACCCGCATGTCTGGCCGGAGCGGCACCGCGCCCTCGCGGAGGTCGGCCAGGGTACGCACCCCCCGGCCGGATTCGAGGTCCAGGTCGACGTAGCCGACCGGCCGGACGCCCGCGCCGCCGCCCAGCCCGTGCAGCCGGGTGAAGGAGTACAGCACCCCGGCGGCGGGCAGCGCGATCCGGGAGACCGCCTGGCTGACGCACGCGCTGCACACCACCCGGGTGCCGATCATCGCCGCGCCGCACTGGTCGCACCGGGTGCCGACCAGCCGCCGGCCTGCGGGGAAGTCGCCCAGCAGGCCGTCGCTGTCCAGGTCCGCGACCGGGGCCGAGGCCACCGCTTCGTCGCCTGCCATCAGCCGTTCCCCCGCTCGCTGAAGGTGAGGTGCAGGTGCTGGTGGCCACGGAACTTGTAGCTCGGCAGCACGTCCCAGCGGCGGTCGCCGGGCGGCCCGTGGTGCTCGGCCGACAGCTCGATCCGGCTGGTGCGCTCTAGCAGCCGCCGGATGGAGAACACCGCCTCCGCCCGTGCGAGGGGGGCACCCGGGCAGGTGTGGATGCCGCGGCCGAACGCGAGGTGGTGCCGGGCGTTGGCCCGCCGCAGGTCGAACCGGCCCGGGGCGTCGAACACCCGCGGGTCGCGGCCGGCCGCGCCGTGCAGCAGCAGCACCACGGTGCCGGGCGCCAGGTCGAGCCCGCCGATGGCGGTCGCCACCTTGGTGAGCCGGAACGATCCCCTGATCGGGGCCTCGATCCGCAGGGTCTCCTCGACGAACCGGGGGACCAGCGACGGGTCGGCCCGCAGCTCGTCCTGCACCGCCTGGTCGTCGGCGATCCGGGCGAGCGAGATGCCGAGCAACTGCACGGTGGTCTCGTTGCCTGCGGCGAACAGGTTGGCCGCGATCCGGGCGACGTGCACCGGCTCCGGCAGCGTGCCGTCGGGGAAGGTGGCCAGGGACATCCCGGTGAGGATGTCGTCGCCTGGCCGTCGGCGCCGCCGCTCGATCTTGTCGATGAAGTAGTCGTAAAGCCGCTCCAGGCTGTTGTGATGGGAGACCTGGAGCTGCAGGTTGCCCAGGGCCGGCCCGCGCTCGGCGGCGAGCAGCCCGATGAGCATCGGGTGGTCGGCCTCGGGCACGCCCAGCAGGTCGGCCACCGCGAGGACCGCGTACCGCTTGGCGTACTCCCAGATGAACTCGCACCGGCCGGCCGGCAGCAGCTCATCAAGGAACCGGTCGGCGGTCTGACGCAGGAACTCCTCGTTCTCCGCCAGCCGCCTGGGCGTGATCAGGCACATCAGCAGTGCCCGGTGGTCGGTGTGCAGCGGCGGGTCGAACGTCACTAGCTGGTCGTTGGACGGGAAGCACGACCGGTGCCGCTCGAGCAGGCCGGTCAGGTCGTCGCCGGCTAGCTCGAACGGCAGGTCGAGGACCGGGCCGCCGGTGCGGTTGATCGAGGAGTAGACCTCCGGGTGGTGGTAGACCTCGAGCGCCTCGTGGTAGCCGGTGACGATGACCACCCCGTACCTCGGCTCACGCCAGACCGGGTGGTGGGCGAGCATGTGGTCGAAGTAGGCCGCCGGGTCGGCCGCTACCGCGGCGTCGGTGAAGAAGTCGATCTCGGCCGGGTCGAGCTTCGCGACGCCCACCGCACCTCCCGCTGTGCAACTCTGGACACTGTGTTCTACCTATACAATGTGTTCTGTTAAATGGAACACCTGTACGCTTATACGGCATATTTAGGATCAGTCCGAACGGGGGCGCTGTCAAGCCACCCGTTGACAGGCTTCGGCCACCGTTGCAGAATCCGAAAGACATTGCGCTGTAGCAACCGCCTGTTCTGTTTAACGCAAAGCTGGAGTCACCGATGACTGCCGACCTCGGCCCGGACCCGCTCGCCCCCTGGGTGCGCGACATCGCCAAGGCGCACGAGGCCGCCCGGCACGCCGACGGCGTGCAGTGCCGCGGCTCGGTGGCGCTCATCGACGAGGCCGCCCGGCTGCGCGGGGTCGCCGAGGTCAAGCTGGGCAAGGCGGTCTCGCTCGAGCGCGAGGTGGAGACCAGGCCGGACCGGATCGCCGCCAACCGGGCGGTGATGGAGGCGGAGCGGCGCGACTGGCAGCGGCTCGGCCGTCCGGAGATTCCCCTGGGGCACCTCGAGGTCGAGCTCGAGGTGCAGATCGGGGTGCACGGCCGCAGCGCGCACGGCGGCGACACCATCAAGTACGACGCCCACGGGGTGCACAACACCCACATGGACGGGCTCGCGCACCTGGGTGCCGACGCTAGCTGGCACGGCCCCATCCCGGCCGAGGCCTCGCGCACCGACGAGGACACGATGGTGCACTGGGCGCGGCACGGCATCGCCACCCGGGGCATCCTGCTCGACGTGGCGGCCGTCCGCGGCGCGGACTGGGTCACCGCCGAGGAACCGGTCACCGCGGCCGAGCTTGAGGCGGCCCTCACCGCCACCGGGGTCGCCGCCCGGCCGGGCGACGCGATCATCGTCTACCAGGGCCGCGACCGCTACGAGGCCGCGGGCAACGTGTACCCGAGCGGCGCCGCCGCCGTCCGCCGGCCGGGCATCGGGCGCAGCGGCGCCGAGTGGCTGGCCGCCCGCGACCCGGGGGTGGTGCTGTGGGACTTCCACGATGCCCGCAGCGACCCCGGGGCGGCGCTCGAGGTGCACGCGCTGATCTACGCGATCGGGCTCTGCCTGGTCGACAACTGCCTGCTCGGCCCGGCCGCCGCCGCGCTGCGGGCGGCCGGGACGTCAACCGGGCTGCTGGTGGCGGCGCCGGCCGCGATCCACCGCTCGACCGGCGTGCTGATCAACCCGCTGCTGCTGTACTGAGTGACCGCCGCGTCGGCCGCGGCCCGCACATCACTCGAATTCCAGGTTGAGGCTGGTCAGGCCGTGGATCATGTAGGTCGGCAGGTAGTCGTAGCGACGGGCGCCGGCCGGCCCGTGGGCCGCCTCGGAGATGTGGATGTCCTTGGTCCGGTCGAACAGCCGCTCGATGACGACCCGTCCCTCGGCCCGGGCCAGCGGCGCGCCGGGGCAGGTGTGGATGCCGGCCCCGAACGAGATGTGCTGACGGACGTTGGGCCGGTCGATGTTCAGCTCGTCCGGGGTCGCGAACTGGCGCGGGTCGCGGCCGGTGGCCCCGTGCAGCAGCATGACCTTAGTGCCGGCCGGGATCTCGACCCCGCCCAGGGTGGTGGTCTTCAGCGCCAGCCGGAACGCGCCCTTGATCGGGCTCTCGATCCGCAGCGTCTCCTCGATGAACCGGGGGATCAGCTCGCGGTGCTCCCGCAGCCGCGCCTGCAGCCCCGGCTCGTCGCAGATCAGCCGGAGGGCGGTGCTCAGCAGCCGCACCGTGGTCTCCTGGCCGGCCGAGAACAGGTTGGCCGCGATCCGGGCCACGTCGAGCGGCGTCGGCAGCGAGCCGTCGGGGAAGCGGGCCTGGGCCATGCCGGTCAGCACGTCGCCCTGCGGCGCGGCCCGCAGTGCCTCGATCCGCTCGCTGAAGTAGTCGTAGAGGAAGTCGAGCGGGTGGTTGGGCCGGCCCTCGTCCTCTCCGGTCTCGCCCAGCAGCCGCCGCCCGACGCCGGCCTGGCGCAGCAGCGACGGGTGGTCTTCCTCGGGCACGCCCAGCAGGTCGGCGATGACCAGCAGGGTGTAGGGCTGGGCGAAGTCGTCGATGAACTCGCACCGGCCGTCCGGCAGCACCACGTCGAGCTGCCGGTCGGCCAGGCGCCACATGAACTCTTCGTTCTCCTTGAGCCGCTTGGGGGTGATGAGCCCCATCAGCAGCGCGCGGTGCGCGGTGTGCTTGGGCGGGTCGAAGGTGATGATCTGGTCGCCCATCGGCACTTCGTCGCGGTACTGGTCCACCACGTCGGTGACATCGTCGCCGGTCAGCTCGACCGGGAACTGGAAGCTGGGCCCGGCCACGATGTTCACGTTGGAGAAGCTCGCCGTGTCCCGCAGCACGGCGAGCACCTCCTCGTGCCCCGACACCATCACCACCCCGTGGGACGGCTCCCGCCATACCCGCCGTCCGTCGAGCAGGAAGTCGAAGTACGGGTAGAGGTCGGGACCCGCGACGGCTTCGTCGCTGAAGTAATCGGTGGTGGTGAAGTCGGTCATGAGCTAACTCCGTTTTCGCTACGCCGTAACTTTCGTCTTGATCGTGACCAGGTTGGCGGGGTCGCAGTCGAACGTGCCCGCCTTAGCCGGGTATGCCCGCTGCCACTGTCCGTTTACCACCTGCGCGATCACGTCGCAGGCGCTCGGCGCGTGCCCGCCGATGTTGGTCGGGCCGATGATGCCCTCAGCGGTGAACGCGTTCTCGCCCTTCAGCGCGGTGAAGAGCGACGCCCGGTCCAGCGTCCCCCCGTTGGCGGTCGCCTTGACCACCGCGTCCTGGAACAGCAGCGCCATGATGTAGGCGTCGATCGCGTTGTTGTTCACGTTGGCGACGCCGCCGAGCTGCTTGACCAGCGCCGACAGGGCCGGGTTGGACTGGTAGTCGGTGTAGAAGGGCAGGTTGGCGAGCTGCGCGTAGGTGCCGTTGACGATCGCCCCGCCCTGCTGGATGAAGCTGTTGTCGTAGCAGCCGGAGTCGCAGCCCCAGACCTTAATGCTGTTAGCGCCCTGCAGTTTTGCCTCCCGCTCCAGCAGGACGGTGTTGTTGGGGGTCGCGTCGGCGTCGACGAACGACGAGCCGGACGCCTTCAGGGCCGCGATGACCGGGGTCAGCGCGCTCTGCGGGGCCGCGCCGCTCTCGGCGTAGTACTTCTGCCCGTCCGCGCCGATGCCCAGGTTGGTGTCCGCCTGGAACTGCGGGATGAAGGTGATCTTGAACGACGGCACGTCGCTGTCGTAGACGTAGATGCCGTGCAGGCCCTTGTTCTGCGACAGGAAGTACTTGGCGTCGCCGACGTTGACCTGGTAGGTCTGCGTCGGGTCCTTGGCGGTCGCGCAGTAAGTGCCGAGCCCTTCGATCCCGTAGGTGTCCGGGTCGCAGCCGAGCGGCAGGAAGGCGAGCGCGGCCAGGTTGGGGATGCCGATCGCCTTGCCCGCGGCGTTCTTGCAGCCGTCGATGTCGGACAGGTCCTCAAGCGCGTCGGCCGACGTGCCGACCAGGGCGAAGTCGTTCTGGCAGGCCTGGATGACGCAGTTGGTGGTGGCGTTCGGGTCCAGCTTGCCGTCACAGAAGTCAACCTGCACCTGGCGGCCGGCCAGGCCGCCCTTGGCGTTCAGGTCGGCCGCCCAGGCCTTGACCACGTTGACCGACTTCTGGAACAGGCCCGGCTCCACCGGGGTGTTGACGTCGGCGATCATGCCGATCTTGATGGTCTTGGCGGTGAGGCCGACGTCGGTGCCCGGCCCGGCCGACCCGATCGGCTCGGCCGACGCCGCTACCGCCGACCCGGTCCCGGTCGCGGCCGGCGCGGCCGAGCTGGCCCCGCCGCTGCTGGCCGCCGAGCCGCTGGATGAGCTGCTTGAGCTGCAGCCCGCCGCCAGCAGGACGACGGCGGCCGCCGCCGCGATGACCCCGAGCAGGCTCGCCCGCGCCCGGGGCGTGCGCCCGCGCGGGCCGGTACTGCCTGGTCTACCGCTATGAGCTGTCACTCTGGTGTCCTCCACGATTGACGTTTGGCGATGGGGCCGCCTGTGAGCGCCAGCTCTTATCCCTCCGCGCTCAGCAGGCTGTGACCGCATCGGTCCTGTTGTACGTACCGGTCACTACAAAAAACTGGCCGGAATGTGGCTCCGGCCGGGAACTGCAGGGATCGGGCTAATGTAAACCTTTACACGCGGGCAGAACAGTCGATTCCGCTATAAAGAATTACATTAGTCAACTACTACGTACTTGGTACCACAGCCGTCACCCGGCCTTCAAGGCGGGGCGACGGGCGCATGGCGGACCCGCTGTTCCGCTGAACGGTCGTCCGCGGTTGCCGCGGTTGGCCCGAGTCCTCTAGCTTCGGCGCTACGGCGGCACCGAGCGGGCCGCCGGCCGCAGGACGGGAGGGGCCGAGGAGGGGCAATGGAGCATCCAGGCGCAGTCAGACCACTGCCGTTCCGCTAGGCGGAACAAACGGACAACGAGTCAATCTCACCGCTTGATCGCCGTTCTGGGGCATGCTAGAAACAGCACACTACCCGCCTGTAAACACCCAGTTAACAGGCGTAACTACCGCAACTGCGTAATCCGTTACGTTCTGTGCTACGCCATTCCCGCGGCAGCGACGTAAGGGACTACTTCCCAGTCAGCGGCGCTCGTCATCAAGGGGGCAGTCTGCCCCTCTCTCTCCGGCAGCTCACTATACGGTCCGCCGTGTACACGGGCTTCGCCGGGTGGTAGCTCACAGGCAATGAAGTCGTGGAGGGCACAGGAGTGAGATCCATCTTCAGTGAAGGACGCGGTCCGGGCCGCAGCGCCGGGCGAACGCGCAGCCGCGCCCGCTACGCCGGGATGGTCGCGGCCGCGGTGGCCGCGGTCGTCGTGGCCGCCGGGTGCAGTTCTTCCAGCAGTACCGGCAGTTCGACCAGCAGTTCGACCAGCAGTGCGCCGGCCAGTTCAGCGGCCGCGACGGGCAGCAGCTCGTCGCCCGCGGCCGCTTCCGGCGCCAACGAGACAACGCTGCCCACCGCGGCGCCCTCGGTCTCCGGCACGGTCCCGGCCAGCGACGTCGGGATCACCGCCACCACCATCAAGGTCGGCATTATCGCCGACGTGAACAACCCGCTGGTTCCCGGCCTGTTCCAGGACTCGGTGAACACCGTCAAGGCATGGGCGGGCATCGTCAACGCGGCCGGCGGCCTGGACGGCCGCAAGGTCGTGGTCGACTTCTGCGACGGCAAGCTGGACCCCAACGCGACCACCAACTGCGTGATCAAGGCCTGCCAGAACGACTTCGCCCTGGTCGGCACCTCGGCCAACGCGCTGGCGGACCTGGCCGACATTGACGGCTGCAAGAACTCGGCAGGCAAGGCCGTCGGCATCGCCAACCTGCCCGCCTTCGCCTTCCCGCCGCAGATCTGCGACCCGGACGTGTACA
>Ga0265338_10001365_pt1 | contig 39706 bp, 30 predicted proteins | sample 42126metaG_FD_193579 | JGI IMG/M metagenome (GOLD analysis project Ga0265338, IMG submission 193579) | Rhizosphere microbial communities from Carex aquatilis grown in University of Washington, Seatle, WA, United States - 4-21-26 metaG | ecosystem: Host-associated > Plants > Roots > Rhizosphere... | reverse complement strand
ACCTTGGGAGTGTTGGGAGGCCTGTGGCTGCTGCGGAAACGCTTTGGCAAAGGTCTTTTTGTCGCCCTGCTGCATTTCTATATCACCACCTCGATGCTGGTGTTGATCCAGGTCCTTTACATGATGCTTTTCACCTTTGTCTCGGATCACTGGCAGTATTTTGGCTGCATGAGTGTCCTGGCGGCGGCGGCGGCGGGCATGGACATGGCGTTTGACTTCTTCATGCCGGGCCGGCCGGTCTGGAAGCGGTCGTTCTATGCGACGCTGCTGCTGACCCTCGGCGTGCTTAGCTGGCGGCAATGTCGAATGTATGCCGGCAACGAGACGCTCTGGCGGACAACGATTGCCCGGAATTCCAATAGTTTCCTGGCCCGCAACAACCTCGGCAACATTCTTTTCCACAGCGGCCGGTTGGACGAGGCCATCGAACAATACCAAAAGGCCCTGGCCGCCTGGCCCCGCTATGCCCTGGCCCGGAACAACCTCGGCAATGCTTATCTCCACAAAGGACAGGCGGACGAGGCCATCGAACAATATCAAAAGGCCCTGGCGCTCCAGCCTGAAGATGCCGCAACCCACGATAATCTCGGCAATGCCCTGCTTAAAAAAGGGCAGGTGAACGAAGCGATCACCCATTTTTTGAAGGCCTTGGCGCTCCAGCCTGAAGATGCCGCAACCTACGATTATCTGGGCAACGCCCTGCTCAAAAACGGGCAGGTGGACGAGGCATTGTCCCGCTTCCAAAAGGCGCTGTCCCTCGATCCCGACAACGCCGATTTTCACAACAACTTCGGCAACGCCCTGCTGGGAAAACGGAAACTGGACGAGGCGATCGAACAATATCAAAAAGCCCTGGTTCTTCGGCCGGTCAGCGCCGAGTTTCATAATAACCTGGGCACCGTTCTGCTCCGGAAAGGGCAGGTGGATGAGGCCATCGTTCATTTCCAAAAGGCGGTGGAAATTCAACCCGGTTATACCCGGGGCCATGAGGGCCTCGGCGCGGCCTTCTTTCAGAAGGCGCAGCTGGACGAGGCGATCGTGCATTTCCGGGAGGTGTTGAAGGTCCGTCCTGACTTTGCCGAGGCCAACAACAACCTCGGCGCGGCACTTTTCCAAAAGGGACAAGTCAACGACGCCATCGCCTGTTACCAGAATGCCGTGCAGCTTGAACCCCGTAACGCACAGTATCAGGACAATCTCGGTTATGCATTGTTTCTGGCCGGAAAGCCAGACGCGGCCATCGTTCACTTCCAGGTGTCCCTGGAAATCCAGCCCCAAAATGCCACCACTTGCAGGAATCTGGCCTGGATACTGGCCACCTGTCCGGAGGCTTCCATCCGAAACGGAGCCAGGGCGATCGAGCTGGCCGAATCGGCGGTCCGGCTTTCCATCCGTCCGGACCCGATCTTTGTCAGCACGCTGGCGGCGGCTTATGCGGAGGCTGGACGGTTTGCCGAAGCGATGGCAACCGCCCGTCAGGCTCAACAACTCGCCACGGATCGGAATGATTCCGAACTGGTGAATGCGTTGCAGGCCCAAATCGGTCTGTATCAGGCGGGTTCCCCCTTTCGCGACATCGGCCAGACGAACCTCCCGCCTCATCCTCGATGACATTGTTCCTTCCCGGTCATGGTCCCGCAACACCCCCCGGCGCGAATCAAAACTGTGGCGAATAATCCACGGCTTTTTGCTTGCCGTTCCACAGCGGGTCACAGCATCTTTTCCCCAGTGGAACGATTTAAACCGGAGTCGTAAGCTCCAAAGGAAATTTATGCAAAACGCGAGACGTTCGATGCACTGTTTGTCCGGCTGTTTCATTGCGGTGCTGGTCCTCTTCCTGTTCACCGGTTGCAACTCGGCGCAGCATTCCGACCCGGTGGCCGCCAACTCGGCGCCCCCGACCACGGACACGCCGGCGCCAGCCGATATGCCCGCGCCGACCGTGCCGGCCACGCCGGTTGCCGAGGCGGCCACGAATGCGCCAGCAGCACCGGTGCTGCCGCCCGTTCGCATCAAGGCCGGCCTGTTTAACTCGTTCACGGATTCCGACGGCAACGTCTGGCTGCCGGACCAGGGATTTGCCGACGGAGATACCGCGGAACGTCCCGACGACCTGCAGGTCGCCAACACCAAAGACCCTGTGTTTTATCGCACTGAACGCTATGGCATGACGGCATTTTCGTACCCGGTCCCCAACGGCAAATACATCTTGAAACTGCATTTTGCCGAAACTTTTGACGGGATCAGCGGGCCGGGCGGGCGGGTGTTTTCCTTCAATGTCGGCGGCCAGGAGTTCAAGGATTTCGACATCTGGGTCAAGGCCGGCGGTGCGCTGCGCGCCTACATTGAAACTGTCAATGTGGAAGTCACCAACGGCAAGCTGGAGATTGCCTTCACCGCCAAGGAGGAAAATCCCGAGATCAACGGGATCGAAATCCTTCCCGCGCCCTGAAAGCCGGCCCGGAGTCCGGTGGAGCCGGGGATCATCCGGAATCCCGGCCGGAACAATCGGTTGCCGGGAACCAACTGCAGAACCGCTGTCGTATGCGCAACCTCGCCGCGAAGAAACCTTACCCCAAGGATTCCAGATGATTCTCTGCATCGGCACCACGCCGGCGGTGCAACGGGTGATGATTTTCCGCCAGCTTGCCTTGGACGCGGTCAACCGCGCGGTGACGACACTGGACGGCGCGGCGGGCAAATCCATCAATGTCGCAAAGGTGTTGAAGGTGCTGGGCGAATCGCCGGTGGCCACCGGTTTCGCCGGCGGGGATCGCGGGGAATTTCTCCGCCTGGCGATGGCGGAGCGGGGCATCGAATTTGATTTCGTCGCGGTGCCCGCGCGGACGCGGCAATGTATCACGGTAATTGACGAGTCGGCGGGCACGCACACGGAATTGGTGGAGGAGAGCCGGCCGGTCGGGGCCGCGGATTTCGACCGGTTCATGGCCATCATCCGGCGGCGCGTCACCGGCTGCCGGGCGGTGGTGATGTCTGGAACGATTGCTTCAGGAGGGCCGGCGGACCTGTATTCCCAATGCACGCGTCTGGCGCAGGCGGCAGGGGCGATCTCCGTGGTTGATGCGCAGGGGGCGGCATTGCTGGAGGCGCTGAAGGCGGGTCCGGGACTGGTCAAACCCAACCGCCCGGAACTGGCTGCCACCGTGGGCAGCGACCTCCAGGACGATGCTGACGTGATGCAGGCCATGCGCGAATTGGGCGAGCGCGGGGCGCAGCGGGTGATTGTGACGGCCGGCAAGGATCCGGCGCTGGCGTTCGACGGCCGGGATTTCTGGCGGATCATCGCGCCCCGGATCAAGGCGGTGAACCCGATTGGCTCGGGGGATGCCTTTACCGCCGGGTTGACCTGGCGGCTGGCGCAGGGGGACGACCTGGGCGAGGCGTGCCGCTGGGCGAGCGCCACCGGTGCGGCCAATGCGCTCACGGCCATGGTGGGTGAAGTAAGCCGGCTGGACGTGGACCGGCTCACGCAACAGGTCGAAGTCCGCAGGATTTAATTCCACCGCAAAGTTCTGACGATTTTAACACGCCCCCCAATGATTCTTACACGAATGGCCCCGAACAACCCTACAAAACTTTGTCGCATATGCGACAAAGTTTTGTAAGTCCGAATTCAGGGGGTAAAACGCCTATCCGGATCCAATAAGCAGCGCGTCCAGTGTGCGGCTGACTTGGAAGACGGCGAGACAGACCCCGGCCTGGTCGGGGTCGTTCAGGCAAAGCGCGCCTTCGCGAATGTGCGGGACCGGTTCGCCTTCGAGGCGCAGCGGAAAGCGTTCGTTCAACGAACGGACGTAGGCGGGGAAATCAGCAAAACCTTCGGCTTGCGCCATCGCGCGGTTGACAAGGCGGAACCGGCCGCAACTTCCCTGACAGGTTCGTTTCATCAATTCCACCGTCACGCGCCCCATGGTGTAGCGCGGATTGATTTCCACGACGGGCTTGAGCCGCGCGGCACCGGCTGCATCCCGGTAAACAAAAGCGTCAATCCCGATGGCCCCGATGAAATCCACCCGGCGCAGTTCCTCTTCGAGCAGCACAAAAATACCGGCGTAGAGATGCAACAGACGCGTGGAGATGTCCGCCGGCTCGTGGAACAAGGCGACGACACCCGCCGGAATGCGCTTGTGATGATGCGATTCCGCCCAGTTGCCGAGGAACCGGCCACTGGCATCGTTGAGCAAACCGGTGTAGCCGCAGAGTTTCAGGCCCGGCGCGGTCAGCTCGAGCTGGATCGAAAAATCCAGCTCGCGTTCCAGCCACGGTTCGACAACCAGCTGCCGCCGGTTCTGCAATGCGTTTGCCATCCAACGCCGGTGCGGGTCCGGAATTTCCGGCTCGAACAGGCGCATCGCATTGCTGCCCGCCAGTCCGAGCGCTTCCTTCACGATAATTTTATGATGGCCGTGCCCGCGAATCACCGCAATGGCGGCCAGCGCCTCGTCGAGTGAATTGACGGCGATGCCGGCTTCGTTTTCGGTGCAAAGCCACGATTCCGTGGCCGCCGACATCAGTCGGCGCTGATCTTCATTGGTTTGCGCGGACTGACGTTCGCGACTATTCGCCAAGACCTTTTTAAGAAACTCCGCGCTCCAGGCTTTCGAGTAAAGCCGGGCGAGCCCGTCATTGAAGCGTTTGCGATCGGCGCGGTTTTCGCCGGTTACGTTGGCGAAGAGCGGCTGGAGCAGTTCCAAACTTTCCGGCCCCCACGCCCACGGCCGCAGGTTGCCCAGCTTGCGGTGGGCGAGGCTCGCAAACTGTGTCGGAGCTCCGGCCTCCGGCGCAGCCCGTTCCAAAGCCGTTGCTTGCCTCACGCCGTACCGGAGGCCGGCGTTCCGGGACAGTTCCACAAACTCCGGCAGCGCAAAACCCGCCTGCTTGATGCGGCTCAAAAATTCCACGGCCGGCCGCTGCCCGACGAGCACGATGTCGTCCTGCCGGCCGAGGAATTGCGGCAGGTTCTCCAGGTCGCGCGCCAGCTGCGCCTGGTGCTTTGTCGGGTTGAACGCCTTGCCTTCCGCCAGGCGGCCTTCGGTGAACGGATTGAACACGAACACGCTGGGGGTGCGGCCTTTCGATTGCGAATAGACATTCAATGCGGCGATGAATTCCGGGTCAAGACCCGCGGCGCAGCGGCCTTCGACATTCAGCGTGAAACCCTTGGCGCGCTGCGGCGAGAGCGGGAATTTCAACGTGCGGCAAAAGGCGGCCCAGTCGCTCTCCCCGGGGTTTTTCCAGCGGCGGAACCATTTCAGCCCGTAAGCGACATGGCCGATTTCATCGTGGTAAATCTTGTCGAGCAGCCTGGCGGTGTCGGCGTCGCCCACCGCGGTGAAGCCGCGCGCGAAGTGCCCGGCGAAATCGAGGTTCGCCTGTTCAAACGTGAGGCAGAGGCTGGCAACGTAATCAATCGGGTTTTCCATCGCCGAGACGCACCGCCAGAAATAGCCGCTCACCGGCAGCTCGCCGAACCCGATGCCGCATGCCCTCATGCGCCGGAGATAAAGCCGGGTGTGTTCCTGTTCATCCTTCAGCGTCTGCAGCACACCCTTGCGAAAGGCTGGCGGCGCGTCGGGAAACCGCAGGAGCACCAGCGCCATCAACTCGGTGGCGAGGAGTTCGTGGTTGGCAAAGAAATGCAACAGGCGTCCCCGCTCGCGTTCCTGTTCCAGGTGATGCACACCGGGAAATTCCGCCTTGCCGGAAACCTGCGGCTTGAAACGCAATTCCGCCGGACGCCCCGGCGCGGCCGGCGTTGCCAGCGGCGTGCCGGGCCGTTCGTCGGTGATGGCGTCCGGGCACCGGAGTTTTTCCTCCAGCGTCGTCGCAAACAAAATCTGTTCGGCAAAATCACGAAGTTCCATGGAACTGCCTGACGATTTACCAGATCATCGGGCCGGAGGCGAGCCTGCGATGGGTCGGGTGGCGGCACGGAGCGCGGCTGACAACCGCAGCGCGTTAAGAAACCAGGAGCCAAAGGAATATCGTGCGTGCTTCAGCAATCCGGGCCGCTGCGGGTGGGAGGACACCCGCGGTCCGTTCCCGTTCGGCAATGCGCCCATGACACAGCCATCCCTGGTCCCGCCATGCGGGATGAATGCAGCTTCCAGCTCTGTCTTCACATGCCTGGGCTTTGCGCGTGACGATGATGGCACTCACCGGCATCATCGACTGGTTTGCAACCGGCCAAACCAACCAGCACTCCGCGCCTGCGCCTGCGCGTCACCGCCGCGGCGGAAACCATTTTGCGCGGCGGTCACCCGTGGCTCTTTGCTGGAAGCATCCACGAGCAGAACCGCGACGGCCGGCCCGGCGAACTGGCCGTCATCTACGACCGCAAGGACCGCTTCCTGGCCATCGGTTTGTATGACCCGGAATCGCCGTTGCGCGTGCGCGTGCTGCACGCCGGCAAGCCAGTCACAATTGACGAAAACTGGTGGCGCGAGAATCTGGCCCGGGCGATCCGCCGGCGCGATGGCTTGTTCGCTGACCAAACGGACGGATTCCGCTGGATCAACGGCGAGAGCGATGGTTGGCCCGGGCTGGTGCTCGATCGTTATGCCGGAACGCTCGTGCTGAAAATCTACACCGCGGCGTGGCTCCCGCGGCTCGGCGACATCACCACACTCATTCAGGAATGGCTCAAGCCGCAACGGCTCATCCTGCGCCTCAGCCGGAACCTCCAGGAAACCACGCGCAAGAATTTTCAATTCTCGGACGGCCAGCTTTTGTCCGGCGACAAATTGGAAGGCTTCCCCGTGTTCCTCGAAACCGGCCTGCGTTTTGAAGCCGACGTGGTGCGCGGGCAAAAGACCGGGTTTTTTCTCGACCAGCGAGAAAACCGGCGGCGGGTGGAGCTGCTTGCGCCGGGTCGTGACGTGCTGAATGCGTTCAGCTTTTCCGGCGGTTTCTCCCTTTACGCCGCCCGCGGCGGCGCGAAGTCCGTGACCGACCTCGACATCAGCGCGCATGCGCTGGAGAGCGCGAAGCGGAATTTCACCTTGAACCAGTCTGAGACGAAGGTGGCCCCGTGCCGGCACGAGACGGTTCAAACCGACGCCTTTGCCTGGCTGGAACAAAACCTGGTGCCGAAGTTCGATCTCGTCATCCTGGATCCGCCGTCGCTCGCCAAGCGTGAAACCGAGCGCAGCGGCGCCATTCAAGCCTACGGCAAGCTCGCCGCCAGCGGTCTCCGGGTCTTGCGTCGCGACGGGATCCTGGTGGCCGCGTCCTGTTCGGCGCATGTTTCCGAGGCGGAATTTTTTGACGCGGTGCGGCGGGCGGCGCGGAATTCCGGACGGCCATTCAAGGAACTGGAAACGAGCGCCCATCCGGCGGATCACCCGGCGACGTTCGCCGAGGCGCACTACCTGAAGTGCATTTATCTGAAAGGGTAAAACCTGTTCGGAATGAAGACGTTTTTATCCGTGCCCAGAGCCTTTTCAGTCGATTCGCAGCCGTATGAAACAGTCAATTTGCTTTGTTTCATGCGTTCCTTGTGAACTTTCGGGGGACGATCACCGGCGACCAGATGTGTCGTCAAAAAATCGAGAATTGTTATAGCTATAGCGAAAGGCACAGTTACGACCTTTCTGTTTCTTCAATTTCGACTTTGTGCCTGGGAAATTCTTGTGCCCAGGGAAACCATGCAAACCAAAAGTGCCTTCCTCACTTCGTTCCACAGGTTCACCCCGGTGGCCAGGCCATGTGGCGTCCGCCGAGGAGGTGGACGTGCAGGTGCGGCACGCTCTCGCCGCCGTCTTCGCCGTTGTTGATGACCAGCCGGTAGCCGTTCTCATTCAACCCCAGCTTGGCCGCGACCTCGGCGGCCTTGAGCAGCAGGTGGCCCAGCAACACGCCGTCTTCCGATGTCGCCTCGGCCAGGCGCGGGATGGGCTTTTTGGGGACAATCAAAACATGCTTCGGCGCCTGGGGATTGATGTCGCGCAGCGCGAAAACCAGGTCATCTTCATAGACGATCGTTGCCGGAATTTCGTGGGCGATGATTTTTTCGAAAAGTGTTTTGCTCATAATTGTTCATTTCGGAGGGCGGAGCGCTGCGACGCCCGGATCAAAAAGTTCGGGGCGCGCAGCGCTCGCCCTTCCGGAAACCGCTTATTCCACCACCAGCGCGCAGTCGGACTGCTCCGTTTCGGCGGTGAGACAACGGCGGAGGTATTCAACGATATGGTCCTGCAGCCGTTCGCAGCGGCCGCTCCAGCGGCGCGCGCCGGTGAGTTCCTTGACACAGCCGCGCAGCCCGCGGAAACGCAGCAGGCGCGGTGACTGGCGGAGCTGGTTGCGCAGCTCAGTGCGCAAACGCGGAAAGAAGAAGAGCTCGAGTCCGTTGGCAGATTCGCGCGCGAACAGGCAAAGATCGGTCTCGATGACATCCTGCGCCTCGTTTTCCAGCATTCCGGTATGGATGGTGAAACCAAGGTTGCGCAGGACCTTTTCCAGCGCCATGGCGAATTCGCCGACGGTGACGGACTGGCGTTCGAGCTCGTTTTTAAAATAGTGGAAGACGGACGCCGTGGCATGGCGCAACACTTCCGGGTCCAGGAGGCCTTCGGCATTGCCGGTGAGTTCGACGGAAATCATTTCCGCCGAGCACGGCACGCTTTCGCCGCTGGCCAGCTGGAACAGCAGGCAATCGGATTGGAGCGCAATCATTCCCGGGCCTCCAGTTTCTTGACCTCGTGAACAAAATCCGTGGCTTCCTGAAACCGAAGATAGACGCTGGCAAAGCGCACGTAGGCGACCTCGTCAATTTTGCGCAGGCCGTCCACGACCATCTTGCCGACAAAATCGGCGGGCACCTCGCCCTCGAATTTGCCGGTCACCGTGGCAACAATATGGTCCACCAAGTCTTCCATGACTTTCAAGCTGACGGGACGTTTCTGGCAGGCTTTCTTGATGCCGGACAGAAGTTTTTCGCGTGAAAATTCCTCATGCCGTCCGTCGCGCTTGAGCACCAGCAAACCTTCGCGCTCCACTTCCTCGTAAGTCGTGAAGCGATGGCCGCATTTGGTGCACTCCCGGCGGCGGCGAATGGTGGCCCCTTCGCGCGATGCGCGCGAATCAATGACTTTATCTTCCTGACAGCCACATTTAGGGCAACGCATAAGGCCACATCTTATTGTGGTCACCTGTTTGTAACATACCAAATTTTGTGGTGTCAAGGGGGAGTTGTTGAATAAATGCCCATGGTTAATGACCCATTTACCCTAAAACCGCGCTTGCGTTCACCCGATTTTCAGCTACTTTTTGCGGCTCCCATTGACCGGGAAGCGCAGCGCAACGACCTTATTTTTGAATTTATGGCAACAGCAAACGACCTTCGCCGCGGCATGGCGATCAATTACAATGGCGACATCACCGTGGTGCTGGACATGCAGCATCGCACGCCGGGCAACCTGCGGGCATTTGTGCAGGCCACCCTCCGCAGCATCCGCACCGGCAAGTCTTCCGACGTGCGCTTCAGTTCCACCGAGCGTATCGAGCCGGTGCCCATGATCACCAAGAAGATGGAATTCAGCTACAAGGACGGCGCAGATTACGTTTTCACCGACGCGGAAACCTACGAAACGGTCACGCTCGCGGCGGAATTGGTCGGCGACGCAAAAAATTATCTCGTGGAGAATGCCTCCATGACCGTGACCTTTGTCGAGGAGAAGGCCGTGTCCATCGAACTGCCGTCCAGCGTGGTGCTAACGGTGTCCGACGCGCCGGAAGGCATCCGGGGCGACTCATCGAACAACGTGCAAAAGCCGGTCACGCTTGAAACCGGCATCACGGTGCAGGTGCCGTTGTTCATCAAGACCGGTGAGAAGATCAAGGTGGATACGCGCACCGGGAAATACATGGAACGCGCGTAATTAGCCTGAAATCGCAAATTTGGAGCCGCTTCGCGCGGGCTCTTTTATTTTGCGCGGGAATAGCTTTTCAAACCCAAGGAATTCGGTTATTTGTCACGCATGGCCGAGCGGCTCCAAAAGGGAGAAAAGATTCTTCGGGGCATCGCCGTCTCCGACGGCGTCTGCCGGGGCAAAATCCTCGTGCTTCACCGCGCCCGCCACGTCATTGCGCGGCGCGAAATTTCCGCCGATGAAGTGGCCCGGGAGGCGGGCCGTTTTGAAAGGTCGCTGGTCCAGACCCGCCAGCAAATTCTTGAGGTGCAGCGCAAGGTCGTGGTGAACCTGGGCGCCAAGGAGGCGGACATTTTCGAGGCGCATCTGCTGATGCTGGAGGATCATGCCCTGGTGGGCGAAGCCATCCGGCTGATCAAGGAGGAGCAGGTCAACGCCGAATTCGCCTTTCACAGTGTCGCCGAGCGCTATACCGCCGCGCTGCTCACGGCGAATGACGAATATCTCCGCGAGCGCGCCGCCGACCTTCGCGACCTGGCGTCGCGCGTGCTGGACAATCTGCTCGAGGTCAAGGACACCATTGATCTGCACAACCTCACCGAACCGTGCATTTTGATCAGCCACGACCTCAGCCCCTCCACGACCGCGCAGTTGAACAAGAAACTCGTACTGGGCTTTGCCACGGACATTGGCGGCAAGACCTCGCACACCGCCATCATGGCGCGGTCGCTGGGCATTCCCGCGGTCGTCGGCCTGCAGACCGTCAGCCAGGAACTGGACAGCGGCGACTACGTGCTGCTGGACGGCTACAACGGCACCGTCATCGTCAACCCGACCGACCAGACGCTGTTCGAATACGGCCAGCTGGCAAAAATCAAGGCGTCCCTGGACGAAAAACTCCAGGAGATCCGCAACCAGCCCGCCGTGACGCTGGACGGCAAACCCATCCATCTCTCCGCTAACATCGAAGACCAGAATGACATTGAAGCCGTGCTGGCGAACGGCGCGGAGGGCGTGGGACTGTTCCGCACGGAGTTTTTGTTCATCAACCGCGAAGATCTGCCGAGCGAGGAGGACCAATACAAGGTTTACCGCGAAGTCGCCGCCGCGCTGAAACCCAACTCGGTCATCATCCGCACGCTGGATCTGGGCGGCGACAAATTCGCCTCGCACCTGCAGCTCGCGCAGGAGGTCAACCCGTTTCTCGGCTGGCGGGCGATCCGCTTTTGCCTGGCGCAGCCGGAATTGTTCCGCGCCCAGCTCCGCGCCATCCTCCGCGCCAGCGCCGAGGGCAACGTGAAGATGATGTATCCGATGATCTCCGGCCTGGACGAGCTGAACCAGGCCAACGCCATCGTCGAAAAATGCAAGGCCGAGCTGCGCGGCGAGGGGAGGCCTTTTGACGAGAACCTGGCCATCGGCGCGATGATTGAGATTCCGTCCGCCGCGCTCATTGCCAACACGCTGGCGCAGCGGGTGAAATTCTTCAGCATCGGCAGCAACGATCTGATCCAGTACACGCTGGCGGCCGACCGCACGAACGAAAAGGTTTCGCACCTGTACGAGCCCACGCATCCGGCCATCCTGCGGCTGATCAAGGCGACCGTGGATGCCTCGCATCAGCACGGCATCTGGACCGGCGTGTGCGGTGAAATTGCCGGCGACGCCTACCTGACGGCGTTGTTGATTGGACTGGGCGTGGACGAATTGAGCGCCGCCCCCTCCGTCGTCCCGCAGGTGAAGTACATCGTCCGCCGGCTCAAGCTGACCGAGGCCCAGGCCCTCGCGGAATTTGCGCTGCAATGCGAATCGCCGTCGGAAATCTACCGGCGCTGCCAGGAACTCGCCCGCGCCGCCGCCCCCAGCCTGTTCGAGAGCAAGAGCTGAAAGGCGTTAAATGGTTGAAACGGTGAACCGTTTAATCGTATTTTCCCGCCGTGTTTCATAATTCAACCGTTTAATCTTTAGCGATTCATCAATGAAAGTCATCATCCTCGCCGCCGGTTACGCCACGCGCCTGTATCCGCTCACCCTCACCCAGCCGAAACCGCTCCTGCCCGTCGCCGGCAAGCCGATGGTGGAGCATGTGCTCGACAATCTCGCCCCCATCACCGACATCGACCGCGTATACGTCGTCACCAACGCCAAGTTCGCCGGCCATTTCCAGAAATGGTCGGACCATTACCGCGCCACGAAATCCAAATTTGAATTCACGGTGGTCAATGACGGCTCCACCGACGACACGAACAAACTCGGCGCCATCGGTGACATCCATTATGTCCTCAAAACGCAAAACGTGGATGATGATTTCATCGTCGTTGCGGGCGACAATCTGTTCAGCGAAAAACTGGGCGATTTTGGGAAATTCTGCCACCAGAAAAATGCGCCCGCCCTCGCGGTTTACGACGTGGGCAATCTCGAGGAAATCAAGAAATACAATTCCATCTCCACGGACGCCGCGGGCCGCATCACTTTTTTCGAGGAAAAGCCGAAAAATCCGACCAGCACCCTCACCGGCATCGCCCTGTATTTTTATCCCCGGGCAACAATCCCGCTCATCAAGCAATACATCGCCGAGGGCAACAATCCCGACCAGCCCGGCCGCCTCGTGCAGTGGCTGTACCCGCGCACGGCCGTTTACACCTGGCGGGTGCCCGGACTCTGGTTCGACATCGGCTCGAAGGAGACCCTGGAGGAAGCCAATCGGATCTTCGCGAAGTTTGCGAACCGGTGAGGCCGGGTTCCTCCGCAGTGCCTCCATTCGGAGTTTCGCGTTTACGCGGAACTCCAAACCGGATGTGCCCGCTTGGTTTAGGGCAGGCCCGATGAACCCGGCGAGGCCTGATCCGCGGTAAAATATTCCACGGCTCCGGTGCTTGTGTTACAAACCAGCGGCAACCAATGGATTTTTTCGACCAACAGGCACGCGCGCAAAAGCAAACCCGCCGGCTGATCTGGCTTTTCGGACTGGCCGTGCTGGCCACGGTGGTCCTCACTTACCTGATCCTGGGCATGCTCATTCAGGCTTTTTCCAAACCGGTGCCCGGAATGGGAAGGGTTCTTCCCATCTACGTCACTCCGTTTCCATTGTTTGGCGAGGCGGTGATGTATCCCGCCCGTTTTGTCAGGTGGCTCTGGGATGCGAAGCTCTTTTGCTGGATCACCCTGGGCCTGTTGACTTCCATCGCGCTCGGTTGCTGGTACAAAATGCGCCTGCTCTCCGCCGGCGGATCCGCCGTGGCCGAACTGCTGGGCGGCCGGCGCGTCGAACCCGGCACTTCCGATCCGGACGAACAGCGGCTACGCCACGTGGTCGAGGAAATGGCCGTCGCCTCGGGAATGGCCGTGCCGGAAATTTACCTGCTCGACAACGAGCGCGGCATCAATGCATTTGCCGCCGGACATACGCATGATGACGCGGCCATTGGCGTCACCTGCGGCGGCCTGAAGCTGCTGACCCGCGATGAGCTGCAAGGCGTCGTCGCCCATGAATTCAGCCATATTTTAAACGGCGACACGCGGCTGAACATGAAATTGATGGGGCTGGCGCACGGCCTTTTCTGGCCAACCATGCTGGGCCGTGTTTTGATTTACGGAAGCACGGAAGCTCCGGCGCAGGACGAATCCATCCTGGGTGAGGATGACCGGACCACCATGCTGCCGACGGCGCCCATCGGCTTGTTGTTCGTGATCATCGGTTCGATCAGCCTGCCGTTCGTGCGCCTGATCAAAGGTGCCATCTGCCGTCAGCGCGAATGGCTGGCGGACGCCGCCGCGGTGCAATTCACGCGCCATCCAGCGGGCATCGGCGGCGCGCTCAAAACCATCGGCGGCCTGTTCAAGCAGGCCCGGCTGGATACGCCCAATGCGGAGGTCGCCAGCCACCTGTATTTCGGCAACTCAGCCAAGGAACCGTGGTTCAGCTTCATGGCCGCGCACCCGCCGCTGAAGCAACGGATCCTGGCTATCGACCCGGCATTTGACGGCCAGTTCCCCAAGGTCAAAATGCTGGCGCCAAACCAATACGAACGCGACCAGGCTTTCGAACAGGTTGTGGCCAGGACGATGGAAGCCAAATGGAAATTCTCCGAAACGGTTGTGGCGGAGACCGGCAACATCACCGCCGAATGCCTCAAACAGGTGTCTTTGATGCGCTTCAATCTGCCATGGGAAGTGAAACAGGCCCTGCGTGAATCCACCGGAGCAGCCGGGGTCGTTTATTCTCTGCTCCTGAGTGAGGATGACCCGGTGCGCGCCAGACAAATGGAAATCCTGCGGGCAGGCATGAGCCCGCCTTTGTTCGAACGCAACGCCGCACTGGCTTCGCGAATCCAAGCCCTGAGGGTCAAATATAAACTTCCCCTGGCCGAATTTGCCGTGCCGGCCTTGCGCCAGCACAGCGAGGAGGAATATGCCGCCTTCAGCCGGACGGTGCAGCAACTCGCCGAATGCGACGGGGCCATCGATCTGTTTGAATATGCGTTGATGAAAATGGTCGACCGCCAGTTGCGTTCCTATTTTGCCGGGCCGGACCCGGGGAAAATGCGGTATGGCCGGGTTCAGGACGTTTTGCCGGAATGTGCGCTGCTCCTTTCGGCGCTGGCGCACATGGGCCAGGAAAACGAGCCGGAAGCCCGAATTGCCTTCGCCAACGGGCAACAGTTTCTTGATGCGCCGGGAGCGCCGATCCTGTTCATCCCGCGCCGCGAATGGGATCTGGCCCGGGTGGATGCCGCCCTGACCCGGCTGGCCAGATGCCCGGCCGGCGTCCAGCGAAACATCCTGCTGGCCTGCGGCAAGACCGTGGCGTCCGACGGACACGTCACCGAACGCGAGGCCGAACTGCTCCGGGCCATCGCCGACTCGCTGGATTGCCCCATGCCGCCTTTCGTCGACGCTATCCGCAGCGAAGAGATGGCACGGGAAGCGTAAGCCAACACCCACTGCCGCCGGGCCTTCAAGCTGTACTTTTCAGGGGGTGTGCGTCCAAACGCACAGTTGTCACCTTGCCAGTCCAAGTTAGTTTGCATCGAAACTGGTTGCGACCGATATGGCCACAAAAGAAAACAGACGGCAAATCCGGGAACTGATGGAAGGTTTGGAACAACGGATCCATTCCGGACCGGCGGTCCAGCGGACGGAAATCCAGTCAGCACGAGAGTTACTCCGCCAGAATAATTTTTCCCCCGCCAGCGACTATTTCAACCGGCTGGACCACCTCGAAAATCGCCTGCAGGAACGAACCCGGACGGTCGTCCAGCCGCAAACGAAGCGCAATTACGGCGGCAAGGCGGCCGGATATCAGATGCAGGTGCAATCCATCCATGATCACCTGATTCTTTCCACCTGCTACGAGGGCGATTTCAACACCCGGCACGGCCGGGTCAAGATTTCCCACCGGTTCAACCAGGAAGGCCGGATTGATTTCGTCGAGCTGAAGTACTTGAATTCCCTGCACCCGCCCTTGAATGGCGAACTGCGAAAGCTGCTCACGGTGAAGGATTATCCGTCCATCCGCAAAGACTGGTTTGAAGCGGAAGCCCACGCTTTGCGGGTTCTTCCGCAGGAACTGATTTTTCTTTACGAGGACATTTTCCAATGTCCGCGGCCGGAAATTCTTGCCTGGCTCGTGAACATCGGGCACGGCCTGCTGGCCGATCTCCTGCGGGACTTGAAATCGCGAAAAATCAATGGCCCCCGCCTGAATTTGGCCAGCCCGACCGCTACGGAACCCAATCTCTGCTGGCCCAACGGAGCCGGATCTAATAATGGCAGTGATCCAATTTCCCAAAACGGCCACCGCCGGGCCGTCTGCCTGGCGCAGGAACCAATCGGAAACGGGCAGACGGCCCAAAATGGAAACGGTCTGACTGGATCACGCCTGCGGGCTGCGGGATATCCGGAACAGCTCCAGTTGGACGCCCTGTGCCAGGACGAGGTGGCCATGCCCATCCTGGAGAAGGCCGCCGGCCTGGAATCCGTGGTGGAAATCGGCCATTCCGACGAAGTGCGGGTGCGCTATTCCAGAAAAAGTCCGGGCTGACCCACGCCGGACGCATCTGCGTCTGCGACCGCCTCTGCTGCCTTTCCCTTAGAGCGGAGCTTGGCCCGCTACTTCGCGGTCACCACGACGTAATTCTTTTTGCCTTTGCGCAACAGCACGTGCCGGCTGAACAGCAAATCGTTCGAGGTGATGGCGCGCGTGGCGCTGGCTTCGCGGACGTTGTTCACATTCACGCCGCCGCCTTCGATGTCCTTTCGCGCCTGGCCTTTGGACGGGCACAGGCCCGCATGAACCAGGACCTCCACCAGCGGCAGCCCGGCGCCTTCCAGCTTTGATTTCTCAATCTCCTTCGTCGGCACTTCGCCGACGATCTCATTGAAGGTGCTCTCGGCAATGCCTTTCAGTTCGCCGCCAAAAAGAATCTCGCTGGCCCGGATGGCTTCCAGCGTCGCATTGGGGCCGTGCACCAGGTCGGTTGCGGCCCGGGCCAGGGCCTTGTGCGCCTCGCGCGCGCCGGGATTCTCCGCGTGCTTCTTTTCCAGCGCTTCGATTTCCTCCTTTGACAGGAAGGTGAAGAACTTGAGGTAACGAATGGCATCCCGATCGTCAGTGTTGATCCAGAACTGGTAGAATTTGTAGACGCTCGTCCGGTTCGGGTCGAGCCACACCGCCCCGGCCTCGGTCTTGCCGAACTTGGTTCCGTCGGCGTTGGTGATGAGCGGCAGCGTCAGGCCGTAGACCGTTTTGCCCAGTTTCTTGCGCGTGAGTTCGATGCCGGCGGTGATGTTGCCCCATTGGTCGCTGCCGCCGATTTGCAGTTCGCAGTGGTGGTCGCGGCACAGCACCATGAAATCGAACGCCTGCAGCAGCATGTAGCTGAATTCGGTGTAGCTGATGCCCGCCTCGCGGTCTTCCATCCGGGCCCGGACGCTTTCCTTGGCCACCATCTGGTTGACGGAAAAATGCTTGCCGATGTCGCGCAGGAAATCGAGGTAGGTCAGCTTCGTCCAGTCGGCGTTGTCCATGAGCCGCGCGGGATTTTGTTTCGTCTCAAAATCCAACAGCTTCGCCAGCTGCACCTTCACGCAGGCGATGTTGCGGTCAAGGACCTCCTTCGTCAGCAGCTGGCGCTCCTGCGTCTTGCCGCTGGGGTCGCCAATGGAACCGGTCGCCCCGCCGGCGACGGCGATGGGCTGATGGCCGAGCAATTGAAACCGGCGCAACGCCAGCAGCGGCACGAGATTGCCGGCGTGCAGGCTGTCCGCCGTCGGGTCAAAACCGCAATACAGCGTGATGGGCGCGGAGATTTTTTTGGCCAGTTCCGCCGCATCGGTGCAATCGGCCACCAGACCGCGCCATTTGAGTTCTTCCAAAATGCTCACGCCCGCAGATTAAATCGCCGCTGCCCGGTTGCCAATGGTCAATTGCACCAAAGGATTTTGGAGCCGTCTGCGGTGCAGATTGCCCAACCCGCTCTGGCGATGGCGGACCGCGCCGGTCTCAGGCGCGGCAGCGCGGGATGCAATTGAACGATGGAATTAGATGAGGAGCTTCTGCCTGTATGCGCGGCGGCTGCGCCTGCGACAGGCGCGGTCCGTCCATTTGTGCAACGCGCCCTCAATACTTCACCCGTTTTTTCTTGATTGTCATCGCTTTTGCAGGTGATGTGAACGCCGCGCTGATGAATCTGCCTTCGAACAAAGCCACGCCTGCGGGGGCGCTGACCACGGAAAGCCCCCTGCATGATCTGGAGGTCATCATTCGCTCGCGCACGCCGCTGATCGCCGTCGAGAGCAACGAAGAGCCGCAAATCGTCCGCTTGGTCCGGCAGATCGGCCGGCAGTTGCAGCTGAAGGCCTATCGCTGGACGGTCACCGAAGGGCTCCAGGCCTTTGAGCCTTGCGACCAGCCGCTGCAATCCGTGATCAAATCGCAGGAGGTCCTTGATTATATCAAGACCACCGCGAAACATTCCCTGTTTGTCCTGCTCGATTTTCATCCCTACCTCGATGACGCCGTCCATGTGCGGCGCCTCAAGGACATCGCCCTGAGTTACGCCAACCATTACTCGACGGTATTGATTGTCGGCTATTCGCTGCGACTACCCCAGGAACTGCAGCCGTTCGTCGCCTCCTTCCGCCTGCCGTTGCCGACGCCGGTGGAATTGCGGGGCATCGTGCTGGATGTGGCGGGCGACTGGGGCGCCGAGCACGGCCACCGGGACGTTCAAACCACCAACAAGGCCATTGACCTGCTGGTGCGGAATCTGGCCGGCCTCACCGCCACGGACGCGCGGCGGCTGGCGGCGAAGGCCATCAACGACAACGGCGTGATTTGCGAGTCGGACCTGCCCGACGTCATGCGGGCCAAATATGAACTGCTGGGACGCGACTCGCCGCTGTCGTTTGAAAACGAGACCGCGCAATTCGCGGAAATCGGCGGCATGCAACGGCTCCGGCAGTGGCTGACCCTGCGGAAGGATTTCTTCATGGAGGCGCAACCCACCCTCGATCCGCCGCGAGGCGTGCTGTTGCTGGGCGTCCAGGGCTGCGGCAAAAGCCTCGCCGCCAAGGCCGCCGCCGGCATTTTTGCCGTTCCGCTGCTGCGGCTCGATTTCGGCGTGCTGTACAACAAATATTACGGCGAGACGGAGCGCAACCTGCGCAAGGCGCTCGAAACCGCCGAGGTCATGTCGCCCTGCGTGCTCTGGATGGATGAAATTGAGAAGGGGCTGGCGGTGGAAGGCGACGACGGCGGGCTGTCCCTCCGGGTCCTGGGAACGTTGCTGACGTGGCTGGCCGAGAAGCGGAAGCCGGTTTTCACCGTGGCCACGGCCAATGACATCACGCGCCTCCCCCCCGAAATGGTGCGCAAGGGCCGGTTTGACGAGATCTTTTTCGTGGACCTGCCGTCGCTTCAGAACCGGCGCGACATCCTGACCATCCATCTCCGCAAGCGCGGCCTCGACCCGGCAGGCTTCGACCTCGAGGGCCTGGCAGCGGCCGCCCACGGCTTCTCCGGCTCGGAAATTGAACAGGCCATCGTTTCCGCCATGTATGCCGTCCACGCCCAGGGCGCCGACCTGACGCAGGCGGACTTGCTCACCGAAATCCAGCAGACCCGGTCGTTGTCCGTCGTCATGGCGGAAAAAATCGACGAACTCCGCAGATGGGCGGATGGGCGGACGGTGTCCTGCGATTAGCCGGTCCGGTCTGAACTTCGGACTTCGGATGCCGCATCGGTGCAATCCGTCATCAAGTCGCACCTCTGCAATTGTTCCCAACGGCCCAGGCGCGCAGATTCAACGGCAAGAGGCCGGCCATCGACGAAATCGCCGCGTCAATATTTAGAGATGCGGCGGCGGAGAGGTTCCGGGGGTTGGCGTCGCGCCAACGCGATAGCACCCGCTGCCGCCGGGTTGACCCTCAATCGCGGCAGACCACAATCCATTCGTATCGAGATAGGGAAGGGCAATGTCCTGCCAGGCATCCGTGGCAAGGTTGGTGCGCACTTGCGCGGAATAGGTCAATCCCGGAGCATCTTCCCGGATGGCCAGGAACGCTTGACCCGGATACTGGTCGCGGGAACACAGGAGAATCGGGGCGGGATAACCGAATCGCGTGAGCAACGAATAAATATCACCGGCGCGGTCGCCGCTCGTGCCACCGACTGCGGCCAGCATTTTCATGAATGACTTGTATCGGGAAGTGATGCTGGAATCGCCCGCGCCGAGTGCCTGCCAATAGAAAAGATCCGAGGCGAAGTCGCCCTGGGCCAGATTGGTCACCACAACGGGGCGAAATGGCGTGGCGCTGAACGCGATGTCGTCCATCACCAGTTCGGCTTCCAGCGCCATCCAAGTGCGCGGCTGGTTCATCAAGGCCGCCACACATTCGCGCAAAACAGCATTGGTCTGACCCGCAACCAATCGCGAACGCCAGCTGGCGGCCTGGATCACGGCGTTGGTTTGATCGGCCGGGCCAGCCGGGATACGGTTGTTCAACAGCCACGTGAGCGCCGCACTTTTCACCGACTCGGGGGAATTGATGTCATGGCCGCCGGAAAAGTACCAGTCCTGAATCACCGCGCCGCAGGACACCAGATAATTGCTGTCGTACGGGAGATAATAGACGTCAGGGTCGGAATTGCCGGTCACCCGCGCCACCAGCAGATTGGTCTGCACCCGATCCGTCGAATAATAGGTCGGCTCGTAGGCTCCGCCCACCCGCCCCAACCAGCCGGCCAGGGGCAAAACGCCGGACATGTGTTGCGCCCGCATGCGTGCAAAATCATACGACGAATCGCCGCCGCCGGAAAATCCGGCGGCGAATTCCGCCGTGGGATCAAAATTCACCCGTCGCCGGACATCGCGGCTGATTTCGTAAAAGCTTTGAAAAACCGTGTCGGCGGAAGCGGTGTTGGCGGAATTGACGACGCCGATGCAAATGACATGCAGGCTGGCGCAGACATTCGAAAAATATCCGACCATGCCGCCGCCATTGGGATGCATCGTGTATAGAATCGGCAGCGGGGTGCCGGTGGCCGAATAACCCGGCGGCAGATAAACATCGTAGGTGACCTGGGGCGTTCCTTCCAAACACGTTACCACCGTCCGCTGGCCGGCTGAAACGGGAAAGGGCAACAGCCCGGCAAACGTGGGGCAGGAAAGGATCAAACCCGCCGTGAAACAAATATAAAGAAGACTCAGGAACCGAACATGAGTTCTGATTTTCACAATTGTTACTTTACCCGTCTTAACCCTGGTTGCAAGCCCAGAGCATCCATAGGACGCCCGGTGCGGCCGGGTTTAAATTTGACCGGGCCCGGCTTTCCCGGCTCGATTTTGAAGACGCCGGCGACGGGGAAACTTTGGACTTTGGACTTGGGGTCCGGGACTTTAACCTTTCTGCGATGTCGCAAATGCTCAAGTCCTCCGGAGCAATGGCCATTGCCACGCTGACCAGCCGTCTGCTCGGCATGGTACGGGAGATGGTCTATGCGCGGTTCATGGGCGACGGCTGGGTGGCGGGCGCCTTCCAACTCGCCTTCATGATCCCGAACCTGTTCCGCCGGCTGCTTGGCGAGGGCGCGCTGACGGCGGCGTTCATCCCCATTTTCAAGGAGAAGGAAAAGACCCACGGCGAGGCCGAGATGTGGCGCACGGCCAACGCGGTGATTTCCGGCCTCGTGGTCGCCGCCAGCGCCATCATCGGGCTGGCCATGATCGGCATCTCCATCGCGCTCGCCGTACATTCCTTTGAACCGCAGACGGATCTCATGCTGCATCTTCTGCGCATCATGTTCCCCTACATGCTGCTGGTGTGCCTGGCCGCGGGGTTCATGGGCATGCTCAACGCCCGCGGGCACTTTTTCATCCCGGCCATGGGCGCCACCATGCTCAACGTGGTGATGATCGCGTCCGTGCTCTGGCTCGCGCCGCGGATGGGACGCGAATTGCACGAACAGATTTTCGCGCTGGCCATCGGCGTGCTGGCGGCAGGGGTCGCGCAGGCGGCGTTTCAATTGCCCACCCTCTGGGGCGATGGGTTCCGTTATCGCTGGGAGCCGCCCTGGCGCAACGAAACCGTCGGGCGCGTGGTGCGCCAGATGATCCCCGGCACCATCGGCGTGGCGGCGTTCCAGATCAACGTGCTCCTGACGCAAAGCATCGCCTTCTGGGTCAGCCCGCAGATCGTCGCGTCGTTCAACTATGCTGTGCGGCTGATGGAACTGCCGCAGGGCATGTTTGGCATCTCCCTGGCAACCTACCTGCTGCCGACGCTCTCCGGGCTGGCCGCCGAGAAGAAATATTCCGAATTCCGGGTGACATTGCGCCAGGGGGTCAGCACGCTGCTGTTCTTCAATCTGATCGCGGCCATCCTGCTCGTGGTGCTGGCCGAGCCGATTGTGCGGCTGCTGTTCGAGCGCGGGCTGTTCACCGCCGACTCGACCCGCCGCGCCACGCTGGCTCTGGTCTGCCTGGCGCCGGGGCTGGTGGCTTTCTCGACGGTCAATATCCTGGCCCGCGCCTTCTACGCCCTGGGCGACACCAAAACGCCGATGCAGATCAGCCTCGTGAGCCTGGCGCTGAACCTGGTCCTGGCCGCCGCGCTGGTGGTGCCGTTGCGGCAGGGCGGACTGGGCATTGCGAACACCACAACTTCGATCTGCAACGTCTGGCTGCTGCTCCATGCGCTCCGGCGCAAAATGGGAAAATTGGAGATGGAATCGCTGCGCAAATCATCTTTATTGCTGCTCTGGGCCGGCTTGCTGGCTGGGCTGGCCGCCTGGCTGGGCTGGAAATACTGGGAAAGTTCACTCGGCCACGAGACCCTCGCGCTGAAGATCGGCGCCGTGTTTGTCCCGGCCGGAATCGCAGGCCTGATCTACTGGCTGATGGCGCTGGCGTTCAAAATCCCGGCGGCAAAGGAGACGACGGACCTGATCCTGGCCCGGTTCAGACGTTGAGCGGAGATAAACGCGAACCTCCAACTCTGATAAACCGCGAGCAAACATCGAACGCCGAACCTCGAATTGAAGAACCGTCAGCCACGAAGGCGCGCGGCCTTCAGGACGCTTCAATGTCCGCAAGACCCGCGATTCACAAACATCCAATACCATTCGTCCGGTGAAGCGGCGTAAACGCCGCGCTCCGATCGCCGCCAACGGCTCATTCATCACACCGGCACGACCGCCATCCAGGCATTGGCCCCGAACTTCGACTTGAATTTTTCCACCAGCGCTTCGCCGGCGGCCACGTTTTCGACAATGGCAAACGTTGTTGAACCGCTGCCGGACATCAGCGCGGCGAGAGCGCCGTTGGCGCGGAGAAATTCCTGGAACAGCGCAAGCACCGGATACTTTTCCAGCGCCGGGGCCTCGAGCGAGTTGTAAAACCCGGCGCCCGCAGCCCGGCCGTCGCCGGCTTGCAGCGAGGCAATCAGTTTCTGCGCGCGGCCCGGACGGCCGTTCAAGGCCTCCGGAAAACGGGCCAGGTTCTGGTAGGCCCACGGCGTCGAAATGCCGAATCCGGGGTGGATGAGCAGGAACGCCTTGCCGCGCAGCGCCGGGAAATTTTCCAGCGGCTGGATTTTTTCGCCCCGCCCGGTGGCGAGCGCCGGCCGGTCCTGGAGGAAAAACGGCACGTCCGAACCCAGCGCCGCGGCCAGTTCATCCAGCCTTGCCGCGGTCAGCGGCCGGCCGAAAAGCTCGTTCAAGGCGAGCAGGGCCGTCGCGGCGTTGCCGCTGCCGCCACCCAGCCCGGCCGCCAGCGGGATTTTCTTTTGCAATTCAATTTCAACGCCGCTGGAAATATCTGCCGCCGCCAAAAAACTTTCCGCCGCGCGGAAGACCAGATTTCCGGAGTCCGTTGGCAACGTTTTATCACTGCAGACCAGCTGGATTCCGTTCTGGCGGCGCTCAAAAATCAAATCGTCGCACAAATTGACGGGTTGCATGATGGTTTCCAGCTCATGAAACCCGTCCGGCCGCTTGCCGAGAATGTTCAGCAGGAGGTTGACCTTGCAGGGCGATTTTTTATGTAGCAGTCCCATGGGCCTTTCACGAAAGCAAAACGCGCCAACGGAATGTTGTTGGCGCGTGGCTGAAAACAGGTCCGGTCACGGTCAGTTGTCGAAAATCTTGAACCGGCTGCCGGGAATGAACGGTGCGACGTCGCCGCCGCTATAACCGGTGTAGGTGTCCGTGTCAAACAGCGATCCGGAAACCAGTCCCGGATGGTAGCTCTCGGGGTAGACGGGGCCGGGCGGAAGATAGTGGGGAAAGAGCGGATCATAGCCGACCTTCGGCATCGGGATGGGGAACGTAAAAACTTCAAAAATGCCGACCCCGGTCCGCGCCAGCGTCTTGTCCAGGCCGTGCATGGCGCCGGCGGTGTAACCGGCGCTGGGCGACTCAAAAATGGAGGTTTGCTCGATGTTCCGGCGCATTTCCCCAAAACGGGTGATTTCAAGGGTGTTGCTGATGCCGCGGCCCAGTTTTTTTTCCGGCCCGGCGCAACCGGACGTGAATAAAATGGTGAGCGCGGCCAGAGCGAGGATGGAAATTGCGTTTCGCATACGTTGTTCAGATTGACGATTTGAGCTTACCCCGAAATCGTTGGATGTAAAGTGCGTTTTATTGACAGGCGAATGGGCGGTGCATCCGCGAGGCGCTTGCCCAAATGGAACGGAGCGGGGGTGTCCCACCCGCAGCAGCGCCGATTGCCAACGGGCGCATCAAATTCCGTGGGTTTCTGGATTGTCAAACGTGCTGCGGCCGGGACAGCCGCGCTCCGCCGCCTCTAAAATGGTTTGGGTAACACGCCCCACGCACTGCCCCTGTTTTCTCCCTCGCCTCCCCAAGGCAGGAGAAGGTCAGGGTGAGGCGGCACAAGTTTTTCCGGCTCAAATCCGTTCAATGCCGGTGCTGCTGCAGCCACGGCAGGCCATGGTGCCAGCCGGCCCACACCAGCCCGGCAAGCAAAAGTCCGATGATCAGCACGAACAAAAGCCGGCGGCGCGCCCGGCCCCGGTCCGGCTGGTCCCAATACCACGCGATCCAGACGGTAAGTTCATAGAGCGTTTGCAGCGGGACAAACATGACCAGCTGCGTGATGACCTCCGGCGTCGTCAGCACCGCGCCCAGAACCAGGTTGATGACGATCATGTAGCGGCGGGCCTTGGACAGCAATTGGTAATCAACCACGCCGATCTTCACGAGCGTGAGAATCACCACCGGCAGTTCAAACCCCAGCCCCATGCCGAGCAGGAACTTGCAGACGAAGCTGATGTAATCCTCCGCCCGCCACTGGAGCGCGCCGAGGCCGAGCCAGTGCGAATACATCTGGGACGCGGCCAGCGCAATCGGCAACAGACCGAAGTAGCAAAAGGCCACGCCGGCCAGGAACAACCCGACGCCGATCATCAGCCCGCGATACACGTATTTGCGTTCCCGGATCTTCAGCGCCGGGAAAACGAACGCGGCAATGAAGTAAAAAATGAACGGCGAGGCCAGCAGCGCCCCGCCGTAAATCGCCACCTGGAACGCCACGACAAATCCCCCCGCCGGGCTCAAATTGATAAGCTCGATGTTCATCCGCTGCGCGCCGGCGATGGCCTGCGGATCGTCGCTGACCCGCCAGCCGAGGACCTGGTTGGTGCCCAGCACGAGCGGATCGACCCGGACGGACACGAAGCGATTGGTGCCGAGGTTCATCGAGGCCTGCTGCTCCGGCGTGAGCTGAAAATTGCCGACGTGATTGGTGCCGAAGCTGACGACGGCGATCTGGTTCGTGCCGGGATACCCGACGGAAGCTCTCGTCAGCGGCCACTTGATGATCTGGATGACGTAATTGGCCGCGAAGAGGCAGATCAGCATGCCCAGGAACAGCACGACAATGCTCTTGATGAGCACCCAGCGGAAATCCTCAAGGTGTTCGAGAAAGGTTTTGACGGGCCCGCCCTCGGCCTCATCGGGGCGTTCCGCTTCGTGATCGCCGGCCATGTTGGGAATATCCCGCCTCAGGTCTTCGGCGGATTGGAGGATGGCGAAACCGGCAGGTCAGCCCGCGAAGGCGCAGGCGCAGCGGATTTGGCTGACGGGGGCGCGTCGGTCGTTGTGTTCTGGATTTCGTCGGTCACTTCCCGGGTCGCCTTTTTGAATTCCTTGATGCCGGTACCCAAACCCTTGGCCAGCTCGGGAATCTTCTTGGCACCGAAGAGCAGCAATACGGCCAACAGAACAACCACCCATTCCCAACCGCCGAGAAATGCTGCGAACATGATATTCATATAATTTGTCGAGCCTTGCCCAGCGTACGCCCGCGCGGCCTGATAGTAAAGTGCCAAAACATGGGATTATGCCTTGGATAAACAATTGCTGTAAGCGGAAACAAATGGTTTTGGTGGGGACGCCGCGTCCCCGCCCGGAACGAAGTGCAGGGCGGAACGAGCGAAGGGTACCGGCGATTCGTACAATTCCTTCCGTCCCCTGACGCTGCGCTCGGGGACGGGGACGGCGCAGCGCGCCATCCCTGCCATCTTGGTTCATAAAAGCATGCCCAAAAAGAACAATGGCCGCGCACGCGCGCGGCCATTGGCCGACTTTAAATTGACCGGCGGATCAGGCCCCGGCTTTGGGATGGAGCAGGACGAAATCGCCGCGGCGGTTTTTCGCCCAGGCCGCTTCATTGTGATCGGGATCCACGGGCTTGTCCTTGCCGTAGCTGATGGTGCGAATGCGCATCGTATCAATGCCAGCCTTGCCGAGCGCCTGGCGCAATGCCAGCGCGCGGCGTTCGCCGAGCGAGCGATTGTATTCCTCCGTACCGCGCTCGTCACAATTGCCCTCGATGAGCAGCCTGGCGCTTCCGTCGCCTTTCAAGGCCGCCGCCACCGCATCAATGCTCGACCGCTCGCTCTTCCTCACCGCGGAGCTGTCGTAGGCAAAATGCACCGTGTAGGCCGCCAGCGTCGTACGATCCTCATTGTCTTCCCCGGGACGAATATTCGCTGTTTCTCCACCGCCAACCGAATTGCCATTCCCTATCGTTCCGCCGGGGGATAATTCGCCAACCTGGCCGGTTGGCGTCCCGTGTATCGGCGTGACCCTTTGAGGTTGGTGGTTTTTACAACCGGTCACGGTCATGGTGGCCACCAGTGCCAGTGTCAACAGATAAGTCAGTTTCATCATTTTCATATTTTTTTCAGGTTAAAAGTTCGCAAAAAAGTCAAATCACCTTGCCCAAGCTGGCTGAGAATCGTTGCCTGAAATCCGGGCAACATCCTTGACCTGTTTGGTGAACACGTCAAGCACAGATAACGCGTAGCGGCCGCCGGCGCGATGCGTGTAAATCAGCGTCCGGGAGTTCGGCGACCAGGACGGGTCCTCGCCCGCCACAAGCACCGTTGGCGCCGCGCTGCCGTCGGCGGGCATGACGCAGATGCTGAAATCACCCCCTTGCGAGGTGAAGGCGATCCATTTCCCGTCCGGCGACCAGTCGGGTTCGGTCGGGCTCAGCACGCCGGAGGTTGGAATGCGCTGCACGGCGCCGCCGCCCGCGGGCACCTTGGCGAGCACACGGCGCTCGGACATCCGGGTGGCGAAACAGATCCATTGCCCGTCCGGCGACCAGCAGGGCGACGATTCATCTTCCGGCGTATGCGTCACCTGTTTCAAATTCGAGCCGTCGGCGTCGCAGACCCACACGTCCGGGCTGCCGCTCTTGCTCAGGATCATCGCCACCTTCGAGCCGTCCGGGGAAACCGCCGCGCTGGTGTTCAGGCCCGAAAAGCCCGCGATGATGCGGCGCTGGCCGGTGGCGAGGTTGTGGTAAAAAATGTCCGGATTGCCGGGCTGGTATGACGTGTAATAAATCACCTGCCGGCCCGGTGTCCAGGCGGGCGCCGCGACGATTGTTTTGTCGTGCGTAACGGATTGCGCGTTGTGACCGTCAAAGTCGGCCACGTAAATTTCGCCATCACCCGTGGGGGACTGGGCTTTGAAGGCGATTTTGGTCAGCGCGATGCCGTTCTTGTGCGTGATGGCCTGCACGATGTCATCGGCAAACGCGTGCGCCTGCCGCCGCAGCGACGTGCCGGTGTAGCTGCGGGAAAGCAGCGTGCTCTTGGCAATCCGGTCCATGACGCGGCCCTGGACGCTGCCCGTGCCGGTGCCGCTGATTTGATATTGCGCGGCTTCAGGCGCAACGAAGGAAAAGCCCTGGACGTAAAGGTCGAACTTCAAGGCCTCCGCCACCTCGCCGGTAAAACCCTCGAGCGAAACCGGGATAGGAGGGTAGGTTCCAGGCCCCCGCACATCGTGCGTAATGATGATTTCATTTTGGGCGCGGGCCGGGAAAATCATGACGGCCGCGCAGAAAATCGGCAGACAAAGGTTGAGAAAGCGTTGGTAATTTTTCATTCGAGCATTTTTTTGGACTTGGGGTTGAAATTGATCACGTAGGTCCGTTCCTTGTCCGTTGTCCCTTCCGGGAACGGCGCAATGAATTTAACCCGCTCCAGCGCGCGCTGGACGGAGGCATCCACATTCGCATCGCCCGACGGCGTGACGATGCGCGCAGTGATGACGGTGCCATCGCTGGCGATGGTGATGCTGACCTTGGTGTTTTCCTCGTCGCTGGCAATATGATCCGGCAAGGTCCAGGCCTCGTCATAAATGCTTCTGACCGCGGATGCGTAATTCGCATAGGCCACGCTGCTGCTGCCGGGCATGTCCACCGTCGTGGACGAGGTAAGATTGTTTTTCAACGAGCGGAGGACCGAACGGGCGGCAACCGCCCTGGCATTGGCCTTCGGGTCCGCAGCCGCCGTCGTATTTTTCGGGGCGTTGCGGACGACCGGCTTGAGGATGATTTTATGGTCCGGTGGCTTGGCGACGGGTTCCACCGGTTTCAGGTCGGGTTTTTCCACATTCCGGACGGGTTTGACCGGCTCCGGCACGGGCGCAGGCGGCACCACCACCGGCACGGGAGGCGGCGGGGTTGGCGGAGTTGGCGGGGTGACCGGCGCGGGCGGTGGCGGGGCGGCATTGGCCACGCCGCTGCTGAACGCTGCGTCGATCAAATTGGCCGGGATCACGTCAAGCACCTGCAGGTCGTCCGCCTTCGGTCGCGGCGCAAAGAACGCCGGGCCGACGATCAGAATCAGCAGCAGCAGGAGGTGAACCCCCACCGTCGCGATGAGACATTTTTTTTGCAGGCGGTTCATTTGACCGGTTCGGTGCGCAAGGAATAGCGGGTGATGCCGCCGCGCTGGCAGCCGTCTATCAACGCCGCGACGTTCTTGTAGGGTCCGTCCTGGTCGGCGCGGATGTAGACAATGAGGTTCGGGTTCGAGCGGGATTCCCCCGCCAGCCGCGAAATCAGCGGCTCCAGGTTCATGCGCTGCTTGTCGAGCGCGTAAACCCCGGTGTTGGTGATTTCGACGGTGCGAATGTTGCGCTTGTCAATCTGCGTGTCCGGCCGGCCCATGCCCTTGGGCAACTTGAGGTTGATGCTTTGCTCGAGCAGCGGGGTGGTGATGACGAAGATGATGAGCAGCACGAACGCGAGGTCGAGCAGGGGCGTGATGTTGATGTCACTCAACGTCACCAGCGAATTGCGTTGTGAAAACCTTCGCATCGTTCAGCTCATTCTTCCGCCAGATATTCCGACTCCATTTTGGAGACGAGTTCCTGCGCAAAATTGTCCAGATTGACGGTAAACACCCGCAGATTGTGCACCAGCCAATTATAACCGAACATCGAGGGAATGGCCACCAGCAGGCCGGCCACCGTGGTGATGAGCGCCGCGGAAACGCCCGGCGCCATGGCCGCCATGGTGGCGGAACCCTGCTGCGCAATGCCGGCAAAGGTGCTCATCACGCCCCAGACCGTGCCGAGCAATCCCATGAACGGCGCGCCGCTCACGGCGATGGCCAGCAGGATCAAGCCGGATTCCAGCTTCAACGATTCCTGCGCCACGACGTTTTCGATGGCGCGCTTGACGTGCTCCATGTTCTTGAGCGTGACGCTCTGCTTGCGCCGCTCGCCGCCGGGACCGCGCAGGCGCGCGTCCAGCTGCACGCAGCCGGTCTGGTAAACTGCGTAGAGGGGACAACCTTCGACCTGCAGCTTGCGGTCAAAAATATCAAGGACGGTTTTTTGGGCGCGGAATTCCTCGTTGAAATAATAATTAAGCCGGCGCGCGCGGCGCATCTGCATGGCCTTGTAGACCATCACCGACCAGGCAATAATGGAAAAAGCGCCCAGCAGGACGATGATCGCCTTCGCTTCCGGCGTCGCCTGGGTCCAGATATAGATGAGTTCCGCTTGATTGGAAGCGGCTCCCACGACAGTGCACACGTATCCGTTAATCATGCCGAATTTTCCTGGTCGTGAGGAACCGAATTTGCGGCCAAGTGGCAGGAGCTCGAGCCACGTCCTGCCGCACCAATGTTGCCGCGCCCGCGGAAAAAATGCAACGCCTTTTTATTGGCCTTTTTATTGGAAAAAACCATGGATAATCTCCACTCTGGCGGTGCGAAAAAAATCGCATCGAAAACGCCATGTCCCGTCCGCAACTCACCGCCCTGCTCCTTGCGCTTGGCACGCTGCTGGTCTACCTGCCGGCGGCCAGTCACAGCTTCAGCATCTTTGACGATGGCGATTATGTCACCCAAAACCGCATCGTCCAGGACGGCCTGACCCGGGCCGGGGTCAAATGGGCTTTCACCACCTGGCATGCCAGCAACTGGCATCCGCTCACCTGGCTGTCGCACATGCTGGACTGCGAATTGTTCGGCCTCAACGCCGGCGCCCACCATACCATCAATGTTCTGTTTCACGCGGCCAACGTGGCCCTGCTTTTTACGCTGCTGTTCCGGCTCACGAGCGCACTGTGGCCCGCCGCCCTGGTCGCCGCGCTGTTTGCCTGGCATCCGCTCCACGTGGAATCCGTCGCCTGGATCGCCGAGCGGAAGGATGTGCTGAGCACCTGCTTCGCGCTGCTCACACTGCTGGCCTACGCCTGGGCGGTGACAAGTGACAAGTGCCAGGTGACAGGAACGGCTTCCATCGTGTCACGCGTCACATGTCACGTGTCACTCCACTACTGGCTGGCGTTATTTTTCTTCGCGCTGGGCCTCATGGCCAAGCCGATGCTGGTGACCCTGCCGTTCGTGATGTTGCTGCTGGATTATTGGCCGCTGGATCGGTTCAGGGTTCAAGGTTCAAAGTTCAAGGTTCAAAGTTTGCTTCTGGAAAAATGGCCCTTCTTTCTGCTGGCGGCGATCTCGTGCTTCATCACCTTCCGGGCTCAACATCATGGCGGCATGGTCGTCTCGCTGGAGGAAATGCCGCCGGCTTATCGTTTGGACAACGTGCTGCTGGCTTACATCCGTTATCTGTTTAAAATGATCTGGCCGGTGCACCTGGCCATTTTTTATCCGCTGCCCAAAACCATCTCCCTGACGGCCGTTTTCGCCGCCGCCGCGGTCTTGCTGGCCCTCTCCGCCGCCGCCTGGCTCGGTCGCAAACGCGGCCCTTATGGGCTGGTGGGCTGGCTTTGGTTTTTGGGCACGCTGGTGCCGGTGATCGGCCTGGTGCAGGTCGGCCAGGCCGCGATGGCCGACCGCTACACCTATTTTCCGTCCATTGGGCTGTTTATCGCGCTGGCATTCGCTGCCCGCGATGGGGCACAACGCTTTCGATTTCCTTCACTGGCCATCGCCGGTGCCGCCGTTTTGGTTCTGGGCGGCTGCCTGGTGCTCACGGAAAACCAATTGCGCTGCTGGCGCGATGATGCGTCCCTGTTCTCCCACGCCATCCAGGTCACCCGGGACAACGAACCGGCCCATCTCTGCCTGGCCCAGGTGTACGAAATGGCCGGCCGGAAAGCCGAGGCCGTGGACGAGTATCGCACCGCTCTGGGGCTGAATCCGCATCGCGTCAAAACGTACAATTCCCTCGCCATGCTGCTCGCCGGCTCCGGCCGCACCAACGAGGCGCTGGCGGAATTGCAGACGGCGCTGCAATTGTATCCCGCCGATGCAGCCTCGCACGATTCGCTGGCCAATCTGCTCGCCGACTCCGGTCATACCAACGAAGCGCTGGCCGAATTTCGGGAGGCCGTGCGGATCAATCCCCGGGATGCCGTGTTTCAAAACAACCTCGGGGCTTTGCTCGCGGCGTCCGGCCGGTTCGACGAGGCCCTGGAACATTATGCCGCGGCGGCCCAAGCGGACCCCGCTGACTGGCGGGCGCCGTATCTGGCGGGCAAGGCGCTGCTCAAACAAGGCCGCGATAAGGCGGCCGTCCCGTTTTTCCGGCAGGCGCTGCAGCTGGATCCGGACAACCTCCACGTGCTGACCTGGCTGGCACAGGTGCTGGCCTCGGATGAAAATCCAGGGGTTCGCGATGGCCGCGCCGCGCTGGCCCTGGCCTCCCGGGCCAATGACCTTACCGGCGGCGTTCAACCGGCCATGCTGGATGTGCTGGCCATGGCCTGCGCCGAGCTGGGCCGTTTCGACGAGGCGCAAAAAGCCGGCCAGGCAGCCCTGGATCTCACCCGGGCCGGCAACCAGACGAACGATGCGGCCACCGTTCAGCAACGATTGCAACTTTACCAGAAGCACCAGCCGTTCCGCCAATCCTTTGCCAGCCGCCCCTGAGGGGAAAATCTCCGTTCTTGCCGCGCGGAAAAAATCGCCTACAAAGAAGCCGATGTCCCGCCCGCGTCTCATGGGTCTGTTGCTCGCGCTCATCACGCTGCTGGCTTACCTGCCGGCGGCGCGCAACGGTTTTGTGGTGTATGACGACGGCCAATATGTCACGGAGAACCGCGTCGTCCAGAGCGGCCTGACCTGGTCCGGAATCCGGTGGGCCTTCACCACCGGCCACGCCAGCAACTGGCATCCGCTCACCTGGGTTTCGCACATGACGGACTGCGAATTGTTCGGCCTCAACGCCGGCGCCCACCATACCATCAATGTGCTGTTTCATACGGCAAACACGGTTCTGCTGTTCCTGCTGCTGCTCCGCCTCACGGGCGCAGTGTGGCCCGCCGCCTTCGTCGCCGCGCTGTTTGCCTGGCATCCGCTCCACGTGGAATCCGTCGCCTGGATCGCCGAGCGGAAGGATGTGCTGAGCACCTGCTTCGCGCTGCTCACACTGCTGGCCTACGCCCGGGCGGTGACAAGTGACAAGTGCCAGGTGACAGGAACGGCTTCCATCGTGTCACGCGTCACACGTCACGTGTCACTCCACTACTGGCTGGCGTTATTTTTCTTCGCGCTGGGCCTCATGGCCAAGCCGATGCTGGTGACCCTGCCGTTCGTGATGCTGCTGCTGGATTATTGGCCGCTGCAAAGGTTCAAGGTTCAGGGTTCAGGGTTCAAGGTTCAGGGTTTGTTTCTGGAAAAATGGCCGTTCTTTTTGCTCGCCGTGATTTCGTGCATCGTCACCTATCTCGTGCAAAGCCACGGCGAGGCGGTCCTGACCATCCAGCAATTGCCGCTGAATTTGCGCCTGGAAAACGCGCTGATTTCCTATGTCCGTTATCTTCTGAACATGGTCTGGCCGTCGGGTCTGGCCGTCCTCTACCCGCTGCAAACATATTTGTCCGGGATGCAGACCATGACGGCCATGGCCGCCGCCGTGCTGGTGATCCTATCGTGGCTTACCTGGCAGGCTCGCCGGCGATCTCCCTGCCTGCTGGTCGGCTGGCTGTGGTTTTTGGGAACCCTCGTGCCGGTCATCGGCCTGGTGCAGGTGGGCAGCGCTGCGCTGGCAGATCGTTACACCTATTTTCCGCTCATCGGCATCTTCGTCGCCATTGCATTTGGCGTCCGCGATTTGATGGACCGGTTCCGGGTTCCGAAAATTGCCGTCGCCGGAGCCGCCGGAGCCGTCCTCGCCGCGTGCCTGACGCTCACCGAAAATCAATTGCGTTACTGGCGCGACAGCGAATCGCTTTTTGCCCACACGCTGGCGGTCACCACGGACAATCCCCTCGCCCGGATCAACCACGGGGTCGCGCTCGAACACCAGGGCCGTTTGAGCGAGGCCCTGGCCGAATATCAGGAAGCGGCGCGCCTTTTGCCCGACAATGTCCAGGCCCACAACAACATCGCCATTCTGAAGGACAAGCTGGGGGATCCGCCGGGGGCCCTCGCGGAACAGCTCCGGGCCGTCCAGCTCAATCCCCTATCGCCGTCCCTGCACAACGGCCTCGGCATCGTGCTCACCGAACTCGGCCGCTTCGACGAAGCCGGAGCCCAATTCATGGAAGCCGAACGGCTCGACCCCGCCTACCCCTGGGCACATTTTGAAACCGGCAGGCTGCGCCTCAAACAAGGGCGCGACGCCGGGGCGACGGATGAGCTTCGCGAAGCGTTGCGGCTGGATCCGGACAATTATCAAATCCTGGCCTACACCGCCCAGGTGCTGGCCGCCGATGACCATCCCCAGGTTCGTGACGGGAAAACCGCGTTGGTTTTGGCCACCCGGGCCAACACCCTGACCGGCGGTGGCCAACCGCTCGTGCTGGACGTGCTGGGCATGGCCTGCGCGGAAACGGGTGACTTCGAAAGCGCGCAACAAGCCGCCCAAAGCGCCCTGGACCTCGCCAAGGCCGGACAGATGAAAAAACTCGAACCGTTGCAGGAGCGATTGGAGCGCTACAAAAACCACCAGCCCTGGCGCGAATCCTTCCTGGCCACCAACGCGCCGGTAAAACCTTGAGCGGTACGCCGGTCTCGGTGGCGGCAGGCTGGAGTCCACGCTTCAGCGTGTGGTGCGAACAAGCTGAAGCTTGAACTCCAGCCTTTTCAAGCCGGGTCGGAGACCGGCGCTCCATCCGGGCTATTCCCCCAATCCCCGGAGCGTGCGCCGCACCCCGGGATCCCGCAAAACCTTTTCCGCATTGAATTTTCCGCCAAGCCACGGCAAGCCGAAAATTCTTTTGGCATCGAAAAACTCCGCCAGCAGCGCGGCATTGGAGCCGCTGGCCGGGTCCGGCTTCGGCGGTGACATGAACACCACGCGCGCCCGGGCGGCGGCGGCGCGCGGCAGGGCGGCCAGTGTCAGCCGGACCTGGTTCACCGCCCCGGTCCGGTCCGGACAAACCACCACCGGCGTCGCCCGCAGCGCCGCCAGCAAATCACGCGAGTCGAAACCTTCGCCCAGCGGACTGAGCAAGCCACCGGCGCCTTCCACCAGCACCACGTCGAAACGCTTCTGTAACGCGCGAAGATGCGCCACCACGCCGGCCAGCCTGACCCGCTTGCGCTCGCGCCGGGCGGCGAGCAGGGGCGCAAGGGGGGCGCGAAAATGCCACGGATTGATTTCATCCAGCGCCAGCGCGCCCTCCATCCCGGCGTGCAGCGCGCGCGCGTCGTCACGGCCGCCGGAACAGACCGGCTTGAGTGCCACAGCTTTGGTGCCGCGTTCGCGCAGAAACCGCGCCAGCAGCGCGGTCAGCACGGTTTTGCCGACGCCGGTGTCCGTGCCGGTGATGAAGAGCGTTGGCTGCATTCCCCGACATCAAAGCGGAAATGCCGCCGGCAAGCCATCAAAACCATTGACGAAATCGGCGCGGGTCGGCTACTCTGCACGACCCGCTACCAGCGGGAATTATTGTGAATATCACCGTCGAAAATCTGGCCCCGTGCAAGAAACTGGTGCGGGTGGAAGTGGATGTGAAGGCCGTGGATGAGGCCTTCGAAACCGTCACCAAGAGCTTTCAAAAGGAGGCCGCGCTGCCCGGGTTCCGCCCCGGCAAGGCGCCGCGCGCCCTCGTGCTGAAAAAATACGAGCCGGACATCAAGACCGAGGTCAAACGCAAGCTCATCGGCGATGCCTACCGCCAGGCGCTGGAGGAAAAGAAGCTCTCCGTCATCGGCTATCCGGACATCGAGGAAATCCAGTTCGGCCGCGGCCAGGCGCTGCAATTCGCCGCCACCATCGAGACCTCGCCGGAATTTCAACTGCCGGAATACAAGGGCCTGCCGGCCAGGCGCGAGGCGAAATCCGTGACCGCGGCGGACGTGGACCGCGCCATTGAAATGCTCGCCAAACAACACACGAAGTTCGAGACCGCCGCGCGCGAGCTGCGCGCGGGCGACGTGGCGGTGGTGAATTACACCGGCACGTGCGACGACAAACCCATCATCGAAACCGCGCCGACGGCCAAAGGATTGACCGAACAGAAGAATTTCTGGGTGGACATCGGGGCGGACACATTCCTGCCCGGCTTCTCCGACCAGCTCCTGGGCGCGAAGGCGGGCGACCGGCGCACGGTGAACGTGGATTTCCCCGCCGATTTCGTGACGAAACAACTGGCGGGCAAAAAGGGCGTCTACGCGGTCGAGGTCGTCGAGGTGAAGGAAAAAATCCTGCCGGCGATGGATGATGAGCTGGCCAAAAAGTTCGATGCGGAAAATCTGGCGAAGCTCCGCGAAGGGGTGCAGCGCGACCTGGAAAACGAATTGAAATATTCGCAGGGCAAGGCCATCCGCGGCCAGATCATCCAGGCCCTGCTCTCGGCCACGAACTTTGACCTGCCGGAAACCGCCGTGGCGCACGAGACCCGCAACGTGGTTTACGACATCGTGCGCGAAAACACGCAGCGCGGCGTGGCGCGGGACCTGATTGAGAAGCAGAAGGACCAGATATACTCCGCCGCGGCGCAGAGCGCCAAGGACCGGGTGAAATTGTCGTTCCTGATCCAGCGCATCGCCGAGAAGGAAGGCATCCAGGTGTCTCAGGACGAGGTCCTCAAGCGCGTGCAATCGCTCTCCATGGCGTACCAGATTCCGCTGGAGAAATTCCTCAAGGACCTGCAGAAGCGCAACGGCGTGGCGGAGCTTTACGACCAGATCGCGCACGAAAAAGTGCTCGCGTTCCTCGAACAAAACGCCAAGATCGAAGAAGTTCCCGCGGCCGCCGGCAAAGCCGGATGAGCGGCCGCCCGCCGCAAATCCGGCGGCGGCGCGTGATGTTTATTCGCCGGCGCGGTCAGATTAACCAAACGGTTACCTCCGGTCGCGCCGGAGCGTCTTAAGTTGGATGAATTTCGGAAATCGCCGCAAAAAGGCAGCATCATGAAAAGGTTCAGCGTTCTTTTGGCCTTCATTCTCACGGCCATGGCGGTCGTGGCACAGACGGACACCAACACCATCGCCGGGCCGCCCGACACCAATGCGCCCGCTGCCCAGCCCGGCACGAATGAGGTGGCCGGCCAAACCTCCACAAACCCGGCCGCCGCGCAAACAAATCTGCTGGACTTCGGCGCCCAGACGCGCGCCATGTCGCTGGGGGATTGCATCCAGGAGGCCCTGCAACACAACCTCGACGTGCAAATCGAACGTACAGCCCCGCAAATCTCGCTCTTCACTTTGAACTCGAGCTACGGCAGTTATGACCCGACGTTCGATTTCACCGCCACCCACCAGCGGAACAACACCGGCCCGGAGTTTGAATTTGGCCTGCCCGTGCCGGCTTCAACTTCCGACCAGAACACGTTCACCCCGGACCTGAGCGGTTCGTTGCCCTGGGGCATGACCTATGATCTCAACGGCACCGTGCAAGACAGCAAGAACATCAATTTCTCGATCAGCACCAATATTATAAGCACGAACAGATTGGCTCTGCTGAGTCAGGGTGCCAGCGGTTCGGCGAGTTTGACCCTCACGCAGCCGTTGTTGAAGAATTTCTGGATCGATCAGTCTCGCCTGACCATCCGGCTGGCCAAAAACCAGCTCAAATCCGACGAGGAGGGATTGCGCCTGCAACTCATCCAATCCATCACCGCCGTTGAAAACGCCTATTACGAGCTTATCTACGCGCAGGAAAACGTGAAAGTGCAACAGGAAGCGCTCGCCCTCGCCCAAACGCAGCTGGACCAGGACCGGCAGCGCATGCAGATCGGCACCAAGGCGGAACTGGACGTGCAGCAGGACGAGTCACAAGTGGCCACGAGCCGGGCCAATCTGATTGCGGCACTGGCCACCCTCGGGACCGATCACAGAACGCTGAAAAACTTGATCACCGACCAGTATGCAAAATCGTTCGCCGTGGAAATCCAGCCGACGGCGACGCTCACGGCTCCTTTGCAGAGTTTTGATCTGCAGGACAGCTGGAACAAAGGCATGACCAAACGCCCCGATTTGATCCAAAAGCGCCTGCTGGTGGAAAGGCAGGGCATCCAATTGAAGTTTGACAACAACCAGCTCTACCCCGAACTCAATCTGGTCGGCAGCTATGGTTACAATGGCCAGGGAGCGCAATATGACGATGTGTTCACCCAGGTTGGCAACGAAGACCGTCCCTTTTATTCCTATGGCGCAGAGCTGAAGATCCCGCTGAGCAATGTCAGCGCCCGCAACAATAAGAAGGCCGACAAGGTGACGCTGCAACAACTCCTGCTGAAGTTGAAACAATTTGAGCAGAAAGTCATGGTGGATATTGATAACGACATCGGCACGGCGCGGTCCGATTATGAAAAGGTGGCGGCCCGGCGTCAGGCGCGCATTTATGCCGAGGCGGCGCTCGACGCCGAACAGAAGAAATACGCTGTCGGCAAAAGCACCACCTTCATCGTGCTGCAGCTGCAGAACACCCTCACCTCCGATCGTGGCGACGAAATCCGCGCGCTGGCCGACTACAACGAGGCACTCGCCACCCTGTCGCTGGACGAGGGCAGCACCCTGGAACGTCACCGCATCAACATCGAGCTGAAGTAAGGCGGGAAGCCCGGGGCGTGTTCTCCCCATCGGCGGATTTAAACGGCGTGCCGTGTCCCGGTCACAACAACGAAGACAAAGATTTCCCTTTCTCCGCCGGCCATTTACGCTGAATTTGGACGGACGGTGTCATTCCGACTTGAAATCCTCCGGATTTGCATTATAAGTAAATCCATCCAAGGAAGGTTTTTAATATCAATCATAATTATGAATCGAATAAGAGCTTTGTTTTTTTGTCGCGGCGTCCGGATTCTGGTTTTACTGCTGGGTCTCCAGCTGCTCGGATCCGTCCAGGCCGCGGAGAATCACTGGACGGGAACCGTGGGGGATCATTTGTGGAGGAGCGCAGCGAACTGGAGCCTGGGGGTGGTACCGGATTATTCCCAGGACGTTTTCGTGGCCCAAACCGGCACCAACGCGGTCATCCTCGACGTGTCCGCGACCGTGGGCAGCCTGATCATCGGCAATGCGGGGGCGGATGCCGCGGCGCTGAACCTGACCGGCGGACAGTTTCAATGCTATGGCGATTGTCTCGTTGCCTCCAACGCGGTCTTGAGCCTGGGGATTGATTATTTTGGCTACGGACAAATGACTGACAACGGAACGGTCAATTGGACTGCCGGCGAGCTGAATGCGTGGATCGCCACCGTCAGCCCGGGCGCGAATTTCAACATCAGCGGCACGGGCGCCAAAGGGCTGGCCAGCCGGTTCCTCAATAATGGCACCGTCTTCTGCCTGGCCACCAACGTCACCGCCTGGCCGGGCTGTTATTTCACCAACGCCAACCGGATGGTGATCCAGTCTGATTTCACCTTGTCCCAGAACCCTGGAAATTTTCCTTATCCGGAATTTCACAACCAGGGAACCATTCTGTTGCCGCCCGGGCTCGGCCTGAAGAAGCTGGCGTTCGGCCTGCAAAGCTTCAGCCAGGGCATCATTGATGTGGAAACCAATTCCGTGCTGGAGATTGCCGCCGCCTACAACACCATCGAATTTCAAAACGGCTCCGCCTTCAACGGTCCCGGATTGATCCGGCTGCCGCTCAACAGTTCGGCCACCTTCGACGGCCTCCAGACCATCAACGGCACGCTGGAATATGCCGGCAACAGCTTTTTCGGCGGCTGGCCGACGTGGACCGGGCCGGGCTTGCTGCGCTGGACGGGCGGGGGCATGGGCAACTTCACCTTCGCATCCGGCTTCCAGGTCCAGATGACCGGATCGGATGACAAAACCTTCACCGGCAGTTGCACCAATCTGGGAACCGTGGAATGGCAAAGCAGCGGGCGATTGTTGTCCCAAGGCTCCTCGGGTTTCATCAACCTCGGCCAGTTCGTCATTGAATCCAACTGCGTCCTGGATTCCATGGGCTGGCCCAGCGGCAGCTTCACCAACGCCGGGATTGTGCTGCGGGCCGCCGGCACCGGCGCGGCGCAATTGCGGGCCTTCGGCACTCCGTTTATCAACCAGGGCACCATCGAAGTCGATACCAATGCCGTCCTGGAACTCCTCGGCGCCCAGTTGCTGGGCGGCTCGGTGTTCAACGGCGCCGGTTTGCTCCGGGTTCCCCTCAA
>Ga0265338_10001364_pt1 | contig 39752 bp, 24 predicted proteins | sample 42126metaG_FD_193579 | JGI IMG/M metagenome (GOLD analysis project Ga0265338, IMG submission 193579) | Rhizosphere microbial communities from Carex aquatilis grown in University of Washington, Seatle, WA, United States - 4-21-26 metaG | ecosystem: Host-associated > Plants > Roots > Rhizosphere... | reverse complement strand
CAAGGAACACGACGCCATGCGCATCCGCCCGCACCCGTACGAATTCTTTCTGTACTACGACGTGTAGAAATGGTTCCTGGAAATCGCCGAACGGCGCGGGCCAAAAACCCGCGCCGTTTTTGTCAATCTGGCATCCACCTCAAACTGGTGGCTGGAAGCCACCATCCCTGGCACGCTCGGAAGCGCGCCACTACAACGTGGAGGCAGGCACCCCTGCCTGCCGGCGATTGCAGCCTCTTGCCTCGTCATCCAGCAGAAAGGATTATTCAATTTGCGATTATGGTATTCCTTGGTTATCTTCGAATCATGACAGAAACCCAGCAAAAACGCCTCAGACGGATCATGAAGGATGCCCTCCGGATTCAGGATCGTTTTGCTGCCGAACCTGTCCTCGCCCGCACCGGAAAAGGTTTTCTGAAAAGCGAAGGCGTCGGGACACTGCAACGAATTAAAGCCGGCCTAAGAAAATCCGCGGCTCATTGAAACAGCCGCTCCTTATGTCGCGCCTGGTCAAACCTTGGCTCGCCGCTTTCGACTGGGAAATTATCACTGAAATCAATCGCGGTCTCTGCAAGCAGAAAAACGCCCTCCACAAACCCACTTCGGACGGGCATCAGCCCGCCAAAACCCTTTGGGAGAAGAATCAATCCAAGGAACTCGCCCTGACTGATGCGCTCGATATCTGCCTGAAGTGCCATCGGCTGGCGCCATTCTGTTTTTACAACGGCAACACTTTCGCTGCCGTCGCACGCGATTTCATCACGGATATGTCACCGAAACTCCCCGCCGACAAGGCCCACATCCTGCGCAGCATCGCCGGCCACATCGTCGCCGGAACCGCCACCGACATTGAGCGGAAACAGCTGGATTCCATTCTTGCTGTCCTGGAGAAATGACCGGCGGCGCGTTCAGCCGCCCACCCGGCTCTTTCGTTTGCGCTGAAAATCCCAGATGCCGATGGCGATGCAGAAGACCGCCAGGAACAGTTCGCCGAGCGGTCTGGCGCGGTGTTGGTCGTAGGCCTGCCAGATGGAATAACCGCCGATGCAGATGCCGGCGAGCACGTAGTACCACCACTTCCAATTGTCACCCCTGCCACCCGGCCCCCACTCCCGTTCGACCGGCTGGACCGGGGCGCGCGGGGCCGCTGCGGATGAAACCGGAGCAGCCGGCAACGATGGAGCGGGCGATGACGCCGTCGAACGCAGCCTCATGGCGGGAATGGTGGGAGCGACTGGAACTTCCGGGGCGACCGGCTGCGCCGCCAGGGTCTGCGCAATCACCTGGTTGGCCGCCGCCGTCCCATCCGCGCCGCAGACCGGGCAGGCCACCGACGACGGCATGCCGCCGTTGACCGGCTCGACATCAAAGGAATAACGCTGCCCACATCCGCATTGGAGCTTTATGGGAATCATAAATATTCACTTTCTGATAATGGAACCATCCCCGCCGGCCTTTGGACCGCTCCAGGCAGCCTAATCCGGTGGAGTAGTTCGGTTATAATACCAGCCAGCCGGTTTGTCCAGCACTCAGACGTGACGGCAAGTGTCCTAGTCAGGCCGGGACGTCGCGCTGCGCTGTCCGCGCCGCGTTCAGCGGCGCAGGAGGTGTAGCGCCGCGTTGGCATGGTGTCTGCCGCCCGCTGCTGCGCCGGCAGGGACATCGCAGCGCGATGTCCCTACCACCAAATTGGGGCACTACGGACGTGACGATTCGTTCCTGTTTGGAGTTCCGTGTTGGCGCGTTGCGAACCGCCTGAAGGCGGAACTCCAAGCGAGCCGGCCAGCAACCTCCACCACTATTTCAATTTATCCGCCAGTTCCATACCCAGTGCCGGGGCGTCCGCCACCGGGCGTTTGCCGGCGCTGCGTTTGGCCGGGCCGTCGCGGAAGGAGACCGCACGCATCTCGATCCGGCTCCCGGCAATCTCGGCATATGCGGCGACCGGGCTCTGGCAGCCGCCGCCCATACCCGCCAGGAAGGCGCGTTCGGCGGTTACGCATTGAAAGGTGTGATGGTGGTTCAGCCGCGCACAAATGGCCATGATACGCTCGTCGTCCGCCCGGGCCTCGATGCCGATGGCCCCCTGCCCTACGCACGGCAACATCACGTCCACGTCCAAAACTGTCGCCAGCAAACCGTCTGGCACGGCGTCGCCGGCGATCGTTCCGTCCGGTTTGATTTCAAAATCCAGGCGCGTGATGCCGGCCAGCGCCAGGATGGTGGCATCCAGTTCGCCGCGTTCGGCCACCTTCTGCATCCGCGTGGCGACATTGCCGCGGATTTCCACGATGTGCAGATCCGGCCGGGCCGCCAGCAATTGCTCCTTCCGCCGGGTGCTGCTCGTGGCAATCGTCGCACCTTTGGGAAGGTCCTTCAGTTTCAGGTCGGGCTTGAAACCCCGCAGCGCATCCCGACCCGGTGACCAGTCCGCCGAAGCGGTGTCGGCAGCGCGAGTCTTGATGAAGCCGGCATTGCGATAAATCAGCACGTCGCGGACATCGGCGCGCTTGGGCGTGGCCGCGAGGACCAGCCCGGCAGGCAGATCGGTCGGCAGATCCTTCAAGCTGTGCACGGCCAGGTCGGCGTGGCCCTTGAGCAACGCCACTTCCAGCTCCTTGGTGAACAGCCCTTTCGGCAGGCTGGCGTCGGTTTTGGCCATCGACGCCTTTTGCAGCTTGTCGCCGGTGGTCTTGATGATTTTCAATTCGAAGGACAGGCGCGGAAAGGCGGCGCGGCATTGCGCGGCGATCATGTTCGCCTGCGCCAGCGCCAGCGCGCTGCCGCGCGTACAGATGATAATGGGTCGTTCAGAAACCATTTATTTGACCACGGATTAACACGGATTAACACGGATGAAAAGAAAACTTAACAGCCCGTTTAAAAAGTGGCGCCGGCGTGAGGCGGCCTGAACGAAGGATTGAGCCGGGGAAATCTTGGACTTGTTACCTCGGCTGCTGAGAAAGAAGGCGTTCAAATGGGAGGCGCGTTTTCATGTCGGGTCTGCCACTGTTCCAAATCCGTGTTCCTCCGTGTCCATCCGTGGTTGGAAACTTTTCCGGTCCAACAACGCCTTCACCTTCTCGGCAATAATCGCCTCGCACTTCACAATTTCCTCCCGGCGCTGCTTTAAATGGTCGGCGGCGATGGCCTGCAGGTCGTCAATGTTGTATAGATAGACGTTCTCCAGAAAATTCACCTCGGGATCGATGTCGCGCGGCACCGCGATGTCAATCAACAGCAGCGGCCGCTGCTGGCGCGCCTGCATCAGCGGCTCCAGCCGGGCGCGGTCGAGGATGTGATGCGGCGCGGACGTGCTGCTGACGGCGATGTCAATCTTCTGAAATTCCGCGCCCCAATCGTCAAACGACACGGCGCGGCCGCCGAGTTCGGCGGCCAGGGCCACGGCGCGATCCGGCGAACGGTTGGCAAAAACGACGCCGCGCGCGCCGCGGGAAAGCAAAGCCCGGGCGGTTTTTTCGCTCGTTTCGCCCGCCCCGATGACCAGCACTTCGCGGTCCTGGAGCGAGTTGAAAATCTTCTCCGCCAGCTCGACGGCGACCGAAGCGACGGACACGCTGCCGCGCTGGATGTTGGTCTCGGTGCGGACATGTTTGGCCACGTGGAACGCGCGCTGAAACGCCTTGTTCAGCCGGGCCCCGGTATGCTTGTGTTGAAACGCCAGGTCGTAGGCCTTTTTGAGCTGGCCGAGGATTTCCGTTTCGCCGAGCACCATCGAATCCAGCCCGCACGCCACCTGGAACAGGTGCTGCAGGCTTTGCGGCTCGGCCAGCGTGTACAGTTCGTCGCCCAACGCCGCGTCATAGGCATGAAGCGTGACAAGAAACTGTTTCAATTCCGCGATCGCCCGGGCGGGCTCCAGCGCGGTCGCCGCGTAAATTTCCACGCGGTTGCACGTCGAGAGCACCACCGCCTCGTCGGCAACGCCGGAGGCGCGCAGTGATTTCAGCGCGTCCGGAATCTTCGCCTCGGCAAAAGCGAATCGTTCCCGCAGTTCCACGGGCGACGAATGATGGCTCAGGCCAATGACGACGACGTTCATTCGTGGAGGGTGACGCGTGACACGTGACACGTGACAGGAATTGTCTGGCGCAGGTCCGGTTTCCGCCACTTGCCATTTGCCACTTGCCACGTTCCATTCATGGATGGTGGAGGGTCGAGAGCAGGTTTGTGCCCCAAAAGGTGAGGAGCAGGAACGCGAAGGCGACCACGACGCCGGAAGCGAAGCGGCGACCCGATTGCGGGAACATCCGGCGCAAAACCAGCAGCGCCAGATAGACCGCCCACATGAAAATGGACCAGACCACCTTCGGGTCGGTCCAGTAGGGCACCTCCGCCGGTCGCGGCAAACGCGCGCCCGCATCGAGCCCGATGGTGAACAGCACCAGCCCGGCGAGCACCAGCCGGCCGGTGATGGTTTCCAGCCGTTGAATTGGCGGCAGCAGCGACAGCACGGCGCGGAGCTTGCGGAATTTCAAATCGTGCTGTTGCGTCAAAAACATTCCTGCCGCCGCGGCCCCCAGCCCGAACGCGCCATAGGCGAGCATGATCGTCGCGGCATGCAGGCTCTTCAACGCCCCGGAAAATTCCGGCTGCGGCCCGCGCGGCGGGTCGAGCGCCGGCATGAGCGCAAACACGCCAACGGCGAACAGGACCGGCGACACAAATGCGCCGAGAAACCGCAAGGGTGGCAGCAGGCCGATGACCAAGTAGGCGGCGACAATGGCCCACACGATGAAGGTGGTGGCTTCGTAAAGATTATTGATGGGGCATTGGTTGAGGGAAAAGCCGCGCTGCAACATGGCGACCGTGTGCAGGGCAAACGCGGCGAGCAGGAGGAAATAATTCACGTGGTCATCCTTGCGAAAACCCTTTCGCCACAGGAAAACCGAGTAAATCATGCTCCACCCGTAAGCTGCCACGGCGAGCAGAAAAAAATGACGGTCAGTGAACCAAGGCACAATGACAGGTTAAATCAGAAAAACCGCCGGGCAAGCGGCAAGTGAGATCGAAAGGTGCCCTAAACAACGGCAGGGACATCGCGCTGCGATGTCGCCGCCCGCGCGGTAGCGGGCGGAATGAATCACGTGCGCCGAACGAATCACACCGGACGTTGCGCCGCTGCCACGCGGCGCAGGCGGCGCAGCGCGCCAGCCTACCGGTTGTTTGAATCCCCGTCTTGCAATTCAATTGGGACGCTTCTACTCTCGCCCCGACGCACACCGATATGAGCTACACGACCAACTACCTCCAGTCCGAATCGGCCGCAACCTCCGGACCCGAGGTCATCGTGCTCGTCAATTGCATGGTGCAGGATGCCATCAAGCTTGGCGCCAGCGACCTGCACATCGAGCCCTGGGAAACAGCCATTGAAGTGCGCGCCCGGGTCAATGGCGTGCTGACCGAGGTCGCCCACCTGCCCCTCGACCTGATGGACAAGGTCTCCATGCGCTTCAAGGTGATGGCCAATCTGGTCACCTATCAGGCTGGCATGCCGCAGGATGGCACCGCCGTTGGCGGGCCGGAGCTCGACGGCGTGCAGTTGCGCGTTTCCATTTTCCCAACGACCCGCGGCGAGAAAATCGTGGTGCGGCTGTTTGACCCGAAAGACCGGAGGTTTGATCTGAACACCCTGGGCTTTGAGGAGGTCACGCAGCAGGGATTGCTGCGCCTGCTCAAGCGGACCAGCGGCCTGCTGCTGTTCACCGGCCCGACGGGTTCGGGCAAAACCAGCACGATGTATTCGGCGCTCTGTTACATCATGCAGCGCGACGGCATCAGCATGAGCGTCAGCACGGTGGAAGACCCGGTGGAATTCAATCTCGCGATGGTGAGCCAGACGCAGATCCGTCCCGCGCAGGATTTCACCTACGCCGTGGCGCTGAAAAGCATTCTGCGGCAGGACCCGCAGGTGGTCATGGTTGGCGAGATTCGCGACGCGGAGACCGCCGCCATCGCCGTGCAGGCCGGGCTGACCGGGCACCTGGTCATCAGCACCATCCACTCCGGCGTCTCGGCGGGCGCGTTCACCCGGCTCATCAACATGGAAATCGAGCCGTTCATGCTGGCCTCGAGCGTGCTCGGCGTGATGGGGCTGCGGCTGGTGCGAAGCAACTGTCCGAACTGCACCCAGCCCTACGAACCCGAGCCGAGCCAGTTGAAAATTGTTCCCGAGGCGTTGTTGCCGGAAGCCCAATTCCGCCGGGGCGCCGGCTGCGAGCACTGCAATAACACCGGTTTTGCCGGCCGCCTACCGGTGACGGAAATGCTGACGGTCACGGAGCCTTTCCGGGAGGCGGTATTGAAGAAACAACAGACGTCCGCGCTGGAGCACGTCGCCACCCAGGAGGGCATGCGCACCCTGTGGCAGAACGGACTGCAACGGGCCGTCACCGGCCAGACCACCCTGGAGGAAATCATCCGCGTGGTCGCGGCGGACCTCCTGTAAAGCCCGCGTGAAAACCCAGCTTCCCTGTCGTCCTTCTTCTCGTCCTCGTCCTCGTTTCTTGGAAACTACCCTGCCGCTAGAGCGGTTTCAAAAATACTGTAGCCGGAGCGCGGCGTTCACGCCGCTTCGATGTCGCCGGGCCAATCCATGTTGAAGCGGACTGAAGCCCGTGCTCCACTCGCGGTGTGGGTATCGAAATGGCTACAGTTCTAATTAAACCGCTCTAGGAGGGCGAGGCTACTGACAAGCCACCGTCGCCCCACTTGGCGCGCCAAAGCCGGCCCGCCCAGGGTGACGCCTCCGGCCGGTTTCGCGCCAACCTCCTCCGGCCCGCTGGAAGGCGGACTCCGAACGCAGAAGCTTGCCAAGCGCCCGCGCGTTTTGTCTAATCTGGCTGTGCTCAACCAGCAGACGCTCAATCGTCCCGCCAGTTATTCCGGCATCGGCCTGCATAGCGGCAACCGGGTGAACATGACCATCCTGCCCGCGCCCGCCAACACCGGCGTGCGGTTCCGCCGCGTGGACCTCGAAGGCAAACCGGAAATCGAGGCCCGCGTGGAAAACGTTGGCGAGACCAACCGCTCCACCACCCTCGCCAAGGGCAATCTCAAGGTCCATACCGTCGAGCACGTGCTCGCCGCCCTGGCCGGTTGCGGCGTGGACAATGCGATCATCGAACTGGACGCAAACGAGCCGCCCATTGCCGACGGCAGCTCGCGCGAATTCTGCAAAATCATCCAGGAAGCCGGCCTCGCGCCGCAGGTGGAAAAGCGCGAGCCGTACACCCCCACCGCGCCGATCGAACTGCAGATGGGCGAGACGACGATGACGCTGTTTCCCGACGAGGCTTTTAAAATCTCCTGCACCAGCGCGGACAAGAAGGGCCGGTTCACCCAGTTTTACAGCACGGAAGTCACGCCCAAAACCTGGGAAAAGGAATTGTCGCACGCCCGGACGTTTTGTTTCTATGAGGAGATCGAGTACCTCTTCAAAAACGGCCTCATCAAGGGCGGCGGCCTTGAGAATGCCATCGTCATCCGCGATGACGCCGTGCTCACAACCGAACCCCTGCGGTATCCCGAGGAATTTGTACGGCACAAGATGCTCGACATCGTGGGCGACTTGTCGCTGCTCGGCCGGCCCGTTCACGGGCATTTGATTGCCGTGAAGCCGAGCCATGCGACCAATTGCGAGTTCGCCAAACTCGTCCTGGCGCAGATGAACAAGCCGTTGCGCACCGCCCAGACCTTTGCCCCGCCACCGGCCAAAAATGCGCCGGAACCCCTGCCCTCCGCCGATGGCGCAATGGATATCGAAGCGCTGATGAAGATGCTGCCGCACCGGCCGCCGTTCCTGCTGGTGGACCGCATTCTGAAGATCGAAGGCAACAAAATCACCGGCGTGAAAAACGTCACGATGAACGAGGATTTTTTCCGCGGCCACTTCCCCGGCCATCCCATCATGCCGGGCGTGCTGCAGCTCGAGGCGATGGCGCAGGTCGCGGGCATCCTGCTGCTCAAGCGCATCGAGCTGGCGGACCAAATCGCGTATTTCATGTCCGCCGAGGAAGTGAAGTGGCGCAAACCCGTGGTGCCGGGAGACGTGATGATCATCGAGGTTGACCTGACCAAGATCCGCGGGAAGATCGGCAAAGCCAAGGGTGTCTGCAAGGTCGACGGCGAAATAGTCAGCGAAGCGGAAGTCACCTTTATGCTTCGCGACGCCTGATTCATCATTGCCATGATCCATCCAACAGCGGTCATTCATCCGAAAGCGCAGCTCGGTGCGAATTGCGAAATCGGACCGTATTGCATCATCGGCGAACATGTGAACCTCGGGGACGGCTGCAGATTGCATTCCCACGTGGTCGTTGACGGCCATACGAAACTCGGAAAAGAGAACGAAATTTTCCCGTTTGCCGCCATCGGCATGAAGACGCAGGACCTGAAGTGGAAGGGCGGCGTCACCCGCGTGGAGATCGGCGACCGCAACGTCTTCCGCGAAGGCGTCACCATCCACTGCGCCACCAACGACGGCGACGCGACCATCGTGGGCTCGAACAACCTCCTGATCATCTACGCCCACGTGGCGCACGATTGCCGCCTCGGCGACGGCATCATCATGTCCGGCTTTGCGGGCCTGGCGGGCCATGTCATCGTGGAGGACGGCGCCGTGTTTGCCGGTTACGTGGCCGTGCATCAGTTCTGCCGCATCGGCAAGCTCTCGATGATCGGCGGCTGCTCGAAAATCGTGCAGGACGTGCCGCCGTTCATGATCGTGGACGGCAATCCCGGCGAGACGCGCACCATCAACAAGGTCGGCTTGGAGCGGCACGGCGTTTCCGAGGAAACCCAGAACGCGCTGCGCCAGGCGTACAAAATCATCTTCCGCGAAGGCCTGACCATTCCCAATGCCCTGGCGAAAATCGAAAGCGAACTGCCGCCGTCGCCCGAGCTCCAGCACCTCGTCCAGTTTGCCCGCGCCAGCGAACGCGGCATCAGCAAGTGACCGGTCAGGTTGCCGAGCAGATGACCGCGGTTGAAGCCGCGACGCTGGCATCATCATCCGATCTTAAAACCATCAGATACCAGCCCAAAATAACCAGCAGCGGCAGCTCGGAAGTCTGCCGGCCATCCGGAGTCACCTTGACCACGGCGGTCCGTTTAAAGAATGCGGTTTTGGGTTCGAGTTCCAGCAGGTGCTCCCCGCTGCTGCGGGCAAATGCCCACTGGGAGCGCCAGAAACCGATTCCCAGCCAGCGAAAACATTTCCCACCGGAAAAGTCCAGGACGCCCTCCCCCTTCCAATTCGGGGTGAACACCGCGAGATTTGCATCGGATCCGGAAAGGCGGATCGTGATTTGTGGGCTGAAGAATCCCGTACGCTTGAAGGTCCAATGAACCTCCTCCGCCCGGGCGTCGGCCAGGGAGCCGAAGCTGCTTTCCCAGCGCAACGAGCCGAGCACTTCCTCGCCGGCGCGCAGCTCAAAAACGCGCTGGGTGGCGTGCGGTTGCAGCCAGACCAGTTCCTGAAGGTCGCGAATCGATTTCATATGGGCTCTCGGGCGGTGGATGCAGTTGCCGGTTTCCCGACGCTTCTGTATCCGGAGAACATTTGCCGCCGGGTTTGCCCCATGTCAAGAGTTGGATTTGCCCGGTAGTGTCCTGATTTCAAAAATCCGGGTAGGGCGGGCAGTCCTCTGCCCGCGCAAATATGGTGAACGGCGCGCACGGAGTGACGCGGCCTAGCGGAAATCAAGACAGTACCATTTACCCTGGTGCGCGCCAAGGTGCCTCAGTTTGAAGTTCCGCGTTTACCGGCGAATGTGAGTCTGCGCCGAAGCCGCCTGAAGGCGGAACTCCGAACGGCAGGCGTCGTTTCACCTCGTCACCACGTCGTCCGGCGTCCACAGCTTCCGGTCCGGCCCGGCTGAGCGGACTTCCGTATCGGTCCCGGAAAGCTGATGAAAGAACAGCGGCGTGCCCCACGTGTCCACCAGTTCGCCGTTTCCATTGATGCGCATCCCGGCCTCTGGCTTGATAAAATTGATCTGCTTCGGATTGTTGCCGGCAAGCGCGGCGGTTATTTCCGGGTTGGTGCCGACCGGATTGCCGCCGAACATCGCGCCATATTCCGTGATCGCGTGACGGACGTTCTGGATGACAATTCCCGGGGACATTTCCACCGGGACCATCGCGGGTGCCGGTTCCACCATGCCAGCTTTGGCCGACAACATCGCGGGGAGCGGTGGGGAAGTTGAATTCGCACTCGGCGATAAAGTCGATGCCGCTGAATTGTTCGGCGGCGCGGAGGGATTGCCCGGCTGCCCGGGCGCTGCCGCCGACGCGGGCGCAACGACGGGGATCGCCGCCGGCTTTCTGGCACGGTAAAGGAAACAAATCGTGGCGATGACAATCACCAGCCACACGATGCCCTGGATTTTTTTCATCAGGATTCTTCCGCTGACCGGCAACTGCGCCCAATCGGTAGGGCGGGCAGTCCTCTGCCCGCCGCGAACGTGGTGAATTGTCCAGCTTCGGCGCGCCCGGAGAGCCGCGCCCTACCCGCTTGGTTTTTCATCAGATAAATCCGAGGTTGGCCGTCGGAAAGCGGCCAATGTTTGGGAAAACGGTGGCGAGATTGCCGCTGTCCACCCCAAACCAAGTCGCGATCGTGGCAAAGTACTGGTCGATGGCCGTGGTCGGAATCCAGCGGCCGGTGCTGGTGTCATCGGGACCGCCGACCGCAAGCGTGGGGAAGGTGCCGTAGGTTTTCTGCCCCTTCACCGCGCCCCCGAGGATGAGGTGATGACTGCCCCAGCCGTGGTCGCTCCCCTGCCCGTTGCTGGGAAACGTGCGGCCGAAGTCGCTGGCGGTGAACGTGGTGACACTCCGGGAGATGTTGGGATAAAAAGGTTCAAGCTGTTCCATCGCGCGCTGGAAGGCATACATGCACTGGCTCAGTTCCGCGAGCAGGTTCGCGTGGGCGCCGATGGTGGTCGAGCCGGAGCCGGGGGTCTGGCCGCTGTGCAGATCGTAACCGCCCACCTGGCAGAAAAAGATCTGCCGTTTCATGCCGAAGCCGTTGGTGGGATTGCCGGCCGCCCGGACGCCGGCCTCGATCAGGCGGGCGATCATCTGCAACTGCGGCGCGAGCGTGGAGTTGAACTTCGTGCCGCTGACGGGCGTGATGATCGAGAGCGGGAAGGAGTTGGTCCAATAGGCATTGCCGGCGGTGTTGGTGATGGCGTTGTTGAGCAGCGAGCTGGTGTTGATCGAGTGCTCGGCCACGCCGGCGTACGCCTGCGCCTGCAGGTTCGGATAAGGCAGGCCGAGCAGGTTCGTCAGCGCGGCCAGCCGCGCGGCATTCAACCCGGTCAGCGAAATCGCGCCGCTGGTGGAAACCGAATATTGCGAGACGATGTTGCCGACCTCAAACGTGTTCGCGCCCGCGAGCGAGACGGAGAGCGAGATGGGGGCATCGGGCTGGACGGAGTTCAGCAGGTCCGCGCAGCGCCCGCCCCAGCCGGTGGTCGGCGGCTGGTCGGGAACCGACGTCTGCCATTGCGTCACCTGGTCAGCGTGGGAAAACAGCTGCGGCGGCTTGGGCTTCGAATTGGCCAGGTATTGGGCGCGGGTGATGGGATAGACGAGCGTACCGGTGTTGAACAGGAACGCCAGCTTGCCCTCGCCGAACAGCGTCTGGAGTTCCGGACAGGCCGGGTGCAGGCCGAACGTATGGCCGGCCGGGTCGGTGTAGCCGTTGAGCGCCAGCACGGAACTTTGCGGCAGCGCCAGCACCGGCGTGCGGATGGAGGCGTAATTGTTGTACTCGGAGGAAACGGTGGGGATGATCAGGTTGTTGGAATCGTTGCCGCCCTGGAGGAAGATGCAGACCAGCGCCTTGTAATCCGTGATGTTCGACTGGGCCACGGCGGCATTCATCAGTCGCAAATCACGGATCGCCGAGGTCATCGCCGCGGTGCCGACCGCGGCACAGGCGGCGCGGCGGATGAACTGGCGTCGCGTGATGACGGAAAGGTGCTTGTTCTCCATAGGCTTATTTCTGGATGGTGAAATCGGGCGAATTGATGAGGAGATGAACGACGGCGCGGACCCGGTCGCGCATTTGGGACTGCGTCGGCGGCGTGCCGAACGGGAAATTCACCGTATTCGTGACATAAGTGACGATGTTCGTCTTCGCCGTGGCGGACAGCTGCCCGGCCAGCAGCAGCGTGTTGAGGCCGTCCACCAGGCCCGGCACGCCGGCGGCGGCGGTGTAATTCGTCGTCATCCACGGTCCGACATCCAGAACGAGGCTGCCGTTGCCGCCGGTGAAACTGCTCAGGCCGTTGGTGTTGCCGGTGTTGTTCAAGATGCCGCCGGCGAGGAAATTCATCGCCAGGGCGACGCTGGTGTCCGAGGTCAGCTGAAATTCCGGCGTGGTCAGTCCCGCCGACGCCAGGGCGCCGGGGAATTCATAGGTCGGGTAGAAGAAATTGAACACCGTCGGCGCGCGCAGCGGCGACTGGGACAGGCTCGAGCTCGACCCGGTGTCGGTATAACCGAGGTTCCAGGTGCTCCACTGGACGACGACATTGCCGGAGCGGGTCAGGACCGGCGGCGCGAGCGGATAGAGGCTGAAGCTGCTCTGGGTCTGGTTGCTCGAGGTCGTCACGCCGACGGTGAAATGCGACGCGTCGGGGATGCCCAGCACTTGATATTGGCCGTCCGCCGGCGACAGGGTGTTGAAATTGATGAACAGCGATTCGTTCGTAATCACCCCATGCGGACCGGAACAGACTATTGTGATGTTTGTGCCGGTCTGGGTGAAGCCGCTGGCGGCGATCTTCGGCAGCAGGCAGTTTCCGGAACGCGTGGCCGCATCCGGCGTGGCCACCGTGAAGGAGGAGGTCGAATTCGTGGTCACGACCTGATACAGCCCGCTGGCCGCGCCGCCGCTGGTGAAGACCAGGTACGCTGCATTGCCCGGCAGCAGGCCGTGGCTGGAAACGTTGACCGTGATGACGTTGGTGCTTTGCGCGTAAGTGCCGCTCGAAAGGTTCGGCGCGTTGACGGTGAACGTATTCGCGCCCGTGGCCGTGGCGACATAGGCCTGATTGAGCGGGGCGGGGTTCCCCGACGTGTCCGTGAAAGTCAGCTGGACCGTGTCCCCGTTGTTGAGCCGGTGCGGCGCAACCGTGATGATCGCGTTCGTCTGCGTGCCGCTCTCGCTGTAGGTGCCGTTCATGGTCGGCGGCGCGGGAAACGCGCGCGCGGTGGCGGTGACCCGCAGGAGCGGCTCGCGCTGTTTGCCGTAAGTCGGCTGGGCAATCAGGTTGGTGCTGCGCGCCTCATAATCCAGGAGAATCGCCTTGGTGACCGCTGCCAGGTCGCCGCGAACGCCGGAACCGTTGTCGTTGAACACCTGGGCGACGCGATAAACATAATCGCGGCTCGGATTGCTGGTGACCAGCCGCTGGATGAGCTGGCGGCAGATGAACGGCCCGACGTTCTGGTTCTGGAAGATGGAATCCATCGCCGATTCCAGATCCTGCAGGCCGTAGAGGTCGAAGGCCACATTGGTCGAAGTGCTCTGGAGTCCCCACGCCGGCGGGAGCACGACATTGTCGAGCAACAATTTTGCATTCAGGTCGTGATGCGTCGGGACCAGCACCATCGCATTGGTATAGTTCGCCGGCGGGAAGAAACTGGTCGGCAGGCGGCCGTTGGCCTGGTTGGTCTGGTAATAAGTCCACCCGGTGAACGTGGCGGCAAACCCGTTGATCACGTTCTGATTGTAGGTCGGCACTAGATTTCCCGCTGAATTCAAAACCAACGTGCCGTCCGGCCATTCGCGGTTCAAGCCGATGGAAAAGAGCTGGTTGATTTCGCGGGCATAATTCTCGTTGGCGTGGATGCCGGTAAGGATGCTGCCCTTGTCATTCCCCTGCATATTGAGATACAGCCCCATCGCGGGCGTGAGCGTCACCGCCTTGAGCAGCGCGCGATAATTGCCGAAGGCATTGTCCAGCAGCGTGTCGTAGTAGGCGGCCAGCGCCGTGGCGTTGTTCTGGAGGACGCCATTCTCGGAGGCCACCATGATTTCGCTCAACGCAAAGGCCACGCGCTGGCGCAACTGGTCGGGCGCCGTGACGGACTGCCGCCACCAGGTGTTGAACCAGTCCGTGCTCGGATAGGGATCGGTCGGGTCCGGATTCACATTGGCGAGCACCACGGGCAGGTGGTGGGTGGCCGGCAGACCGAGCTGGGCATTGATCCAGCCGGCATAGCCCAGCGATTGCACGGCGGCGATGTCGTTCGAGCTGGCGCCGAAGGTCGCCTGGGTCAGTAGACGTGCGGCGGCGTTCGGGCTTGCCGAGTCGTCCGTCCAGGCCGGCGGCGCCGGCGGCGGGGTGAAGGTCTGCGTGCCGTTGGCCAGCGTGAGGTGGCCGCTGATCTCGCCGTTGGGGAAAATCGAGCTCTCAATGTTGATGAACGCCTTGCCTTCATTGATCAGTTCGAGGATGTCGGCCACGTTGGTCAGGGTCCCGGTCGGCTTGATTTTCCACAGGTAACTGCCATCGGCTTGCGGCTTCGCGGCGGAGATGTCAAACAGGAGCTGGCCGGGATTGCCCAGATACGGATCGGAGTTGATGGACTCGCCGCTGGGGGTACCGGTGAGGTTGTTGATGGAAAAATTCAACGTCGCCTGCGTGCCATCCGCACTCACCCGCAATGTCGCGGACCCGACAGCATCGCTGTTGACGCCGGGCAGCGCGAGCATGTTGGCGGAAAAGAGCGTGCCGGGGATGTTGGCCGGCAGCGGCGGGTAATAGCGAGACAGCAAATAGCCGGGAACGATTCCGGCCGGTGTGCTGTTCGTCCCCGTCGGATCCGGCAGCCAGCCGACCGACCAGTTGTCGCCCGCGCCAGCGCCGGCCTTGTGCAATATCTCGAGGTAATATCTCTGGCCGGCAACGAGCGTGAGCCATTTGGACTGCTGGCTCGTTTGCACATTCCATTGCCGCGCCGCCGTGCCGTACTGCGGCGGGGGCGCGGGATTGTTCGTCGGCGTGACCCACGCCCGCAGGACCTTGTTGACCGGTTCACTGTCGTCCGAAATCCACAATTGCGCCGAGTCGCTGCCCGCAATCCAGAAATAATAATTGCCCGTGGTTGGCGCGGTGAAATAGCCGCGGACGCGTTCGCCGTAGTTGTCGCCATAATCGGTGACACCCTCAAGTGCGCCGAAGGCATTGGTGAGGGTCGACGGCGTGCCGGTCGGGATGTCCGTGATGTTGGTGCCGGGAACCCCGGTCCAGATCTCACGCACCACGGAGCTGCCCGTGTCGAAAATGGTGATGTCGACGACCGACGCGCCGACGCCGACGGCATTGCTGGCCGTCAGCGTGACCTGATATTCACCCGCCAGGCCGGGGATGCCGCTGATGAGGCCGTTGGTGACATTGAAGGCCAGCCCCGGGGGCAGGCCATTGGCGGTGAAACCAAGCGGCGTGTTCGCGCCCGTCACCGTGAAGCTGAACGGCTGTCCCAGGAAACCCACGGCGCTCAGGGGGCTGGTCACGGCGGCCGGCGCATTGGAACTGCTGCTGAGCAGATTGGTCGGATACAGGCAGTTGGCGGGAATGATCTGCCGCGACTGGTCCGCGCTGTACCAATACAGGTGCGCCTGGGCCTTCCCGCCGTTCTGGAGATACTCCAGCTTGAGGTCATAGCGCGTGCCACCTTGCAACAGAATGGAGTTTGTCCACTCTGTCCCGCTCTGGTTCTGCCACTTGTCGATCAGCAACTGGTCATTCACCCACAGCCGCACGCCGTCATCCGAGACCGTGTCGAAGGTGTAAAGCTCCGAATATTGCGGCTGCACCTGCCCGACCCAACGCACGGTGTAGAGCCCGTTGCTCAGGTCTGGCGAGGTGCCATTCGTCCAGATAAAGTCAATTCCCGGGTCAACCCGGGTCTGAAACAGATTGGTCGGATTGAAATTGGTGACGCTCGAATAAGTCAGGCTGGCGTTGGTGAAATAGTATCCCGTCAGGCCGGTGCCGTTCGCCGTGGCGGACGGATAAATGACCACGCTGGCGTTGGTGGCACCACCCAGGGTGTAGCCGACACCCGACAAAAGCCTCATTTGGGCGACGACCGGCACCTGCAAATTCGCATTCGCCAACGGCGTGACCGTGATGGTCTTTGAACTGGCTCCCGCCGGCAAGACGACGGAAGCCGGCAGGTTGTTGCTGTAATCCAATCCCGCCGCTGCAAATCCGACGCCCGGCCCGCCGGTTCCAAGGTTCACCGTGATTGTATTCAGCGGAAAACCACCCCGGGTGACGGTGAACACCCCCAGATCGGTTGCCGATTGCCCGGCGTCAGGCTCGGTGGTGACCGGATCGGTTGCGGCAATCGTGACGATGTTTTGTGACGCGATCTTACCGACGACATATTGGTAGTCATTCAACGCAATGCCGCTGCCGTCGAGCGTGGCGTTGCTGAAGGCATTGCTGGGATCGAGGCCCAGCTGATATTCCTCCCAGTCATTCAAACCATCGCCGTCCGAGTCCACGTCCGAGATGACGGCGCGAAAGTACTTGGTCATTGAATTCATTGGCGAAGGCAGGGCGAGATTGGTGCCTGCGCGCAGGACCAGGCCGGTTTCAACCAGCCAGTTGGTGCTGCCGAGATTGGTGACGCTTTGCAGCTGATAAAACTTGCCCAGCGCGCCGGGCAGGATGAGGTTGACGTTTGTGCCGGAAAGCACCGCCGCGGAAATTTTCGGGACGGAATTGGAGTCGAACGGGTTCGTTCCCGCCGTCGCTTCCTGCAGGTTGGAATAGCCGTCGCCATCCGGATCGGCGTTGGGGTTGACGCCGTTGGCGCCATAAACCCACTCCCAAATGTCACTGAGGCCGTTGCCGTTCAGGTCGAGCATCTGCGCCCGGACACAACTCGCGGCTGCCAGCAAAAGAAACACCAGGACAACTGGCCAAGAACACCTTCTTGTTAACATGACAAGATATAATTAACTCCGGCTTTACCGTGCCTCGACCGGCAGCCAAAGTCAAGATGTCGGAACACCATTCTTGCGCCGTGTTTCTTCCGCCATAAATCCGGCACTTTGTCTGGTTTATCCACGCCGGCAACAAAACTTCAATGTCGTCGCAGGCGGGATGCCGGCGCGGTGTGGTGAAACGGGCAGGAGCGGGAGTATTCTGGACAACCTGCAGAACGTCAGACGGTTGAGTCCGGATGCCGATTGGGTTTAAACAGCCCGATTACGGAGGAGGAGGCTGAAGCACATTGGTCCCGGTTTCGCTGGTCACCGGCTCATTGGTCACCGTTTCACTGGTTACCGGTTGGTTGGTACCCAATTGATTGGTCGCTGCCGCCATTCCCGCCCCCTCGGACGCCTCGGCCGCCTGTTTTGCCTTGTCCGCGAGGGCTTGCGCCTCGGCCTCGGCTTCGGCGGCTTCCTGGGCCTTGCGCCGGGCAACGGCCGCCTCGTAATTTGCAATCAATTGTTCCCGCCACTCCGCGGCGGCTTTCAGTTCCAGTTTTTCGTAGTCCAGTTTTTTCCGTGGATCAAACCCATAGCTCTGTTTCCATTCATCGGAAAGCTGGTCGAACTTGATCTTCACGATGCCGATCCCGCCGCCGGAAGGCGTATAACTGACCGTAAGTCCGTCCGGCTCCGCTTTTTCCACCTGCACGTTTCTATAGACGGCCCCGGTGGCGGTGGTTATCACGTTTGAAGGGGCTGCCGCCGCCAGCATCGCAGCCGGTTCCGGCCCGCCAGCATGGGTAAAATTCTGGTCGGCTTGCCCCGTTGCCTGCCAGCAAAACGCAATCCATACACCGACAAAGATTCTGGTCTTCATGGAATTTTTCGTCCGGTTCTAGCGTAAGGAAATGGCGCCCCCCAGCGCAAGCGGAATGCTTAAGCAGTATTGGCCCGCCAGCGCCATCGGGTGTATCTTGAACGGTTCTTAACGAAGTGCTGGTCAGGGTTTGGAGTTCCGCGTTTACGCGGCAAATCGCGGGATTTCGCCCTAACCGCCTGAAGGCGGAACTCCAAACAGAAGACCGTAGCAAGATGAACCCAGCACCATCGGCGTCGAGTTAATGACATTGTCAATGCGCCGTGCCGCCGATAGCTTTGGGTCAGGCCATATATGACACCCAATCAACAGCTGGCCACGCTGAACGCGGCGGTTTGTGAACTTGCTTTTGATAATTTGACGCGCCAGCTCTACGCCACGGATGCGTCCGTTTACCAGATCGAGCCCCTGGCCGTGGCGTTTCCCAGCAACGCGCGCGAGGCCAGCGCCATCGTCCAGGCGGCAGCCCAGGCGGGTGTATCGGTCATCCCGCGCGGCGCGGGCACGAGTCTTTCGGGCGGACCCATCGGCGACGGCGTCGTCGTTGATTTTGCGCGTTACAACCGGCTGATATCCGACTTGAACCTGGAACGCAAGACCGTCCGGGTCGGCGCGGGCGTGGTGCTCGACCAGTTGAATGATTTTCTCCGGCCGCACCAATTGTGCTTTGGGCCCGACGTGGCGACCAGTTCGCGGGCGACGCTGGGCGGCATGATTGCCAACGATTCGTCCGGCGCCCACACCCCGGTTTATGGCACCACGGCGGATCACATCAGCGCGCTGGAAGTTTTGACCAGCGACGGGCGCGTCGTGAAGGTCGGTTCCGGCCAGGACTCACTGCCGAGACAACGCGACCTGCTGGAAAGCCTGACTTCGCTAAACGAACTGCAGATTAACGAGTGTTTTCCGCCGGGTCTCCTGAAACGCTGGCCGGGATACGCGCTGGCCCGGGCGATGCGCGAGCCCGGCAATCTGGCGCATATCATCGCCGGCAGCGAAGGCACCTTGGCGGGAATTATCTCCGCCGAACTGAAACTCGTCCCCCTGCCCGAGCAACGCGGCGTGGGCCTGCTGTTCTTTGCCTCCGTGACCGAGGCCATGCAGGCCACGGTCGAGCTGCTGGATTTGAAACCGGCGGCCATTGAACACATCGACCGCCTGTTGTTTGAGCAGACGCGTGGCCGGCGTGAATTTCAGGACGCGCGGGATTTGCTTGAGCTCGACACCAAGCCGAGCGAGGCGATTTTAATTGTCGAATTTTTCGAGGATGTCGACGAGCGGTTGGCGCTGCTGCAAAAGCGCAAATTGGGCGTGCGGCAGCGCATTCTCGAAACGCCGGAGGAAGCCGCGCTCGTGTGGTCGCTGCGCAAGGCAGGACTGTCGCTCCTGACGGGTTGCAAGGGCGACGCCAAGCCGGTGACGTTCATCGAAGACACGGCGGTGCGCCCGCGGGATCTGCCGGCGTATTTCAGCAGCCTGCAGCAATTGATGAAACGCCTGGACCTGCACGCCTCGTTTTACGGCCATGCCGCGTCGGGCTTGCTGCACGTGCGCCCGGTGCTGGATTTGCATCAAGCCGGGGATTTGAAGAAATACCGGCTGCTGGCCGACGAAGTGGCCGCACTGGTGCAGCAGTTCAAGGGGTCCCTGTCCGCTGAACACGGCGTCGGCATTGCCCGCACCGAATATCTCAAGCAGCAGGTGGGCGAAGAAATTTACCGGCTCATGCGGCAGATCAAGCAGTCTTTCGACCCGTACAACCTGTTCAATCCGGGCAAAATCATTTCCGACGACCGCTATAAAATTGACCGTCACCTGCGTCTGGGCGCCGGTCGTTCCTTGAAATTGCCGTTTGAACCGGTGCTGGCGTTTTCCGGCCGGGATGGATCGTTCACCGCCAACCTGGAGCAATGCAATGGTTGCGGCAGCTGCCTCAAGCTGACGCCCAGCATGTGTCCCACGTTCATGGCCACGGGCGAGGAAATCATGTCCACCCGCGGACGCGCCAATATCATCCGCGCCGTGCTGGAATCGCGCGGCCTGGAAAACCGCGAGCCGCTCCTGTCGACGGAACTCGACACGGCGCTGAGCAACTGCCTGTCCTGCAAGGCCTGCATGACCGAATGCCCAACCAATGTCGACCTGGCGCTATTGAAGGCCGAGCTGCAGCACGCGCGCATCCGGAGCCGGGGATTGAAATTGCGCGAGCGGGCGATCAGTTCGGTGGACACGCTGAGCCGGCTCGGCTGCAAGCTGCCGCGCCTGACCAATCTGTTTCTGGAATTTTCCCTGATGCGCCAGACGATCGGCCGCCTGTTCGGCGTGACCACCCGCCGGCCTTTCCTGCATTTTGCGATGGAGCGGTTTGATCATTGGTATGCCAAACGACCGCCGTTCCGGGCGGCCTATCGCGGCCGCGTCATGCTTTGGGATGACACCTTCGTGCGTTATCATGAACCGCACATCGGCAAGGCGGCGATCAAGGTGCTGGAAGCCGCCGGCTTTGAAGTGGTGCTGCCAACGCAACGCAAATGTTGCGGACGGCCCGCTTTCAGCCAGGGCAACCTGGATGAGGCCGCGCGGTTGGGACGGCATAATCTCGCGTTTTTGAACGCGGACCAGGGCAACACGCCAATTATTTTCCTCGAACCTTCTTGCTACTCGATGTTCGTGCAGGATTATCGCGAGTTGAAACTGCCGGGACTGGAACGTGTCGCCGCCCGTTGCTTTCTGTTCGAGCAATTTGTTGAGAATCTGCTGGATCGGGAACCTCATGCGCTGACCTTCAACGACCAGCCCGCGCGCATGATGATTCACGTGCATTGCCACGCCAAGTCACTGGCGAACACTGATTACATGTACCAACTGGCCACCCGGCTGCCGCAGCGGGAGGTGAAGATGCTCGATGCCGCTTGCTGCGGCATGGCGGGAATATTCGGGATGAAAGAGTCAAAATACGAACTCTCGGTGAAGGTCGCGCAACCGCTCATTCAAGTAATCCGCGGCCAGCCTTTTGGCAACATCGTGGTGGCGTCGGGGACCAGCTGCCGCCATCAAATCCAGCACCTGGCGCCGGTCCGCACCCTGCACATGGCCGAAGTGCTGGCCGAGGCGCTGGTGTAACAATGGACCGCGGCTGTCCCCAACCGCAGCGGCCACGCAGGCAGAGAGAAGCTTCTCTTTCAATTCCATCCTCCGACCGCACCCCGACCTGCTGCGCCTGGGACAGGCGCGGTCCGCCCGGAGCCAGCCGCTCAGCGCAAAATATCTTTCAACGCGCCGGGCAGGTCCGGGAGTTGGTATTCGAACCCGCATTCAAGAAATCGTTTTGGCGCGCAACGGCAACCCTCCAGCGCCAGCGAAGCCTCGGTCTGCGTCAGTCGGCAGCTCAGTTTCACCACCCAGGCGGGAACCGGCGGGCACCACGGGCGATAGAGGGCGCGCCGGAGAGCGCGCATGAATTCCGCGTTGGTTACCGGAGCGGGAGCAACGGCGTTGAAGGTGCCGGCAAGGTAATTGTCAAATACCAGGGCCCGCTGAAACATGCGGGTCAGATCCGCGACATGGATCCAGCTGAGGTATTGCCGTCCGCTCCCGACCGTGCCGCCGAGAAACCATCGAGTGTAGTTGGCCAGCACGGTCAGCGCCCCACCGTCAGGTCCCAAAACAATCCCGATGCGAAACAGGATGCGCCGGGTTTTGGGCGTGTCGGCCGCAAAAAAAGCCTCTTCCCAGCGCCGGCAAACCTCCGCCAGCGGCCCCGAACCGCAGGAGGTTCTTTCGTTGCACCATTCGTCATGCCGGTTGCCGTAAAAACCGGTGGCCCCCGCCTGCAACCACAGGCGGGGCGGCCGTTTGACATGACGAATTCCGTCCGCAATCGCCTGGACCGAATGGACGCGCGATTCGAGGATTTCGCGCAGATGTTCCGGGGTGTGACGGCAATTGATGTTGCGGCCGGCAAGATTCACCACCGCCTCCGCGTCCTCCAGGCATTGGATCCATTCGCCGACGTGCTCGCCATCCCATTCCACCTCCCGGATGCCGTCCTCGTCGCGTTCGCGCAACGCGCGCGTCAGGACGACGACTTCATGGCCCTGCCGGAGCAATTCCCGGGCAAGCGCCCGGCCCAGAAACCCGCTGCCTCCCGCCAGCACGATGCGCTTATTGTTCATGGTCAATGCGGCCGGTGAGGCAATGCCAATGCCAGTTTCGGCAGGCTTTCGCCGGAGAGCGGGTTCTTTTCAAAGTGCGCGGTTTCCAGGTCGCCGAGCCAGCTCCGAATCAACCGTCCGACGGCGGCGACATCCAGCCGCTCGTGCTGCCGGGGGTATTTCTCGAGATTGGCCTGCGCCAGCTTGAACAGCGCGGCGGCGGGCCGCAGACGGTCCTTTTGCAGGTGCACAAAGGCGCCCGCCAGCTGGATCAGGCCCTTGTAAAAGGCGCCGTTCGGGCCGTGTTTGTCTTTCAGCCACAAATCTTCAAGCACATCATGGGCTTCGTAAAAGAGCTGCCGGTTGAAGCAATCGAAATAGCCCAGGTAATGGGCGTCGAGTTCCTGCCCGCGAAAGGACTCGATCATAACCGCAATGCGGGCGCTTTTTTGGCTCACAGATTCAGGGTAAAGGCCGGGTGACGGGTGACAAGTGACAAGTGACACGAATGTACCTGGAACTGAAGATTTCGATCCTGTCACCTGTCACCTGCCACATGTCACTTTCATTGACAATTCCCCTGCCCTCCGACACCCTGCGCGCATGGCAAAACCTGCTTTGGGACGCGGTCTGGGCGCGTTGCTGGGCGGCAATCCGGTTCTAACCCAGCCGGCATCCGCATCGGCGCCGCCCCTGCTGCCGCCCGTTTCCCCGCCGCCCGCACCCGATTCGCGAGAGCGCGTGCAGCGCGTCCCCCTGGACCGGGTCCGCCCGTGTCCGCTGCAGCCGCGCAAGGATTTTTCCGCCGAGGCGTTGCGCGAACTGGCCGATTCCATCCGCGAACAGGGCATTGTGCAGCCACTCATCGTCCGCGAACGCGGCGGGTATTTTGAATTGATAGCCGGCGAGCGCCGGTGGCGCGCCGCCCAGCTGCTGCAATTGCCGGAAGTGCCGATCATCACCCGCGAAGCCGATGACCGGGCGGTGCTGGAACTGGCGCTCATCGAAAATCTGCAGCGCGAAAACCTGAATGCCATCGAGGAGGCGCACGGATACGAACAACTGGCCGGGCCCTTTCAACTCACGCAGGAGGAAATCGCCGTCAAGGTCGGCAAGAGCCGCGCGGTGGTGGCCAATGCCATGCGGCTGCTGAGGCTGCCGCCAGTCGTCCAGAATTTCATCCGCGAAGGCCGTCTGTCGGTCGGCCATGCCAAGGTCATCCTGGGGATTGCCGACGAGAAAGACCAAAAGCTCGCCGCCGAACGGGTCATCAAGGAAGGCTTGAATGTGCGGCAGACCGAGGGCCTGGTGGCCAAACTGCAGGCCCGGGGATCGCACAAGGCCGGGACCAGACCGGAGACGGTTGCCCCCCCGGGTTCCGATCCGCACGTGGCGAGCCTGGAGGACCGGCTGCGCGAAAAATTCGGCACCAAAGTCCAGCTCCGCTATGCGGCCGGCAAGGGCGCGGTGGAAATCTCGTTCTTCAGCGATGACGAGCTGGAGCGGATCCTGGAGATTTTAGGGGTGACGGGTGGCGGGTGACGGGTAAATTGGAAAGGTGACAGGTGACAAGTGACAGGTGACAAGAACGCAAGCGAATCCATAAATCCGGCTGACCGACTGGAATCATTCGGTATTTATCGGCTTGCCCGCCAACTTTTTGAGGGTTTTTGGAAAGATTCGGAAATTTTGATCAAGGATTATCGCGGATGTGAATTAGTCAAACAACAGGTCAGATGCTTGGATTCCGTTTGCGCAAACATGGAGGAGGGTTTTGGCCGTGGCTTCGGCAAGGAGTTGCCACAACACCCGAAAATCTCCCGGGGCGAAGCCCGTGAAAGCCGCGGCCGATACGAACGCTGCAATCACCTGCTTTCGCCCGAGACCAGTACCCAGCGTGTTTCCGCCTTGAGCCGCATCATCGGCGGTTTGAGCAAGACCATTCAAACCATTGAGAACCGCGCGCGGCGATAGTCTTGATCCTGTCACCCGTCACATGTCACTTGTCACCCCAATATGATTTTGGAAATAGTCAAATACGGCCATCCCACGCTCCGGCAAAAGGGAGCGCGCATTGAAAAGATCACGCTGGAAATCAAGAAGCTCATTGCCGACATGTTTGAGACGATGCATGTGAACCACGGCGTCGGGCTCGCAGCCCAGCAGGTCGGCCACGCGCTGCAACTCACGGTCCTGGACGTGCGCGAAGCCAAGGAACGGCCGTCCTGGCTGGAGCGGGACGGCAAACCTGCCGACGTGGATGAATTCATGCCGCTGGTACTGATCAATCCGGAACTCAAACCCGATGGCGAGCCGGTGGCGGGCGGCGAGGGCTGTCTGAGCTTCCCGGAAATTTTTGGCGAAATCACGCGACCGGAAGCGGTGATCGTGCAGGCCCTGGATAAGAAGGGCAAACCGGTTGAATTCCGATGTGGCGGCCTGCTGGCGCGGGCGATTCAGCACGAGGCGGACCACCTGAACGGCATTTTGTTCATTGACCGGATGAGCAAGAAGACCAAGGAAGAACTGCGGCCGGAACTGGACGCATTGCAGGCAAAAACCAAGGTGGAATTGGAAACCGCCGGCAAAGCTTAAGCCATTACGAATCAATTAACCGCAGATTAACGCAGATGGACGCAGACGGGTCATTCCATCTGCGTTTATCTGCGTCCATCTGCGGTCAACATTTTTGTTCAAGGTGTCATTGTATTGCGGATCGGGAAAGGTTTTCAGCAGGTAAAGTGGACACACCCATCACTGTGGTATTTCGGGTTTGTCTGATCGGCCTTTTAACTTGTGCCTAATCCATGTTTATCCGTGTCCATCCGTGGTCAAAAACCTTTTCAACTGCATCGTTCCAGCTAAGGCCTTGGCATTACCCGCAGCAGACTACAGCCGTGCGGCGGCAGTTCGGCCACATAGCTTTCCTGCCGGCTCAAATCCTGTCGCAACCATAGATCCCGGGCTTCCGGTGCGGACAAAAAACCCAGATGGCGCCAGGGAAGATTGAGCTTCACCGGCTGAGCGGTGCGGTTGAAAAATCCTACGGCAAATGAGCCATGCGACAGCTCCTTCATCCAGGTTTCCGCGACCTCAGGCGGGCCGGTCATCCGGCGGGCCGACCGACCGCGCGGATCCTGATTGACCGCCAATACTTCGGGGTTGGAAAGAATGGCCGTGGTCCACTCGTCGTTGTCCGGCAGGTTCATGCCGAGCATCAGCGGCGATGGCGCCAGCGCCCAGAGCGACATGAGCGTGAGCTGTTCATCCCGGGTGAAACGCGTCCACCGGTCGGGACGCACGTCGCAATTGCGCTGGCAAATGTGTCCGAAAGGGATCATGTCGCCGTCCGGCCAGTGCCCCGGCCCGCCGTCGTCGTACCAGGCGGCAAACAGGTTGAAGTTATGGTCGAGCGACGGCCATTTGTCCCAAAAATCATCGGAGATGCGCCACAGATTGGCGAAACGTTTCACATGCGGCCCGGCATTCACCGGCGTAGCTCCGGGCGAAAGGCTTAAAACCATTGAACGGCCCGAATTTGCCAGGCCGGCCGAGATGGCTTCAATCTCCGGGGCATCGTAAAACCGGCCGCGATGAAGATTGGCGATGTCGTCGCATTTGACATAATCCACGCCCCAATCCGCATATTGCCGGGCGATGCTCGCATACCAGGCCTTGCCCGCCTCGGTTGCGCCGTCGACACCGAACATGTCGCGGTTCCAGGCACAGGTCCGGTTGGTGTCGCCGTCCGGCAGGACGGCCTGGGCGGCGGTGAATTTGGAACCGGCGATGGGCAGATTCTGTTCAACCGCCCTTCGCGGAATACCGCGCATAATGTGGATGCCGAATTTCAGACCCAAGGCGTGGACCCGATCCGCCAGCGGCTTGAAACCCGATCCGCCGGCAGCGGACGGAAAACGATTGGTCGCCGGCAGGCAGCGGCCATGGTCATCAATTGTCACGCCTTCGGGATTTTGCGCCCGCATTCCATCAGCCAGGCGGTCGTACCAACGAAAGTCCACGACCACGGTGTCCCAACCCAGCGGCTGAAGATGTTCCTTAAGCCAGAACGCGTTGGAAAGGACCTCCGATTCCACCACGGAATCCCCGAAGGCGTCATAGCTGTTCCAACCCATTGGCGGCGTGAGGGCCAGGGTGTCGCCGCAGACGATTCTGATGTCCGTTTCGGCTCGTCCGGCGGAATTTTTGGCAATTGCCTTTAATTGATATTCACCCGCGGCGGGGATTGTGCCGGTGATAATTCCAGTTTTCGGATCGATCGACAAACCCGGGGGCAGGTTTTCCGCCGCAAAGGTCATCGGGCGCTTTCCGCTCGCGGCCAGCGAATGAATCAACGGCGTGCCCGGGCGGATGCCCACGGTCAGGGCGCCGTTGAAGCGCGGCGCGGCTTCGGGCCTGGCGGCGGCGATGATCTGTTCTTCGCGCGCCGAAAAATTGGTGTCCGGAGGCGCGCCGGCTCCGCGCAGAGAGACCATCCCCAGCATCAGCAACGCTGCCACATCCGGCAAAATGGATTGTTTTCCAGCCATAAAATTGCCGGGCAAGCCGCTGACGGCTCAAGGTCAAAGGGCTGCGGCGCCATGACGCCGCAGCCCTCGTTCACCCGGATTAAGTTACCAGAACTTGATATAGAACAGGACGACGCACGCGATGACAATAAAGCTCAGAATGACATCCATGGCGTTCCAGCTGGCCTTGGTGGCGGCCTTCTCCTCCGGAGTGGCGCCGTACCAGGTGTATTTGATCGTCTTCGGATCCGGCGCCTTGGTCATGAGGCTGATGATCACCATCAGGACGGCGGTGAGCACAAACAGCCCTTCGCAGTAATAGAGCCAGTGGACGTTCCAGAAGTCGAACATGATGCCGTTGTGCAGGGCCCGGATGGGGGCGATGCCCGCATCGTATTGGGCCCGGGTGATGACGCCGTGGAAGAGGTCTTGTTTGAGCTTGGACACCGCATCGGCGTCGTTGCGCATGACGAGGTCGGCCGCGAGGCGGCCAAAGCCGCCGATCATGCCGATCACAAAGGCCCACACCGCCGCGGGCGCGGTGGCGCGTTTCCAGAACACGCCCAGCGCAAACAACACCGCGATGGCCGGCGACAGATAGCCCTGCACGTTTTGAAGATACAGGTAAAGCGGCATGTGGAGGTTCTTGATCACCAGCACCCAGCAGATGCCGATGAAGACGATCACCGCCGTGGCAATTCGGCCCACGAGCACCTCGGTTTTGCCGGAGGCGTTCGGATACCATTCGCGATAAAAGTCCATCGTGAACAGGGTGGCCGAGGCGTTGAACTTGGAACCGAGCGACGCCATGAGGGCGACAATCATGCCGCATGCCACCATGCCGCGAAGCCCGTGCGGAAGAATCTGGGCCACCAGCGAGGTGTAGGCAGCGTCACCGCTGGTGCTGAACCCGACGCCGGGCGTCTTGGTGAGCGCAAAGGCAATCATGCCGGGCACGAGGAAGATAAACACCGGCGTCAGCTTGAAAAAGCCGGCAAGGATGGTGCCGCGCCGGGATTCCTGCTGGTTTTTGCCGGCGAGGACACGCTGGACAATGTATTGGTCAGTGCACCAATACCAAAAACCAATGATGGCCGAGCCGGGCAGAATCGCCAGCCAGGGCCAGTCCGGATCATGGAGGGAGCGAACGAGGTGGACATTACTGCCGACCGCCGCAAGGGTGGCGTGCCAGCCGTCCATGAGGTTGCCGTGCCCCAGAACGCGAAGTCCCATGAAGAGGATGCAAACGGAGCCAAAGATCAACACCGGGGACTGAAGCACGGCGGTATACATGATCACGCGCATGCCGCCGAAGACCGTGTAGAGGCCGGTGGTGAACGCCAGCCCCAGGGCAATGGCCCAGAAGACGTCGATCTGGTGTCCGAAGATGTCAATGTGATCCACGTTCAACAGCGTGCGAATGACGACATCGCCGGCATAAATCGTAGCGGCGATTTTCGTCAGCACCAGGCTGGCCATGGTGAGCAGGCTCAAGACATTTCGCGAGCCGCGGCTGAAGCGCAGTTCGAGAAATTCCGGCATGGTGAACACCTTCATGCGGTCGTAGAGCGGCACGAAGGCCCAGCCCAGGATAATGATCCACCAGGCATGCATTTCCCAGTGCGCCATCGCCATGCCGGTGACAAATCCGGCGCCGGCGAGACCGACCAGGTGTTCGGAGCCGATGTTGGACGAGAAGATGGAGGAGCCGATCTGCAGCCAGTTCGCATCACGGCCGGACAGGAAGTAATCCTTGCCGGACTCATTCTTCTTCCGCATGGAAAACCAGACGGTCACGATCATACCGATGGCAAAGGCGATGATGACGACCAAGTCCAGGCCGTTGAACACCGTGCCATTCATTCCCCCCGCCACGGACGACATGGCGAGGGCATTGGTTGCCACCACGTCCACACTGTTGGTTATTTCGTTCATAGAATTTGGCTTCCCAAGTTGTTGGTTCTGACAGTTCTATTTGGCGCTGAATTTATAAACGATGGTGTTCTTGAACGTCTCGCCGGGCTTCAGCTCCACGCTGGGGAACGCGGGTTTGTTGGGTGAATCCGGGTAGTGTTGCGGTTCCATGCAAAAACCATAGCGCCGCTGATAAACCTTGCCACCCTTGCCGGTGAGGCTGCCGTCGAGGAAATTGCCGGCATAGAATTGCAGGCCGGGCTCCGTGCTCCAGACTTCCATGACGCGGCCGGTGGTCGGCTCGACGACGCGCGCCTGCAGGCCATACTCGCCCATGGGCTTGTTGACGACCCAGTTGTGGTCGTAACCCGGACCGAACTGAAGCTGCGGGTCAGGATCGTTGATCCGCGCCCCGATGGCGGTGGGTTTGCGAAAGTCAAACGGCGTGCCGTCCACGGGCGCGTATTCGCCGGTCGTGATAAGCTCCTTGTCCACCGTCGTGGTTTTGTCCGAGTTGATGTAAACCACATGGCTGAGAATGTCGCCATTCCCCTGCCCGGCCAGGTTGAAGTAGGAATGATGCGTCAGGTTGCAAACCGTGGGCTGGTCCGCGGTGGCGGCAAAGGTCAGGCGCAATTCATTGCTGTCGGTGAGGGTATAAATCGCGGTGACGCTGAGCGTGCCGGGGAACCCTTCCTCGCCGTCCTTGCTGACGTAGGTCAGTTCCAGCGCGGGCCCGTCGGGGGTGACCAGGGGTTTGCCCTGCCAGACTACCTTGTCAAAGCCTTTGATGCCGCCGTGCAGCGAATTGGGGCCGTTGTTGGCGGCCAGCGTATACGTCTTGCCTTCCAGGGCGAATTTGGCGCCGCCAATCCGGTTGCCGTAACGGCCGATGAGCGCGCCGAAATACGGGCAGGCCTTCACATAGCTGTCTTTCGTGTACCCCTCCAGGCTGTCGAAGCCGAGCACCACATCGGCGAACTTCCCATTTTTGTCCGGCGCGGTAAGCGATTGGACGATGCCTCCGTAGGTGATGATGCGCGCTTCCATTCCTTGGCTGTTGCGCAGGGTGTAGATTTCGACCGGCGTGCCGTCCGGCATTTTGCCGAAGGGAGCCGAGATGACAGTTCCAATGGTGTTGGTGGGTTTTGACATGGGGGCACAGCCTACAAGACAGGCGACTCCCAGTCCAGCCGACGCTAACCTGACAAGCTGCATGGTGTTGTTTTTCATATGGGTCTCAGTTATTTGATTTTTGTCCGTAATACGCCTTCGGGCCGTGTTTGCGCAAAAAGTGTTTGTCGAGCAAGGCGGGTTGCATCGGCCGGGTCTTCGGGTTGAGGCGGAGGGTTTCGCCGGCCAGCCGGGCAACAAATTCAAGCACCGCCGCATTGTGCACCGCGTCATGCACGTCCCGGCCCCAGGTAAAAGGCCCGTGGCTGGCCACCAGCACGGCAGGATGTTGCATTGGATCCAGCTTCTGGAAGGTTTCCACAATGACCTGGCCGGTGTTCACCTCGTAATCGGTTTTGATTTCCTTCGGCGCGAGGAGGCGCGTGCACGGCACCTCGCCATACCAGTAATCCGCCTGGGTCGTGCCGTAGGAGGGAAGGTCCCGGCACGCCTGCGCCCAGGCCGTGGCGTACAGGCTGTGCGTGTGGACCACGCCGCCGACGTGCTTGAACGCGCGGTAAAGCACCAGGTGCGTCGGCGTATCGGAACTGGGGTTGAGCCGGCCTTCCACGACCTTGCCGGTTTCCAGCGAAACCACGACCATGTGTTCCGGTTTCATGCCGGCGTAGGGCACACCGGAAGGTTTGATGACGACGAGATCGTGCTCGCGGTCGATGCCGCTGGCATTGCCCCACGTCTGGATGACCAGGCCTTCCTTCACCAGGTCGAGGTTGGCCTTACAAACGTCCTGCTTCAATTCTTCAAGCATGGTCTTTCCCTTTAATACACAAAAAGCTCAACGCGGCACATCGTGTAATTTGATGACACGCCCGGCCGGGCCATCACCGTCTCACCCGGCTGCGGATTTCGACAAGCTGCTTCATCACCCCGTAAAGGTTTCCGCTCCCGCCGGCGGTGCCGAAGGCATCGTGGCATTTCCTATAAAGGGCATACAACTCGCGATAAACCGCGTGCGCCTTCGGATTGGGCTTGAACACGTGCGGCTTCAACCCGGTCATAGCCCTCTGGGCCGGGGCAAAATCCCGGTACGCGCCGGCAACGACGGCGGCGGCGATGGCCGAACCCAGGGCGCACGTCTGCGCCGAACGGGAAACCTTCATCGGCCGGCCGGTCACATCCGCGTAAATTTGCATCACCAGGGGGTTTTTTTCCGCGATGCCGCCGCAATTGACGACCTGCTCCACCTTCACGCCGTACTCCTCGAAGCGGTTGATGATGGTGAGCGCGCCGAAGGCGGTGGCCTCGATGAGGGCGCGGTAAATTTCGGCGGGCGTCGTGTACAGCGTGTGGCCGACGAGCAAACCGGTCAGCCGCTGGTCAACCAGGACCGTGCGGTTGCCGTTGTTCCAATCCAGCGCAAGCAGGCCGGATTCGCCGGGCTGGAGTTTTGCCGCGCCCTGCGTCAATGCCTCGTGCGTGCCCGCCTTGCCGCCCGGCTGGAGGTAATTGACGAACCAGTTGAAAATGTCGCCCACGGCGGACTGGCCGGCCTCGATGCCAAAGAACCCCGGCAGCACGCTGCCGTTCACAATGCCGCAAACGCCAGGAATGTCGGCCAATTTCGCCGTGTTCACGCGCACGCTGATGTCGCAGGTGCTCGTGCCAATGATCTTCACCAGCGTGCCGGGTTTCACGCCCGCACCGATCGCGCCGGTATGGGCGTCAAAAGCGCCGACCGTCACGGGAATTCCCGCAGGCAGCCCCGTCTTCCCGGCCCATTCCGCCGTCAATTTGCCGGCGGCGGAATCCACGGCCAGCACGCGCGTGGTCAGACGATCGCGCAACGCGCCGAGCTTCGGATGAAGCCGGGAGAGAAAGGCCTTGTCCGGGTAACCGCCCCAGTTATTGTTATACATCGCCTTGTGGCCGGCGGCGCAGATGCCCGCGATGAATTGATCGGGGGCCAGCGTGCCGGTCAGCGCCGCAGGAACGAAATCGGACAATTCAATCCACGAATGCGCGGCATTGAAAACCTCCGGCGCAGCCCGAAGACATTTCAGGACTTTGCTGAAGAACCATTCACTCGAATAGGTCCCGCCGCACTTGGCGAGATATTGCGGGCGGATTTTTCTGGCGAGCGCGGTGATCTCCGCCGCCTCGGCAATGCCGGTGTGATCCTTCCACAACCAGGCCATCGCGGCGGGATGGTTCGCGAACCGCTTTTGAAACGCGAGCGGCTGCCCGTTCGCGTCCACCGGCAGTGGCGTGCTGCCCGTGGTGTCCACCCCGATGCCCAACACCTGGGTGGCCTTGAAACCTCTGACGTTTTTTTTGGCCGCGGCCAGCGCCTGCTTGATGGCAATTTCCGCGCCTTTCAAATAGTCAGCCGGATGCTGGCGGGCGAGGTTGGGGTCGCGGGAGAGGATCACGCCCTGGGTGCCATGCGCGTAACCCCAGACGGCAGTGGCGACTTCCCGGCCATTGGCCACGTTGACAACGAGGGCACGGACCGAGTTTGTGCCATAGTCGAGACCGATCGTATATTGTGTGCTCATGCTTTTGGTTATCTGGTGCAGCCCTGTATAATTCCAATAACGGAACCCGGCGCAACGCCATTTTGCGTCTAACAATCACCAAAATGCGCCCGGGCATCCAGGCCAACAACCCATCCCGGGATGGGTGATAAACCTTTCTGCGTGATTAATCTTAGGGAAAGACTACGAACTTGCCTGATTCAAGGCAATACTTTCGCCAAAATGGTAGTGGTAAAGTGTCAGCCACCTCCGGCAAGGCCGGAGGCTTGACAAAGGTGGCGCAGATCAATGCCGCGCGGCCCTGCGGGCGGCGGTTCACCTCGCAAGTGTTGCCATACGTCGCAGTCGTCCACTCTCGCCCCGCAAGGCACGTCATCTCGCCGGCCCTCTCCTCCATCCCGGACGGAGGAGTGGGAGTTCCCGGTGATTATCCCGCGTTGGCTCCCAATGCCAGAGCGGTTTCATTAGAACTGTAGCCATTTCGATACCCACACCGCGAGTGGAGCACGGGCTTCAGTCCGCTTCAACATGGATTGGTCCGGCGACATCGAAGCGGCGTGAACGCCGCGCTCCGGCTACAGTATTTTTGAAACCGCTCTAGCCGGCTTCCGGAACGGTCAAACCTTACGTGCCCTCCGGCACGGCCGGAGGATTTCCGATGGATTAACAATTGAGCCACGCGAGCGCTTTCAGGAAGTCAGACGGGAAATCCGCAGGCGCCGGCAGTTCCGAACACTGGTCCGGCTGCCAGTCGCCGACACGGCAGGTTCCCAACCCGCGCTATGGTTCAGGGAAGACCTCGCCCCTCCAAAATGTTCCACCACCGACAAAACGAACGGGCGCATCATTGTGTTGATGACGCGCCCGTCTCGTAAGCGGAGAATAATTTCTATTCTCCCATGGCCGGCTTCCACCGGCTCATCGTCACGGCCGGTAGGCCGAGCGATAGTACCGGTTCACATAATTCGTCGCCTGCTGGTCGGTGTACTGCCACAGGCCGTTGATGTCCGCCGTGTTAGTGCTGATGGTCGTCCAGATCACCGGCGGCGTCAGATCCGTGGTCGCATCCAGTTGGTAGGTGTATCCCGGAACACCCACAAAGCTCAAGGTGGCCGTGCCATTGGCGTTGACGACCGTGCTGGCGATGGAATTGGTTGGCGGCGCCCCGACGAGGACGTTGATCACCCCGGCGGCGGTCCCGCCAAAGCCGTCACCCACCGTGTAATTGATCTGGTCGGCCACGTTGTTGGCGTTGGTGTAATAGAGATAGGTGCTGTTGTAGTTCACCGTCGCGCCATTGGTGCTGCTGATCCCACCAGTCAGGGCCAGCGGATCGCCGTCCGCATCGCTCCAGTTCGCCGACAGGTTGCCGGCGATGACGATGTTGAGCGGGAACCCTACCGGGCGCACGTAGGTGGACGGGTTGGCGACCGGTGCCACGTTGCCCGTGTAGGTGAGGACGGCGACCGAGCTGGTGACGCTGCCCGAGCTGTTGCTGGCGACCACGGTGTAATTGCCGGCGTTGGTGCGGACCGCGCTGGCGATGTTCAAGGTGGCGCCGGAGGCGCCGGAGACGGGCAAGCCGTTCTGGTACCATTGATAACTCGGGGCCGGGATGCCGGTGGCCACAACCGTGAAGTTCGTGGTTTGTCCCTGGCTGACAGTCGCCCCGACCGGCTGGCCGATGATGTTCGGCGCCAGGATCGGCGTCCAACCATAGAACCAGATCGTGACGTTGGTGGCGGCGATCAGACGCAGGTCACCGTTCGTCACGCCGATGGGCTGGACATTGGTCAAGCCGATAGGATAGCTGACGGTGATATCCTTGTTATTGTATTGCCAGAACACATAGGTGTTCGAGAGGGTGGTTGATGGACCCACATAGGCATTGGTATCGATGCTGCAATTGACCCAGGCATCCAGGCCGCCGACCGTGCCATTGGAGCCAGCCATGGTGATGTTGACGACGCCCGAATCGGCTTCCATGGTGCAACCCACGAACGTAAATCCGTTGGCGGAATAGGTTGTGCCGTTCGGATTCACCCACGGAGTATTGGTGCTGAAGCTGCCCGCGGTTGTCGTGCGCGCGGCTGTCAGGTTATACGAACCGGAGTAGATGTTGGTAATCGTGTGGAACACGCACTTGTTGAAGTAGCCCACGCCGCTGCCCCAGATGTAGTCGAAGTTGCCGATGACCCGGCAGTTGTCGAAGTAGGCTTGAGAGGTGCCGGCATTGATCAGGATGGTGTCCTGGCGGCTGACGATGTCGCAGTTCTCCACGACGCACCGCAAGCCGCTGTTGTAAACCAGCAGGGTTTCTGCCTGTGAACCGCCTTGCGGCGTGCTGTTGGTCAACGTCAGGTTCTCAAGCTTGATGTCGCTCGCATTGACCTTGAACGCCATGCGTCCGGCGGTGGTGCCGGCCGGGGTGATGTTCGCGTTGTTGCCGTAACCCACCACGGTTCCCGTGCGGGTTTGACCGCGGAAGGTGATGTTGTTCTTGCCCGAGATGTTCACGATTTCGACGTAATTGCCGTCACGGATGTTGATCAGGGTATAAGCGCTGTTGCCGGGAGGTACGGCATCCACGGCCCCTTGCACGGTGACGAAATCACCGCTGCCATCCGCCGCCACGACCAGATTAACCGGATTGGCCGGGCCCGTCGGCTTGGTGGTGAACCGCCACGCGTTCGTATCGCTGATGCCGGCGAAATAGGCGCCGTTGGTTTCGCCGATGACACCCTGCTCGATCGTGACGTAATAGGTCTGGTTGCTCGTCATGACGCCCGAGTGCGGATAGATCGCCGCGGTGCTTCCCGAGATGATTACCGGGAAATAGTTGATCACCTGGGCATCCCCGGAGAACAGGCTGTGCGCCTGGACGTTGTTGGTCAGGAAAATCCCGGTGTTGAGGGTGCTGATGATCACGCTGTTGGCTCCCATGTCGATCGTATCCACCGGCGTGACGGAGTTGGTGGCGTTGTAGATGCGGATCCTGCCGCTGTTGATGATCGATACCGGGCTATTGAAGGTGACATACAAAGGAGTGTCATAACCCACTCCGGTTGCCCCATTGGCGGGAGCAAACGTGGTCTGAGCCAGGTTCGTGGAAACCACCGTAAGCTTGACGACTGAACTGGTCACGCTGCCGGCGGAGTTGGTGGCGATGACCTTGTACAGGCCGACGTCCGCGCCTTGCGCACTGGCAATGGTCAGGTTGGTGCCGGTCTGGCCCGGGATGCCCGCGTTGTTCTTGTACCATTGCAGGCCGGGCGCGGGAATACCGCTGACGATGGTGCTGAAGCTGGCCGGGTCACCCACATTGACCGTGAGATTGGTGGGTTGCACATCAATGGTCGGGGTTACGATGACGGTCAGGGTTGCGCTGTTCGTGGTCAGGCAGGCGGCATTGCTGGCGATCACGGAGACCTTGGCGCCGTTAAGGGCGGCATACTGGACATTGTTAAGCGTCAACGAAGTCGTGGTCGCTCCGGCAACGTCCACGTCATTGGTTTGCCATTGGAAGGTCGGCGGGGGATTGGCGATTTCAACGAAGGTGCTGAAGGTGGCATTGTTGCCTTGAATGACGGTTTGATCATAGGGCCCATCCAGTACCGGACACACATTGCCGACGATCAGGAGCGCCAGCCGGCTGGTAACCGAGCTGGAGTCGTTGGTAACCACCACGCCGTAATAGCCGTTGTCCGACGTTTGCGCGCTGGCGATGGTGAAGGTGGCACTGGTGGCGCCGGTCAATCCGACCGCCGGGTTGTTCGTGTTTTCGCCATAGTAATACCATTGATAGTGAAGCGTCGCCGAGCCGGTGGCGGTGACCGTAAAGCTTGCCGGGTCGTTGGTGGAAACAATCTTATCCTGCGGCTGGCCGATGATGGCCACTCCGGGGAGGGCCACCAATTTGATCTGGCCGGGCGTGCTTTCATCCACGTACACCGACGAATTCAATGAACCGCCGACGACCGCGATGTTGGGATTGAACGAGCCGGTCTTGGTTCCCGTGTAGGTGATCAGGGTATTCGTCACCGGTTCCAGGGCGGTTCCCAGGACTTTGATGGCGATGGTGCAATTGGCCCCGATGGTCAGATTGCCTTGAACCACCAGCAAATCTCCCGCGGCAGTGTTGGTCACTTCAAAGAGGTTCGTTGAACCGGCTTCCAGCGTGAGGTTGGTTGCCAGCGTGAGGGTCCCGATGCTGTTGCCGGGCGAAATCGTGCCGCCGCTCTTGACGGTGACGGAGCCAAAAATCTTCCCGGTGCCGCCCAAAGTGCCGCCATAAACGCTGATTTTGCCGGCGTCCCAAACGTTCGTGCTGCAATAGTTGGTGCCGTTGATCGCAAGAACGCCGTTGCTGATCACCGTCTCGCCGTTGAAATTGTTGCTCGCCGTGAGCACCAGCGTGCCTGCGCCGATCTTGGCGATTCCGCCGAGGTCGCCGATGGCGTCGCCGGAACCGGTGATCGCGCCCGATTGCGTAACCGTTGTCCCGCTGACAATGTCAAATTTGGGCCCCAAGCCCCGGGTGGTCACCGCGCGCGAACTGGTGGTATCCGAACCCGTGTAGCGCAGAGTGCCGCCGTTCATGTCCAGCGGACCGGCAGCCAGCTTGGCCAGGTCGCTGACTTCCACCACGCCGCCGTTCAAATAGTTGGTCCCAGTCATGTTGTTCACACCACTGATGATCAGCTTGCCAGTGCCAGCTTTGGTGAGCGAAGTGGCCGCGCCATTGTCGGCCAACGTCGAACTGATGGTCAAATCCAGCACGCTATATTGATGAATAATAAGATCCGTTCCGCTGCCGCCGGTGAGAGTTCCGCCGGTGATCGAGTTCACGCCGGTGCCGAAGGGTACCAGCAGACCGCCGGAGGAAAGCGTCAGCGCGCCGTTGAGCGTAATTGCGGAACTGCCGTTCAGCCTCAATGAATTGATGGTGGTCGCGGCAGGCACATTAGCCGACGGATTCCCGGTCAAACTCACATTGCTGACCGCTCCCCAATTGGCGGGATTCGCGTCAGCTTGATAAGCGCCGGCGGCCAGGGCGGCCCACGTTGCGGTTCCGGCCGTCCAATCGGCCTGCCCAAAGGTATTCCAGCCGCCCACGATGCCGTTCACGTTGGCGGTGCTGGCACCGACGCTGCCGGCACCGCTTTGGCCGATGAAGTTGAACGTGGCTCCCGTTTTGCGGGTGATGTTCCCCATGGTCACGTTTCCGCCGGTCGAGGCAGCGTTAACCAGGTAAAATGAGCTGGCCCCTGAATTAAAGAACGTGCCGCCGGTGCCGGGATTGATCGCTGAAGGCGCAACCGTACTGAGGCTGTTGCTGGGCATCAACATGCCGCCGGCAAACGTGAGCGGCGAATTGGCCTTCAGCCGCGTGGCGTTATTTGCCGTGTACGCATAGTCAATAACCACCGCACCGGCATTCAACGTCATGATGAAACCGTCACTTCCCGATGAATTTGGCCGGGTGCCGATGATTAATGTGCCGGCCGTTGACTTGTACAGATTGTTGAATACGCCGAACCCATGGCGCGTAAGATAAATCGAGCCGCTGCGGCCATCCGTGTTGGTGGCAAAATACGTTGAGGATGTCCCACCGCCGGCATTGGTGATTGAGGCGTTGTTTGCCAGGACGCAAAGGCCGGCGCCGAACACACCGCCGCTCGTATTCGTCACAGTGCCGCCGTTGATGACCGCCACCGCCGGCCCAAAGACACCCTGCCCCGGCAGCCCGGTGTTCGCCACAAAGGTTCCTTTCGGATTGACGATCAAATTGCCCGCAACGTATGCCCGACCGGCGGTGCCGCCAGGCTGCAGGGTCCCGTTGTTGACAATGGTATCGCCGGTGTAGGTGTTGTTGGCAGCCTGATTGAGCACCAGCGTGCCGGTTCCTTCCTTGGTAAACCCGGTTCCCGCAATGATGTTGCCAATCGTCGCCGTGGTGCTGTTGCTGACAACCGTGATGGTTGGACTATTGGTCAGGGTCAGCGTATTGCCGGCAAGCACATAGTTGGAGTTAAAGGTGATGTTGCGAACAATCGTCGTCGTGTCGGTATTGGTAACCGTGCCCGGCGTGCCGCCCGCCCCGAAGATGGCATCATAACCGGGTGACCAGACACTGTCACTTGCGCCGACAGCGCCGCCTGCGCCGCTTGACCAATTGGCGTTGGTGGATGACCAAAAGCCGCTCCCATCGGTCGGGGCAACTGGCGTGGAACCGCTGGCATCCCAGGTCATCGAAGTCCCCAGGCCAATGCCGCTGAGCGTGATCGTGACGGGACTGCCGGTGGTGTTCTTGAACATGACACCGAATTCATCGAACGTGTTGGTCCCGTTGGACGGATTGGTGAAACCCCGGGCGATCAGACTCGCTCCGTTCATTCCCACGCCGGCGGCGCCCAAAGTGGAACTGCTGCTGCCCAGGGCCACTCCGACGGGCGCGGTTTTTAGGAACAACCGGATCTGATTGGTATAAGTGGTGCCATCGGCCACCGTTCCGGTGGTCGTTTTGCCCAGGCCCGGGCTGGTGCCGCTGAACAGATCAGCCGACCCGCTGCCGTGAAACAAACCTTCCACGTATGCGCCAGGGCCGTACCAGCCGCCAAACATACCGATGTCATCTGCCAAGCTGGCCGTGCCGCCGGAGTTGTATAGTCCCCAGGCCACCGTGCGGTCAGCCACGCCGGCAAGGCCGGCGGAAGCGCTAAACTTGAAAGTCACCACGGCCGCGGCATTCGCCTGCGCCAGATTGATCATCGTAAAGTTTTTGGTGACGAAGAACAGCCGCGTGTTGGCGGGTATGGTAAAGGTCACGCTGGTACCGGAAGCCGCATCGCCGCCGGTCGCGACATTGGCGGTCAACAAATTGCCACTGGTGTCATAGGAACTCCACTGCAACTGGCCAAAGGCGGTGGTGGCCAGGCCCAACAGCAATACGGTAATTACAATCGAGAGGTGTTTGAGGGTCGTTTTCATGGTCGGATTTTGAGTCGTTCTGCAGTTTTGTTCGTTCTTAAATCACAACAACCGATTTTATATGGGTCGCGCCTGATTGCTTTCGGCGACCGCAGCGCCCGTTCAGCAAAAAAAACAATTGCCACTCGAGCACCAATTCGTGTTGATACAGTTATATTGTCCAAACCACAAAATTTGCCTAGCTACACAAATGTATGGTTCTTTGGCCGGGGGCGAGCGACCTAGGGTCCGGGTTCACCGGCCGCTTGACCCCGTTTTGCCCGGCAATTGCCAGAGGAACATTCTCGACACCCTCAGGGTCATCGAAAATATTCTTGTCCGCTATTGTGTTTCAAGGCCCGACGGCGAAACTACGGAACGTCATGCCCACTTCCAACCAAACCTTAAATCGCAGCCACCCCGCCTTGGAGCGGGGGCCGTGGTTGAACGATTGGGGATGGCAGCTGCTGCTGCTGGCAGCAACTCTGGCGGTCTATTGGCCCGCGCTGCACGGAGGTTTTGTTTGGGACGATGACACGCATATTTCCGCCAACGAAACGCTGCGCTCGGGGAAGGGTCTGTGGGCGATCTGGTTCCAGCCCGGGGCAACCTGCCAGTATTATCCGCTGAGTTTCACGGTCTTTTGGGCGG
>Ga0265338_10001363_pt1 | contig 39759 bp, 33 predicted proteins | sample 42126metaG_FD_193579 | JGI IMG/M metagenome (GOLD analysis project Ga0265338, IMG submission 193579) | Rhizosphere microbial communities from Carex aquatilis grown in University of Washington, Seatle, WA, United States - 4-21-26 metaG | ecosystem: Host-associated > Plants > Roots > Rhizosphere... | reverse complement strand
GTCACGATGTTGAAGTGCGGCGTGTCGAAGCGCCCCTCGCGGCCGAGCTTCTTGAAAAGCGCGGCGTAGGCCGGAAACGTGCTGCAGATGGCGACCGGCCGTTCGCGCGCGATGATGGCCTCCAGCATCGCCGACTGGGCCCGCAGCATCCTGACGCCGCTGGACATGAAGCCCGGCCGGTCCATCCATGCGTAGGCGTGCCTCCAGAGGCGCGGCGTGCCGTTGATCGCGGCCAGGTACGCCCTGCGGATGAGCGCATTGAGGCGGGGGCAGGACAGCGCAAAGACGTCGACCACAAGCGCGGAGCCCGGGGCGTCCTCGTTGAACGCTGCGGCCAGGGCGTTGGCCGCGGCGTTGTGACCCTCGCCGTACGCCGCTGTCATGATGAGGATTCGCGCCTGCATGGTCAGACGAGCACCGGGGCGGGCCCGGCGGCCGGGTGCGCGACGCCCGCCACCTCCTCGAGCTCGGCCTCGAACCTCGTGATCACCTTCTCCCAGGACTGCGCCTCGACCGCGGCGCGGCCGGCCGTCCGCAGCCGGTTCCGGAGCGCGGGGTCGGTGGCGAGCCTGACCGCCGCCGCGACGAGCCTGTCGGGCTGGTCGCAGGGCGCGGTCAGGCCGCTCTCGCCATTTCTCATGAACACGCGGGCCGCGGCGTAGTCGAAGCCGACCGAGGCCAAGCCGCTCGCCATCGCCTCGGTCAGCACGTTCCCGAAGGTCTCGGTGAGGCTCGCGTGGATGTAGATGTCCGCGGAGGCGTAATAGCGGCCTATCTCGTCGCGCGAGAAGAACCCGGCGAAGACGCAGTCGGGATGCGCCCTGATGAGCGAGCGCTTCAGGGGGCCCTCGCCCGCGAGGACGAAGCGGCACGCGGGATTCGCGTCCCTCATCGCGGCGTAGGCCCGGAACAGAAGGGGATAGTTCTTCTCGGCCGCCATCCGGCCCACGTGGATCACGACAGGGTCGGTCGGGCCAGCCTTCCAGTCGCTGCGCAGGGCGCTCGACCGCCTCTCGGGGCGGAACTGGCGGGTGTCGACGCCCCGGGAAAGGACCGCGAGGTTGCGGAACCCCATCTTCGCCAGCTCGTCGCAAAGGTCCGCCGTCGGGGCGAACGTCCGATTCGTCAGGTTGTGAACGTAGCGCAGCCAGGCGAGCGCGACATCCCTAAAGAGCGAGATCCTGTAGTGCTGGGTGTACGCGTGAAAGTTCGTGTGGAAGCTCGACGTGACCGGAATCCCGAGCGACCGGGCTGCCTTCACGGCCGAAAGGCCGAGGGGGCCCTCGGTGGCGACGTGCACGAGGTCGGGCCTGTCGGCGGTCCATGCGCGCCTTAGGACGCCGGCGGCGGGCAGGCCCATGCGGAGGAGGGGATATCCCGGGATCGGAAGGCCGGGCATCGGGACCTGGGCGTAGCCGCGCGCGCCCGTCGTCCCCTTCAAGTCGCGCCGCCAGGGCCTGTATACCGCAACTGAATGTCCGCGCCGGCCCAGCTCGCTGGCAATGACACCAAACGTCATAGCCACCCCGTTGATCTCCGGGGGGAATGTCTCAGATACGATCGCGAGTTTCACGGAATGCGTGGTTTACGCATTCCAGTGTGCACGAAGCGCGTGCCGATCGTGTGTCTAACGTGTTACGTTTTGGACAAGTCCGAACTTGGTGCGTTATCCGGGACGGCCACGCACTGGTAGAGGATGCGCCCCCCCGAATACACGGTCGAGCCGGTGACAAAGACCCGCTGACGGCCGTAGGTGAACGGCGCCGCGGCGGCCAGGCTCTGCGCGAGGGCCGTGTCTTTCTCGATCGCAGCCATCAGGCCGGCGTCCGAAGCCAGCACAAACGGGCTGTTTGGGGGAGCGATGAGGACCGAGAAGATGGCCACGTGTCCGTCGATCGCGAGCGCCGCGGGAAGGGGGGGGCACGGGGCGGCGGGCATTGCGACCGGCGGGTGCGCCGCCGCGGGCTCAGCCGTCTGGGACTGCCTCACATCGAGCTTGATCATCCGGGCGACGGACTCCGGACCCGCGTCCCCGAGCACCGAGCTCACCCAGTCGAGAAGGAGGTTGCGAACCGCGTTCAGGTCCGGGGCCTTGGCGATCGGCTCCATGCCGCCGCTCTTGCGCATGGCCTTCACCAGGGTGGAGACCTCCTTCAGGTAGACGTTCTTCTGCGAGCCCGGGATGTAGTACATCACCACCAGGTGGACGGGCATCCCGTCCGCCGCGTCGTAGGCGATCCCCTGCGACGACCATCCGATGGCGCAGAACAGGTCTCCCTCCTCCCGCCGCGCACGCACGTGAGGGACGGCGACGCCCATGCCGATGCCCGTGTTGCACTCCTTCTCCCGGAGCGTGATCTCCTCGATCACCTCGATGCCGGCCTCGATGTTCGGGTTTGCGTCGAGGATCCGGGCGAGGAACCCGAGGACGCGCTCCTTCGAGGCCCCCTCGGGAAGTTCGAAGAGGCGCCCGTCCTGGAGAGCCGTGAGGATGCTGCGCATGGGTTATTGGGTTCAGTCCGTGCCGAAGCGCCGGTAGAACCAAGTCTTCACGATGTGCGTGAGGACGCTGTACGTCACCACGAAAAGGAGGAGCCAGAGGAAGAAGGACCCCGGCAGCGCCACAAAGCCCAGGTAGCGCCCGACGGCGGTGAAGGGCAGGGCGATCCCGATGGCCATGATGCCCATCGTGGTGAGGAGCATGGCCGGGCTCGCCCGGCTCTGGAGGAAGGGAATGCGCCGCGTGCGGATGATGTGGACGATGAGCGTCTGGGTGACGATCGACTCGACGAACCACGCGCTGTGGAAGAGCTTTTCCAGGTGCCCCTTCACCGCGTCGGGCGTGTCGGCGTGTCCGAATGCCGCACAGCCAAAGACGTACAGCATGAGGAACCAGGTCCCGTAGTCGAAGATCGAGCTGATCGGGCCCACGAAGAACATAAAGTTCCGGATGCTCTTGATGTTCCAGCGGCGCGGCTTGTCGAGGTATTCCTGGTCGACGTGGTCCAGAGGGATCCCGACCTGCGAGAAGTCGTAGAGCAGGTTGTTGATCAGGATCTGCAGCGGGAGCATCGGCAGGAGGTTGGCGGGAAGCACAAACACCGAGCCCAGCATGCTGAACATGTTCCCGAAGTTGGAGCTGGCCCCCATCTTGATGTACTTGATGATGTTGCCGAAGACCTTGCGCCCCTCGATGATCCCGTCCTCGAGGACGAGGAGGCTCTTCTCGAGGAGGATGATGTCGGCGGACTCCTTGGCGACATCGACGGCGGTGTCGACCGAGATCCCGACGTCGGCCGCCTTCATCGCGAGCACGTCGTTGATGCCGTCACCCATGAACCCGACGACGTGGCCCTGCGCGCGCAGGCTCTTGATCACCTTCTCCTTCTGGTCCGGTGTAAGCCGGGCGAAGACGTTCCCCTCGGCGACCTCGCGGCCGAAGGCCGCCTCGTCGAGCGCCGCCAGCTGGGGCCCGGTCACGATCTTCGCGATCTTGATACCCACGTCATTGCAGACCTTCCGGGTGACGAGCTCGTTGTCGCCGGTAAGGATCTTGACCGCGACACCGGAGCGCCCGAGCGCCTCGATCGCGCGGGCGGACGTGTCCTTCGGCGGGTCGAAGAAGGCGATGTAGCCGAGCAGGATGAGCTCGGACTCGTCCGACACCGCGAAGACGGGCTTGGTCCGGTCGAACTCGCGGTACGCGATCGCGAGGACCCGGTAGCCCTCGGCGCTCAGCGTGCGGTACTCGTCCAGCAGGTCGTCGCGGATCAGCTGGATGAGCGGGTTCACGTCCTCGTCGACCTGGTAGTTGATGCAGGCGCCGATCACCTCCTCGACCGCTCCCTTGCAGATCAGCACGTGGCGGTCCTCGTAGTCGATCACGACCGACATCCTGCGCCGCTTGAAGTCAAAGGGGATCTCGTCGACCTTCTTGCAGTTGCGCTCCACGTCGAGGTCGCTGTGGGCGAGGATTGCGCGGTCGAGGAGGTTGCGCAGCCCCGTCTGGTAGAAGCTGTTCATGTACGCGTACCGCAGCACGTCCTCGCTCGTGCGGTTGGTGACGTCCACGTAGCGCTCGAGGACGACGTGGTCCTGGGTGAGCGTGCCGGTCTTGTCCGTGCACAGGACGTCCATCGCCCCGAAGTTCTGGATGGCGTGCAGGTGCTTAACGATAACCTTCTTTCGGGACATCATGAGCGCGCCCTTCGAGAGGCACACGGTCATGATCATCGGCAGCATTTCCGGGGTGAGGCCGACCGCGACCGAAAGCGCGAATATGAGGGCAACGAGCCACTGGTGGTCCCTGAGGCCGTAGGAGAAGAACATGACCAGCACCATGACGACCATCAGGCGCATCATGAGCCATGTGAAGCCGCGGACCCCCTCGTCGAAGCTCGTCGGCGCCCGCTTGGCGAGCATCTTCTCGGCGAGCGAGCCAAAGAAGGTGCGGCTTCCCGTCGTCACGACGACCGCGCGCGCCGAGCCGCTCAGCACGTTGCTTCCCATGAAGCAGGCGTTCGTGAACTCGAAGGGAACGCGGCCCGCCGGCTGGTTCGGGTCGGCGACCTTCTCGACTGGCATGGACTCGCCCGTCAGGGCCGACTGGCTCACGAAGAAGTCCTTGGTCACGAGGACCCGCAGGTCAGCCGGGATGAGGCTGCCGGCCGCCAGCACCACAAGGTCACCGGGGACGACGTCCTCGAGCTGGATGTCCGTCTCCTTTCCGTCCCGCACGACGGTGACCGTCGTCTTCACCAGGGTCTGGAGCTTCTCGACGGCGCGGGACGAGCGCGATTCCTGGAAATAGGAGAGAAAGACGCTCAGGCACACCATGCCGCCGACGACCCCGGCGGACGTCGGATCGCCGGTCAGGTAGCACACGATCGCGATCACCAGCAGCTGGATGACGAGCGGGTTTTTGCAGCGGTGGAGGATGTCGGCCAGGAAGGACTGGCGGCCCCCGCTCGCCACGGAGTTCGGCCCGAATTCGCCGAGCTTCGCCGCGGCCTGCTCCGAGGTGAGCCCGCCCGAGGACGTGCCGAGCCGGGCCAGAAGTTCGGTGTCGGCCGTCGTGTATAGGCCCGGATCGGCCGAGCCCTGCTTCTCGTTCCCGTTCTTTGCTGTCAGGGGCATGTTAGATTGAGGAGCTTCATCGCCTAGCCGGGGCAAGCGGGAATGCCGCCATGCTCGAAAACGTCACAATCTGAGCCTGACAAGGAGGCCTTCCCCGGCGCGCGTCTTCCCTGAATGAGCGCCGCGCCCACGATTTCGGCGATTTGTTCGCGGCAACGGGATGGCGCGGGTCGGTCATGGTGCGGGAGCTGCAACGGCAACCCTGTTCATGGGGGTGCGCAAGCCGCAAACGCCGACGGCGGCAACATTTTATAAGCCTGAGAATACTGTTGCGCGACGGGGGGGCTGCTCTCTACTTTCAACCTTTTAGGTAAATGCAAACCCACGGTCCGAAAAGGGTCTACACGCCACATTCGCTCGAATACTGGTTTGATATGCTCGCGGATGACTGGTCTGAGACGTTTTCTCCCACCCAGTTGGACGAGGGCCGCAGGATCTACCGCAACGGGGAGGTGAGGGAGCTCGAGCTGACGGCCAGGGACGCGATCATCCACCGGCGAATCGAGAAGAAGGACGAGTACGCGGTCATCGAGTGGAATGCGGGGACCCTGTCCGTGCGCTCGTCCACGACCGACCGAGAAATCGCCCATGCCCTTGCGGTGGCGGGACTTCACGAGATTGAGGAGCTCGTGGCGGACGAGATCTCGCCCTTGCCGGCGGAGAACGCCCCGGAGGGCGAGGAGGCCCCGAACGGAGATTCAGCCAACGGCGGCAACGGCAAGGCCCCCGCGTCGGCCAACGGAGGGGGCGCCGTGCCCGCCTCCCGCCTGAACGGCCCATCCCGGCCGCTTGTCCTCGTCTTCAAGATCAAGGCCTCCGGCCTCGCGTTCCAGGCCTACTGGGCCGAGGCGGACAAGAAGACCCGCAGTCCCGCGCTCGGGCCCGACACGCGGGCTGCGACCAACGGCAACGGTCACGTCTCATCGGGCGAGCGCGCAAAACTGATCGGCCTGGCCGCCTACGCGCGCAAGGCGCACTTCCAGTACAACCAGGACACCGGGGCGTACCTCATGGAGTCGCTGGTCGAGATCCCGAACTTCCTCAAGGTGACGCTGCCGCTCTGGAGACGCGTGTTCTCCATCGAGCTTGATGACAAGGCGGCGAACCTGCTCAAGGGGACCCGCAGCGTCGAGATCGAGGCCGTCGCCGAGAGGGTGGCGGGCGACGCCGGGCTCAATCTGCGGTGGATCTTCCGGGCCGGCGAGCGGATGCTGACGGAAGGCGAGGTCTCGGCGCTCCTCAAGCGCGGGGGCCAGCCGGTCATCCTGCCGAACCTAGGGATCGTCGCGCTTTCCACCGAGAAGTGGGAGTCCTACAGCTCGTGGCGCCGCAACATCGAGGAGACGCAGGCGGGCGGCGGATCGCTCCTGCAGTACCTCGTGTTCTCGCTCTTCAACGACGCGCGCCTTAAGCTCACGCTTTCGCCCGAGATGGAGGCCTGGCGCCAGCGCGTCCTGGCGGCGCCCGACTCGCCACCGGCGCTTGCGTCGATCCTCAGGCCCTACCAGAGGCGCGGCGTCGAGTGGATGCATCACCTGTGTGAGGTCGACTGCCATGGGCTCCTCGCCGACGAGATGGGCCTCGGAAAGACCCTGCAGGTCCTGTCCCTGCTGGCGGCGAGGCCCGCGACGGGGCGCCCGGGCCTGATCGTGTGCCCGGCGAGCGTCGTGCCGGTCTGGCGCGAGGAGATCAACAAGTTCTTCCCCGGGATGACGGTGGACGTCCTCAAGACGGGCAACGACTTCTCGTCGCGGAAGGATCCGGTCCTCTGGCTGTGCAGCTACACGCAGCTCAGGAAGCACCGCGCGCTGCTCGACGATGTCGAGTTTGGCTACGCCGTCCTGGACGAGGGCCAGTTCATCAAGAACCCCGACGCCAAGGTGACCCAGACGTGCTTCGCCGTGCGCGCGAGGCACCGGGTCGTCCTCACGGGCACGCCGCTCGAGAACCGCCAGCTCGACCTCTGGAGCATCTTCCGGTTCCTGCTGCCGGGGCTCCTCGGCTCGCGCTCGTCGTTCGAGTCGGCGCTCAGCGCCGACCGCGAGGGGACGCTCGCTAGGCTTAGGGCGCAGCTGGCGCCGTTCATCCTCAGGCGCACGAAGAAGGAGGTGGCGCAGGAGCTGCCCCCGAAGGTCGAGATGGACCTCATCTGCCCGCTCACCGACGTGCAGCGCGCCGAGTATGCAAGGATCTGCACGGAGGGGCTCGAGCGGCTGGGCGACGACGTCGGGTCGGCCATGCGCGAGAAGTCCTTCGGCTTCCTCGCGCTCCTCACAAGGCTGCGCCAGACCTGCTGCGATCCCGACATGCTTCCCTGGCTCAAGGCGCCGCTTTCGGATTCGGGCAAGATCAACCTGCTTGTGGAGAAGCTGGCCGAGATCGTCGGCAGCGGCCACAAGGTCGTCATCTTCTCGCAGTTCGTGATGCTGCTCGACCGCGTGCGCGCCGCGCTCGTCCAGAACTTCCCGGACCTGCCGAGGTTCGAGCTGACCGGCATGACGCTGGACCGCCTGAAGCCCGTCCAGGCGTTCCAGGGCGCCCCAGGTGCCGCGGCCATGCTCGTTTCGCTAAAGGCCGCCGGAACGGGAATCACGCTTCACGCGGCCGACTACGTCTTCCTGCTCGACCCGTGGTGGAACCCGGCGGTGGAGGCTCAGGCCGTCGACCGCGTCCACAGGATAGGCCAGACCAACACGGTCTTTGTCTACCGCATGGTGACCGCCGGCACGGTCGAGGAGCGCATCCAGGCCCTCAAGGCTTCCAAGAGGGACCTGTTCGACCGCCTGGTCGGAGGGCTCGACGGTGACTTCGACCTGAGCCAGCACTTCTCATCGATGAAGAGCCTGGTCCAGCTTACCGCGCTGCCGGAGCAGGAGGTGCCGGAGCGGTGGACCGAGGTGTCCGGCCCGAATGGCGTCAACGGCAACGCCGAGGCGCCGGTCGCCCCGCCTCAGGGCGGCGAGCAGGGCCAGGGGTAGGGTGAGCATCCCGGCCGCCCTTGCGGGCGCCGGCATCCTAAGGTGCCCAAGGGCGGCTGGCGACGCGGCAAGGGCGCCCGCCGCCAGGAGTGCCCGAGCGACGGCTGCGGGCTTCACGCCTCAGCCTCAACCTTTCGGCCCGTGCGCCGCGCCTGCGGCCTTCTCCCGTCGGATCCGGCGGACAGACCGGCCTGGGCCTCGGCCGCCTGCCCAGGCTCCGTCCCGCACTCCGGACGCCTGATCCTTAGGAACTGGACGTTCTCGGCGACGACCTTCAGGCGGGAGCGCTTGGCGCCGCTGCGCCTGTCCTGCCACTGGTCGAGCTCCATGCGGCCCTCCACGAGGACCATCGACCCGGGCGTGAGAAAATGCGCGCACGCCTCCCCGGAGGGCCCCCACACCTCGATGTCGTTGACGAAGGTGGTGTGGCTCCTTCTCTCCCCGCTCTCGCCGCGGGAATCGCGGTTGATCGCCACGTTCAGGAGGCAGAGGGCCTGCTTGTCCCCGGTCGGTCGCAAGCGCAGCTCCGGGGCTTTCGTGAGGTTTCCAACAAAGAAGTAGCGGTTGAGGTAGGGCATGGGGCGTTGTGTCTGCTTGCCTGATTAGACATGTCAAACTAATTAGTTAGCGTCCTGGCCGTGCGGCTTCGCGGGCTCCTGCCTGCCCGGCGTCTGGGACGCGCGGCCCTGGGCCTCGAGCTCGCGAATGCGGGCCTGCGCGGCGGAGAGCAGCTCGGCGAGCTTACGCGACTGAGCTTGGAGCTCCATCGCCTGCTCCGAGAGCTCGCGGCTGCGCCGCATGACGTCTTCGAGCGCATTGTCCATCCGCGCGGAGCTCTCGCGGTTCGCTGCGACCTCGGCCGCGAGCTCCTGCGGGAGCAGGCCGGGCTGGTAGGCGAGCTCGCCTCGGGCGATCTCCCCGGCCACCACGCGCATCGTGGCGGGCGCCTGCAGGAGCGGCTGCGGATCGGTCTCCCGGACGAGCTCGAGGTGGCCGTCGAGGAGCATGAGCCGGTACGTGGCGGGCAGCGCGATCCTGTCGGGCAGGCGGATCGGCCCGGCACCCGCGACGTGGGCCTCGGGCTGGGATGCCGTCGCAAGGAGCGCCGCGTCGACCTCGGTGCTGGGCGCGCCGACCTTTGCCGCGCCTGGCGACGCCTGGGGCCGGCCGTGCGAGGCGCAGCCTCCGTCGACGGCCAGGGCGGCGGCCAGAAGCATGATCCTGATTCTCATCGGGTCGGGCGCCTTTCCGCGGGGTACTTAAGCCCGACCTGCGCCGCCCGGGGGTCTATCGTCTGCTCGACGAACAGGTAGAATTCCTTTCCTGCCGGAACGCGGACGTAGACGCCCCGCTTTGAGATTTCCTCGCGGATCTGCGCAGCCACCTGGTTCATTGCGTCCGCGGCGCCGGCGCCGAGGGAGCCCGCGAGCGCGTTGCCGAGGGTCGGGGCGATCTGGGTCGCCCCCAGGAGTCCCGGCACGCCCGGCGCGGGTTCCTGGCGCTGGGCGACCGCGCTGATGCCCTGCGCCATGCCGCTGACGGCCGCGGACGCGAAGAGCTTGATCTCCTTGTTGTCGAGCGTCGACAGGGTGTAGCCGACTAGGCCGTCCGCGCCGTCGTCGATGCCCCAGGATCGCACGGCCCCCCGTCCTGAAACGGCGATCTCGCGGCGGTCGACGGCGCGGGCCTTCAGCACGAGCTCGCGCCCGTTTCCGTCGTCGCGCGGGCCCGGCAGGACGAGGGTCCATTCCCCCGTGTCCAGGAGGCGCCCCACGCCGGCCGCGTCGAGCACCGGCTCCGGCCTTGCGTATCCGAACACCTCGGTTCCGGCGGGAATGATCACCTGCCCGTCCCAGTCGAGGTCCTGGGTCACGATTCCGACGATCGGCTCCGCCCGGGCGGTGACGCTGTCGAGGGTGTCGACGAGCTGGCATTTTATCAGGCGCCCGAAAGGGGCGAATTCATCCCAGACAGCCGGAGGCGGCTCCGTGCGGGGCGGGACGGCCGCGGGCGCTGCCTCCGGCGCCGCCCTGGGATCGGGAGGCATCCGGAAGATCTCGGGCAGCGTCTTCTTCTCGTCCCTGCGCCTGTTCGAGGGGCCGCCCGGCGGCTGGTCCGGCGGGGCGTCCCCCTTCGGCCCCGCAGATTCGGCGACGTTCTCGACCGGCTTGGGTCTCACGACCTCCCTGCGATAGCCGCTGGCGACGGCGGGCGCCTCGCGATCGGCGTCCGCCTGGGTCAGTTCCTCGGGTGAAAGGCGCGTGGGCAGCTTCTGGGCCTGCGGCTCGTGGCTTGCGGGCGCCGCGCCTCGGCGCCCGTTCCAAGCCCACACGGCGATCGCCAGGGCGACGGAGCCCAGCAGGAGCATCCTCACCCTCAGGGTGACGCGGCTCCAGCCCGGCGTATCTGAATGGGTGTCCGTCATCGTGGGCTGAAACCGTCAAGCGGCATCCGCATGACGGGGCGCGGGTTGGCGGAACCGGCCAGGAGCGCGCTGATCTCGAAGTCGTTGTCGGGAAGAAGCCGCGTCGGAGCGCCGTCGGGGCCGCGCGCAAGCACCAGGAAAACGGCCCCGGTGGCCCCGGGTTCCAGCTCTGCCCCGAAGTCCGCGGTCCGAACCGGGTAGACCCTGTCTCCCACGCGCACCACCCAGCTGGCGGGGTCGAACAGGAGACGCCGCGACGTTTCGTTGCCGACGCTGGCGCAGATGGCCAGCGTGTCGGTCGTCGAGTCCCTCACGGCGAACCTGGCCGTGATCGTGAAATCCCCGAAGCTGCGTGGGGCCGCGTCGAGCCTCCTGAGCGCCAGGGCCGGATTGGCGGCGGCGATGTCGCCGGCGCCCTCCGAGGTCGTGTTGAGCATCAACCGGAGGGTGCGGACAAGGCCGATCTCGGATTCCGGGCTTGGCTCGCGAAGGCGCGTGCGGGGCGGCCGATCGGCGAGGGACACCGAGGGTCGCGGCGTGCCGGAGGGCCTGGGAGCTACGAACACGGCCTTTCGCCACGCGAGGCCTGCCGGGGCCGGGACGAACTCAATCGGGACGCCGCGCGTGGCTCCGCCGGGCTGCGCCAGGACGACGTCCAGGATGCGGTGCGCGCCGGCCGCGACAGGCGTCACAAAGACGCGCGCCCTTCCGTGGATGGCCTCAATCACAAAGTCCCCGGCGAATCTCTCGGGGTCGGGCGTGAAGCCGCGGCCCGCCCAGTCCTCGAGGGGCCAGGGAAAGTCGATCTCCACGGTGTTCTCGGGCTCGGTGGGCACCAGAACCGGCTGGCGCTCGTCGGTCTCGGGCGGTAGCGCGATCCTGACAATGCTGGGCGGCCCGGGATCCTCGGCCGCTCCCAGGCGCACGCACGCGGCGGCCGAGGCAATGACGAAGAGGGGCAAGGGTTTCACTGCGCCCCGGCCTCCCGTGACCAGCGGACCGACGCCCGGTGCCGGACGACGACGAAGGGGTAGCGGCCCTGCTGCATGGCGTCCTCCTGGGGGGCGAGTTCGACGACCAGGTGGAACTCACCCGGGGGCGGCTGGTAGGAAAGGCCCTCGACCGCGCCCGAGCGCACGATGAAGCCGCGCACCCGGTAGCGGGGCGTGGCCCCCTCGTCGAGCACGTCGATCGCCTCGACCTCCGGGTGGTCGTAAAGGTTCCTGAGCCTGCGCTCCGGCAGCTGTTCGCGGACATCGCCCTCAAGCGTCTTCCAGCTGTCGGCGACGAAGATTCTCCGGGCGACCTCGGGGTAGGAGAGGCCCGATGGATTGCGGGTGAAGCAGGCCTGCGCAGCCTGGAGCAGGATCTCGCGGAAGAGGGCGCTCCGGGCGTCGGCAGGCTTTACCGGCCCGTAATGGATGGTTCCCGCCCCGTCCACGGAGTACGCCCAGACCCCCTCCCTGAGGTTCGCGGTGCCGCGCTCGAGCAGCCAGAGGCAGGCGAGCGGCGAGGCCGTAGCGACGACCATGCAGAGGACCTTCACCTGGTGTTCCGCCACCCAGCGCTGCGCGGGCGTGAACGGCGACCTGGGCGCATTGGCCCCGCGCGGACCGGCGTTCGCCGGCCGGCGCGGAAGCTCCGGTTCGTCGGTTTCGCCAGGGCTCATCGGACGCGCACAAGAGCACGCCCGACAATCTTAGACAAGTCAAACTTTCTGTGTTATCGCAGCCGTCTACCGGCGGGTGCGGCGGCCGGCACCGCCCCCTTTCCCGACTCGACCCAGTGCTCCGCCCTCCGCAGGGCCGCGTCCGCCCTGCCGCCGAGCTCGACGAGGCCCGAGGTGGTATCGTCCTTGGCCACGGCGTTCAGGTAGTACCGGGTCGTGCCGGCGGCCTCCCCGGGCAGCGGGGGAGGGGGAAGCTTGCGTATCGTCCCCAGGTAGCGGAGGCCGAGCCTCTGGGAGCGGCTCCGCGCGAGGGAGGTGAAGAACCGGTCGAACACGGCCTGTCGTTGGCTGGGTGTCATAGGGAGATTCTGGAAATCCTGAAGAGAAAGCGGTTGCTAAACGTGTCCAATCAGGCTATCTAAGTTTTCACTCGTTTTCAACCACCTTATACCCTAATCGATCTCATTAAAACATCATGAGTGACAAGACCAAAGTGAGCGACACGCCCCCGAGGGGCCTGTCCGCGACGGTGGCCGCCGCCCGCGCGATGTCGGAGCCCGATGTGGTCGATTTCCTGCCGCTGCCCGTGTATCCGCTTCTGGGCGTCCAGGTCCACTGCGTCAGATGGCAGAAGATTGTCCAGGGAATGAAGAGGAAAGGGGTGGTCGTGAGGGTACACCGCGAGAGCGACCGGGGCGGCCTTTTCAAGGCCGCGTCGCGCCTCGACGTGAAGCTCACGAGCCGGCGGTGCTCGGGAGGCCCCGGTCAGGACCCGAGCTGGCTCGTCAGGATCCGCTCGGCGGGCGGAAGAAACGTGGCGGATCTCGACGCCGCAGACCCCACCGCGTCCGACCGCGGGCGCTACAGGGCGCTGGGTCTCCTTGTCCTCCAGCGCGGCTCGCTTCCCCTGAGGCGCCACGACATGGCCGTCGCGCTACACCGCTCGCTGCGTGAGTTCATCCGCGATAACCAGCTCGCCGGGCGCCGGCAGCGCAATGCCGTCGTCGTCACTCCGGGGAGCTCCGGCGAATTCGTCGTCTCGGTGGCGCCGAACATCCGCTCCGCGTACGCGGAGCGCGAAAAAAACAGGACGCCCGCCGCTTGACGCGCGGAGCCCCGTGGTCCAACAACCCGGGGACATGCCGCAGTCACCGAAGCCAGCCGTGCACCTCGCCGTCCTCCGCGGACTGCGCGAGCACCTTGGGCGCACGGTTCTTGGCCAGGACGAGGCGCTCGCGGGCCTTTCCGACGCGCTCCTGGCCGGCGAGATGGGCCACACCCCCGGAGGCAGGCCCAGGAGCCTCGTCCTTGTCCTCGGCCCCACGGGCACGGGCAAGACGTCCGCGGTCGCTGCCGCCAGCCGCCATCTCTTCGGGACCGAGGCGATGGCGCGGGTGGACTGCGCCGAGTTCTCGTCACCCGAGCGCGTGCCCCTGCTTCTGGGGACCCGGGCGAATGAGCGCGGGATCCTGGGCGCGAAGATCGAGCGCATGAGGGCATCCGGCGGCCGCATCCTCCTGCTGGACGAGATCGAGAAGGCGGATCCCCGGGTCTGCGATTACCTCCTCGGGATTGAGGAGGCCGCGGTCACGCTCGCAAGCGGGGAGACGCTCGACCTGTCCGGCATCCATGTGATCGCCACCTCCAACGTCGGCTCCGCGGGCGTCATCGAGATGGAGGGTGTCGCGCGCGCGTCGGTCCGCCGCTACGTGGAGCAGGAGGCTGCCGCCCACTTCCGGCCGGAGGTGCTGGCCCGTTTCACGTCGGTCATTGTCTTCGGCCACCTGACCCGCGAGGTTCAGCTCCAGGTGTGCCGCAACATGCTGGAGCGGGAGGTCGCGTTTCAGTCGGAGGCGCTCTCGCGGCGCTTCGGGCACCCGCACAGGGTCCGCGCCGCGGCGGATGTCTGCAGGCGGCTCGTGAGCGAGGGATGGCACCGCCGGCTCGGGGCGCGGCCCATGCGCAACGTGGTCGAGCGCCGGGTCCGGGCGGCGCTCGTGGACTCGCAGCTGCGCGGGGTGCTCGGGCCCGGCGTGCCTGAGTCGGCCCTCGTCGCCGCCGACGGCGGCGGGATTCGTGCGGCGATCGTGCGGGCCCCGATCACGCTCTGACCCCGGGGGGCCCCGCCTCGGGCCGCTAGCGCATCCACAGCGTCTTTGCGTTGACGAATTCCCTGATGCCCTGGGGGCCCAGCTCGCGCCCGTGCCCGCTCTGCTTGACCCCCCCGAAGGGCAGCGACGGGTCCGAGCGGACGAAATCATTCGCGAACACGGCTCCAGCCTCGAGGCGCGCGGCGACCCTTTCGGCGGCCTTCCGGCTGCGCGTGAACACGGCCGCGCCGAGACCGAAAGGCGAGTCGTTGGCCACCCGCACCGCCTCCGCCTCGTCGCGCACCGGTATGATGGCACCGACCGGCCCGAAAAGCTCCTCGGCGTAGGCGGGCATTCCCTTGCTTACGCCCGTGAGAACGGTCGGGGCGTAGAAGAAGCCCGGTCCCGCAATGGGATGCCCGCCGACAAGGAGCCGCGCGCCTCTCCTCACGCTCCCGCGCACCTGGCGCGAGAGCTCCCGGCGCAGGTCGTCCCGCGCGAGCGGCCCCACCTGGGTCTTCGGATCAAGGGGGTCTCCGACCCGCGCGGCAGCGATCCTCGCCGTGAACTCACGCTCGAAGGCCCCGAGCACGCTTCGCACGACGATGAAACGCTTCGCCGCGATGCAGCTCTGGCCCGCGTTGATGAGCCTCGACGCGGCGCAGGCCTCCGCCGCCCTCGCGATGTCCGCGTCGCCGAGGATGATGTAGGGGTCGCTGCCCCCGAGCTCGAAGACACCCTTCTTCATCGAGGCTCCGGCCTGCGCGGCGACGCTCGCCCCGGCCTCGTTGCTGCCCGTGAGCGTTACGGCGCGCACCCGCGGGTCGGCGACCAGCGCCGCGACCCTGCCCGAGGAAATCACAAGGGTCGTGAAGACCCCGGCGGGGAGCCCGGCCTCCCCGAAAACCTCGCCGATCGCCCTCGCGCATCCGGTGACGTTCGACGCGTGCTTCAGGAGCATCGTGTTGCCTGCCATGAGCGCGGGGGCCGCGGCCCTGAAGACCTGCCAGTAGGGGAAGTTCCAGGGCATCACGGCCAGGATCGGCCCGAGGGGCTCGAACACGACCCGGGACCACGGCGGCGAGCCCGGAGGGCGCTCGTCCGCAAGGAACGAGCGTGCGCGCCTCGCGTAGTACGCGCAGGCGAGGCGGCACTTCTCGACCTCGGCCCGCGCCTCGGCAAGCGGCTTTCCCATCTCGTCCGTCGCGAGCCGCGCCAGCCGGTCCGCCCGCCGTCCCAGGACGGCGGACACCGTCATGAGGGCGCGCGAGCGCTCCGCGAACGACCTTGCGCGCCAGCCCCCGAACGCCGCCCAGGCCCGGGACACGGAGGCCTCCACCTCGCGCGGGGTGAACTCCCTGTGCGTGCGAATGGTGCGCCCGGTCGACGGGTTGACCGACGCGATCGGCATGGCTTGGTGCGCCTGGGAGTCCGGCCGGCCCTCAGCGGCGGTCGGGGAACGGCGGCGGCGGCGGGATCGGCTGGCCCTTCGTCTTCAGCTCGAGGAGGATCTCCTCGATCCCCCGGTCGAGCTGCTGGTCGACGCCCGCGAATTCCTTCGCGGGGTCGTTGTCGACGACGATGTCCGGATCGACCCCGTGGCCCTCGACGGGCCATTCCTTTCCGTCCTTGGAGTAGGGGCCGAACTCGGGCTTGTTGAGGAAGCCGCCGTCGACAATGGGCAATGTCTCGCGGATGCCCACGACCCCGCCCCAGGTGCGCTTGCCGATCAGCTTGCCGATGCCGTCCATCTTGAACCGGTAGGGGAAGATGTCGCCGTCCGACGCCGAAAACTCGTCCATGAGGACGACCTTCGGCCCGAGCTGCATTTCGGCGGGGTCGGGCACGGGGGTCGCGTTGCGCGCCTTCTCAAAATAGATCAGCTGGCGGGTGAGGCGCTCGATCACCATGGCCGACACGAAGCCGCCCCCGTTCCCGCGGTCGTCGATGATGAGGGCCTTCTTCCGGAGCTGCGGGTAGAAGTGCTTCGCAAACTCCTCGAGCCCCTTGAAGCCCATGTCGGGGATGTGGACGTAGCCGACCTGGCCGCCGGTCTTCTCCGTGACGTAGTCGGTGTTGTGCTTCACCCAGGCCGCGTAGTAGAGGGGGGCCTCGTCGGCTATCGGCAGGACGGTCACGCTCCTGGCACCGTCGTCCACGGGCTTGGAATTGACCCGCAGGACGACCTGCTTGCCCACCTTGCCGACCAGGGAGGCGTAGATGTTGGCCATGTCGCGCACCGGCTTGCCGTCGACCGCCAGGATGAAGTCGCCCTCGCTCACGTTGACCCCGATCTCGGTCAGCGGGGAGCGCCCGGCCTTGTCCCAGTTCTCACCCTTGAGGATCCGGTCGACGCGGTAGGCCCTGCTCTGGGGGTCGCGCGAGAGCGCGGCGCCGAGGAGCCCCGTCTGCACCCTCGGGGCCTGGGGCCGGTCGCCTTCGCCCACATAGGTGTGGCCGCTGTGGATCTCGCCGATCAGCTCGCCGACCAGGTAGGTGACGTCGTAGCGCGTCTGGGCATACGGGACCAGGGCCCCGTATTTCGCGCGCATTGCGGCCCAGTCGACGCCGTTCATGGTCGGCGAGAAGAAGAAGTCGCGCATCTGGCGCCAGCACTCATCGTAGATCTGCGCCCACTCCGCGTGCCGGTCCAGGGTCATGGTGAGCTCCGCGAGCGCGAGCTTGTCCTTCAGCTCGATCTTGGCGGTCGGCAGGTCGATGATCCCGTAGTCCTTGTCGACGGCGACCAGCATCTTCTTGTGGTCGGCCGTGACCTCGTAGCCGGCGACGGTCCCCAGCTCGGTCTCCTTGCGGTCCTTCAGGTCGTAGAGGACGAGGGTCTTCGGGGCGCCCCCGCCGTTCTCCCCGTCGCCGTCCTCGTTGGAGTCGCTGCGCAGGTAGTAGACCTTGTCGCCCGCGGTGGAGATGGAGTCGTAGGTGGCGGCCTTGATGGGAAGGCCGACCGCGCGGTCCTTGATCCCGTCGGGATCGACCTTGACGACGACCGGCTTCGCCTCGGCGTCCTTCTTCGCATCCTTGGCGTCGGCAGGCTTGTCGTCGGCCTTGGCCGCTGCGGCGACATCCACCTCGTCGCTCTTCGGCTTGAAGGGCGAATCGGTCTCCTTTGAAAGGGTCACCACGTAGACGCGCTCGAGGTTCTTGAACACGTGCTCGAGCTCAATGTCGCTCAGCGTGGGCTTGAAGTCGCGGCCCGAGGCGTAGAGGAGGTACTTCCCGTCGTCGCTGAAAGCGGGCGCGCTGGCCTCGTACCAGCCGTCCGTGGCCTCGAACTTCTTCCCGCCCTCGACCGAGTAGAGCCACACCTTCTGCAGCGACTCGTCCTCCGGGCGCGTCCACGTGACCCATTTGCTGTCCGGCGACCAGGCGTACTGGCGGATCTCGAACGCCGTGGCGGTGTCGACCAGCGTGACGGCCTTGGTCTCGACGTTCACGATCCTGAGCCGCTGGAGGCGGTCGGACCAGAGGAGGTTCTTGCTGTCCGGCGACCAAAGCGGGTTGTAGTAGTAGGTGTCGGCGCCGCTCGTGAGCTGCACGGGGGCGCCTGAGCCGTCCTGCGGCCTCACGTAGAGCTCGTTCTCCCCCGACTCGTCGGAGACGTAGGCGATCAGCTTGCCGTCGGGCGACCACACCGCGTCGCGCTCGTGGACGCCTGACTTCAGGCTCAGGTTGCGCGTGGCGCCGTCCTTCGCGGGGACGGTGAAGGTGTCGCCTCGCGCGTTCACGGCCACCCGCTTGCCGTCCGGCGACGGGGAGGCGCCGGCGACGAACTTCGAGACGTTGACCAGCGCGGGCCGCGACGATGCGAAGTCCTCCTTCACCACGATCGGGATCCGCCTTGCGGTGCCCGCCTTGATGTCGAACGACCAGATGTAGCCCGCCTCCTCGAAGACGATGACGCCGCCGCCGAGCGAGGGGAACTTGATGTCAAAGTCCTTGAAATGGGTGTGCTGCTCGGTCGCCTTCGTCGCGAGGTCGTAGCTGTAGAGGTTGAGCCTCTTGGCCCCGTCGTAGAGGCGGTCGGACAGGAAGTAGATCCGATTGTTGGGGGCCCACATCGGGATGATGTCCTGGGCCGGGTTGTTCGTGATGTCCTCCAGGGCCCCGGTCTTGAAGTCGAAGACCCAGATGTCGTCGGCCATCCCGCCGCGGTAGTCCTTCCACGTGCGGAATTCCCTGAATATCCTGTTGTAGGCCATCTTGCTGTCGTCCGGGGAGAACGAGACGAAGCCGGCCCGGGGCACGGGCAGCACGCGCGGCAGTTCGGCGTCGGCGCCGACCGCGAAGAGCTGGCCGTTGAACGGGTCCCACGAGCGCATCCTTGAGCGGAAGACGACCTCCGGGGACGTGTTCTTCCAGGCCATGACGATGTTGTTGGGCCCCATCCTGTCGCCGAGGTCGTCCCTCTCGATGGTCGCCGTGTAGGTGAGCCGCCTCGGGCTGCCGCCGTCGGCCGGCATCAGGTAGACCTCCGTGTTCCCGTCGTACTGGGCGGTGAACGCGAGCTGCGTGCCGTCCGGGGAGAACCTCGGGAAGACCGCGTAGCCGGGTCCGTCGGTGAGCCTTCGGGCGACGCCCCCCTCGAGACCCACGGTGAAGAGCTGGTCGGCGTACGAGAAGACCACCTGCTTCCCGTTTGTGGCGGGGAATCTGAGGAGGCGCGTCCCATCCCCCGACGGGGCTGTCTGCGCGAGGAGCGGGGAGGCGAGCAGGGCAAGACCCGCCAGGGGAACGATTAGTTTTCGCATGGTGTGCTGATGGGGTGTAGGTTGCGCGAAAAGTATGCCGGGATGGGCGGGAATGCCAGTCCCCGAATGACCGGGGGAACGCCGGTCGCGATGGGCGGCGGCCTGGCAGGATGGGCGGCGCCGCCGCGCCTTGCGCCGCAGGAGCCCCGGCAGTCCCTCAGACCGACTCGAGGATCTTGTAGAGGCGCTTCACCATGCCGGAGGCGTCGTCCAGGAGGCCCGCTGAGATGAGCGCATTGTCGAGGATCTGCTCGGCGACGAGCTTTGCCTTCTCGGGCGCGGACGTCTGCAGCTCCGACAGCCGCTTGATGACGGCGTGGTGCGGGTTGATCTCGAGCTCGACGCGCAGCGGGGTCTGGGCCCCGTCCTTGTTCATGGCCTTCATGAGCCTGCGCATGTGGGGCGACATGAACTTGTCGGCGTTGAGCGCGAGGGCGGGAGAGTCGACGAGCCTCTCGCTCGGCCGGACGTCCGCCACGCGCTCCCCGAGCGACTCCTTGAGCCAGGCAACGAGCGCCTTCGTCTCGGCCTCGCCGAGCGAGCCCTCGGCCTTGGGCTGCTCCGAGAGCCTGACGTCGGCATGGTCGGCCGCCGTGATCTTCTTGCCGTCGAATTCCCGGACGTTGTTCATCACGTACTCGTCGACCGCCTCGTAGCAGAAGAGGACCTCGAGGTTGCGCGCCTTGAACCCCTCGAGGTACGGCCCCGCCTCGATCGACTCGCGGCTCGGACCGATGAGGTAATAGATCTCCTTCTGGTCGGCCCCCATGCGCGAGACGACGTCGGCGAGCGACGTCGTCTTGCCCTTCTCGGTGAGCGAGGACTCGAAGCGCAGGAGCTTCGTCAGCGCGTCCTTGTGCGTGAAGTCGAGGGCCGCGCCCTCCTTCAGGAACACCCCGAATTCCTTGTAGAATTCCGCAAACGCGTCCGGATGACCCTTCGCCTCCTCCTCAAGGAACTTGAGGAAGCGCTTCGTGATCACGCGGTTGAGCTTCTCGACTAGGGTCCTGTCCTGCATCGTCTCGCGCGAGATGTTCAGCGGCAGGTCCTCGCTGTCCACGACGCCCTTGACGAAGCGCAGCCACTCCGGGAGGAGGTCCTTCGGACGTGCGTCAATGAGAACCTTCCGGCAGTAGAGGGCCACGGCCGGCTCGAGGCGGGCGAGCCCCATCCTCTCGGTGTTGTCCTTCGGCACGAAGAGCAGCGCGTTTATCGAAATCGGGGCGTCCGCGCTGAAATGAAGGCGCAGCCGGGGCTTCTCCGAGTCGTGGCCCTGGAACTTGTAGAACTCGTCGTACTCCTCGTCCTTGATCTCGCTCTTGCTGCGAAGCCATAGGGCCTGGACCGTGTTGATGCGCTTGCCGTTCAGGTTGATGGGAAACGAGACGAAAGCGCTGTAGCGCTCAATGATCTCGCGGATCCGCCACTCCTGGCTGAACTCGGAGCACTCGTCCTTGAGCTCGATCACGACCTTGCAGCCCCTGCGCTCCCCCGCGCTCTCCTCGATCGCGAAGCTTCCCGAACCGTCGCTCGTCCACAGCTGGCCGGGCTCCGACTCCCGCCACGAGTGGGTGTAGACCTTGACGGTCTTGGCCACCATGAATGCCGAATAGAACCCGACGCCGAACTGCCCGATCAGCCCCGCGGCCTTCTGGTCGCCCTCGCCGAGGGCCTGGACGAAGGCCTTCGACCCGGAGTGGGCGATCGTGCCGAGGTTCTCAACCAGCTCGGCCTGAGTCATCCCCACGCCGAAGTCCTGTATGGTGAAGGTCTTGGCCTTGTCGTTGGTTGTGATGTTGATCTCGAGCTCGAGCTTGTCGTCGTAGATGGCCTTCTCGGTGACCTGCAGGTGGCGCTGCTTCTCGAGCGCATCGGCGGCGTTCGAGACGAGCTCGCGAACGAAGATCTCCTTCTCCGTGTAGAGGGAGTGGATGACGATATCGAGCAGCTGCTTGATCTCGGCTTGGAATTCGAAGGTCTGAGGGGAGGCGGTGGGCATGGGTGCGTGAGAGTGGGAACGGTCAGCCTACCGCAGTCCCCCGAAAAATCAACGCCGCGAAGGGACGGCCCCCGGGGTATCCGCCGCAGGTGGCGGGCCGCAGGCTAAGGGACGAGCGACCCCATGAACTTCGTGACGGCCATGGCGTCGAGCTCCTCGGGCCTTGAGAAGAGGGCGGCGATCTGGTCCGCCCTCCGGGCCTCGAAACACCCGCGTACGGCGCCCTCGAACTTCCTATGCAGGAGGGGGGTGCCCTCGGCCCGCCGCCTGCGGTGGCCGACGGGGTAGTCCACGCGGACCCGCCGGGTGGGGGAGCCCGCGCGGAAGAAGACCTGGACCGAATTGGCGATCGAGCGCTTCGCCGGGTCAAGGTAGTCGCGGGAGAACTCCGGGTTCTCGACCACCTCCATCCGCTCCCGCAGGGCGTCGATCCGGGGGTCGGCCGCGGCGCCCTCCTCGTAGTCGCCCGCGCCGAGGGAGCCCTTGATGAGGCCCACCGCCACCATGTACTGCAGGCAGTGGTCGCGGTCGGCCGGGTTCGAGAGCCTTCCCGTCTTGTTGATGATGCGCTGGCCGCTCTCCTGGGTCTCGATGACGATCCGCTCGACCTCCCCGAGCCGCGGGGCCACCTCGGCGTGGAGCTCGACCGCGGCCTCGACCGCCGTCTGGGCGTGGAATTCGGCGGGGTAGGATATCTTGAAGAGAACATTCTCCATCACGTAGCTGCCGAAGCCCTGCGCCGGCACGGCGAGGCGCTTTCCCCGGAGGACGACGTCCTCGAATCCCCATGTCTTTGTCGAGAGGGCCCCCGGGTATCCCATCTCCCCCTTAAGGGCCGCGAGGGCGTGCCAGACGCCCCTGCTCGTGGCGTCGCCGGCCGCCCAGCTCTTGCGCGAGCCGGTGTTCGGCGCGTGCCGGTACGTCCGCAGGACGCCGCCGTCCACGAACGCGTTCGAGACGGCGTTCACGACCTGCTCGCGGGACCCGCCGAGGAGCCGGGTCGCCACGGCGGCCGAGGCTATCCTCACCAGGAGCACGTGGTCGAGGCCCACCCGGTTGAAGGCGTTCTCCAGGGCGAGGACGCCCTGGATCTCGTGCGCCTGCACCATCGCGGCCAGGACGTCGTGGACCCGCAGGGGCTCCCTGTCCGGGACCGCGCTCCCGCGGCCCGCGTAATCGGCGGCCGCGAGGATGGCCCCGAGGTTGTCCGACGGATGGCCCCATTCGGCGGCGAGCCACGTGTCGTTGAAGTCGAGCCAGCGCACCATGGCGCCGATGTTGAAGGCGGCCTGGACGGGCTCGAGCTCGTGCCCGGTCCCGGGGACCCTCGCCCCGCGCCCCGGGAGGATCGCCCCCGGCACGACCGGCCCGAGGAGCCGCGCGCATGCCGGGTAGCCGAGCGCCATGAAGCCGCAGCCGAGCGTGTCCATGAGGCACATGCGTGCCGTCTCGGTCGCGAGCGCGCCGCGCGCCCGCTCCGGCTCGAGCACGTAGTCCGCAATCTGCAGGAGAAGCGGGTCCGGCGGCGGCCGGTCGGCGCGGGCGTCGTCGGTGTGCGACATCCTAGCGGTCGCCGATCGCGACAAAGGGCCTCGGGGCCGGGCCGGTGTAGTTTGCGCTCGGCCGGATGATCTTTCCGTCTGTCCGCTGCTCGATCACGTGTGCGGCCCAGCCCGCCGTGCGGGCGATCGCGAAGACCGGGGTGAACATCGCCGTGGGGATGCCGAGCATGCGGAACGCCGGGGCGCTGTACCAGTCGAGGTTTGGGAACATCCTCTTCAGCTCCCTCATGACGTCCTCGATCCGCTCGCAGACTGCAAAGAGGCCCTGCGCCCTTCCGTCCGCGCACAGGCGCCGCGCGATCTCCTTGATGATCGTGCTGCGGGGATCGGAGGTCGTGTAGACCGGGTGCCCGAAGCCGATGATGATCTCGCCCGAGGCCACGCGGGAGCGGATGTCGGCCTCGGCCTCGTCCGCGGTCTTGTACCTGAGGGCGATCTCGATCGCCACCTCGTTGGCGCCCCCGTGCTTCGGGCCCCGCAGGGCCCCGATGGCGCCGCAGACCGCCGAATGCAGGTCGGAGCCGGTGCCGGCGATAACACGGGCGGCGAAGGTCGAGGCGTTGAACTCGTGCTCCGCGTACAGGATAAGCCCGCGGTCGAGGGCGTGCACGTGCGCCGTCGGAGGCGTCCTGCCGTGCAGGAGCCTCAGGAAATGGCCCGCGAGCGAGGGCTCGTCCGTCGCGGTCTCGATCCGGCGGCCGCTTTGTGCGAAGTGGTGCCAGTAAAGCAGCATGGAGCCGAACGACACGACGAGGCAGTCCGCGATGGCGCGGGCCGCCTCTTCCGCGTGGCCCGGCCGCTCCGGATCAATCGTGCCGAGGACGGAGCACCCGGTGCGCAGGGCGTCCATAGGGTGCGCGGTCGCCGGGATGAGCTCGAGCGCGTCGCAGACGGCGGGCGGCAGCTGCCGGTACGCCGCGAGCCGGTCGCGGTAGCTCCCGAGCTCGGCCAGTGTCGGCAGCCTTCCGTGGATGAGCAGGTGCGCCACCTCCTCGTAGGTGGCCCTCTCGGCGAGCTCCGTGACGTCATAGCCGCGGTAGTGCAGGTCGTTTCCCGTGGCCCCCACGGTGCAGATCGCGGTGTTCCCCGCCGTGATCCCAGAAAGCGTGACGGACTTCTTGCTCATCGCGTGCCCTTCCCCCCGCGCCGGTGGCCCTCGTAGCCCAGGATGTCGTAGAGCTGCGCGCGGGTCTGCATCGCCCCCACGACGGACTTCTGGGTGCCATCCCTCCTGATCGCCGCATACACGGTCTCGGCCGCCCTGCTCATGGCCCGGAAGGCCCCGAGTGGGTAGAGGGCGAGCGCCACCCCGGCCGATGCGAGTTCCTCCACGGTGAAGAGGGGCGTCTTTCCGAACTCGGTCAGGTTGGCGAGCACGGGGACCTTCCCGAGCGCCTCCGTGAACGCGCGGTATTCGCCGAGGCTCGTGAGCGCCTCGGCAAAGATCATGTCCGCGCCAGCGGCGGCGTAGGCGCGGGCGCGCTCGATCGCCTTTCCGAGGCCCTCGATCGCGTGCGAGTCCGTGCGGGCCATGATCACAAAGCCGGGATCCGTCCGGCCCCGGACCGCGGACCTAATCCGTCCGCACATCCTGGCGGTGCTCACAAGCTGCTTGCCCGGAAGGTGGCCGCAGCGCTTGGCTTCAACCTGGTCCTCGATGTGGCAGCCGGCGGCGCCGGCGCGGATCATTTCCCTGACGGTGCGCCTGATCATCGCGTCGCCGCCCCAACCCGTATCGGCGTCCACCAGGAGCGGAAGGGCGGTGGCCCGGGTGATCCGGCGGATCTCCTCGCACACATCGTCCAGGGTCGTGATCCCGATGTCGGGAACGCCGTGGGAGGCGTTGGCCACGCCAGCCCCCGAAAGGTACACCGCGCGGAACCCGGCCCGCTCGGCCAGGAGCGCGCAGTAGGCATTGATGGTCCCGACCACCTGGAGGGGTCGCTCGGCCTTGAGTGTCGCGCGCAGGCGCGCGCCAGGGGAGCGGGGCTTGAAGGACATGCGAGTTATTGACTGGGGCGTATTTCGGGTGCGGCGAGACCGGTTTGATTGGGGCTTACCGCCCGCCTTGAAAATCAAGGAGTGTGAAAAAACTCACCTGCCCGGACGATTCTTCGTTATTCAATTTCGACTTAGGGTTCAAGGCTGCGGTCCTTTTCAATATCTCGCTTACTAGGCCCCTGCATGGTCAGCTTTACCCACCAATTTGGGTCTAAAGAGTGTTGCGGACTCGAATCGATAATACGTTGGCGATGCTGTTCCATTTCCCGGGCGAGTCGCGCAACAATGGGCTGCATCGCGACGAAGATCTTTTGCTGCTCCGGAACCTCCAATTTCCCGGACCTTGGGAAGGCCGCTTGAAGCTCAGATTCGCTGATCCGTTCCTGAGCCATTATGAAACGAATATCGTCCATATCTTTCCGGTCATTTCGCATCATTTTGGTTAAGATCAAGTCGATCGCTGATGGGCGGAACAACCGAAGGAATCTATAGCCTTCGGAAGGGATGCTAACCAACTTGTCCAACCAATCCGGAGTAATTGCAATTTGTCGGTCGGTGAAAAGGTGCGACAAATAGAGCCCTGAAGATTCCAGGTCCTTTTTGGTAAGCTCAATTGCCTTCCAGAATTGGCTGCCAGCCTCAATCTTCGACATTTCCACCATCGGCAATATTGCGTCGACATCCTGCGTGCTGACAAATTGGCTTCGACGTCGCCGAATCCCAGCGCAAGCGCTGCCCTTCCAAAAAGCACAACCCGAGTCTGTTTCTGCAGATTTGAATCCAACGTCTGCAGAATTCGCTGCGGATTATTTATTGGGGATGGAGCCACTGTACGCTTCCGCCACCCTTTCTTGTTACGCCTGTTTGAGAAACGAATCGGCTCCAGTGCGGCAGAAGTCCGTCAGTTACGGGGGCTTGTTTTCCCAAGAGACCTCTAAGGCGTTCCCAATATTCCTTATGCGCGGGTTCATGAGCGCTCCCCGCCTCTGCAATATAGGCGAGCACCCGACCTACCCGTTCTCGTTTCGCGACACCTGCCAAGTCTTCAACGTTGCAGCGGCCTGCCAATTGAGCCGCGCATCGAATCGCTTTCGGCTCGAATTCGTTGGTTCCCAAAAGCAAAAGAGCGACCAATTCCTCATTCGAAATTGCGACAAAACCAGGATCATGTTCAAGCGGTGGAAACGACGGGGCGTAATGCCGGCACCCTCTTGCGACGGCGAGCCGAATGAAATCGACCACATTCTCAAGCCCAACCCGATGTGCGCATCTCAACAGCACAGAGCTGTGACTCATCTCGCCAAGTTCTTGTGCCAGAGTTGCCATCGCAATGCTTCCTTCGGGCACGATGTTGAAATGTTCCGATACTGCAAGCGGTTCCACCGGACGCCGGTTATGTAAATCGGTGATGAATCGCGCGCAACGGTGCGAGCCTTCTTGGATTAATCAAGGGTACCGCTATGCCCAGGCGTCATCCGGATATTTTGTCCCATTTGATCAAATTCAGTTTATCGGCATAGTGCGTCCAAGCACAATGACCGCGCGCCCGAGCCCCCCTCCAATCAATCCCGAAGTCAGGATCGGCCACGTCCATCTGAAGGTCGCCGACCTCGACCGGGCCCTTGGCTTCTACTGCGGGGTCCTTGGCTTCGAGCTCATGCAGCGTTTCGGCCCAAGCGCCGCGTTCATCTCGGCGGGGGGCTACCACCACCACATCGGCCTGAACACCTGGGAAAGCCTGGGCGGGTCGCCGCCGCCGCCCAAGGCGACGGGCCTGTATCACGTCGCCATCCTCTACCCGAGCCGCGCCGAGCTTGCCGGGGCCTTCCGCCGCCTGGTGGCGGCCAAGGTGCCCCTGGACGGGGCGGCGGATCACGGCGTGAGCGAGGCCCTCTACCTGCACGACCCGGATCAGAACGGCGTCGAGCTCTACTGGGACCGGCCCCGCGAGCAGTGGCCCCGCGACCCGGAGGGCGGCGTGGCGATGTACACGCGCCGGCTGGACCTCGAGAGCCTCCTTGCCGAGGCGATGGAGCGTTAGGCCGGGGCGCTATCCGCCCAGGTAGGCGGCCTTGAGCTGGGGATCGCTCCGCAGGTCCTCGCTCGGGCCCTCGATCGTCACGTGGCCCGTCTCCATGACATAGGCGTACGTGCTGATCTCGAGCGCGAGGTTCGCGTTCTGCTCTACCAGGAGGATGGCGATTCCGCGGTCCCGGTTGATCTCGATTATCTTCTCGAAGATCGTGCTGATCAGCCGCGGGGCTATGCCGAGCGAGGGCTCGTCGAGCATGAGGAACTTCGGGTCCCCCATGAGGGCCCGCCCGATGGCCAGCATCTGCTGCTCGCCGCCCGAGAGGGTTCCGGCCGTCTGGCGCAGGCGCTCCTTCAGGCGCGGAAAGATCCCGAACACGTAGTCCCGGTTCCTGGCGATCGCGGCCCTGTCCTTGAGGAGGTACGCGCCCATCGCGAGGTTCTCGTCGACCGTGAGGTTGGAGAAGATCATCCGGCCCTCCGGGACGTGGCCCAGTCCGCGGGCGACGATCTTGTGCGCGGGTAAACGGGTGATGTCCTCGCCGAGGAACCGGACCGTGCCGCCGAGCGGCCTGTGGAGCCCGGAGACGGTCCTTAGCGTCGTGGTCTTGCCGGCCCCGTTTCCCCCGATGAGGGTCACGATCGCCCCCTTCGCCACCTTGAGCGAGATGCCCCGCAGCGCGGCGATCGCCCCGTACGAGACGGACAGGTTGGAGACCTCGAGCATCGTGGTCAGTGGTGGGCCCAGCTCGAACCGTGGGGCTCGCCAAGGTAGGCCTCGATCACCGTGGGATCGTTCCGGATCTCCTCCGGCGTCCCCTCGGCGATCTTGACGCCGTAGTCCAGCACGGCGACCCGCTGGCAGACGCCCATGACGACCCTCATCGAATGCTCGACAAGCAGGATGGACGGCACGAACTCCCTGTGGATCCTCTTGATGAGCGCCATGAGTTCGCCCTTCTCGGTGGGGTTCATCCCCGCGGCGGGCTCGTCGAGGAGGAGGAGCTTGGGCTGGGTCGCGAGGCAGCGGACGATCTCCAAGCGGCGCTGCTCCCCGTAGGGAAGGCTCGTCGCCGGGGCGTCGCGGTAGCGGCCCAGGTGGAAAAGCTCGAGGAGCTCCTCCACGCGGCGCGCGATGGCGGCCTCGTCGTTGCGGAACGCCGACATCCTCACGAGCGCCTGCACGGGCGCGCTCGTCCGGTGGAGATTGCATGCGACCCGCACGTTGTCGAAGACCGTGAGGCTCCTGAAGAGGCGGATGTTCTGGAAGGTGCGCGCGATCCCCGCCTCGACGACCTCGTTGGGCCGCAGGCCCGTGAGGCTCGCCCCATTGGAGCGGACGGTCCCGCTCGTGGTCTCGTACACGCAGGTGACGAGGTTGAAGACCGTCGTCTTGCCGGCGCCGTTCGGGCCTATGAGCCCCACCAGGTCGCCCTCGTTGACCACGAGGTCGAGCGCGTTCACGGCCGTGAGCCCCCCGAACCGGATGGTCGCCTTCTCGAGCTGGAGGATGGGTGCTGCCATGCGTCGGCGCGTCCGGTCACTTCCGGGCGGCCAGGTACCTCCACCGCAGGCGCGCGGCGATGGCGGTGAAGTTGAAGTTGAAGAGGCCCTTCGGGCGCACGAGCATGAGGACGATAAGGAGAAGCGAGTAGAGCACCATCCGGTACTGCTCGACGGCCCTGAGCATCTCCGGAAGGACCGTCAGCAGGATGGCGGCCAGGATGACGCCGGGCGTGTTTCCCATGCCCCCGAGGATCACCATGACGACGATCTCGATGCTCTTCGTGAAGTCGAAGCCCGTTGGGGTTATCGTCAGCTTGAAGTGCCCGTAGAGGCCGCCCGCGACGCCAGCGAAGAACGCGCCGACCACGAAGGCCACGATCTTGTAGCGCGTGGTGTCGATTCCCACGGCCTCGGCGGCGATCTCGTCGTCCTGCGTCGCCAGGAACCCGCGGCCGTAGGTCGACCGGACGAGGCAGACGACGGTGAAGACCGTCAGGGCCGCGAAGGCGTACACCCAGAAGACGTTCGTGTAGTTCGGAATCCCGTTGAGGCCCAGCGCGCCCCCCAGGGACTCCACGTTCTGGAAGATCACCCTTATGATCTCGCCGAACCCGAGGGTGACGAGGGCCAGGTAGTCCCCCTTGAGCCTCAGGGAGGGGATGCCGACTGCGAGTCCCGCCAGCGCGGCCCCTGCGCCTCCCATGACAAGCGCCGCCAGGAACAGGAGCCCCTGCTGGAGCGCGGTGCCGCCGTCCTCCCCCAGAAGGCGGGGCCCCGCCAGGAGCGTGACCGCCGCGGAAAGGTAGGCCCCCACCGACATGAACCCGGCGTGGCCGAGCGAGAACTGCCCCGTGTAGCCGTTCACGAGGTTGAGCGAGACGGCCAGGATCACGTTGATGCCGACCCCGATCATGACGTCGAGGTAGTAGGGGTCGATCCGGTCCGAGAAGAACGAGACGCCGAAGGCCGCCAGCACCGTGGCGACGAGGGCGATGAGCGGCGTCGGGATCCTCTTCACGTCAGACCTTCTCCGTCGAATACCTTCCGAGCAGGCCCGCCGGCCGGAAGAGGAGGATCCCGATCAGGACGGCAAATGCGATCGCGTCCTTGTACGTGGAGAACCTGGAGCCGTCGATGAAGGTCTCGGTCATGCCGAGGATGAGGGCGCCGAGGGCGGCGCCGGGTATGTTGCCGACGCCGCCAAGCACCGCGGCGACGAAGGCCTTCAGGCCCGGGACGACCCCCATCAGGGGGTCTATCGACGGGTAGTTGAGGGCGTAGAGGATCCCGCCCGCGCCCGCGAGCGCCGAGCCGAGCCCGAACGTGAAGGAGATGACGACGTCGATGTTGATCCCCACGAGCTGCGCGGCCTTGGGGTTCAGGGCAACGGCCCTCATGGCCGTTCCGATCTTTGTCCGGTAGACCGCGAGCTCTAGGGCGACCATCAGGACGGAGGCCACGGCGATCACGAGCAGCTGGTTGATCGAGATGACGAGTCCGTGGACCGCGATCACCTTGGCGGGGATGAGCGAAGGGAAGGCGCGCGGCGTCGCGCCGAACACGAGCTGGCCCGTGTACTCGAGGAAGAGGGACATCCCGATGGCAGTGATGAGGACGTTGAGCGTCGGCCCGCCCCTGAGCGGCCGGTAGACGAGGCGCTCGATCACGATGCCGAGGACGGCGCAGCCCGCCATCGCCGCCGCGAGCGCGACCAGGCCGCCGGGGATGGAGTCGTGGGGCAGGTGCTCGCCCGCGAAGTACCCGATGAAGGCCCCCACCATGAAGACGTCCGAGTGCGCGAAGTTTATGAAGCGCAGGACGCCGTACACCATCGTGTATCCCAGCGCGATCAGGGCGTAGATGGCGCCGAGCGAGAGGCCGTTAAGGAGTTGCTGAAGGAACTCCGTCATTACGCCGTGTGACGCATCAATCTAGGGGGCAATCCTCTGCGGCGATATGCTCTGGACGAACGTGAAGCGCCCGTCCTTCACCATGATCACGAACGCCGCCTTCGAGGCGTTTCGCTCCCTGTCCATGGCGGTCAGCCCGGTGACCCCCTCGAAGTCGCTGGTCGCCGCCAGCGCGGCGCGGATCGCCGCCCCCTCCGTCGAGCCGGCCCGGTGGATAGCGTCGACCAAGACGCCGGCGGAGTCGTACCCCAGGGCCGCCATGGCGTCGGGCGTCTCGCCCTTGAAGCGCGCCTGGAACTTGGCGACGAAGGCCTTCACCACCGGAGAATCCACCTGGGGGGAGTAGTGGGTCGTGTAGTAGCAGCCCTCGACCGCCGCGCCCCCGATGTCGACCAGCTCGGGCGCCTCCCAGCCGTCCCCCCCGAAGAGCGGAACGGTGATCCCCAGCTCCCGGGCCTGCCGGCAGATGAGGGCGGCCTCGGTGTAGTAGCCCGGAACGAAGATGCCCTCGACCCCGGCGGCCTTGATCGCCGTCAGCTGGGCGTCGAAGTCCTTGCTGCCCTCCGTGTACCTCTGCTCGATCACGATCTGGCCGCCGTCGGCGGTGAACCGCTCCTTGAAGTACTCGGCGAGGCCCACACTGTAGGCGCTCGACACCGACGTCAGGAGGGCGACCCTGCGGATCTTCAGCGTGTCCTTCGCGACCTTGGCGAGCACGTGCCCCTGGAAGCGGTCGGTGAAGCACACGCGGAAGATGTAGTTCCCGATCTCCGTCACCTTGGGGTAGGTCGAGGACGGCGAGACCATCGGCACCTTGTAGGCCTGGCAGATCGGGGCGGCCTCGAGCGAGCGCATCGACGCCACCTCGCCCAGGATGGCGACGACCTTCTCGCGGGAGATCAGCTTCTTCACGATGGTCGCCGACTCGCCCTGCTTGGACTGGTTGTCCTCGGTGATGAGCTCGACCTGCCGGCCGAGGACGCCGCCCCTGGCGTTTATCTCCTCGACCGCGAGAAGCGTGCCCTTGTGCGACGACTGGCCGAACGCGGCCTCCTTCCCCGTCAGCGAGGCGTATTCGCCGATCTTGATCGGCTCCTGCGCTCGGCTGCCTGCGGACAGGGCCGCGACGGCCGCCGCGGCGGCCATGGTGTGGCGGAGTGGGCGAAACATGGGTGTGTGCGTCGCGGCAGCCAATGGGAGCCGGGGGCGGGTTTCAACCGAATTGCCATACTTAATTGATTAAGGGGCCGCGGCCTGCTTCGGTACGTCCCGTTGAACACGTTCGACCGGCACCTCCTGCGCGAATGGCTTTCGATCCTTGGGCTCGTGCTCGTCCTCGTGTGCGGGCTGCTCCTCGTGCAGGTGATGTACGACGACTTCAGGGACCTCCACGAGGCGGGGGCGAGGATCCGCGACCTGGGTGTCTACATCCTGGTGGCCATCCCGGGTTTCCTCGCGCTCACGCTGCCGATCGTCCTGCTCCTCTCGACCCTCTTCGTGCTCGGCAAGCTCCACAAGGCGAACGAGCTGACCGCGATGCGCTCGGCGGGCGTCGGCTTCACCCGGCTCATGGCCCCGATCTGGCTCGTCGGCCTCATGTGCTGCGCCCTCTCGTACTGGCTCAACTCCTACGTGGTCCCGTGGTCCGTCGAGAAGACCCGCGTGATGAAGGAGAGCTTCCAGTTCAGGAAGCAGGCCCAGTCGCTGCCGGAGGACAGGATCGGCGCCGTCTTCAGCGTCGGCTTCGACAATCCCTATCCCCGGCGCATGTGGTTCTTCGACCGGTACAGCAAGTACACGAACCGGGCGTACGGGGCCAGCGTCTCCGAGGTGGACGCCCACAACCGCGTGACGGACCGCATCGTGGCGGCCGAGGCCTGGTACGACCAGGCGCGGCGCGGGTGGGTGTTCAAGGACGGCAGGCAGATGGACTACAACCCCGACACGGGTGAGAACACGTCGTCTGCGCCCTTCACCGAGCGGCTCTTCACGCATTTCCAGGAGGATCCCCGCCTCATGATGCTGATCGACCGGCGGCCGATCGACCTCACCCAGACCGAGCTCAGGGAGCTGATCGACTACCTCTCACGCGAAAACAACCCGAAGAGCGTCCCGTACGCCGTGCGCTACTTCGGGCTCCTGGCCGACATATTCACCCCGCTGATCGTGATCGCGATCGCGATACCGTTTGCCGCCTCGGGCGTTCGGGTCAACCCGGCCGTCGGTGTGTCGAAGTCGATCGGGCTCTTCTTCCTCTACCTGGCGCTCCAGAACCTGGCGGCATCCCTGGCGACCAAGCAGCTCGTCGACCCCGCACTGGCCGCCTGGCTTCCCAACATAGGGATGACCGGCCTGGCCCTCGTATTCTTCTCCAGACTTCGCTAGGGAATTAGGTGCGCAGGTAAGAGGCTCCGTTCACGTCGATCACCGAGCCGGTCATGGCGGCGGGTGCGTCCAGTGCGCAGAAGACCACGGTCCGGGCTATCTCCTCGGCGCGCGTGACCCTCCCGAGCGGGTGCTGGGCGCGTATCTCGCCGCCCCTCGGCCCCGCGAGAAACTCCGCGGCCATCTCGGTCTCGACCCAGCCCGGGGCGACGCAGTAGACCAGCACGCCGTGCGGGGCCAGGGCCTTTGCGAGCGACTGGCTTAGCGAGTTGAGGGCCGCCTTGCTGGCCCCGTACGCGGGCGCCTCGGGCTCGCCCCGGAACGCCCCGCGCGAGGAGATGTTCACGATCCTGCCGCCGCCGGAGGCGCCCATGGCGCGGGCGGCGAAGTAGGAGAGGTTGGCCGGGCCGCGAAGGTTCGTCGCGATGATCTGGTCCCAGGCATCGAGCCACTCCCGGTACTCGGTCGAGAGAGGGGGATGCTCCCGGTGGGCGGCCGCGTTGTTCACGACGGCGTCCACCCGGCCGAAACAGCCCGCGGCCTCGGTCCAGAGGCGCTCGACATCTCCGGGGTCCGACATGTCGGCCTTGAAAAGGGTGTGGCCGGCGCCCGGGAGGGCCGAAAGGACCGATTCGGCCGCGGCCTTGTTCTCGCGGTAGTGGACGCCGACACGCGCCCCACGGGCGGCCAGCTGCAGGGCAATCTCGCGGCCAATCCCGCGCGAGGCTCCGGTCACGAGGCAGCAGGGCGGTTTCGCTCCTTTGTTCATCGGGCGTGAGTCTGCAGCGCGCGGAGCGCCTAGGTCCAATTGTAATTGAAGCTAATGCTGATCCGCTCGGCCTCCACGCGGTTCTGTGCCACCTCGTGGCGCAGCCAGCTCTCGAAGAGGATGAGGTTGCCTGCGCGGGCCGGGTACGTGGCGTGGCCCTGGTTCGCCCTGCGGGCGCCGAACAGGCGCGGGGGCGCGGCCATGAAGCGGTCGAGCCGCGGGTCCTCGAACTTGAGGCCCGGGCAGCCCCTTGGGGTCTTGACGTAGTACGTGCCGCTAACGAAGGAGAGCGGGTGCAGGTGCAGGGAATGCGCGGCCGAGGGCGGCATGATGTTGACCCAGCAGTCGGTCATCCGGATCTCCTTGCCCCGAAGGTCCATGTCGAGGCACCTGGCGAACGCGCGGACATGGCGGGTGATCCTGCGTTCAAGGCCCCCGAAGGTGCTCGAGAAGCGGTGCAGCTCGTTGAGCGAGGCGTAGCTCGTGTAGCCGCCGGGGTAGTTCCGGCGGGACCAGTCGCGGCCCGCCTTGTCGAAGTCCCTCAGGGCTCGGCACTCGCCGGCCAGGTCGGCGTTGAACCGCGCGAGCCCGGACTTCATGAGCGGCTCGCAGTAGATGAAGGTGGGGAACCACGCCCGGATCATGGCGCCGATCGTGGTGCGGGCGGGCGCCGGGGCAAATCCGAAACTCCTAGCGGACCAGGGCGCGATGCGCTGCGCCCGCAAGGGTCCGGCGCCCCTGAGCCTCGGCCAATCGCTCCAGCTGTGCCAGGAAGGCGCGCTTCTGGGCTTGCGTCAGGGCGGGAGAGGCCCATCGGACAGAGAGGAGGAAGCTTCCGAGCGCGTCCTGGCAGCGCCCGAGCCCCAGGAGCACGAAGGCCCGGTCGTAGGCGGCCTGGTAGAAGCGGTCGTCCATGCGAAGCGCGTCCTCAAAATGGTCGTTGGCCTCCCGCAGCTGCCGCTCCTTCGCAAACATGAGCCCCATCTGGTCCTGGAGGATGGCGAGGAGGCAGACCGGGCCGTAGTACGCGCTCAGGCGCCGCTTGTCCTCGATGATCGCCGCGGCCTTGAGGAAGCCCTGGCCGGACGGATTGCGGGCGAGCCGCGCGGCGACCGCGTCGGAGGCCGCCTTCTCATGCCCGCGCATGAACTCGAGAATCTGCAGCCGGCTGTTGAAGTCGTCCAGGAGCTCGGCATTCGTCAGGTGCGCGGCCACGTAGGCGTGCTGGAGCCGGTCGTCCGACCAGATGTCGAGCTGGCGCCAGCTCAGCCGGCCGAGGATGCCGATCACGATGAGCGAGAGGGCGGCGACCCAGACGCGGGTCCTGAGTGCGGTGGCGCGGGCCAGGACCGCGGCGAGCACCGCGGCCATGATCACGGCGAGGAAGTACCCGTAGCGGTCGCTTGCCATGTGGGGCTTCTCGGTCAGTCCGAAGAAGGGGGCGGCCGAAGCGAGATACCCGAACCAGACGACGGCAAACGCGGGCCATTTCCGAAACCAGACGAAGGCAAGCGCGGACGCGGCCGCCACGAGCACCATGCTGGCGACGAAGGGCGCGCCCAGCGCGCTGAAGTCCATAAGCGTGTCGTAGAGGGGGGAGAGATGGACCGGCCACCAGGGCTTCCAGACATAGTAGGCGGCGACGTAGGCGGACTGCGCTATGCGGCTTGAAAGGGGAAGCTCGCGCAGACCTGGCACGGCGCCGAAGACCTCGGTGTTCCCGAACCGGGCCGCGACCGTGATCGAGAGGACGGCCGCGACGGGAACGAGGAACGCAGCCTTCTCGGCCAGGAGGCGCCCAAAGGGCCGGCGGCCGTCCGTGCGCGTGTGAAGCCAGTCGAGCCCGACCAGGAGGACGGGCGCCCCGAGCGCCAGGGGGTAGGTGAGGAGGGACGCCGCGTAGGCGGCCGCGGAGAGGAAGAGCCAGCCGGCGCGCCTGCGGCCCCCGGCAAGGTAGGTCCGAAGGTAGGCGACGAGCGAGGCCAGGAACAGGGCCATGGACTGGCCGTACAGATTCCCGGAGATCCACGCCGTGGTCTCGACGCGGAACGGGTGGAAGGCCCACCATCCCGCGGCGAGGGCCGCGGCGCCGGCGTCCCACGCCGTCAGCGCGCCGGCCCGGCCCCGCTGCGTGAAGAGGCGAAGCGCAAGCAGCACGGCTGCAAAGACGAGGACGACATTCGCCGCGTACAGGGCGAGCGCCACCGCATGGTACGGGCGGGGGTCCAGGCCGGCGAATTCGTAGGTGGCGGAGAAGTTGAGCCAGCCGAGCGGGATGTACCTGCGGACGTAGCTCCAGTCGGTGAACATCCATTTCAGGCGGTCGGAGTCGACCCCTCCCATGTGGGGGTTGAGCGTCACGTTGACGTCGTCGTCCCTGAGGTAGAGAAACCCGAAATCGAGGACCCTCAGGTTCAGGGCCACTGCGGAAACCAGGAGCAGGGCCCCGCAGAGCCAGGCCATCCTGCGCCCGTCGGCGGAGGCGAAGAATCCGGGTTCCTCGGGCTGGCGTTGAACGGCTCTGATCATACCCGGCCCGTTTGGCCCAGGATCCCCGCACGCTCGGCCGCGGATTCTCCCGGCGGCCGTTTGCGCCCTAGTCTCGAGCTCGAATGCACCCTGACAGCAAAGGGCCAAAAATCCGTAACTCAAGACCGGCGTGGCGGCACGCGAGGGCGCCAAACTTGGGCGCCCACGTTAGGCCTGTACTTTCCGCGGGTATTCAAGGTATTTGGAGTCCCGGATGCACAAACATGTCTACGGGCTCGACCTGATGCGAGCGGTGGCGATCGCGATGGTGGTGTTCCAGCATGGGGCGCTCTACTTCTACATCTGCTACGGAACACCCGCGATCTGGACCAAGACGGGAACAATCGGGGTCACGTTGTTCTTTGCGCTGAGCGGATACCTGATCGGGGGGCTCCTGCTCGACCTGGGCGACACGCTCCGGGACGCCGGGGTCGCCTCGCGGTTCTGGCTGCGAAGGGCGCTTCGCACCCTTCCGAATTACTTCGTGTTCATCGCGGTCAACCTCGCCTTCTGGAACTTCGTCCAGCGGGCGAGGGGCTACCCGAATCCCGTCCCTCTGCTGCCGCGATACCTCTTTTTCCTGCAGAATTTCTCCCCGAATCACCTTTGGTTCTTCGCGGAGTCATGGTCCCTCTCGGTGGAGGAGTGGTTCTACGTCCTGTTTCCGCTGGGCCTGTTCCTCGGGCTGCGCCTTCTGAAGGTGCCGTTCGGGCGCCTGTTCTGGGCCCTGGCGATCCTGATGATCGCGTTGCCCCTCGCCCTCAGGTGGCTGACGCTCTCCCCTGAGGACTGGGAGCACGGGATCACCAAGGTCGTCATCTACTGTCCCGACTCGATCGCGATGGGCCTGGCGGCCGTGGCGTTCAGCCGGCGGCACCCGGCCGTCTGGGCGCGGCTGGGGATCCCCGCGGTTGCCGCGGGACTCGCGCTGCTCACAGTCTCGTTCCTGTACATGGGTTTTGGCGATTCGGAGCATTCGGGGCTCGCCCGGGTCTTTCTGCCGGCCGCCGTGAACCTGGGATGCACCCTTCTGCTGCCGTGGGCGTCGGCCTGCAGGGACCTCGGGGGACGGGCGATCAACGCGCCGGTCCGCGCCGTGGCGCGCTGGTCCTACTCGATGTACCTCGTGAACCTGATAATGAGCAGCGTGGTCCTTTCACATATGCAGCTTCACTATGGGACGGCGGTCGGCATCGTCTGCTATGTCGGCGGGTGCGTGGCGGCCAGCGCCGCGATCTACCATTTCTTCGAGGCGCCAATTCTAAGGTGGCGCGACAGCCGCATCTGCCTGGGCGGCGAAGCCGGCCGAAAGGCGGCGGCAGCGTGAGTGGCCCATGAATCCGTTCGTCGCGCAGTTCCTCTTCTGCACGTGCGCTCTTGTCCTCTGGCCTTTCATCTCGGCAGGTCTCCACTTCGGCGTTTGCGAGCGGATTGCCGCCGAAACGGGGATCAGCCCTGCGCAGGCAAAGGGATAGGGCACTGGCGGACCGCCTTTCGGCGCGGTATTAGGCGCCTGATATCGGCAAGTTAAGCACGATGTTACCCGAGGCCGCCCATACGTTTGCCATCGAGGTAATATCTCAACCTCGTCAAAGGATTTGAGCCGTTCCCGGCTCTAATCTGTTAAACCGAATGGTCACTGATGATGAAGGGATCTTAATCGCTCGAAGCAGGGAAGGCGATTGGGACGCTTTTGCGGCGCTCATTCGGATTCATCAACGCATGATCCATTCTCTGACCTATCGCATGAGCGGCTCGTTGAGTGATTCGGAAGACCTGGCTCAAGATACCTTCATCCAGGTGTACCGAAACCTAGGGAGCTATCGGGGGTCTGCCAAGTTCTCGACCTGGCTCTATCGAATCGCGCTCAATGTTTGCATTCGCTGGCGGCAGCGGGAGAAGCGCCGCACATCCACCGACCGAGATTGGGCTGAAGCTGACATCCACGGAACGCCGTCCGACGCTCGCAGCGATTGGATACAAGAGGCGCTTGTGCAACTGCCGCCCAAACAACGAGCAGCCGTCATATTGACAGCCTTCAACGGCCTTACGCATTCCGAGGCGGCTCAGTTGCTTGGATGCCCCGAGCGGACGCTCTCATGGCGCCTATTTGCCGCGCGTCGCCGGCTCGCAAAGTTGCTGGGCAAATCCAACAAGTTGCCATGAACGAACCTGAACTGAACCGGCTCCTGCGGGAGTCCAAGATGCCCGACCGCTCAGAGGGGTATTGGGATCGGTTCCCAGACAGGGTGGTCGGGCGCCTCCAGGCAGCAGGGACATACGAGGCCAAGAGCCAACCCTGGCGTTTGGCGGCCCTGACAATGGCGGCGGCCTTTGGATTGGTCATGGGGTTTATCCTCTGGCACCGCGCCCCTCCATCGGCGGAAACGTTTGCCACTCTGAGGGACGGTCCCGTCCTTCGTGAATTGTTGCGCCAATACCCCGGTCGCCTGCACGCAATCATCCAAGACGGAAACGGGCTGCATACTCTTCTTTCAAAGGATGCCGACGTCTCCCCATCCGATCCAATCTGGCTTGAAATACGGGACGGCGAAGCTCACCGCGTCATCGTCACATTCAGCGGGCAGAAGATTCGATGCGGGGGCACCGACGTAATCGTGCTCTCGGACCTTGAGGGGCGCGTAATCCTCATCGGTGACGGGTTCTTCTGGTCGCGTCAGATCTCAACGGGCTCGGCGGAGAAGGTGCAAATCCGGGCCGAGCAGATTCCCGAAGTCCACATGAATTCGAAGCCTCCTCGCCCATTATGAAAACGGCCATCTGCATTCTATTGGCGCTGCCAGTTGTCGCCGTCGCTGCATCAGACAAGTCCGCTCCGAATCTGCATGTTGCGGTATTCGATTTTCAGACCGATGGAAACCTCGACGCTCAACTCGGAGTTCCAAATGCGGGAAAGGTTATTGCAAACATCTTGGCGAGCGACCTGTCCACACTCTCACCAGTGACCGTGGTGGACCGTGGCGCGGTCCAGCAGCAACTCGACTCCAGGAGATTCGATCTTTTCAAGTCGATGTCACCGGTCGACGCAAAGGGACTTGGCCGGTCGCTTGATGCCACAACGCTCGTCAACGGCAGGGTGTTCATCGCTGGCGACGGCATCGTAATCGCGGCAAGGGTTGTCTCGACAGAGACGGGACAAACGCTCGGGGCAATGGTGAAGAGTGACGGAACGACTCCAGTGGTGGACCTGCTTTCCAACCTGAGCATGCAGATTGGAAGAACTGCCCTCGTGCAGCTTGGAGCGGAAGCACCCTCGTGGGGCTCGGCAATGATTGTCGGAAGCGGCAAGCACGGGTCGTTCATCTCCCATGATGAAGTTGCCTGCGTGATGGCTATCGATGGACAGGCCGTTCCAGACGAGGTTGTTCAATGGGAACACAAACGTTCGATCCTCCCTGGCATACACCAAGTGTTTGTCCGCTACTATGACGGCACAGTAACGGCTGGGTATAACTTCATTCTTCAGGCGAGACCTGGCGCCTCATATGAGGTGAGGTATGAACGGCAGTCTCAGCTCAATCCGATACTTTGGATTCAGGATCAGGGCACGCAGCAACCCGTAACAATCAAGGTGGAGGCCCGCGTCGACGTTCCGCGTCCGACCGCGCCTACCGCAAGCGAATGGGCTTTTGGGCACCTCCTGCCGCCGTACCCCAACCCGAATTCCGTTACTACGCCGCTTCCAAAGCGCACAAAGTGAACGAGGGCTCACCAGATGCCTGGCTAAATGACAGCCTCGCAGTCCTCTCCATCATCAAGCGAATGGGAGTTTTTGAAAGAATCATGAGATGGCGATACTGGCCTCTTGTGGGGCAACGAAGGGGAGTCCCTGTATGGTTTCAAAAACGGGACCTTATTGTCGCGCTCCCGAAAACCACAACCCGCGTATGAAAACAACGTCTCCGCCAATTACGTCATTTAGCGGAGAATGCCCGGTAACTGCGTTCCCGTGAGGGGGCGTGGAGAGCAACCGCAAGCAAGG
>Ga0265338_10001362_pt1 | contig 39764 bp, 31 predicted proteins | sample 42126metaG_FD_193579 | JGI IMG/M metagenome (GOLD analysis project Ga0265338, IMG submission 193579) | Rhizosphere microbial communities from Carex aquatilis grown in University of Washington, Seatle, WA, United States - 4-21-26 metaG | ecosystem: Host-associated > Plants > Roots > Rhizosphere... | reverse complement strand
CACCGGCATTATTCCGGTTGGTGACACCGCCATTTATGTTGGCGTTGCCGCGGCTCATCGCGCCGAGGCCATGGCCTTGCTCGCCGGGTTGATGGACCGGCTCAAGCAGGATGTGCCGATCTGGAAATGCCGTGCGGTGGCCGATGAAGCCGGCCGGATAGGCCGCGTTGCACTGCGCGAGCCGGTCGCAAACCGGATTTCCACCGGCGTCGGGCAGGGGACCGGCCGACCCGTTTTGAAATCGCTGGACGAGGCCATTTCCGAAATCCAGTCACGTTGCAAACCTTTGGCGCCTATCCGCGTTGCCTTGGACGATGCCGTTGGCCGCGTGCTGCGTGAAACGATTTGTGCGCCGGAAGATTTTCCCGATCATGACCGCGCGACGCGCGATGGTTTCGCCATTTTGAGGGATGATGCGTCCGAACATTTTCAAATCGTGGACACTCTTCACGCCGCCGACTGGAAGCCGCGTGAATTGAAAACCGGCCACGCAGTACGAATTGCCACCGGTGCGCCGCTGCCGGGCGGAAATTTGCGTGTGGTGATGCAGGAAAATGTCGAACGCAGCGGTGACCGGATCAAAATTCTGAAACGCGAAGGCGGGCTGAATCTGCGGCAGCGGGGCGAGGACGTGAAGGCGGGTGCGTCGCTCGTAATGGCTGGTGCGGGTTTGGACGCGGGCAAACTGGCACTATTGGCGAGCGCCGGTTGCGCGCAGCCGCTCGTCAGTCCGCGATTGCAGGTTTGCCATTTCACGACCGGCGACGAAATCATCCCGCCGGAACAAACACCGAGGCCCGGACAAATTCGCGACAGCAATTCGGTTTTGATTCGCGGCCTGCTTCGGAAGTTTTCCTGCGATTTGGAACACAGACACTTGCCGGAAAATTTTGAACTGGCGAAATCGGAAATTGAGAATCAGAGATCCAAAACCGGAAACGCCGATGTGCTGCTCGTCTCCGGCGGCGCGAGCGTCGGCGACAAGGATTTCACCCGGGCCTTGCTGGAGTGGCTCGGCTTTGAAATTGTGTTTTCGCAGGTCAATGTGCGTCCAGGCCGGCCGCTCATCTTTGGCTTGAAGGGGGCCAGGATTGCGTTTGGGTTGCCGGGAAATCCGCTCTCGCATTTTGTCTGCTTTCATCTGTTCGTTGCCAACGCGCTGGCGAAATTAACCGCTTTAAAAGCGCCAGAATTTTTGCGAGGCAAACTGGCGGAAAAATTGGAAGATGAGCCGTGTCCGCGTGAAACACTCTGGCCCGCCCGGTTGGAATGGGCTGGCAATGGACCGCGTTTGCGTCCGCTGAAATGGTCGAGTTCGGGCGACGTGACCGGTTTGACGGAAACCAATGTGCTGATCCGCGTTCCGGCAAACCAAGGCTCGCTCGGCGTGGATGCGACAGTGGATTTTTTGCCGACAACAGATATGTTGGACGCATGATGAGAAAGGAATTTTCACATCTTGATACGGCGGGGACGGCACGCATGGTGAATGTCGGGCACAAACCGGTTCAGCGCCGGCGCGCGGTGGCCCAAGGGAAGCTGATTTGCGCTCCGGCAACGATTCGCGCCTTGAAAAAGAATGCCCTGCCGAAGGGTGACGTGCTGACGGTCGCGCAGGTTGCCGGGATCCAGGCGGCCAAACGCACGAGCGAATGGATTCCGCTGTGTCATCTACTGGCGCTGAATCACGTTGAAATCAGTTTCAAGGTGCATCGGGATGCGATTGAGGTGTTTTGCGCGGCGGAAACGAATGCGCCGACCGGGGTGGAAATGGAGGCGCTGACCGGCGTGAGCGCAGCCGCGTTGACGCTCTACGACATGTGCAAGGCGGTGGACAAAACCATGCGGATCGAAGGCATCCGTGTCATGGAGAAAACCAAGAAATGAAAATCGGCCGCCTGACCGTCAGTGACCGTGCCTCGGCGGGGATTTATGAAGACCGCAGCGGCCCGGAAATCGAGAAGGTTTTGCGTGAATTTTTTGCGAGTGCTCAATTTGAGGCGGCGCTGGTGCCGGACGAGGTGGATTTGATCTCGGCGGCGCTGAGAAAATTTGCGGACACGCAAAAATGCGATATGGTGGTGACGACAGGCGGTACGGGAATTTCGCCCCGCGACGTGACCCCGGAGGCCACCCGCGCAGTGCTGGATAAGGAGTTGCCCGGGTTCGGGGAAATCATGCGTACGCAATCGTTCGCCAAAGTGCGAACGGCGATTCTGTCGCGTGCGGTGGCCGGGACCCGCGGCCGGACGCTCATCGTGAATCTGCCGGGCCGGCCGTCGGCGGTGCGCGAGTGCCTGGAAATCCTCGCGCCGGCCATCCGCGAAGGGATGGCGCATTTGTGCGGCGAAAATCCGCACGAACAAAAATAAGAATGGACCCGTTTGGACGAAAAATTGATTACTTGCGCATCTCGGTCACCGACCGGTGCAACGAGCGTTGTCTTTACTGCATGCCGGAGGGGTACAAGGGCTGGGAAAGCAAGCCGGACCATTTGACGGCGGAAGAAATCATCCGCGTGGTGCGCGTGGCGGCAGGGCTGGGCTTCCGCAAATTTCGGATGACCGGCGGGGAACCGCTGGTGCGCGGGGATGTGCCTGAAATCATCCGTGCCATGATGGCGGTTCCCGGCGTCGAAACCGTCGGACTGTCAACCAACGGAATGAAATTGTCCGCGGTCGCAAAAACCCTGCGCGCGGCCGGTTTGCGCACGGTGAATGTGAGCCTCGACGCGCTGGACCCGGCGATTTACCACCGCATCACCGGCGGTGACGTGGCGCGCGTGCTGGCTGGCATTCACGCGGCGCTGGCCGCGGGTTTTGAACGCGTAAAATTGAACTGCGTCCTCATGCGCGGCGTGAACGAGGCGGAACTCTGGCCGCTGGTGCTCTTTGCCGCCGAACACGGCCTGCCGTTGCGGCTTATCGAATTGATGCCGCTGACGACAACGGAAGTTTTGACGGAGAAAAATTTCCTGCCCTGTGGTGAGGTGATGCAGATGTTGTCGCAGCACGACGAATTGATTCCGCAACCGGAGCACCGGCTGGGTCACGGCCCGGCGAAATATTTTCTGCTGAAACAAACCGGCGCGACGGTTGGTTTCATCGGTGCACTGACCAACGAGCATTTCTGCGACAATTGCAACAAGATGCGGTTGACCGCCGATGGCAAGGTGCGTCCCTGTCTCGGCAACCACGTCGAAGTGGATCTGCGCGCGGCGTTGCGGAACGGCGTCAGCGACGGCGTGTTGCGGGAATTGCTGGAAACCGCGCTGCGGCTGAAGCCGTTGGAACACCAGTTCCGCAATCAATACCAGCCCTGCCGACCCATGACGGCCATCGGCGGGTGAGGGAGCGGATTTTCCGGGCCGGGTGTGACCGTGATTGTAGCTTGTTGAATCCGTGTATGATGTTTGAATCAAACGAACAATTCTCGATTGCGTCCCATAGACCATGACGCTTTCCAACACCCTCGGTGCCCATTTTGTTGCCCATCGCCCGATCTGATGAGGCAGGGAGAGATTCAACCCGGAATTGATCGGCGTATGGATACCTTTTGGTTCTGAAGCTTGAACCATTCAGTCATCACCGTGTTAGCGGGTATTCGGCGAGTAGTGGTGAAGTTCTGTCGAGTTGTGGCGGGTGGTAATGATGTTCGCCATTTCACTGACAGTTTCACTGACACTTGACCGTTGCTGCCTCGCAACCTGCTGGAAGTCTGCCACTTGAAAATGGAGCCAGCTGTCGGGATTGAACCGACGACCCACGGTTTACAAAACCGTTGCTCTACCACTGAGCTAAGCTGGCGTCGCTACCAGTTGCATTTTTTGCTTTGCCGCGTTCACTGTCAAGCTTGACAGCAAGCCGGTGTGATCCTGATCCCAATTTGCTCGCGGCCACCACAATGGCGGCACTAGCGTTCGCTGCGCCAATGACAGGCTTGAACCAGTGCGTTGATTCAATTATTTATTCAATCCTTTGAACTCAGACACCATGCGCATTGCGATGGCCCGCTTCCGCAGCCGCGGATGGTTATCTGCCGGGTTGATTTTTTTTGCCGGTCTTTTTGTCTATTTTCCTGGAACTTCCGGTGATTTTGTCTACGACGACAACGTTGATGTTCGGCCGGTGGATGATGCGTTCATTCCCGGCGCCTGGCCGAAGCTGTTTTTCACCGCCTATTCGCGGTTGTATCGTCCGCTCAAATACCTCTCGTACCACGCGGACTATTTTTTCTTTGGCTGGCACCCGACGGGCTGGCATTGGCAAAATTGTTTCTGGCACGCGCTGAACAGTGTGCTGGTGTTCCTTCTGGCCAGGCGGTTGAATGGTTCGCTTGCGGCTGCGTTGCTGGGAGGTCTCTGGTTTGCCGTGCATCCCATCCACGCCGAGGCGGTCGTCTGGATCAGCGGACGCGCTTCGCTGCTTTCAACGTTCGGGGTTCTGGCCACTTTGCTGTTTTACGACCGATGGCGGCGTCAACCGGTTTGGTGGACTTTTGTGGGAATGTTGGGCGGGGCCTTCATCGGCTTTTTCAGCAAAGAGGACGCACTGCCGGTTCTGCCCTTGATCGGCCTTTATGAAATTTTCATCCGTCGGGAAAACGCTTTCGCCTTGTTGAAACAAAAAACGTTCCTAACACCCGTGTTGGCCCTAAGCGCGCTCGCCGCGGTTTATCTCGGCCTGCGGCAATCAATCATTCCCGGACTGAGTCAGGGCAGATGGGAAAATGGATTCGCCGGCTGGGTGTCAACGCTGCCGGTCATTCTAATCACCTACCTCCGGCAACTCGTCTGGCCGGATCCGATGTGCGTTGACCAACCGGTTGATTACAGCGCGGGTTTTGGCATCGCGTTTTGGCTTTCGATGCTGGTTCTGGCCTGCTGCGCGATCATTCTTTTGGTGCGTCGCGAAACCTGGTCGCGCTGGCAATTCGCCTTGGCCTTCTTTTTTGTTGCACTGGTTCCAGTCACCGGGATCATCCCCATCAATCAGCCGCGCGCCGACCGTTTCCTGTATCTGCCCAGCATTGCGGCGGCGCTGGCGGTTGCCTGGTTGTGGGATTGGGCGCAACCTCGCTGGCGGACCGTCTGTGTTGCGTTCTTCGCCGCTTCGCTATCGTGGTATGGCTGGCGTTCCTGGGATTATTCAAAAACTTTCCTGAACGAAAGCGCACTTTGGAACAACGTGCTCGCCGTCAATCCAAAATCCTACCGCTGTTTTGCCAATCTTGCTGCCGACGCCAACAACGCCGGCCGATCACAATTGGCGCTGCGACTCGTCGAAAAATCCCTCGCCCTCAATCCGGATTACTCCGAAGGTTTCGTCATCAAGGCTTATGCCTTGGAAGCACTCGGACAGGCATCCGAAGCCGAAATGCTCTATCGTCGCGCCATCGAGAGAGGCGGTGAAGATCCGCGCTGGCTGTTTTTGCTCGCTGATTTGCTGCAACGCCAAAAACAGTTTGTCGCGGCGGAAAGGCTTTATGACCGCATTGCCCAAATACGGCCAAATTACACCGAGGCGCGTTTCGCCGCCGGCATCCTTGCCCTGCAAATGAATGAACCGGCCAAAGCCGCCGCCGATATGACTGCAGTGCTGCAAGCCGACCCGGCCAACCAGCAGGCGCGCGAAATCCTTGAGCGGCTCCGCCAAAAAATTCCACCGGATCATCAACAGAAATAAAAACCCATCACAAATCAGGGATAAAAATCACTCGCTTCCCCAGGTGGATTTGACATGGGCAATGCCGGATTTTACCGCTTCAACCGGCAGTGACGGGCTGAGTTCGAAGACTTTGATGTGGCCAGGTTTCACCCACGGCTCGAGCGCGGCAAAATCCACCGTGCCGGTGCCGGGCGGAGCATGGTCGGTCGCCGGATATTGCACGTCGTGAATGTGGAATCCAGCGAGCCGCGCAGCAAGTGATTCGAGGTGTTGCCGGTGGTGAATGAACCCGAGGTTCTCTTTGATTTGCGCGTGGCCGGTGTCATGCCAGTAAACCACGTTCGGACTGTCAAACTCGCGCAATAAAAATTCGAAGTCGTCTTCCAGTGGTATTTCCTCAAGTGCCTGCCGGTTTTCAATGCCGAGCTTGAGGCCGCGTTTTTCAGCCTCGGGCAGGATGATGCGCAACGTTTCGTAAACGCGCTCAACGGCCTTCGTTTTTCCGGCCTCGCGTCTGGCGGCGGCCTCGGCGCGGAGCTTTTCGTATTTGAGCGACTTTTCTCCGTCACGTTCCAGCATGCCGATGAGTTTGTCGGTGTAATCCTTCAAGTCCATGGTGCCGAGGTGCAGCACCACGACCGGCGCCTTGACGCGCTGGGCAAATTCAAAGGTCTTGAGCGTGTGCTTGACCGCCAGTTCCCGCTGGAGCGGCCGCTCGTCGGAAAATTCGTAGAGGTTCGGAGACGCGTGATTCACCCCCATCGGCAGCGGGCAGAAGTTATGCAGGCTGGATATTTTGATTTCGCCCGCGTCCACGGCCTCCAGGATGCCGGGCACGAGGCCGAGGCGGATGCCGTGGCTGAGTTCAGCGTGGCTCAGGCCGAGGTCGCGGATTTCGCGCAGCATGGCGCGTCCGTCGGCGTGGCGTTTGGAATTCCAGCAGGTGGAAAGCGAATACATGCGGTTAAAAATAAAAAGGCCGGGCGCCATCGTAATCCGACGGGCCCGGCTTTGGAAATTGCAAAATTACAGGTCGGCGTAACGCGCGGTCAACATGGCGGAAAAGCGTGCCGCTTTTTCCTTGCGACGGCGCTTTTCACTCGGCTTTTCGAAATGCCGGTGGCCGCGCACGACCTTGAGGGTTCCTTCGCGGTCGACTTTTTTCTTCAGTCGCCGCAACGCGCGTTCCACGGGTTCGCCTTTTTTTAGTCTGATCTCAGTCAACGCAACTCACTTCCTTTCTGGGGGCGAGAAAGTCCGCTCACCGGCGGGGCTCGCAAATGGGCGCGCAGTATGGTTTGTCCACCGCCGTTGTCAATGCGCAAAAGCAGGAGGACTTTTCCGCTCTGGCTGCCCCGGATCTGGGGCAACGGCGGCTAATGACAACTGTTCAGGATTTCAATATGTGCGGTGTTTTCCGAGGCTGCGGTTGCTTTTGACCGCGGCAAAGTTATTCTGCCCGCATGAACAAAAGAGACGGCCGGAAACCCGCCGCGGACCCGGAATTGAGCAAACAGATTCAGAACCTGATCAACTTCAAGGGTGGCGGGCACAATGAGGCCGAGGTTGCCGACATCATCGAAAACGCGCTCAAGCTGCTGGCCGACGTGCAGGACACCGGCGACGTGCGGGTGATTCAAACGGCGCTGCGCGAACTGCGCTATGCCTTCCGGCTCTTTGCGCCATATGCCCGGGTCCGCAAGGTCACGATCTTCGGTTCGGCCCGGACGCGAACCGATCAGGCGGAATATCAGCAGGCCGTGGACTTCGGGCGCAAGATCGCGAAGGCCGGCTTCATGGTCATCACCGGCGCCGGCCCGGGCATCATGCAGGCCGGGCATGAAGGGGCCGGACCCGAAAAAAGTTTTGGCGTGAACATCCGCCTGCCGTGGGAACAATCCGCCAATCCCATCATCGCCGAGGACGAAAAACTCGTGACCTTCAAATATTTTTTCACGCGCAAACTGATTTTCATCCGCCACTCGGACGCCATCGTGCTGTTCCCCGGCGGCTTCGGCACGCTCGACGAGGGATACGAGGCGCTCACGCTCATGCAGACCGGCAAAGGTCTGCTCATGCCGCTTGTGCTCGTGGAGCCTCCCGGCGGCACCTATTGGAAGGCCTGGGACAAATACATCCGCGAACATCTTCTCCGCGACGGGTTGATTTCACCCGAGGATCTGAATTTTTACCAGATCACCCAGAACACCGACGAGGCGGTAAAAATCATCACACGCTTCTACCGGAATTTTCAATCCACCCGGTTTGTGAAGGATCTGCTGGTCATCCGGCTTAACAACACGCCGTCGGCATCCGCCCTGGCGGCCATCAACGAGGACTTCGCGGACATCGTCAACGGGACGCCCATCAAAAGCGTCAAGCCGACGCCGGAAGAGGTCGAGGACAACGACAGCCTGGACCTGGCGCGCATCGCCTTCGGCTTCAATCGCCGCGATTACGGCCGCCTGCGGCAGATGATTGATGTGTTGAACGGGTTGTAAACTCGACACCTCGCCCGCTGATGGTTAGCTTTCGGCCATGAACTTTCTGGTCACCGGCGGGGCCGGCTTCATCGGTTCACATGTCTGCGAACGGCTGTTGCACGATGGCCACGCGGTCTGGGCGTTCGATGACCTGAACCCGTTTTACGACCCGCAGCTCAAGCGTCAGAATCTCCGCGACATCCAGTCACTGGCCAGACCGTTTGAATTCGTCCAGGGCGATCTGACCGACCGTGCTGCGCTCGACGCATTGTTCGGCAGTGTGAAATTCGACCAGGTCATCCACCTCGCGGCGCGCGCGGGCGTGCGGCCCAGCCTGGCCGAACCAGCGCTGTACCAGCGCGTCAATGTCGAGGGCACGGTCAACCTTTTTGAGGCGGCACGAAAAAATCGCGTCAAGAAAATCATCCTCGCCTCGTCCTCGTCAGTTTATGGCGTGAACGCAAAGGTGCCGTTCAGCGAAACCGACCCGATTTTTTCCGCCATTTCGCCTTACGCCGCGAGCAAACTGGCGTGCGAGTCGCTCGGACACGTTTATCATCACGTTTATGGCCTGGACGTGACCGTGCTTCGCCTGTTTACCGTTTACGGCCCGCGCCAGCGCCCCGACCTGGCCATCCGCAAATTCGCGACGCTGATTCATGCCGGTCGGCCGGTTCCGGTCTTCGGCGATGGCAGCCTGGCGCGCGATTACACCTACGTCACCGACACGGTTGACGGCATCATCGCCGCCACGCAAAAGGAATTTGGCTTTGAAATCTTCAACCTGGGCGAATCGCAGGCGGTGAAGCTAAGCCGGCTCATCGAATTGCTCGAGGCCGCACTCGGCCAAAGGGCGGTCATTGACCGCCAGCCGCTGCAACCCGGCGACGTGCCGGTCACCTTCGCCGACATCACCAAGGCCCGCGCCCGGCTGGGCTATCAGCCACAGGTCGCCATTGAGTCCGGCATAAGATTATTTATAGATTGGTTTCGTAAAAATACTGGTTAGAATCCGCGCCATGAAGTCAGATGCGCCATTCAAACGACCCTCGTTGAAGGAAGCCCTCAATGCCTGGGAAAAGCTGCTGGCCGAACGCGGCTTTTCAACGGACATCATCTGGATTTTTGCGGAAAACCTGTGCGTGGAAAGATCGCACACCGAGCCAGGCGGTTTCCGTTTTGGCTTTCAAACCCGGTTTACTCCGCCGTCCGACGATGCGCTCGACGTGGCCTACAGCCATTTTTCAGATACGGACCAGCCGGTGGTTTTTTACCGGCTCGGCGGACGTCCAGGCAGGTCCGTCTGCACTTTGCTCTGCGATTCATGGTTTGAGAAACGGACCGCGGCCGATGGGTTTATGCGTCGCGACGAATGGCGGATTTTGTTTCATCCCGGCCAGCAGGATGAAATTGATGAGGTCACCGACCTGACCCGCTGGCTGCGCCGCGTCAAACGCGACCGTGCGTTTCATGATCTGGATTTTTGCATGGCGCTGGAATCAATTGACGAAATCAAGATGTATGGCCGTGCGCTCGCACCCTATGAACGCCTGGCCGCTGCGATGCTCAACCGTCTGCGGCGGCTCCTGGGACAACCCGCTTAAACCCTGTGCAGGATACCGCTCCCGGTGTCAAATCCCGGGACAATGGGCGCCAAAACCAGCCTTTTTAGCCGGATTTTTCATCTTCCTGCCTGCCGGTTTGAGTTGGTCTGTTCCATGCTTGATTTCCCCCATGACCAAGATTGCATCCAGTGCGAACAAGAAGATTCGTGCCTTTCATACCATGGTCCCGGCCAATCATTCAGAAGAAGCCCGGTTCGGAACGCTTGATGGCGCAGTCATCGTCTTTTTTCTCCTCTGCGTCGCCGGCTTGCTCTGCTTCCTTCTGATCTGATGCCCCGGTTCAAGGTGTGATGGCAACGGAACCTGCCTTGACCTGAGACGGGGCTGGCTCCGCCGGTTGGAGCAACAGTCCAATCAAGTTACTTTTTGACTTTCGGCGTTGCCGGCGCGTTGGTCTTGAACGCCGATCGAAACAGCCAGTGCCGTTTTAAACCCTGCACCAGATCGTCCGCATCCACGACCGCCTTTGAAATGCTTCCCAGCATGTTCGTGTCGGCCTGGACCTGTGCATTCAGGTTGCTCGTGATGTCGGCGAGGTTCATCAGCAATGCATCCACGTTGGTCAAGCTGCTTTGGACCTGGTCATTGCTGTTGGTCCCCAGCGCCCAGGCCAGCGGCCCGCCCGGTTCGCGCAACTGACCGCTGATGACGGCGAAATTCGTCACCATCGGCTGCACCGCGACGATGGTCGTGTTCAGGTTTGAAGCCGCGGTGGCCGCGCCGTCCAGCACGGCGGAAAGCTTGTTCGTCAGCGAAAGTATTCCCGGCAGGGCGCTTTGCACCTGCGAGACCATCGCCTGCAACTGGTCGGAAATCGGCGGCGTCTCCACGGTGCGGAGCCAGACATCGTCGGAACCGGGTTTGAAATTTTCGTAACGATGCGTCCGCCGGTGCCAGGAGGCGACGATGTGATCACGAAACATCGAGTTGTCGTAGGCGCAGATGGAATTGGATTCGAGATTCAACTGCGCCATGCGTTCCAGATTTGATTGCGTGAGCATGGTGTAGGCGCCAAAGACGAGGTTGGAATTTTCGTCGAGAACATCCTGGTAAAGCTGCCAGTGGTTGGTCTCCGTGGCGATGATTTGCTCCAATTCGGGAATGGTCTTGATGAAGCCCGGTTGCGTGACACAAATCGCCGGGCCGTTGGTGCCGCGGGTGACTTCCAGTTGCCGTTTGCCGAGAAAATCCGCCGAGTTCACTTTCACGAACGAACCCTGCACCCAGATATAACGGAAATAAGTGTCGCGTACTTCAAATTCCACCCGGACATTGTGCGGATCGCCCGGCTGGGTCACACTGATGGACGTGATGTCACCCACGGGAAATCCCATCATCACCACGGGATCGCCAACGTTCAAGCCGGACGAACTTTGGACATAGGTGAAAAAATGTGCCTTGATGAGAAACCAGCCCTTGCGGTCCGCCGTATGATAAATGTAATAGCCGAACCCGAACAGCAGCAGTGCCGTTGCCAGAAACACGAACCAGCCCACGGCACGTTCCATCCGGCTCAGACGCGTGCGCAGTTGCGGGGTTAAGTCTTGCAGTGCCATGTGCTTTAGATTGTCGTCTCAAGGTGGACGGCCAGCAATTCTTTTACGCCCGGATGATCCGAGGTTTCGACCTGGTTCCACGAGCCCAGCGCGGCGAATTTTTTCTCATGCAACAGCGCGAATTTCCGCCACTCGCTTTTCCACGGGTGCAAGTCGTCCGCCGCGACCACAATCGTCAGCGGTTGCCCGTGGCCGCGCGCCAGCTGGTCCAAAAACCGCAGCCACCATTGGCGGTGCCGCGCGCCGAGACCGGCCAGCGGGTCGTCGAGCAGCAGAATCTCCGGTTTCAATATCAACGCCCGGGCCAGCGCCGCGCGCTGGCGCCAGTTGGCTGCGACATTCGCCGGCGTCACGTCGGCCAGCGGTGCCAGCTCCATCAAATCCAGCAGGGATTTCACCTCGGCCGCGGCATCGGTCCCGGTCAAATTTTTGTGGTATCGCAACGGCAGTGCGATGTTTTCGGCCACGGTCAACTGGCTGAAAAGTTGCGCACCCTGAAAAACCAATCCGACGCGCCGCCGTTGGGTGGGTTCCGCTTCGCCGAAGCTGCCCAAGTCGCTGCCAAAAAGTTTGCAACTGCCGCTGCCTGGCGGCATCAGCCCGGCGGCCAGCATCAGCAGGTCGCTCTTGCCGGAGTGTTCCTGGCCGCCAATAACCCAGAATTCCCCGGCCGCCACCGACCAGTTCACGTCTTCGACGACCAGGAACGAAGCGTCACGCATTGCGGTGACATTCACGCCGCGCATTTCAATGGCCGGGAATTTTTGGTTTTCGCTCATGCCACGAGATAAAGCACGATGAACAACGCATCAATCAGCACGCACACGATGACGCCCTGCGTCACCGCCCGCACTGCCACGCGCGAGACTTCTTCCAGCCGCAACGGTTGGGCGAGGCCATGATAACACGTTACGACTGCAATAAAAAATCCGAAGGTGATCGTCTTCAGCGCGAGTAACGCGAAGTCCAGCCAGCCGAGGGACTCGGTGATTTGCTTGAAATAATCGCCGGGCGTCATCGGCACGTCCTGCAAGAAGGCAAACAAATAGCCGCTCGCCAGCGCGCCGATGATCAAATAAACCGTCAATGAAAAAATGCCCAGCACCATGCCGATGACGCGCGGCACGATGAGATAATGCACCGGGTCAATGCCCAGCGCTTCCAGCGCCTCCACTTCGCCCAGCGCGCGCGCCGTGCCCAGTTCGATCACATTGGCCGTGCCCACCCGTGCCAGCACCAGCACCGCCGTCAGCAACGGCCCCAGTTCCCGCACCACCACGATCACCATCGTCGAACCGAGATAACTGATCGCGCCGACTTTCGCCAGGACCGAGACCGTCTGGCCGATGACCAGAAATCCCAGCGCCAGCGCCACAAAGGAAAACATCGGCAGCAGCGCCACGCCGGCCCGCGCGATTTCCTGCCGGATGCGCGGACGGATGACATTTTTCGCCACACCGGATTTTTTCAGGATGACGCCCAGCGTGATCAGTGCAAACGCACCTAGGCCCTGCACCGTCAGCAGGAAGAGAAACAGTTTGCGCCCGAGAAAATCCGTGTAGGACCGGGGCAGGGGTGCGCGCCGGAACAACTGGGTGTTCGTCAGCTCAAATGTCCTGGCCAGATTTCCGCGCACCCGGGCAGCGTAGAAGCCCGCCGTCCTCCGGTCAAAGTCGTTTTCCCCGTTCCAGCCGGATTAATGGAAAGGACAGGGCTGCTAATGCCGGGCAAAAACAGCAAAGCAAATGGCCAAATAAGTTTGGTTAAATTGCCGCAGGCGGACGAAAGTTGCCGTGAAATAAAAGATTAATGCACTTAACCATCCCGCCGAATTATGACCACCAACTCCCGACCCACCATCTGGGAGCATGCCCAGTCCAAGGGCGTTTCGCGCCGTGACTTTCTCACGGCCTGCGCCTGGATGACGGCCATGCTCGGTTTGCCCGCCAGCGCCGTGGCGCAAGTCACCAAGGCGCTCGAAACCAAACCGCGCCTGCCCGTGCTCTGGTTCCATTTCCAGGAATGCACCTGCTGCTCGGAATCGTTCATCCGGTCCTCGCATCCCGGCATTGCCGACATTGTTCTCGACAAAATTTCGCTCGACTACACCGAGACGTTGATGGCCGGTTCCGGCAAGCAGGCCGAAGACGCCCTGCGCGACACCATGACCAAATACAAGGGCGAGTATCTCATGCTCGTCGAAGGTTCCGTGCCGACGGCGGAGGGCGGTGTTTACTGCTGTATTGGCGGACGTACTGCGCTGGACATCGTGCAGGAAGCGGCGGCCGGCGCGAAGGCGATGATCTGCTGGGGCAGCTGCGCGAGCAACGGCTGCGTACAGGCGGCCAAGCCGAATCCAACCAAGGCCACGCCGATTCACGAACTCATCACCGGTGTGCCGATCATCAAGGTGCCGGGTTGTCCGCCGATTGCCGAGGTGATGACGGGCACCATCGTTCATCTGCTCGCGTTCGACCGCATTCCGCAACTCGACGGCCTGGGCCGGCCCAAGGCGTTTTATTCGCGGCGCGTTCACGACACCTGTTACCGCCGCCCGAATTATGATGCCGGTTTGTTTGTCAATTCCTTCGACGATGAAAACGCCAAGCGTGGGTATTGCCTTTACAAGATGGGCTGCCGCGGGCCGGTGACCTACAACGCCTGCGGCGTGATGCGCTGGAACGGTGGTGTGAGTTTTCCCATCCAGTCCGGCCACGGCTGCATCGGTTGCAGCGAGGGGAATTTCTGGGACAACGGCCCGTTTTACCGGCACCTGCCCAACTTCCCCGGCTTCGGCATTGAGACGACGGCGGACAAGGTCGGCGTGGTGGCCGGCGCGGCGACGGTGGTAGGCATCGCGGCCCATGCGGTTTCCACGAACATTCGCAAGCGGCATCTGATCAAGGAGGAACAGGCGGCGAGCGAAGACGTGCGCGATGGCCGCGCGGAACAGGGCGGCTCCTAAACCAAGGAAAAATTTATGGCCTCAAAACGAATTGTCATTGATCCAGTCACCCGCATCGAGGGCCACCTTCGCGTGGAAGTGGAAGTTAAGGATGGTTTTGTCACCGATGCGTTCAGCTCCGGCACGATGGTGCGCGGATTGGAAATCATTTTGCGCGGACGCGATCCGCGGGACGCTTGGGCGTTCGCAGAACGCACATGCGGCGTCTGCACAACGGTCCACGCGCTCGCGTCCGTGCGCTCGGTCGAGGACGCGCTGGGCATCGTGATTCCACCCAACGCGGAGCTGATCCGCAACCTGATGTTCTGCACGCAATACATGCAGGACCACGTCGTGCATTTTTATCATCTGCACGCGCTGGACTGGGTGGACGTGGTCGGCGCGCTGAAGGCTGACCCGGCAAAGACCGCCGAACTGGCGCAAAGCATCTCCAATTGGCCGAAGAGTTCGATCGGCTATTTTTCCGACGTGCAGAAGCGCATAAAAAAATTCGTCGAGAGCGGCCAGCTCGGCATTTTCGCGAACGGTTATTGGGGCCACTCGGCGATGAAGCTGCCGCCGGAGGCGAATCTGTTGGGTGTCGCACATTACATCGAGGCGCTCGACTGGCAGAAGGAAATCGTCAAGGTCCATGCGATTTTTGGCGGCAAAAATCCGCATCCGAATTATCTCGTCGGCGGTGCGCCATGCTCGCTGAACCTCGACGAAGCCAACGCCATCAACGCCGAGCGCCTGGCCTATGTCGGCAAGTTGCTGACGGACGCGAAGACCTTTGTGGAACAGGTCTATATTCCTGATTTGCTGGCCATCGCATCGTTTTACAAGGACTGGGGCGCGATCGGCGGCGGATTGAAAAATTACATGGCCTATGGCGACCTGCCGACGCACGGCTTCGGCGACCCAGGCCGGTTCAAGTTTCCGCGCGGGGTGATTTTGGATCGCGACCTGAGCAGGATTCTTGAAGTGGATGCGCATGATCCGCAGCAGGTCAAGGAATCCATCGCGCATTCCTGGTATCAATATTCCGACGGCGACGCGGCGGCGAAACATCCGTGGGACGGTGAAACGAAATTAAATTACACCGGACCGAAGCCGCCTTACGACCAACTCAACGTGGACGGGAAATATTCCTGGCTCAAGACGCCGCGCTGGAACGGCCACGCGATGGAAGTCGGGCCGCTCGCCCGCCTGCTCGTCGGCTATGGCACGGGCCGCGGCGACATCAAGGAAGCCGTGGACATGGTGTTGCAGAAACTGGACGTGCCCGTTGGCGCGCTGTTCTCCACGCTCGGCCGCACGGCCGCGCGCGGGATTGAAACCTATCTCGTCGCGCAATGGGCGCAGGAGTTTTATGGCGACCTGCTGGCAAACATCAAAAACGGCGACTCCCGCACGTTTAACGGCGAAAAATGGGAGCCGGAAACCTGGCCCACCCAGGCCAAAGGCGTGGGCATGAGCGAAGCCCCGCGCGGAGCGCTGGCCCATTGGATTGTCATCGAGGACAAGAAAATCGCCAACTATCAGCTGGTGGTGCCCTCGACTTGGAACGCTTCGCCGCGCGATGCAACGGGACAGCGCTCGGCCTATGAATCCTCGCTCATCGGTACGCCGGTGGCGGATCCTGAACGACCGCTCGAAATCATCCGCACGATCCACTCGTTTGACCCGTGCCTGGCCTGTGCCGTGCATCTTTACGACCCGCAGGGCCGCACGCTCAACCGCATCACTGTCGGCGGCTAGGAGGCATTATGCAAAAAACCACCCTTGGCCGGGTTTACGTCTGGGAAATTCCCGTCCGGTTTTACCACTGGCTCAACGCGCTCTGCCTCGTCGTGCTGTGCGTGACCGGCTATCTTATCGGCGCCCCGCTGGCCATCCAACAGGCGTCCGAGGCGTCGTTTGCCTACTGGTTCGGCAAGGTCCGGTTTCTCCACTTTGTCTTTGCCTACATCTTCTTTTTCAACTTCCTGTTCCGGATCTACTGGGGATTTGTCGGGAACCGCTACGCGAACTGGAAGAACTTCATTCCATTCCGCAAAAAACAGTGGAAGGAAATCAAGCAGGTCATTGCCGTGGACCTTCTGCAGGCCGACAATCAGCCGATTGAAACCATCGGGCACAACGCCGTGGCCGGGTTCACCTACTTCCTGACGTTCCTCGCGTTTCTGTTCCAGTGCGTCACCGGCTTCGGACTTTACGCGGCCATGAGCAAATCCTGGTTCCCGCATCTGTTTGCCTGGATCGTGCCGCTCATGGGCGGCGATTTCGCCGTGCGCCAGTGGCATCATGCCTTCATGTGGTTTTTCATCCTGTTCGCGCTCGTGCATGTTTACCTCGTGTTTTACCATGACTACGTCGAAGGCCGCGGTGAAATCTCTTCGATGGCTGGTGGCTGGAAGTTCATCGAGAAGGAATATCATCCCGTGCTGAAAAACGAAAAATCCGGCGACGATACCAGGAAATGAAACTCCCCGCCGGCCACCAAAAACCGCTCATCCTCGGCGTCGGTAATTTGTTGATGGGCGATGAAGGCGTCGGTGTCGCCGCCATCCGGCACCTGGAGAAAATGGGCTTTGCCGAACACGCCGAACTGGTGGACGGCGGCACCAGCGGCTTTCATCTGCTCGGCCTGTTCCGGAACCAGCAACACCTCATCCTCATTGATGCCGCGACGGACAACCAACCCCTCGGCACCGTTTCGCTCATCCATCCGCGCTACGCCAGCGATTTTCCGCCCACGCTCACGGCGCATGACATCGGACTGAAAGACCTGATTGAATCCGCCGCGCTGCTCGGCTACTGGCCGCAGGTGGACCTGATCACGATCTCGATTGGTGACCTGGGCGAGATGACCATGGAACTCTCCCCGCCGGTCGCCGACGCACTGCCGCGAATTGAAGCGCTTGTGAGCCGCTGCCTGGAAAACGGTCCGTCCAGCATGATGCCACCTTCCAGGCTGCTCGCTGTCAGATAAAAAGCTGTCGTTTCTTCCACCGTTTAAAAAGATTTCATTCAGCAATGCCAGAGTCAGTCAAAGAACATTTGCAATTTGGTCGGGACGGTTTCATCTTTGAACCATGAGTCCGCTCGAAATCCAGCAGATGCCCCGCCAGGAAAAGGTGAAGCTAATGGAAGTCTTGTGGGCGGACTTGAGCCAGGACGAAGCGGAATTGGAATCGCCCACTTGGCACGCGGACGCCTTGCGGGAAACTGCGGACCGTGTGGCACGTGGCGAAGAAAAAGTTTTGAACTGGGAGCAAGCCAAGGCCGGATTGCGCAAGCGCGGAAAATGAATCTTCGCATCCTTGCGTCCACCTTTAATGATTTGGCCGATGGCCGGGATTTCTACGAGCGGCAAGGCGAAGGTTTGGGGGGATATTTTCTTGATTCGCTGTTTTCCGACATTGATTCGTTGGTGCTTTACGCCGGGATTCATCGAAAGGTTTTTGGTTTTCACCGCTTGCTTTCCAAACGCTTTCCTTACGCTGTTTACTACCAGATTGAGGCTGAAAATGTGGTTGTCGTGTATCGGGTGCTGGATTGCCGCCAAAACCCGCGCAAAATTCAAACGGTCTTAAAATCTGGCGGTTGATACACCCAAAAAGGGTTTTCTTTCGTCATGTCTGCGCCCATTATTTCGGCGTGACACCGGCCGAAGCCAAAAAACGCCACGCCCAGCTTGTGGAAGAAATCCGCAGGCACGACCACGCTTATTACGTCGCAGGCCGGCAGCTTATCACCGACCCCGAGTACGACCAGCTTTTCAGGGAGCTTCAGGAGCTGGAGAAAAATTTCCCCGACCTCGTCACGCCATCGTCGCCCACGCAACGTGTTGGCGGTGCGCCCAGTGAAAAATTTGCCCGCGTCAGACATCTTGTGCCGATGCTCTCGCTCGACAAGGTGGAGGCCAGCGACCATCCGACCAAGGACGAAGAGCCCGACCGCGACAAGCGCAACCGTGCCCAGGACGAAAACACGCTTGCCGAACTTCGCGCCTGGGACGCGACAATTCGCAAACATCTTGGCCGCGACAAAATTCAATACATCATCGAACCGAAGGTGGATGGCGTGTCCATCGGCGTCCATTACCGCCACGGCAAACTCGCGCTCGGCGTCACGCGCGGCGATGGCACGGAAGGCGACGACATCACCACCAATCTCAAAACGGTCCGGGGCATTCCGCTGGAATTAAACCTGAAAAATCCGCCGGCGCTGCTCGAAGTGCGGGGCGAGGCTTACATGGCGATCAAGGAGTTCGATGCGGTCAACGCCAAGCTGGCTGCCGCCGGCGAAAAGCCATTCCCCAACGCCCGCAACGCCACCGCCGGCACGCTCAAGCAGCTCGACCCGAAGCTCGTCGCGCAGCGTCCGATCCGTGCCGTGTTTTACGCCACCGGGGCGGTGGACGGCATCGAGTTCAAGACGCACTCGGAAATGTTGGAGATGCTGGCCAGGTTTGGCCTGCCGACGCAAAAACTCTGGTGGGTCTGCGACGGCATCGGGGAGGTTTTGAAAATCTACGCGGACAAAGTCGTCGCGCATTACGACGAGAATAAAGACCTACGCCGTCAGTTGCCGTATGAGATTGATGGCATCGTGCTCAAGGTGAACACCCTCGCCGACTGGCCGCGCATTCCCGGCCGCAGCCGCGCGCCCGGCTACGCCATCGTCCACAAACCGGTGCCGTGGATCACGCCGGCGGAAACGATCTTGAAGGCCATCACCGTGCAAGTCGGACGCACCGGTGTGCTGACGCCCGTGGCCGAACTGGAACCCGTTTTCGTGCAGGGCTCGACGGTTGCACGCGCCACGCTGCACAACGAGGACGAAATCCGCCGGAAGGACATCCGCATCGGCGATACCGTGGTCATCCGCAAGGCGGGCATGGTCATCCCGGAAATTTTCGAAGTGATGAAAACCAAACGTCCACCCGGGGCAAAGGAATTTGACCTGTTCCAGCATGTTGGTGGCAAATGCCCCGCGTGCGGCGGCCCGATTGCGAAAGATAAAATTAAAACGGCGCGCAATCTGGATTTCGGAGGGGCGAGTTCCACGAGCCCCAAATTCAAGTCTGGCGAAAGTCAGGGACTCGCAGAGCTCGCCCCTCCGACCAACGACGAAGTCGCCTGGCGCTGCCAGAACATCGCGGGCTGCCCGGCGCAGCTCACGCGGCGCGTGGAATATTTCGCCCAACGCAAGGCGCTCGACCTCGAATCGCTCGGCGGCATTGTCGCGGAAAAACTCGTCGAACGCGGCCTGGTCAAGGAACCGCTCGACCTGTTCGATTTAAGATTGGAACCGCTCGGCAAATTGAATCTCGGCACGGACGAGGAGCCGCGCACGTTCGGAGAGAAGAACGCCACAAAAATCCTCGACGCGCTCCAGCGCGCCAAGACCGCGCCGCTGTCCCGCTGGATTCACGCTCTGGCCATTTCTGACGTGGGCGAGGCCACCGCCAAACAGCTTGCCGCCACGCATGATTCGCTGGAAGCGCTGGCCCACTCGGAAGTCCTCCGCGATATCCGCGACCTCGGCGCCAAGGAAAGCGAGCGCGCCGAAATCAGCCCGCGCTCACGCAAGAATCCGCCGAAAACCGAGGCCGAAAAGGCTACCCGAGAGGAACGCGACACAGAACTCAAAACCGAGATTGCGGCAATCGAAACACGGCTTGAGGCTGGTGGTTTGAAGGCGAAGCTGGTGGAAGTCGGTCCCGTGGCGGCAGCGAGCGTGTTGGATTATTTCGCATCGCCCGCCGGGAAGAAAGTTCTTGCCCGCATCCGCGCACTAAGCATCAAACCGGCGAGCGAAAAAGCTGCCATTGCCGCGACAACAAAGAGGGTATTTACTGGAAAAACATTTGTGCTGACTGGCACGCTGCCGACGCTGACGCGTGAGGAGGCGACTGCGAAGATTGAAGCGCTCGGCGGCAAAGTGACCGGCAGCGTGAGCAAGAAAACGGATTATGTCCTGGCCGGCGAAGAAGCCGGCTCAAAACTCGCCAAGGCGCAGGAACTGGGTGTGAAGATTTTGGACGAGGCGGAATTTTTAAAATTGTCCGTCCGATAAACTCGTGCGAGTCGCGCAGTACTTACTTCACGCCAAGCCCGTCCAGCACGGGTGAATTGCGGATTGTAATTCCCTTCACATCGTCGGCGAAGGTCGCGGCCGTGACGCCGGGAGCGAGTTGCGCCTTGAAGTTGTCCACGTCGAGTCCGTCCACGTCTGCACAAACCATGGCCGGACGAAGATCGTTGGTTTCAAAGCTCACGCTGATGTTCGCCAGTTCCAGACCCTTCACGTGCCGGGCAAAAACCCCGTAGGCTGGCATGGCGCCGACCCGGTTCGGTTCCGGATACATTGTGCCGAGTTCCTTGGGCATGTAGGCAGCGCCCATGTTGGTGCCACCGCCCTTGAACTCGAGATGAATGTTGTCCAGGCGGAGGTTTTCGATCGGCTGTCCGGGAATGCCGGTGATCTGGATGCCGCTCAATGTGCCAATGCCGGTAGCAATGACGTTGGAGATGAAAATGTTCCGGGCACGGCTTGGCGTGGTCACGTTGGGACCGCGGTTGCGGCTGCCGGTGGTGATGTAAATGGGATACGTGGCGACGTCCATCATCGTGATGTTATTGATGGTGATGTTTTCCATGATGCCGCCATCCACTTCCTCCAGCGCGAGGCCCTTGCAGGCGCGGAACGTGCAGTTGGCGACGGTGCAATTGCGGAAGCCGCCGCTGGCCTCGGTGCCGAACTTGATGCGGCCGTTTTTCACCCGGCTCGGCTTCATGGTGCCGTCCAGCAACGTGCCTTCCTGGAACCCGGACACCTGGCAGTTCACGATGGTCAGGTTTTCGGTAATGACGTTGGTGCCGAGCGCAAAACTGCTTTTTGGGCAAAGCGCGTCGTCGCCCGGTGCATTGATCCGGCAGTTGGAAACCATCGTGTTGCGGCAGCAATCAATATCAATGCCGTCGCGGTCCGTATCCATCGTCACGTTGTCCACGGTCAGGTTGTCGCAGCCGGTGACGAGGACGGCGAAGTGGCCGCCGTGAAAAATCGTGACATCCCGGATCAAAACGTTGCGGCACAGTTTGAGCGCGATGGCCTTGTTGCCGAGCCGCACCGGGCCGGGATTAGTCCGCGTGGCGCCGGGTTTGTCCCAGATGTCGTATCCGCTCATCTCATCGAGAATTTTGTCGTCACGCACCAGTCCGCCGCCGTTGATCATGCCCAAGCCGGTGATCGAGACGTTCGTGAGATTTTCGCCCCAGATGAGGCTGTTGTGAAAATAAACGTGCCCGCCGTCTTCATAAGCGATGGCCGTCCACGGCTCGGTCTCGTCGTAGGCGTTCAAGGTTTGCGGCGCGCCGAGGATGACCGACCCGGCCGCGAGGTGCAAATTGATGTTGTTGGTCAGGTGAACGCTGCCGCTCAAATAAGTGCCGGCCGGGACATAAACGGTTCCGCCACCCGCCGCCGCGGCTGCCTGGATGGCCCGGTCAATGGCCGGACTGTCCAGGGTTTTGCCATCGCCGGTCGCGCCAAAGCTGCGCACGTTGAAAGCCGTTTCGGGGGCCGGCTTTACGGTACAGGTTGATTCACACCCGGTTTGAGCAATCGCCGCCAGCAGGGCAATGCCCAGCACAATATTTTTTGATGACCAGCGACAACTAAAGACAGATTGGAAATTCATGGTATGACGGAATGGTTAACAAGTTTCAATTGGGCACACAACTCCAGACGCTCGAGCTTTCGAAACGTTACACCAACCGGTGCCGGAATTCCGAGCAGGCCCTGGCCACATTGGTGGCATTCAAAATTGCCGACACGACACAAATCCGCGTGGCCCCGGCTGCCAGCACATCGTCGAGCGTATGCAAATTGATCCCGCCAATGGCGAACCAAGGAATGTTCACGTTCGCTACCGCCCAGCGGACATATTCCAGTGTCACCGGTTTCGCCGCGGGTTTGGTGCCGGTCGCATAAACCGGTCCGATGGCGATGTAATCCGGTCCGGCCGCCAGCGCCCGTTTGGCCTGTTCCGGAGCATGCGTCGAGAGACCAATTCGGAGTTCGGAGTTCGGAGTTCGGAGTTCGGAGGTGTGTTTGTGGCCGGCGTCAAAAAAATCCTCCTGGCCCAGGTGGCAGAATTCCGCGCCGGTTTCCCGGGCGATTTCCGGAAGATCATTGATGACCAGGCCGACTTTCGCGCGGCGGGTGACGGGCAGAATCGCCTCGGCCATGCGGCGGATTTCATCCGGCGACGAACTTTTGGCGCGCAACTGGATCAGGTCCGCGCCACCGTCGCAAAGCTGTTGGGCAAAGACCTCCGGCGCGCGGCCATGGAAATAGGCCGTGTCAATGAACGCGTAAAGGCGGCAGTCCGCGAGCGGTTTCACGGGCACAACTTAACTGGGAATCACACGAAACACACGAAAGAGTTTGCGGATGCTGGAATCCATCCGAGCGGTTGCTGCCGTTGTAGATTTCCGCTTGATCCTGCTAAACCAGCCTGCATAGTGCCGGCAAACATGGCCCAAAATGGATCCCGTCAATTTTTAGTTCTTTGCCTGATTTTGCAGGCGACAATATTGTGTGCCGTCGCGCCAGCGCAGGTTATTCCTTGGCAGCCGTTTGTCATTGATCACGCGGACCGGACAAATTCGGCAGCGGATGTTTCATTTTTGCTCGATGCGCCGGCGGGCCGGGATGGGTTCATCCGGGTCAAGGATGGTCATCTGGTCAAGCCGGATGGCCAGCGGTTCCGCATCTGGGGCGTCAACCTGACCGGCTGGAGCGAAGGTTCGACCATGTTACCGCCTACGAACGCGGCTTCCATTTGGGCGGCGGAACTGGCGCGGTTCGGCATCACTTGCGTGCGGTTCCATTTTTTGGATCGGACCACCCGTGAACGTCCCCAGGGACTGATTGACGGAAACCGCAACGATTCGTTGAAGTTGGACCCGGCGCGCCTCGACCGGCTGGATTTCTTCATTGCGGAACTCAAGAAGCGCGGCATTTATTCGGACCTGAACTTGAACGTCGGACGCGATTACAAGCCGGGCGACGGCGTGCCCGATTATGACCTCATCGGCGTGGCCAAGGGCATGACGTATTTCGGGGACCGGTTGCTGGAGCTGCAACGCGATTATGCCAGGCAGTTGCTCACACATTACAATCCATACACCCGCGCGACGTATTGCAACGAGCCGGCGGTGGCCATCGTCGAGATTGCCAACGAGAACTCGATTCTGGAATTCTGGATGCGCAACTGGCTGCGCGGCGAGCTGACCACCACCAATCAGCTCCGCTATCAACTCGACCTGCCGCCGACGTATGAAAAGCTGCTGACGGCCAGGTACAACGATTGGCTGGTGAAAACGAAGACCCCGGAGGAATTAAGTCGGTTGCGCGCCGAGGCCGGCGTGAAGGGCGACGCGCTTATTCCGCGGCTCCGGCGGGAGGAATTCAGCGAAGCGCCCAAGGAACGGTTCTATGCCGAGGCGGCGTTTTACACCGACATGGAGACCAGTTACTTCCACGACATGGAAAATTACCTGAAGGAAACGTTGGGCGTGCAGTCGCTGGTTACCGGGACCGCCGACCATACCTACTGGATCCCCGGTCTGCCCTTGCTCTGGTCCACCTCGCAACTGGACATCGTGGATGCTCATGTTTACTGGCAGCACCCGGCCATCTACGGTGCCCGCAACACGCCGATGGTGAACGACCCGCTACATTCCGCGGTAGTCAAACTGACCCGCTCGGCCTTCGCCGACAAACCATTCACGGTGAGCGAGGTGAACGAACCCAATCCAAACGAATACGCCTGCGAAATGATTCCGCTTCTGGCCGCCTATGGGGCGTTCCAGGACTGGGACGGAGTGTTCTTTTACACGTTTGAGCCGAAGATTTCCGGCTGGCAGGATTTCGTCACCGATCCCTTCGACATTACGCTGGACCCGGTCAAGATGGTGCAGATGGAGGCCGGTGCGCTGGAATTTCTCCGGCCGGACGTGAAGCCGGCGGTGAAAGCGGAACTACGCAGCTATTCCTGGGAGCAGGTCAACGAAAGCATGCGCCTGCCGGAATCCGAACGCCCGTACTTCACGCCGGGATTTCCGTTGTCACTGCCTCTGCTCCACGGTTCCCGCGTCCGTTGCCTGGACTGTGAGCCGACGGCGACGTTCACGGCGGAAGAAACCAACCGGCTGGTTTCCGACACCGGGGAGCTGGTCTGGCAGGTTTCGAAAGAGCAGGGGGGACTGGTGACGATTGATACGGAGCGTACGCAGGGGCTCATCGGTTTTGTGAAAGCCAATGGCCGGGCGACGAGCCGGTTGTCGGCCGAGGTAAAAAATGATTTCTGTGCCATCACTGTTTCGTCGCTCGACGGCCAGCCGCTGTCCCGGTCGGCGACGATGCTGCTGACCGCCTGTTCCCGCTGGCAGAACAGCGGTGTCAAATGGAACGAACGGCATACGCTCTGGACGGAATACGGCAAGGGGCCGACCTTAATCGAGCCGGTGACCGGCTGGGTGACATTGCATGAGCTTGAGGGGGCGGTGGGCCTGCAATTGATTCCGCTTGACGGGGTGGCGCGGCCGATGGGCGACCCCATCCGGGGCCGGCGGCTTGAAGACGGCTGGGAAGTTCCGCTCGGCAAGCCCGCCACCACATGGTATCTGGTCCGGGTAATCCGATCCACGGCGGAGGTTGGAAAAAAATAGGGCGGCTCGCAGGTACGCCCGCCTCATCTGGGGGCAAACAAAAATGGCGGCGGAATGTTTCCGCCGCCGGGTGAGTTGGTGAAATTTACTTCAGACCGACCAGATATCCGAACCGTTCACGGAATTGATCGGTTGTCATGCCTACCACGCCGGCGCATTTGGTGAGCTGCTTCATGTCCTCGAAGTCTTCGCGTTCGAGCCGGATCATATAGGCGCAGGCGCATTCGTAGGCTTCGCCGTCCACGTTGACCTTGCGGTTTTGCATGCGGCCGGTCTTGGGGTCGAGCATTTTGTCGAATGGCAGCGGGTTCATCTTGCCGTCCACGAAGCTGATGATGGCGCCATATTTCTCGGCTTCGGGTGAGAGCAGGAATTTCACCGCGGCATAACCGAGGTCGCGGGTGTATTCGGCGTCGAACGGGATCGGGTCGGCGCAACGCAATTCATAACCAAGGTCCTTGTCAATGAAACCCATTTTGATGCCCAGCTTTTCCAGGCGCACTGTCAACAGCTCCTTCATCAGGCGGCCAAATTCAATTTCGCCCAGGCGCAAATGGCCGTGATCGTCACGAATGACCTTGCCAAAGCGCTCCAACTGTCCGTCCGGCAGCGCCTTGATCAAACCCTGCTCGCCCATCGCTTCGATGAGCCCTTCGGCGAGGACGACGATGCCGTATTGCGACCCTTCGGCCCGGCGTTTGATGATGGAACCGATGATGATGTCGCAGACTTCATCCACCGTGACCTGGCGGTTGCGGAATTCCTCCGGGATGATGGCGAGGGTGGCGGCGGACGCCTTGGCAATGCCAAGGGCAAGGTGTCCCGCAGCGCGGCCCATGCTGACGATGATATACCAGCGCGAGGTGGTGCGGGCATCCTCCATCAGGTTGCGGACGATATAGACGCCGTAGTGGCGCGCCGTTTCATAACCGAATGTCGGTGTCGAGCCGGGCAGGGGCAGGTCATTGTCAATCGTCTTGGGCACGTGCGCGACCTTGATGCGGCCCTGGCTTTGTTTGGCCACGACGCTGGCGGAAAAGGCCGTGTCGTCGCCGCCGATGGTCACCAGCGCGGTGATGCCGAGTTTTTCAAAGACACTGAAAACGTTTTTCATCTGGGCTTCCGACTTGGTCGGATTTGTGCGTGCGGTGCCAAGAATCGAACCGCCCTTGATGTGAATGTCCTTTACGTCGCGGATGGACAGCGGCCGGCAATACTGCACCTCGCCCTGCGCCAGCCATTTGAAGCCGTCACGGAAGCCGATCACTTCATAGCCTTGGTTGATGCCTTCAATGGTGGCCGCGGCAATGACGCCGTTGAGTCCCGGAGCCGGGCCGCCACCGACCAGAATGCCTAATCTGCCTTTGTTCATGTAATGGATTCGTTAATTGTGAAAACGGAACGGCAACAGGATGCGCAAGCGCCGGAAAGAATTCAATTCCATTCTTGCCACAATCAAACCACAATTTGCCGATATGAAACCGGCTGTTTTCCTCGACCGCGATGGCACGCTTATCGTGGAAAAGAATTACCTGCGCCGGCCCGAGGAGGTCGTCCTTTTCCCGGGCGCACCGGCGGCTTTGAAACGGCTGGGCGATGCCGGGTTCGAACTGTTCATCGTCTCCAACCAGTCTGGCGTCGGGCGCGGTTACTTCACGCTTGCGGAGGTCGAGCGCGTCAACGAGCATTTGCACAGTGAACTGGCCGGCGCGGGGGTGCGGCTCCGGAAAATTTACATCGCGCCCGAGGCGCCCGGCCAGCCGAGTCGCGGACGCAAGCCGTCGCCGCAATTTTTGTTTGATGCGCGCGACGAGTTTGGCGTGGATCTGGCGCGGAGCTGCATGGTCGGTGACAAGCTGATTGATCTGGAATGCGGCTGGAATGCCGGGGTCCAAAAGAGTATTCTGGTTCGCACGGGCTATGGCGCGGAACTGGAACGCACAGAGACGGACAAGCTGGCCCGCGCCGTGGTCGTGGACGATTTGTCCGGCGCGGCGGCCTGGATTTTGAAAAACTTGTAGTAGCCGGCAGCGGGAGGCATTAATCTGTTCGAGGTTCAGAGTTTTAAATTATGTGTGGCATCATTGGGTATGTTGGTAAAAAGGCGGCCTCGCCCATCCTGCTCGAAGGATTGCGGCGGCTGGAATATCGCGGTTACGACAGCGCGGGCGTGGCGCTGTTGGATGACGGCAGCCTGCTCGTTCGCAAGAAAAAGGGCAAGATTGACGAAGGCCTCGCCCGCCTGCTGAAGTCCGAACCGGTTGCGGGCAATCTTGGCATCGGCCACACGCGCTGGGCCACGCACGGAATCCCCTCGGACAAGAACTGTCATCCGCACCTCGACCAGTCCGGCACCATTGCCGTTGTCCACAACGGCGTCATTGAGAATTACGACAGCCTCAAACAAAAACTGCTCCAGGCCGGCCACAGCTTCAAATCCGACACCGACACCGAGGTGCTCGCGCATCTGATCGGCGATTATTACGCAAAGCGGCGCGAAGCCGGCGTCAAAAACGGCGACGCCAATCCGTTGACCCAGGCTGTTTGCGACGCGTTGCGGGAAGTCATCGGCACTTACGGCCTCGCGGTCATTTGTGCCGGGGAACCTGGCACAATTGTCGGTGCCCGGCGCGGTTCGCCGCTCATCATCGGCATCGGCACCGGCGAAAATTTTCTGGCCAGCGATGCCAACGCCATCGTCGCCCACACGAAAAAGGTGGTTTATCTCAACGATTACGACGTCGCGACGATCTCGGCCGAACGCTTTGTCGTGATGAATCTCGGGGCGGACACGGCCAATGTCCAGGTCAGCAACCTTGAGTTCAGCCAGGAGGATGCCGTGCGCGGCAAATACGAGCACTTCATGCTCAAGGAGATTTTTGAGCAGCCGCGCACCGTGGAGAACGCCCTGCGCGGACGGGTGGACAACGAAGGCGCCACCGCCAGGTTCGGCGGCCTGAACCTGACGTCCGCCGAGCTGCGTTCGATTGACCGCATCGTCATCGCCGCCAGCGGCACGAGCTGGCACGCGGCGCTGGTGGGCGAGTATCTGATCGAGGAGCTGGCGCAGATTCCGGTCGAGGTTGAGTTCGCGCACGAGTTTTGTTACCGCAACGCACCGCTCGAAAAGAACACCGTGCTGCTGGTGCTTTCGCAATCCGGCGAAACCGCCGATACGCTGGCGGCGCTTCGCGAAGCCAAACGCCGGGGCCACCGCGCGCTCGCCATTGTCAATGTCGTCGGCAGCACCATCGCGCGCGAATCGGACGGCGGCATCTACATGCACGCCGGTCCGGAAATCGGGGTTGCCTCCACCAAGGCCTTTGTCTCCACGCTCACCGTGCTCGCCTTGCTGGCGGTGCATCTGGGCCGGTTGCGAAATCTTTCCGCCCGCCGGGCGCTGGAAATCATGCATGCGCTGGAAGCCGTGCCGAGACAGCTTGAAAAAATCCTCGCGCAAAACAACGTGCTGAAAAAGCTGGCGAAAAAGTATGCCAAGGCCGACGACTTCTTTTTTCTCAGCCGCGGTTACACCTTCCCGATTGCGCTTGAAGGGGCGCTCAAGCTGAAGGAAATTTCCTACATTCATGCCGAGGGCTATTCCGCGGCGGAAATGAAGCATGGGCCGATTGCGTTGATTGACCCGAAGACGCCGACCGTGTTTCTGGTGCCACAGGATTCGATGTATGACAAGACGATGGCGAACCTGGCGATGATCCGGGCGCGCAAGGGCCCGATCATTGCGCTGGCCACCGAAGGCGACAAGCAGGTCCGAAAGGTGGCCAACGACGTGATTTACATTCCGAAGGCGCTGGAACTGATCAACCCGATTCTGGCGAGCGTGCCGCTGCAATTGTTCGCCTATCACATCGCCGTCGCGCGCGGTTGTGACGTGGACAAACCCCGCAACCTGGCCAAAAGCGTGACCGTGGAATAACAAATATTGAAAGCACCAGCCACACCTGTCCATGACAATTCAAGTCTGCTAAATGCAATTAGGGTTTGCTAAGTATTGGCGGCACCCCTTGGTGGATGACTCGGCACTCTCCGCTCATGGATTTGTCGAAGGCATTTGAAGGAAGAGCAATTCCGTGGCGGCACTGGTGTATTCTTCAAAATCCGTCACGTTGGTGGTCAGACATTTTTTAAAATAATCCACCGCCGCCATTTTATCGTTTTCGATCAGGTGTTTCGATCCCACGTAGAAATACGCTTCGCAATGTTGCTCCTTTGAAGTCTGGAGGCTCGGGTCATCAGCGGCTTTGAGAAAATCGCTTTCCGACAATTGGCCGGCCAGAAAACGGCCGACCTTTGAAGGCCAGTCATCCGGCTTTCCGGTTTTGCGATTTTCCAAATACGCCGTTAATTCCTGGGTCGCAGCGTCTGTTTCTCCCAGCCGCGCCCGGATGAGCCAGATACGGAAATAGGAGTAGTCCTGGTTGTCGGAACCAAGTTCGCAGGACTTGCGGAAATCCGCCAAGGCGTTGGTGAATCGGCGTGAATTGTAGTCCGCACAGCCTTGAGCGTGATAGTCCGCGCCAGTTTGGAGAACCGGCGCCTGGGGAGCTGGCACTGTATTCATCGAGGGAAAGCGTGTCATGTTTGGCGAGCCAAAAGGCATCATTCCAGCCGGTCCTCGTCGTTCGCCATGTTTCCCTCCCACCTGCTCCAACAGGGCAATAGTGGCACCCCGGCGCAACATTGGATTCTCGCGTGAAGGATAGGACTGAGTAATTGGCAAGTGCATGTCCGTGCTTTGCATCAGCAGAAATGGTGGTGGACCAATTTGTCCCGCCAAATCAAGCGGGGTCATGCCATAGGAATTCGAGGCGTTAACCGACGCGCCCCATTTCAACAAGACCACGATGACGTTGGTCTGACCCGTCAGGGCGGCCAAATGCAAGGCTGTATTCCCTCCTACTAAAAGTTGCCGGGCTCCCGGCCCCACACCGCCGAACGGAGGAACAGATTTCGCAGCCGCAGTGCCTTGGTTGCAGTCGGCCTTGTGTTTGAGGAGCAACTCAAGAACATCAACTGAACCCCTGACAGCGGATACGTGGAGCGGCGTGAATCCGGAATTATCGACAACATCCACCTTGGCGTGGCGTTGAATAAGCAGTTGTGCGGTGTTGGTCTGGTTGTAGATCGCCGCCGCATGGAGCAGCGACCTGCCGGTGGTCGGATTTTGAAAATTGTGGGAGACGCCCTTATCCAACAATAGTTTCAACGTCTTTTCATTGCCGCAAGCGGCAGCGATTTCTGCCACCGAAACGCCAGCGGCATTGATGGCTGACACCAATGACTTGTCTTTATCAATCAATGCTGCGGCCGCTTCGGGGTCACCAGAGAAAACGGCGTCAAATAAGTTCTTTGTCGCTCCTTGCTTTACGAGGAGTTCAACCACGTCGCTATGGTGCTGCACGAGGGCAATCCCCAATGGAGAAAGCCCATCGGTGCCGGTCGCCTTCAGATCTGCGCCAGCGGCCAGCAGGACTTCCACGGCGGGAGCTTTGCCATTGGCAGCGGCCAACCGGAGCGATGTGCCATCAGCGGCCAATTGAGGCTGCTGTGCGATCAATTTGCGCAGAACCTCCGTGCGGCCAGCGAGAATGGCCGAAGCCGGGTCCCATTGAGCACCATGCGAGTCAAGATATTCAACAATATTGGTGTGCCGGGTTTGGGCGGCCAACAGCAACGGCGTTTGTCCAAACTGGTTGGTTTGGTTCACCAAAACCGGTGTTGATTTCAAAATCGCCGCCACGGACTCCAGCTTGCCTTCGCGAATAGCTTGAAAGATGTCCGTATCCGCGTTGAACTGAAAACGGCTTGAAGGTTCGGTCGAACGCATGGCCTGTTGGCGAGGTGTCTCGCCCGCGTTATTTGTGGTGTCCTGGCTGGCTCCCTGTTTAACCAGCCAATCGTAGACCTCTTTCGTTCCAGTCTTGGCGGCAAGTTGCAAAGGTGTGTCGCCGTCGTTATCACGGGCGTTGATGTCCACCTTGGCCAGCACGAATGTGTCACCGATGCCGCGAATAAAGAACATCGGATTCTGGCTGCCTAACTCAGCCAGGTAATGGAGCGGCGTTTTGCCCTGGTCATCCTTCGCGGAAAGGTCCGCACCAGCCGTGACCAGCATGTCAATGCATCCCCCCGCTTCTCCCCAAGGCCATTTGCCGGAAAGGAAAAGGTGTGCCGCAGTGCGGCCCTGTTTGTCGCGCAGATTGGGATTGGCCCCGGCATCCAACAGCGCCCGGGTGGCATCCGCGCGGAAGGAAGAGTCCGATGTGGCCACTACATCCAAAGGTGTCAGGCCTTGATTATCCTGGGCATTGACGTTGGCCTTGGAATAAATCAGCAATTGAAAGGGTTCGTTGACCGGCGGGACATTGCCATCCCATCCTCCAATTTTTTCTGCAGCCACATGCAGAGGCGTTTGTCCCAGATTGTTCGTGGCGTTCACGTCCGCTCCACTGGCCAGGAGGCTCGACATCCCCTCAACCTTGCTGACGTCGTAAAAGCCGGTGCACAGCCGATGCAATGCCGTGTTGCCGTCGGCGTCGCGCGAGTCAACGTTGCTGCCATGCGCACCGAGCAGCTGTAAAAGCTCGGTGCGGTCGTTGTCGAAAAAGAAAACTCCGCGTCCGGTCTTCTCGTCGGTGATCAATTGCATGGCGGTTTCACTGGCATTGTTCGTGGCAGCGGCATTCGCTCCGCTGGCCAGCAAAAAACTGGCCGCCTGCAGCAATGGATTCGGCCCTTGTTCATTTTGTCCCACGGTCAGATATTTCACATACAGTTGCTTGCCTGGGTCTTGGCCCACGCGCGCCAGCCAGTTGGTTGGCGGACGGTCGTAAATGGTGAGCCGGTCCTGCAACAGAATTTGGTGCAGCAAAGTGTTGCCATCGGGATTGCGCACGTTAACGTCCGCCCCTCTGTCCACCAGCAGTGCGGCCGCGGCAAGGTGCCCGTGCAAAACGGCCACTTGGAGCGGCGTCAGAGTCAATTCATTCCTGGCTTCCAGATTGGTTTCCGTGTCTAGCAACCCTGCAAGCGCGGCGACATTTCCACTGGCCGCTGCTTCGTGCAAAGGCGTGGCCAATCCCCGATCGAGATGCTCACCTACCGGTGCTTTGGCCATCAGCAAATGGATGCAATCGGATTGGTTGGCTTGAATGGCCGCATCCAACGGCGTCCAACCATTGGTGTCGCGAACGTCAGTTGGCGCATTTGCCGCCAGGAGAAGTTTGACCTGCTCGGTCAGGCCTTTCGTCGCGGCGATGTGAAGCGCGGTCTGGCCGGCAAAATTTGTTGCGGCAGCAGACGCTCCGGCCTGGAGCCAGAACGAAGTGAGCGGAAGTTGCTCATTCAGCACGGCCCAATGCAGCGGAGTCTGCCCGTCGCGGTCGCGGGCTTGGACCACGTTCTTGTCCGCCGCCAATAGCTGGACAGCCCGGTTGGTGTCGGCCAACGCGGTCGCGGCGAAGGCGTCATATTCGGCGCCATTCTTAATGAGAAGGTCGCGGATCTGCATCAAACGTTCCGGAGCAAATGCAGCAACCTTTGCCGCCTGGGCACGCATGGAAGCGGTGAACTGCGGGTTTGCGTTGGGTCCGAAATTTTTTAGCGTATTGCTCGTTTGTTGCCACTGCGCAATGGCGGAGGGTCTGGATTTGACCGCAGCGGCTTCGGAAATGGCAAACGCCTGCAGCACTGGTAATTCTCCCGGGGCATTGGTTCTGGCGGAAACACCCACCTTGAGCAAGGCATGCACCGCCTCCAATTCACCCCGTTGGGCGGCAGCCGAGAGCAACGAAGTGCCGTGTTTGGCAATTATTTTCGCCGCCGCCACCCGGCTTTGGGCCGGAGTTTTTTTCCACGGCAGCGGATGAGCCGGTTTCAAGGCAGCCGGCCCCGCTCCTTCCTGGCCGAGCATCCGGGGAACCAATTTCCCGTCGCCTTGGATGATGGCCAATTCAAACGGTGTGGCTTTGTTGTAGGCATTGTCCTTTTTCAAAAATGGGTCCGCGCCATAATCCAGCAACCAACCCGCCACTTCTGCCCGGCGGTAGGCAAATGCGTAATGCAGCGCACTTCCTTCAAATGAGCTTTGTAGATCCGGGTTGGCACCGGCTTCAAGCAGCAATTTGCAGAGATTGGTGTTCCCATTCCAGATTGCGGCCTCCAACGCGGTGAGCCGCGCGTTGCTGGTGTTCCAAGTGTCGTTTTGGACATTGACGTCCGCTCCCTGTCTGAGCAGTAGCTCAACAATTTGAATGGAACCGTCTCCCGCCGCCACGGTGATCGGCAACCGGCCATAATAAATTGCATGCACCAGATTCGTATTCGCCGCCAACATCTGCGAAACCGTGTTGGTGTCGTTTCCATGAACCGCGCTAAAAAATGTTTCCACCGTTAGCCCGCCTGACGATGTTTGCGCCGATCCAATAAAAGTCATTCCCGAAAAAACCAGCCAAGTGGAGATTGCAAGCGTAGTCGTGAGCGAGGAACAAGCTCTGATTGCTTTCATGTGGGGCATCATAGAACTGAAGCTTGGTTGCGTGAAATCTAATTTTTCTTGCCGTGTCTCCATCGCAAGCTAATAGTTGGCACATGAAAGCCATTTCAGTCCCATTGATTCTGGGGCTGACGGCGATTTTCGCCCATTGTGCCGTTTTGCGATTGCCAGAGCCACCACAACAACACCGGCCGTGGCATCCGGATTCCGCCATCCCAACCAACGTCTTCTCCGCAGCCGAAACATTATTTGAACAGGGATTTCCCGATCCGCGCGGCTGCGAGTATCGCGAGATCAACGTGGAAGTCAGTGGTGTTTGGGAAGGCAAAGTCCGCATTTTGAAAACGCACGGCTGGATGTTGCCGAAAAAATCCGGGACGAATCAGTTTGCCATTTGCTGGAACGGATTAATTTACCCCGTCACGATGGTGTCCGCCCTTGCCGACTTGCATGCAGAGATGACCAGTTCAAATTTGCCAATGTCCCGGCGCTTTGGCTTCGGTGGCGGTTCAGCTATTGGTGAAGCGGGCTCGGTCATTTACGCGAATCCACTCTCGAGCCGCGTTTTACTGCTCCTGCGTTGTGGCGAAACGGCTGCCGCCTTGACCAACTGGGCGCCGAATCAACAGATGGTGTTCGGCGGAACTGGTCGTGGCGGGATGCCAAGCCGACTCAACGATCCTTATCTTGAATTTGCCAGCGACTGGACGTGGGCAATGTTTGACCGGATGATTTCCGCGCAGCAACGCGGTGACGAGGCGCTCGCGCTGGCGACCGCGCAGCAGCTCGCTGACGTGCAACCGAAAATCGAGGCGGAATGCGCCCGGCGTGGTTTTCAACGGCAGCAGTATTATGACAATCAGCATCGCGGTGAGGAAAAACCATACTTGGATTTTCTCGACCAGCTTCCCCAAATCCTTGCCGATTTGGAACGGCGCGCAAAAGGACCGGCAAAAACCAATATAATCGAAGCCGGCATCACCAATTATCCGGATCAAACCAAACGGATTGCCGCTTTGGTTGATAAACTGGATCTTGTCAACGCCCGACAATGGAGCCAGCCGGGTTGCCGTGGGTTTTTACCAGCGCGAGGATTCCGCGCAGTCGGTGGTCGAAGCAATTCAGCACGCCGGAGGTACGGCTTTCCCCATTCAACTTGATGTGGCGGAGCCGGCCTCGTGCAACCAGGCCGTTGCCGTGGTCAAAGAACGTTGGGGCAGCCTGGATATCCTGGTGAACAATGCGGGCATCACCGACGAAGCGCCGGCCTTGTCCGCGGCTACAAGGAAGAAGGCACCATCACCACGCCGTTCGACATGACTGTGCTGAATGACCTTGACCGCTTTCATCTCGTTATGGACACGATCGATCGACTGCCACAGACAGGTGATAAAGGCATTTATTTGAAGCAGCAGCTCAAGGACAAGCTGATCGAGCACAAGCAATACATAGATAAAAACGGTCAGGACTTGCCGGAAATCCGCAACTGGAAATGGCCGGTGCCTCCGTTATGAATCGAGACATTCCAAGTCATCACCCTTACTGGCGCCGGGCACATCGCGATTGGCGTCTCTGGGCCATGGTGATTTTAATGCTGGCCGCCCTGGCGGTCTATTTGATGACCGGTGACCTGCGCTGGCCAGTTCAGGTCCAACCGCAGCCTCCGGTTTCAGGCACCGTCGGGAATTAGCAGGCAAATTTTGGGCCGAAAATAATTTAGTGCCTATCCTCGTTCGGCAGGATCCAAAACTCTTCATGGGGTGAACACCCCATTCGTTTCTCTGCGTTCCAAAGATACAATTTCCGCAACGGGTTGTCGTGAGCATTTAGATTTTACCCGGAGTAACCATGGAAACCAAAACCACTTCATCCAACCTCGGCACGGTTGCCTCGGTGCGCGGCAGCGTCGTGGATGTGCGCTTCGACGGGCAGTTGCCGCCGATCTACTCGGTGCTGCGCGCGGGGGCGGATAACAAAATCGTCATCGAGGTGCTGGCACAGCGAGATGCGCGGCATGTGCGCGGGATCGCGTTGACGCCCACGCAGGGGCTGGCGCGCGGCATGGGGGTCACGGACATGGGCGGGCCGTTGAAGGCGCCGGTGGGCAAGGCGATTCTCTCACGGATGTTCGACGTGTTTGGCAATGCCATTGACCGGCTACCGGCACCAGCGGAGGTGCAATGGCGTTCGGTGCATCGCGCGCCGCCGCCGCTGGCACGACGTTCCACCAAGTCGGAAATTTTTGAGACGGGCATCAAGGTCATCGACGTACTCGTGCCGCTGGAGCGCGGCGGCAAGGCGGGATTGTTCGGCGGCGCGGGCGTGGGCAAGACAGTGCTGCTCACGGAAATGATCCACAACATGATCGGCCATCAGCAGGGCGTCAGTATTTTTTGCGGCATCGGCGAACGGTGCCGCGAAGGCGAGGAACTTTACCGCGAAATGAAGGCGGCGGGTGTGCTGCCGAACATGGTCATGATTTTCGGGCAGATGAACGAGCCGCCGGGCAGCCGGTTTCGCGTCGGTCATACGGCGCTGACGATGGCGGAATATTTCCGCGACGACGAGCATCGCGACGTGCTGCTGCTCATTGATAATATTTTCCGTTTCATCCAGGCCGGCATGGAAGTGTCCGGCTTGATGGGGCAGATGCCGTCGCGTCTCGGCTATCAGCCGACGATGGGCACGGAGCTCTCGGGCTTGGAGGAGCGCATCGCCAACACCGACACCGGCGCGATCACCTCGATCCAGGCGGTGTATGTGCCGGCGGATGATTTCACCGATCCGGCGGCGGTGCATACGTTTTCGCATCTCTCGGCGTCCATCGTGCTGTCGCGCAAACGGGCAAGCGAAGGACTGTTTCCGGCCATTGACCCGCTGCAATCCAGCTCCAAGATGGCCACGCCGGGCATCGTCGGCGAACGGCATTACGCCCTCGCGCAGGAAATCCGCCGCACGCTCGCTCAATACGGCGAACTCAAGGACATCATCGCCATGCTCGGTCTGGAGCAGCTTTCGCCGGAGGATCGCAACGTGGTCGTGCGCGCCCGCCTGCTGGAGCGGTTCCTCACGCAGCCCTTTTTCACGACCGAACAATTCACCGGCCTGACCGGAAAACTCGTCAGCCTCAAGGAGGCGCTGGACGGCTGCGAACGAATCCTGCACGACGAATTCAAGGATTATCCGGAGAGCGGCCTCTACATGATCGGCGCGATCAGCGAAGCAAAGGGAAAACCAAAAGCCGCCCCGGCCGCAGCCACCGCCAAACCGGATGTGAAGCCCGCAATGAAGGTTGAACCACCGCCTGCCGCCGTTGTCTCCGGCGTTCCCGCAAAATCCTAGGTCGTTCCCGCAACGTTCCGCTCGTTCCCGGAAAATCCTGCTGACCGCCCGCGAAATCCTGCCGCGTTCCCGCCAAGTCTGCGCGGCTCCCGCGAAATCCACATGCCGCCCGCGTTATCCTGAACCGCTCCCGTAAAATCCTGACCTCCGCCCGCGAAATCCCGGAGGCTCCCCGCGAAATCCTGACGCCTCCCGCAAAATCCCAGGTCGTTCCCGCGAAATCCTGCGCCCCGGCCACAGAATCCCAAGCTGCTGTTTGTGAGGTATTTGCGTGTTTTAATAGCTGCGGAGCAGCCCAGACAATAGTCCCGGTGACAATCAACGCACGGACTTCAATTTCCACTGGTCAAAGCAAGTAGCCCCGCTCCAACCCGTAGGCAACTCCGCCTTCCCAATTAGAGGTAAGGTGTGTCCTGACCGTGTTGAAAAGATGTTCAACAACGTCGAGGTGGATCGGGTTCTTTTCGTAATCTGGCAAGTAACGATATTCGCGGTCGGTGTTTTTCTGTTTCCGCAGCACATAAATCTGATCCACTTTGAATTTCCTGAGATTTACATTGCCAGTCAGCTTGAGCCACTCTGAAACCACGAGATAAAGGGCGTTTGGATTCCGAAACTTCAATTGTTCAGCAGCCGTTGAAGAACCTTCCAGCATCGTTTTGTCCAGGTAGGTTTTGCATTCAATCGCCACGGCGGGAATTTGGAAGTGATGCACTTCTCCCTTCTCCTGGCCGGCACAGTTCAAGGACGCGCTCACGCTCACGCCGATGGCAAAGTCGTGATCTTTTTTCTCGATACGTGCGTGAGGCGTTTCGAGCATGGCGGTGTAATTTGGCGGCATGAAGAAAATATCTTTGAACGTGTGCGCTTTGCCGATGAGTGCGCGTTCCATAAATCCGCCAACGAGGTCACGGAACAGATAGTAAATAAATTCTTCCAACACGGATGAGTGAAGATTCGAGCGGGAGTCAAATTTCTCGGCATACTTTTGCTGATCAATGAAATTCTTGTAAGTCGTGAAAAGGGCAACGCGCTTGCGAAGAATCTCCGCATCCTGCGGAGTTGTGGTCTTGCGTGGCCCTTTCAAATCCAGATTGGCTTTTTTCCAAACGTCATATTGTTTGCGAATTTCCCGCAGGAATTTTCGGGACTTCGCGTCGGCGTATTTTGCGTCGCCGGTTTCTTTCTGCTGAAGGTTATCACCGTGAACATGCATATTGAACTCCCGTTTCGGCTTTGGTTTGCGACAACAGATTGTCAGCTATCGCCTTTGCCAGCAATGGCGGCACGGCGTTGCCAATTTGGTTGTATTGGCAAAGATGTTTCTCTTCTTCGCGGCCTTCGCGAGCCAGCAGCTTGTGGCTGACGACTGTGGGCTTGCCTTTGAACACAAATGAATCCGGGAAAGATTGAAGTCTAGCGCCCTCGCGTGGCGTGAAATTCCTGTGCTGATGCGGATGCACAAAATTGGCGTAAAACGAAGCCGGGATTGTGTGACAGGGCCGGTCAGGATGCATCCGGCGATTATTTTGGTCGTAAATCTTTTCAGAAATTTCCCCATTGCCATTGCGTTTCAAAGGATGCAGGTGTTTTGCCACGTCGGAAACGGATTGGCCACATGCCATCGCCGAAAAACGCTCAACCATGCGTTGTGAGTGGCGCATCGCCGTGTGATTCCAGAGCTGTTTACTTTCTTTTCGCAAAAAGCGCTGATAATTATTTTCAGATGCTTGCGTGTAGTCTTGGACATCGCTCCCCTCGCCGGCTGCCAAAGCGGGCAAATCGGAAATCGCTTCCCACAAAGTCGGGCAACGCTCCAGCGAACCTCCAAACAAATCATCCACGCCGTCGCGAATGCAATGCGTCGCTGTCGGAAATGGGTTTTCAAGTTCGTGAACGGAGGCAACCACAAAAAGCCGTTTGCGAATCTGTGGAATACCAAAGTCGGTAGCCTCAAGAATGGTGTGGTTCACATGGTAGCCCAATTCTTTCAACTCGCGTTCAACGATTCCGATAACCGATTCGCCGCGCTGTGTCCGTGCTTTTTCGATGTTCGGAACATTTTCCATGATGACGTAATCCGGCTGCAATACCCGCGCAACCCGAAGAAATTCCACGAACAAAGAATTTTTCGGATCGGTCGGATCGCCCGAATTTTTCCGGCAGACTGAAAAACCTTGGCAAGGCGGGCCACCGAGCAAAACATCAGGGTGCCGGTCCGTAAAAAGATCGCGAAATTCTTCGTCACTTATTAATTGAATATCACGCTTAATGACGAGCGCATCCTTGTGATTGTGAGCGAATGTCTCGCTCGCCCAAGAATCAATTTCAATTCCGCCAACGACCGTGCATCCCGCAAGTTCAAATCCGAGGCTAAATCCGCCCGCACCCGCGAACGTATCCAAAACATTCAGTTCTTTGCCTTTTTTGCCGCCGTTGCCGTTCACTCGGTAGGGCAATGAATCTTCCCGCAAAATTTGCGGTTTCTGGCTCGTCTGTTTTTTTGAATTCAAGTGATTCAAGATTATGCTCACAGCACTTCGCGGGCAAGGCAGGATGTTGTGGGGGACCCTCAAAGTTTTAGCGACTTTCACTTCATGGGGTGTTCACCCCATTCATTTTTCCGCGCGCAAAAGCTACAGTTTTAACAATGGCTTGAGCCATGCCCATGAATCTTAAAATTCTCCTGCCGTTCCAGGTTTTCGCCGAGCAAACCGGCGTAACGCGCATCGTTGCGGAGACTCACGAAGGTTCATTTGGTCTCCTGCCGCACCGGCTTGATTGCGTGGCCGCGCTCGTGCCGGGTATTTTGATTTATCAGACCGAATCTGGCGGTGAAGTTTTGGTGGCCGTGGATGAAGGCGTGCTGGTCAAGACCGGCG
>Ga0265338_10001361_pt1 | contig 39768 bp, 24 predicted proteins | sample 42126metaG_FD_193579 | JGI IMG/M metagenome (GOLD analysis project Ga0265338, IMG submission 193579) | Rhizosphere microbial communities from Carex aquatilis grown in University of Washington, Seatle, WA, United States - 4-21-26 metaG | ecosystem: Host-associated > Plants > Roots > Rhizosphere... | reverse complement strand
CTCGCTGGGGCCGTCGAGTTGAACCTTATTATAGTCAACGAGCGCCACCAGCCGTTCCGGTTTGAATTTCGCCGCGGCCATGATGGCTTCCCATGTCTGGCCTTCGTTCAGGTCGCCATCGCCGAGCAGCACATAAGTCCAGTAGCTCTTTCCGAGCAGCCGTGCCGCGAGCGCCATGCCGAGGGCCACGGAAGCGCCGTGACCCAGCGGACCAGTGGACATGTCGACTCCCGGAGTCTTCACCATGCAGGGATGCCCTTGCAGCCGGCTGTCAATCTGCCGGAAGCTTTTCAGTTCGGCCGCCGCGAAATAGCCCCGATGGGCCAACACGGTATAAAGCATGCAGGATGCGTGGCCTTTGCTGACCACGAGCCGGTCACGGTCGGGCCAATGTGGCTCATCGGGGCGAACGTTCATCGCGTCGAAATACAGCGCGACCAGCAACTCGGCAGCCGATGCCGCGCCGCCCCAATGGCCGGTGCCGTTGTCGTGCAAAATGTCGAGTACGGTGAGACGGAATTGTTGTGCCAGGTGCTGAAGCATCGTGGCTTTCCGTTTTCGATCCTTCTCTTGAAGGACTGCCTGAGGATCCCTCTCTGTTTCAGCCGGCTTTTGCATGAAGCTTCAGTTGACGAGGTTGACGGGTCTGCCGGCAAGGAAGGCCGCGATGTTCTCCGCTGTAATTTTCATGAGTCGGCGACGCGCGGCTTGCGCCGCCCAGGCGATATGCGGCGTGATGGTAATGTTGGGCGCTCTGAGAAGCGGATTGTCGGCGGGAATGGGCTCGGTTGTGACGACATCGAGCGCCGCGCCCGCCAGCTTGCCCCACCGCAATGCTTCGGCGAGATCAGCGTCGTTCACGAGCGGGCCGCGCGCGGTGTTGATAAGGTACGCGGTGGGCTTCATGCGTTCCAAGAGGGCCTTGTTTACCATGCCGGTGTTCTCGGGTGTCAATTTGCAGTGCAGCGTCACCACATCGGATTCGGCAACCAACTGGGGAACGTCGCGCCATTCGAAGGGATACGACGGCGGATTGTTGTGGGATGTGTTGTTGGCGAGGACTTTCATCTTGAAAGCCGTGGCGATTTCGCCGACGCGCCGACCAATGCGCCCGAAACCGATGATCCCCATGGTCAGACCAGCCAATTCGGTGAGTGGCGTTCGCCAGAAGCACCACTCCGTCTTCGACCATTCACCCTTTTTCACGAGGTCGCTGTGCAGCTGCGGTTGCCGGTAAAAATTCAGCAGCAAGGCGAAAACGTGTTCGGCCACGGCGTCGGTGGCGTAGATGGGTGCGTTGGAGACGGCAATGTTGCGCGCTCGCGCGGCTTTCACGTCCACGACATTGTAGCCAGTTGCCAGCACGCCGATGAATTTCAACTTGGGCAATTTCGCGAGCGTGTCGGCGGAGAGCGGCGTTTTGTTGGTGAGGATGATGTCGGCATCTTTCGCACGTTCGACGATGAGTTCGCCCGCTGTGCGATCGTGACAAACGAACGTGCCGAGCTTCGAGACTTCATCCCAGGGATTATCGCCGGGATTCAAAGTATAACCGTCAAGGACTGTGATTTTCATGATGGTGGGTGCGCTACTGGTATCTAGTGGCGAGACTTGTCCGCTTCCTGATCGCTCATTTAATGAATAATCCTCAATTCGGCCCTACACCACGAGCTTCGCCCACGCCTCCAGTAACTTGCGTTTGGCGCAGGCAATCATGACGGTGGAATCCTCGTCGCCCACGGGCTTGATCTCGAAGGACACGGCCCCGCGTCGCGTGCCGTCAGCCCGCAGATAACCGACTGCGAAAAGTTCGTGCAAAAAATCCACAATCTCAGGGACATCGTTGGCGCTGCCCGGGTAACCGAAGCGCGGATGTTGATCACCCCAAGCCGGGTCCTGACGGTCCTTGAAGTATGCATTGCCAATGTGAATATGGGCGATATGTTCGCGCACTGGTTGCAATGCTTGCGCCGGTGATTCCCCCAACAGCGGGATATGGCTTAGATCGACCATCAGGCCAAAATTCGGAGTCGAACGCTTGACGCGCTCCGCGATTTCGCGAGCGGTGCTGGCCGGTCCGATGAGACATTTCTTATCAATGTCACGGTCGAAGACTTCCAATACGATGTTGCAGCCGAATCCCGCTGCATGACGACAGAGTTGCACCAGGGAGTTCTCCAGACGATCCATGGCCGCCGGCCGTTGCGCCGGGGGTGCATCGGCACCGCTTAGGAGACCGACGTCGCGAAGGCCGAGTTCGGCGGCTTCTTCCACGGCGCGCTTGATCTCGTCGATGGCGCGCTGTCGGGCCGTTTCGTCAGCACTGTTCAGGTCGAGTTTCTGCGAGAGCAGACGGGGTTGGCCGCCATGCTTGGCTTCGACGCCGGCACCGGCCAGCAGCGCCTTCACCTTCGCGCGTACTGAGGGATCTTTGATCCAGGAGATCTCGATCACTTCAAAAAAGTCGTCCGCCAGAATCTGATGACAGGTCTCGAGAATCGGCCCTTCGCCCTTCAACGTGGCTGGAAAAGCCATGAAATGGACTATGCCCGGCCGGATGACGTGGTGGAGTGGAATATTCATAAGATGGTAGAGTTCAGGGGTGTGAATGTTTCTGTTATGAACTACTTCGGCTCGATGGCGATCACCCAGAGATCGGTTTTGCCAAGGTTATGCCCAACGTGGGTCGCTGCGCGCCGCCAGGCGATTTCGCCGGTCTTCAACGTCGACGTTTCCCTTCGGCCATCGGGCATCTCATGCTGCAATTCTGCGCCTGAAAGACAGACCACCACGCGGTCATGATGCGTGTGTAGCGGTTCGCTCGTTCCCGCCGCGAATTTGATTTCATAAACCCGCCCGTACTGATTCTCGAAGAGCACTTTGTAATTCGGCGCCAGCCCCGTCGCTCCCCATGTCTCCGAACTGCCTTTTCCGAGATACTCGGTCCGCACAACCCGCAAGGCCGAAGAACCGGCGTTCTTCACGGTTTCAGCTTGTGGCGGTCGAAACACGGCCTGACCACGCTGGACGGTCTCCGTCCGTGATGATCCTTGCGCCGGCGTCACTTCAATCGATCCATCGTCGAAGTAAACCGCCACACCAGCGTGATCGTTCGGCCACGAGATTGTTTCGCCCGGTGCCAGCGTTTGTTCCACGACCAGCACCTTCTCATTCCGTACTTTCTCTGTCTGGGTGACGGCCAACACACCGGCTACGGGTAGCAGTACCAACAAGCCAAGTCCGCAAAACCAATTTGGAACACTCATGTGGACTCCTTTGCGCGCAACGCTATCAATCCTCCGTGGGTGGCTCGTACGTCGGCGCAGGACCCACCACCTCTTCGGTTGCCTGCCGCGCACCGCCAAGCAGATTGCCTTCGAGTACGACACCCTTCAATTCGCCCGGAGCAACGGAGAGAAACGTATCGGTACCGGCAAACGCCCGGCTGTCGCGCACGATGGCGCCGGGGCAGCGGTCGAAACGGACCACGGGAGTTCCCGCCAACGGATGGCGTGTTGAGACGGCGTCCAGTTCCAGTTCCGTTGAATCCTGCACCAGGAAAGCGGGCCCGTCGCTGGTGTTCACCTGCACATGGTGCAACTCCAGCGCCCGGGTGTTGTGTGCTTTCATTCCGGTCTTCGCCGACGCGATAATGTCACTGATTCGCAGCCCCGTAATCGGCATCTCCGGCAATCCTTCGACGTTGATCGCCACCCGCGCGCCATTGATGGTCATATGGCTGATGGCGATATTGCGGAATACCGGTGTCTTCTCCGACACGGGTTGCGCGGACGTTCGCACTTCGCCTTCCATGAGATAGTAACTGGTCACATTGATGGCCTGACCGACGTTCTCCATCGTCCAGTTGTTGAACCGGACGTCTTCGACCACGCCGCCCCGGCCACGCCGGCTTTTGATGCGCACCCCCATTTGGGTGCCATCGCAGGTGATGTTATCGGCCACCAGATTGCGGATGCCGCCCGCAATCTCACTGCCCAGCGAGACCGCGCCATGCGCGTGGTGTACCGTGCAATTGGCGATCGACACATTTTCGGTCGGTTTGTTGACCCGCCGCCCGTCGGCGTCCTTGCCTGACTTGATCACGATACCGTCGTCCCCAGTGTCGATGTAGCAATCGGAAATCCGCACGTTGCGGCTGGAATCAACGGCAATGCCGTCCGTATGCACTCCCGGATACGTCTCGATGATCACATTGCGAACCACGGCATTGTCCGTGTACAGCAGATGGATCGTCCACATCGACGAACCCACGAAGTGGACCCCTTCGATCAGCACATTGGTGCTGTCCATGGTGCGAACGAATGAAGGACGGAGTTCCGGGGCCACTTTTTCGTATTCCTCATCCGGCGCGGGGGTCTTCACCTCGAGGTCTTGCAGCAAACGCTCCCAGTTGGGACCGAACGCCGATCCCGGATCGGACCCAGAACGCTTTGTTCGGGGCATGATCTTCAACCATTCGGCGTTGTCGGTGGTGAGCACGCCCCGGCCCGTGATGGTGACGTTTTGCAGGTTTCGGCCGCCTATCAGGGGAACAGGCGTGAGGCATTCGATTCCCTGCTCTCTGCCTTTCGTAAACGGAAGTTTAATAGCCGGGAACCGCAAAGTGGCGCCCGCATCAATGTTCAGCACAAGATTGTTCACCAGTTCGATCGGCCCGGTGACATACGTGCCCGGCGGGAAGTACACCGTTCCCCCCCCGGCCGCCTTGGCCGCCTCGATGGCGGAATGAATCGCCTCTGTCGAGCTTGTCGAACCATCCTTGTGCGCGCCGTAGTCCAGAACATTGAAGAACGGAGCGGTACCCCACGCATTCGCGCCAATCAGAAGGAACGCTGCCAACAGAAACCGGCTCCGGGAAATTCGAGAAGCTGACGTTCTCATGCAAGCCATGCTAGCAACGATGACGGTCTTCGTCGAGAGGGACTTCCTAGCTGGAATTATCGTCACAAGCTGCGGGGTGGGGGATCCATTACCATACAAAGAATACACATCACCGAACCTGATTGACTCATAATCGTTCCCGGTCGATTAAGGATTCGCCGGTCGAGAAGATTGCGCCGCCACGAATGGCTGTTGCCAGCCCCCGCCGAGTGATTTCACCAACGCCACCGCGACCACAAGTTGCTGGCCACGCAATTGCACCGTGGTGATCTCGATCCCCAACGCGGTGTTCTGTGCCGTCGCCACCTCCAAATAGGTGACCAGGCCGGCACGGTAGCGGTTGTCCGCAATTTCGAGTTGCTTGCGGGCCGCCTGCAATGCGGCGATTTCCGCATCGCATTGGACGGCAAGAAGATTCTGCGCGGCAAGATTGTCTTCGACGTCGGCAAACGCCGTCAGTACGATTTGTCGATAGTTGGCCACTGTCTCATCGTAAGCCGCGCGGGCGAGTCGGAGGTTGGCGCGGTTTTGTCCCGCATCAAATAACGGCAATGTGAACGACGGGCCAACCGACCAAAACCGGCTCTGCCAGTTGAACACTGTCCCGGCATTCAAGCTCTCAAAACCGCCCAGACCGTTGAACTGGATCGTCGGGAAGAACGCGGCCTTGGCCACGCCGATGTTGGCATTGGCGGCGGCCATCCTTCGTTCGGCTGCGGAAATGTCGGGCCGGCGCTCCAGTAGCGCCGAGGGCAAGCCAGGTGGGATAACCGGCGGTGCCGCGTCGAGCGGTCGTTCTGTCACGGTAAACGTGGAAGCTGGTTGGCCGGTCAAAACAGCGAGTGCGTGTTCGAATTGGGCGCGCTGCAACATGGTACCCGGGATCTCCGCCTGCGTCGTTTTGAGCACAGTTTCGGCTTGGGCTACGTCCAGATCGCTGGCGATTCCGCCGCTGCGGCGGTTCTGGGTCAATTCGAGCGATTTTTGGAAGACGCCGATGTCCGATCGGAGCAAAGCTATCTGGGCGTCGAGGGAGCGAAGGGTAAAATAATCAGTGGCCACCTCGGCCTGGATCGCCAATTTGATCGTCTCCAGGTCATCGGCGTTGGCCTGTTCCTGGGACCTTGACGATTCAACACTGCGGCGCACACGTCCCCAGAGGTCCACTTCGTAAGTGAGGTCGAGCGGCACCGTGAACGTGTTGTACGTGAAAGTCTGGTTCGTACCGGCGGCGTGGCCATTGAGCGGCCGATTCAATGAGTCGCCCTGACGCGTGGCCGATGGGGAGAGACCCAGGTGCGGGAACAGTCCGGACCTGGCGACATCCGTCAGCGCGCGCGCCTGGTCGAACGCCGCAACGGCAGCCTTGAGTTGCTGATTGGCCACGGCGCTATTGGTTTCCAACCGGTTCAGCTCTGCGTCTCCAAACATTTCCCACCAATTGCCTTTGGGCAGGTGGGCTTGCGGATTGGCGACCTTCCACTGGTTGGTGGCGCCCGAGTATGCGCCGGGCATGGTCGCGGTGGCAGCCGGGCGTTTATAGTCAGGCCCAACCGCGCAGCCCGCCATCAGCACACTGGCAATCGCGATAGAGATACTGTACCGTGCGACCTTCAATTGGTTGCTTTCACGATGTGGACAGTAGTGCCGCTGACGAGCGAATCGGAGGGATTGACAATGACCTGGTCCGTGGGCCCAACGCCGGAGAGCACCTCGATCTTCTCCCCAAAATCACGGCCGATCTGTATGCTACGCAAATCCACTTTGTTGTTGGATTCCACAACCCCAATCTGAAGCCCTTGGGCGCGGAATAGCAGTGTATTCGACGGCAAGGTCAGCACCGTGTTGACGTTCGAATCAAGAAAGCGCACCTGGGCGTAGCTGCCCGGGAGGATTTCATTTTGGGTATTGTCCACTTCCAGTTCGGTCAGCAATGTGCGTGAATCCGTGGCCATCGCGCCCGAGGTGGAGACCACCTTCGCCGGAAAGACGTGACCGGGGATTTCGGGGATCACCACTTCCGCAGACTCACCAGGAGTGATACCGCGGGCGGTTGACTGCGGCACGCGCACGTAAACCCGGAGCATTTCGGTTTGCGCGAGTCGGAAGAGTTCCTTGCTGCTGCCGGCCACGATGAGATCCCCGACGTCGATATTGCGGGCGGTGACCGTTCCCGCAAACGGAGCCGTGATCCGCGCGAAGGACACGAGTTCTTCGAGGCGATGAACATTGGCGCTTGCGGCCCCAACGGTTGCGGTCTTGAGCTTGAAGTCGGCTTGCTTCTCCGCGTTTTCCTGTTCGCTGACGCTGGCCGTCTTGAGCAAATCGGCCCAGCGGTCGGCGGTGGTCCTGGCCAACGCCAGGGCGGCATCGGCTTGCGCGAGCTCCGCGCGAGCCTGTTCGAGTTGTTGGTTCAGGTCCGGAATATCGATCTCGGCCAGCAATTGGCCCGCCTCGACGTGGGCGCCGATATCCACCAGCCACCGTTTGAGATAACCGTTGGCGCGTGCGAAGATCGGCGCTTCGACCCAGGGCTTGACCTCCGCGGGCAGCAGCAGGCCGCTGGCGGGTTGGCTGGGCGTGGGCGATATTACACTTACGCTGGGAATGGACAATTCGATCATCTCGGCACGCAACACGGCGCGTTGATGCCAGCGTGGGATAAAGCCGATGATGAATCCGACCAGGATCAGCGCGGCGACGACACCGCCAATACGGCGCAGCCTGACCGGTCGCTTCCCGTCCTTCGGGCCGAGCGGTGCGACCGTCGACGCGGGCACCTTGGTTTCGGGGGGAAGTGTTTGGGGTTTTTCAGGCGAGTTCATAACAACAGTTCCTCATGTATGTGCCGTGGTTGGAAGAACGCCGTGCGACTGTATTACGGCGTCGACTCTCTCCTGGTCGGAGGTCGTGGCATGCCGACGCAACAAGCTGAACACGACCGGCACGAAAAAGAGCGTGGCAAATGTGGCGACAACCAGACCGCCAATCACCGCGCGACCGAGTGGCGCATTCTGTTCGCCGCCTTCCCCCAGGCCCAACGCCATGGGGAACATGCCAATGATCATGGCCAGCGCCGTCATCAGGACCGGTCGCAGACGGCCGACACCGGCTTCCCAGGCGGCGTGCAGTGGATCGCGGCCTTCGCGGAGATGGTTTCGGGCAAACGTGACCACGAGAACGGAATTTGCCGTGGCGACGCCAAGGCTCATAATGGCGCCCATCAGGGCCGGGACGCTGGCGGTGGTGACCGTGATATGCAACGCCCAGACCACTCCGGCGAGCGCGCCCGGTAACGCAGTGATGATGATGAATGGGTCGAGCCAACTCTGGAAGTTCACGACCAGCAGCAGGTAAATGAGCGCAATGGCCATCACCAACCCGATGCTCAGTCCGACAAAACTGGAATGCATCGTTTCCGCCTGCCCGCGCAACATGATGAGGCTGCCTCGAGGCAGTTCCTTTTCCGCCTGCTTGATGAGCGGTTGAAGGTCCCGAAGTACCCCGCCCAGATCACGACCGCTCACGCCGCCAAAGATGTCGATCACGGGTCGGACATCATAGTGGGAAACAACCTGGGGGCCCGTAGTTCGCTTGAAAGTGGCGAGGTTGGAGAGCAGTTGACCGTTTCCCGCGCCGGGTTGACTGGCGCTTATCGGCATTGCGTTGAGGTCGTTTAACGACTCCATCCGGTATTCAGGGGCGCGGACGTTCAACAGGTATTGGATGCCGAGGCCAAAATTGACCCAGTAGGAAGGTGACACCTGGCTACTGCCACTGAGGTTCAGCAGCACCGAGTTGGCAACGGCGTTCTCGGTCAGGCCCATCTCGGAGGCCTTGGTCCGGTCGATGGAAAAATCAAGCTTGGTTCGGTCGCCGGGTTGCTGGATGCGGACGTCCACCGCGCCGGGCACGAGTCGAAGTTTGTCCATGAGATGCGCGGCAACCTCACGGTTCTTGACCTGGTCACGGCCGACGACCTGGATGTCGAACGGAGCGGGCAGGCCGAAGTTAATCGTTTGGCTAACGATGTCCGCCGGCAGAAAGTAAAACGTGGTTCCGGGAAAATCGCGGTTTAATCGGAGGCGCAGGCGCCGGACATACTCGGGCGTGGGCCGATGGCCTTTGTTGAGCGAGACCAGGATGTCCGCGTCGCCCGACCCGGACACACCACTGTCACTGTAGCTGAGGTTGATGCCCGAATTCGGCAGGCCGATGTTATCGAGAATCCCATGGAGTTCCTCGGGCGGAATCTCCTGGCGGATGGCGACCTCAATCTCATCAATGGCTTTGGCGGTTTCCTCGATGCGCGTGCCGCTCCGAACGCGCGCGTGCAACCGGAAGGTTCCCGCGTCAACCGACGGGAAAAAGTCCTGTCCGAGCATTGGCACGAGCAGGCACGTCCCGGCGCAAAACGCCAGAAATGCTGCTGAAAAAATGACCCGATGCTCAAAGACGATACCAAGGAGAGTGCGGTAATTCTCGCGCAACTTATCAAAGCCCTTCTCGAACCGGTCTTGCACCCTCACGAATGGACGCAGCCACGGCGCAGCCTTCTCGGGATCAGCCTGATGCTCATGGTATTGCACGTTGCGGTAGAACCACATTACCATCGTCGGGACCAACGTTCGTGACAGCGCGTAGCTGGCCAGCATCGCGAACACCACCGCTTCCGCCAGGGGCACGAACAAATACCGCGCCACACCCGTCAGGAAAAACATCGGCACGAACACGATGCAGATGCACAAGGTGGAGACGAATGCCGGCAGGGCGATCTCCTGTGCCCCATCGAGAATTGCCTGGATGGTCGGTTTGCCCAGTGCCATCTGACGGTGGACGTTCTCCAATTCAACGGTCGCGTCGTCCACGAGAATGCCGACCGCCAGCGCCAACCCACCCAGGGTCATGAGGTTGATGGTCTCACCCAGCGCGCTGAGAGTGGCCAATGACACCAGCACGGAGAGCGGAATCGAAAGGGCGATGATGACGGTGCCACGCCATGAACCCAGGAACAAGAGAATCATGATGGCCGTCAGACACGCCGCGATAACCCCCTCGCGCACCACTCCCGAAATTGCGGCGCGCACGAAGATCGACTGGTCGATGAATTGCTTCACGATCAATTTGTCGGAGACGGTCTTCAACGTCGTGACCATCGCTTTCTTGACACCGTTTGCGACGCTCAACGATGAAGCTGTTCCGGTCTTGAGAATGCTGATAAGAACGCTGCGGACGCCGTCCTGGCGGACAACGTTTTGTTGGGGTAGATAACCGTCGCGCACTTGGGCCACGTCGCGAACGCGAATTACGGCTCCATTCACGGTCTTGATAGGCAGATCATTCAACTCGTCCAGCAGCTTCGGGCTGGTATTGAGGTTGATATCGTATTCCGTGGAGCCGATCTTCGCCGTGCCACTGGGCAGGACAAGGTTCTGGGCGCTAATTGCTGTGACCACATCTTGGGGCGAAAGGTTCTGGGACTCCAAGGCCTTCAGATTCAGGTCCACCGAGATCAGCCGCTGCTTGCCACCAAATGGGAACGGGATGGCAGCACCCTGTACGGTGATCAGGCCGATGCGAATCTGGTTTACACATGTGTCGAAAATCTCCTGCTCGGAGAGCGTTTTGCTGCTGACACCATATTGCAGGATGGGAACCGTGGAGGCGTTATATTGGATGACCAGTGGTGGCGTGGTGCCGGGCGGGAGGGCCCGCAAGACCGTCTGCGAAATGGCCGTGACCTGTGCGACGCCCGCGTCCACCGAGGTTCCCTGACGAAAGTACACCTTGATGATGCCGATACCGATGTAAGAGGAGGACTCGATGTGATCGATGTTATTGACGGTGGTGGTCAGTGCGCGTTCTTCATTGTAGACGATGCGGTTTTCCATCTCCACGGCGTTCAGGCCCGTGTAGTTCCAGACGATGCTGACAACCGGTATATTGATAGCGGGAAAGATATCCGTTGGCGTGCGCAGCAGGACGAAAGGCGTCAACAGCAACAACAGCAGTGCCGCCACGACAAAGGTATAGGGTCGCCGGAGCGCTAGGCGGACGATCCACATGGAGTCCTCCGCAGTCGATTATGAAGATAATGTCCGCTCATGATGTTGACCGGTCAGTCTAGATCACGGGTGAAGGCTGTGCGTGCCCGCATTTTCCTTTTCGGGCACGCCAATTAGTCGAAAGATGGTCGGTTTCAAGTGGCGGATAATCCCGAGGTTGTTTTCAATTTTTGCCTGCAAGAGCACCCCCATGACGCAGCCATACAAATCGCGGGCCTTGGCGTCACAGTCCTGGTCCGGTATGAGTCCCTCCCGGACGGCGTCCCGGATCGCGGCCGCGAGGTACTTGCAACGCCACTCCATGATCTGCAACGATTTCTTCCGGATTTTTTCATCCTGCGTGCTCAACTCGGAGCCCAAAGAAGTGAAAACACACCCACAAACAACGCCGAATTCTTGTAGTTTCAGCTTCTGCCGCTCATAAACAAGATCGCAATATCCCGCCAGCCTATCCAAAGGCGGCGTCTGCGGTGAAAAGATACGATCAAGATCGGGTCGCAACTGCTGCCAATGATCATCAATCGCCGCGACTGCCAGATCAGATTTCGACGGGAAGAAGTGGTAAAAGCTCCCCTTCTTCGCACCCGCCCGCTCGCAAATATGATCCACGCTTACCGCGCCATAACTCTGTTCCCAAATGAGCTGCATGGCAGTATCCAACAACTTCTGTTTGGTATCGCATTCGGTCTTCATAAGGTCACGCGGTGTAAGCATCGCCCGACTTGACCGACTAGTCAAGTGAAACATGAATCGGGACGCCTTGCGACGGACATCGGAAACGGATTCGCTGGCAAGCTGAATGCTCATTTTGGAGATATGACTCGCCGTAATTGCCGTCAACAAGATGGAATCCTCGCCATTGATGACGAGGAAGGTTTCTTAAGCATGCTTAAAATGGCGTTGGAATGCCAGGGGTTCATGGTACATACGGCTTCCAATGCAAACGAAGCCATCAAGTTGTATGAAGAACGGTGTCGGGACATCAGCATGGTCCTGTTGGACTTCTTGCTGCCTGAGATGTCGGGCGATTTGGTCTTTGAGAGCCTGCAGCGACTCAATCCAGATGTGCGGGTGGTCTTATTGACGGGTTGCGAAGGGTCCGTGGCTGAGGGCATGTTTAGGAAAGGTCTGCGGGGCTACCTCCAGAAACCATTCTGCATACAAGAACTCGCTGAGAAAGTGCGAGACGCGATCGATGCTCCCGCAGCACCTTCCGCGACGTCACCATCGATGGCCTGATTTGATCGCCGCGACTGTTCACATGGTGCCGGGGAATTGGCAGGCCAATGCCTCATAACGATCGATGACCTGCCGCACGAAATGGCGCTTTTCGCGGTAGGTGCCGGGGAAGAAACTCCCTTTGAAACCGGCGATGACGACATTACGTAGTTCGCGGGGACTCATTTTCAGTTTATCGATGGCGAGCCGTAGCTCGTTGGTGACGGAAGTGTTGGACACGAGCCGGTTATCGGTGCAGATGGAGACGGACAATTCGTGGTCGAGCATTTGGCGCAACGGATGTCGGGAGAGGTTTCGCATCCGCGGCAGAGTCTGGGCGTTGCTGGTGAGGCAGACTTCAATGGTGATCCGCTGGCTGGCGACGTACTCGGCCAGATGGTGACAGTACGCCACAGGATCCGGAATGTTCGGGTTCTGAATCATTTGATGGGCGAACAGCCAGGTGCCATGGCCGACGCGGTTCGCGTAACATTTTGTGATTGCCTGGAAAATGGATTCCGGCCCGTAAGCCTCGCCGGCATGCACCGTCTTTCGGATGAAATGGGAGTGTGCGTATTGGTAGGCCCCGCTGTGATCATCCGCAGGATACCCCGCTTCCGCACCCGCCAAATCGAACCCGACGACTGGCAGGCCCTTGTTGTGCGCCAGATCCACCGCGGCCCGTACCAGTTCCATGGACGCGGCTGTGCACACCTGCTTCGGGGCGGCGTACGCCATGACCTCAAACAGGCGCCGATAGTAGGGCGACATCTGCGGCAGGATGAACCGGAGAGCACAGACGATGATGCCGAAGTGAAAGGGAACGTCTGCGCCCGAAGCGACTGCCTTGGACTCGTTGTGGCGCTTTCGCGCGCGCTCCAAACCGCGGCAAACGGAGGCGACGACTTCTTCCATGTTAAGTTGGTCATTGATATGCAACTGGGGAGCGTATCGCACCTCGATATAGCGTACGCCTTCTGCGAGGTTGTCCTCTGCCAGCTCATAGGCAACGCGCTCCAGGCTTTCGGCGGTTTGCATCACCGCACAGGTGCTCGCGAATCCCTTCAAGTACTCGGGAAGATTGGCATACTTGTCCTTGAACACCAACCGTCGTAGTCCGTCCTCGCTGTAGGACGGCAACTTGATCCGCTGTTGCTTCGCCAACTTGATCAACGTCGGGATGCGTAGCGAGCCATCCAGGTGCAGGTGAAGGTCGGTCTTCGGAATGCGGCGTATAAACTCCGTGGGTATCATGTTTTTCATTGAGGTCTCCCCATCGGGGCGAACGAGTCTTTTCGGGAACGGTAGTTTCCCCCGTGCGAAACATCAAGCAAAACAGGCGGCGGGAGCAACAACCGCTCGAAAACAGTTTCCAATTCGTTGGAAGCCGCGTATAAGTGGAAACCGACATTGCAGGAATGGGACCGTTCTTGTTCACGGGATTGGGAAGCCATACTTTTCCAACCATCGAGAGGTTTCCCCCGATGTCGCGAGGAGTTGGCATGGACACAAATCTCAACACGATTACCGTCACGCTGGACGGTGGCGCGCAGGTTCGTTGCGCCGCCGGCACTCCGGTCCGTGATATCCTGCCCCAACACCGCTCGCCGGACGGGCTGGATTATATCGGTGCGATGGTCAACAACGACGCTGTCTCCCTGACCTATCCGGTGGAGGTGGATAGCAGCGTGTCGCTGCTGACGCGGGGTGACTCGCAGGGCTTCCAAATCTACCACCGCTCCATCTGTTTTCTGTTGGCCAAGGCGGTGAAAGAACAGTTCCCCGACGCCCGGTTCGCCATCGAACACTCGCTGGGCTCGGGGCTGTACTGCAGCTTCGAGACCAGCGGCAAGACCGGCATCTGCGAAGAACAGTTGGCGACCATCGACCACCACATGCGGGAGATTGTCGAGCGCGACGTCTCCATCGAACGGCGCAAAATCGCTTTCACCGAAGTGGTCGAGCGGTTCGAACGGGAGAAGCAATGGGACAAGTACAATCTCTTGCGTTTTAGCAACCCCCCCAAGGTCGCGACCTGCTGGTGCGAGAATTTTTCCGACCTGGATCACGGCCCGCTGGCTGCAAGCACGGGGACGCTGGCGTTGTTCAAGTTGATTTCGTATCCGCCAGGTTTCGTGCTGCAAATCCCCGAACGGGAAAACCCGAAAGTGCTGCCTCCGTTTGAGCCGCAGCCGAACTTGTTCCAAATCTTCAAAGAACACAAAGAGTGGGGCCGGATTCTCGGCGTCAACACGGTGGGACGGCTCAACGAGATCATCGCCAGCCGGGAGATCAGTGACTTCATCAAGATCGCTGAGGCGTTCCACGAAAAAAAGATCGCGCAAATCGCCGACCATATTTACGAAAACCGGAATCGGATCAAGTGGGCTCTGATTGCCGGCCCATCTTCCTCCGGCAAGACCACGTTCGCCAAGCGGCTGGCCGTCCAGTTGCGTGTCAACGGACTCCGTCCGGTGACGGTCTCGGTGGACAACTACTTCGTCAATCGTGAGCAGACACCGCTGGACGCGAGTGGCAAACCTGATTTCGAGAACATTGAGACCGTTGATCTGGCGCTCTTCAACGAGCACTTGATGCGGTTGGACAAGGGAGATGAGGTGGAAACACCGAGTTTCAATTTCGAAAAGGGGTGCCGGGAATTTCGCGCCAATAAGTTGCGCATCGCACCCGACCAGATTGTCTTGGTCGAGGGCATTCACGGGTTGAATCCCCGTCTGACTGAGTCCGTGCCGCCCGCGCACAAGTTGCGGATCTACGTTAGCGCCCTGACCCAGTTGAATCTGGATTCGAACAACCGCGTTTCGACGACGGACAACCGTCTGGTGCGACGATTGGTGCGGGACCACAACTTCCGCGGTAATACTGCCCTGGCGACGCTGAGCATGTGGCCCAGCGTGCGCCGCGGTGAGAAGACCTGGATTTTTCCGTACCAACAAGGAGCCGACATGGCATTCAACTCGGCGCTGGATTACGAGCTGGCGGTCCTCAAACCCTTTGTCGAGCCGCTGCTGGTTGAGGTGAAACCGTACCATCCGCAGTACGCGGAAGCACGGCGTCTGCTGGCTTTCTTGTCCAGCTTTCTCGGCGTGTCGGAACATTTGGTGCCGCCGACTTCGATCCTCCGCGAGTTCATCGGGCACAGCAGTTTTCACTACTGAGCGAGTGAAGGTTGTCTCGCCACAGTCGGATATTTTGACATTGCTTTGAAAACAATCCGAAGTGCAATATTCCCTTGAACATTGACCAACCAAGCGAGGCACACCATGCATAAACGGATGATTGTCGGGGCGCTGGTAATAATGACTTTGGTACAAGGCTGCGGCTACAACCGCTTGGTCAGCCTGCAGCAGGAGGTCGAGAAACAGTGGGCCCAGGTCCAAAACGTGTATCAGCGACGGGCCGATCTGGTTCCGAACCTCGTCGCTACCGTGTCGGGGGCGGCAAATTTCGAGAAATCGACGTTGGTGGAAATCACCCAGGCCCGCGCCTCGGTGGGAAAGATTGACGCCAGCCAGGTGGCGAACGATCCCGCCAAATTCGCCGAGTTTGAGAAGGCACAGGCGGGTCTGAGCAGTGCCCTGTCCCGTCTGTTGGTGGTTGTGGAACGCTATCCGGAGTTGAAAGCCAATTCTAATTTCCTGGAGCTTCAATCGCAGCTGGAAGGCACGGAGAATCGCATCTCCGTCGAGCGCGGCCGGTACAATGACGTCGTACAACGATACAACACGGCGATCAAGAGCTTCCCGACCATGACCTACGCGGGCTTTTTCAACTTCAAGGAAAAGCCCTATTTCACCGCCACCGCCGGTGCGGAGGTCGCGCCAAAAGTTGACTTCAACACCCCGGCCACGCCTGCGAAATAATTGCCACGACGGGCGCTCATGAAATTGATCGGCATACTGGTCGCCTTCGTCGCCACGCTGGCGACGGCGGCGGAGATCATTCCCCCGGCCCCGAAGGGGTATTTCAACGATTACGCACACGTCGTGTCGCCCGCGACGGCAGCCGAGCTGGATCGGCGACTCGAGCAGTTCGAGCGCGACGCCTCCAGCCAGATCCTCGTGGCCATTTTCCCGAAGATGCAGTCGGATTCTTCCATTGAGGATTACACCGTTCGTGTCGCGCAATCGTGGGGCGTCGGCCAGAAGAACAAGAACAACGGCGCGGTGCTGTTCGTCTTCGTCCAGGACCGCAAGATGTACATCCAGGTGGGGTACGGGCTGGAAGGGGCGTTGCCCGACGCGTTGGCGAAGCGAATCATTGAGAACGAAATCAAGCCGTACCTGCGCCAGGGCGATTTCGACGGCGGCTTGCGCGCAGGCGTCACGGCGATTCTGGCGGCGACGAAGGGCGAATACAAGGGCACGGGTCATACTGTAGCGGATCGATCCGGGTCGAACCAATCCGGTTCACCGGACTGGGTCTTTGGTCTGGTGGTTGCCTTCATTATTCTGATTTTTCTCGGGCGTCTTCTCGGTTGGGCATCTGGCGGCACGGTGTACTCACGAACCGGGCGAGCTATCAGCTACGGCCTTATGGGCGGGATGTTTAGTGGCGGCGGTGGCGGGTTCTCTTCCGGCGGTGGTGGCGGCGGATTCTCAGGAGGCGGCGGGTTTTCACCAGGTGGCGGAAGTTTTGGCGGCGGCGGTGCCGGGGGAAGCTGGTGAGCCGATGAAGACGAAACATTTGTTCAGCGAATTGGATCACGACCGGATCACCGCGGCCATTGCTGCTGCGGAGAAACACACTTCGGGAGAAATCCGGGTGTATGTGAGCCATCGCAAGGTTCAGGACCCCCGCCACGCGGCCGCGCACCAGTTCGTGAAGCTGGGCATGGACAAATCCAAACATCGCAACGCGGTCTTGATATTCATCGCGCCCGAGTCTCAGAACTTCGCCATCCTCGGAGACGAGGCGGTCCACGCCAGATGCGGCGAAACGTTTTGGGAACAGGTCGCCGCCGCGATGCGCGAGCTGTTCCGTCAACGGAAGTTCACCGAGGGAATCGTTCACGGGATCGAGACCGCGGGCAAGTCGCTCGCCCAACATTTCCCGGCATAAGTCGTCAGCAACCACGGGCTTTTCGATCCAGACGTGGCCTCGTCGGTGGCCCAACCCCGCCGGGACCGAACCCAAAATCTGCCCAAAAAACGCCACTTTCGACTCTGTTGGCGCGCTCTCCCCCCTTGAATTTGGGTTCGCTTCGTCGAGCGAACCCAAGTCACTTTTTACCTAACACGTTCATGCCTAAGTACATGAGCAGTTTTAACTTGGGTTCGTTTTTCAAAAAAGCACTTATTTAGAGAAACCCCGCCAACCGACCTCAAAAGCGTCCGCCTCTGTCTCCTCGCCCCTAAAGCATCATGTCAAAGAACCACCGCCCTTTATACCCTCCCCGGCACACCACGTCCAGCAGTAATATCGATTTACGATAGCAGGGTCTAACGACACGCCGCCCGCCGTGCTCCTGCGGTAAACGCAGCCCAACAAAAATGTGTGGACGGAAATCTTCGCAAAGAAGGCGACTTAGGGCGGCCAGCGTACGCGATAGTAGCGCGATGGTGAATTTGTGACTGCACCCGGATCAATGTAATTTGTGACGGAACCGGCGGTAACGGTATTGGTCACCACGAAAATGTCGGTAAAGCCATTGGTGCTGTAGCTGCCGTCCGCTGCGCCCGCCGTGGCTTGCAATGCGTTGGTTTGCCCCGGGCCCAGGATCCACGAGATATTCATGTCGCTTCCCTGCGGAACAATCGATGTAATCCGGGGCGCGTTCGGTCCGAGAATAAAGTTGCCGACAACCAACGTCCCGCCGACATGTATCAACTGCCCGCAGCTATTCGTCATCACCAGTTCGTCGACATGCACTACGCCATTGCTGAGGAGCAATTCTCCATTCTGGATGTCGATGAAGCCTGTGCCGGTATTGTTTGTCACAATCAATTGGCCTGCGCTGACCCAGACGTATCCGATATCATTGCTGCCGCAAACGCCAAGAGTAATGCCATCGGAGACGGTTGCGACACCTGACGTGACGATGAGCATGCCGCCAACGTCGTTGAACCCATCAGTAGGTCTGGCCAGTTCGATTGTCCTGGCCATGAATTCGCCACCTCCGACCAGAATCCGGGAGGGATACTGGCAACCTGTAAAATTCTGGCATAGGGGGACTACAGGGATGCCCTCTGACGTTACCAGGCCATTCGTGACTACGAACAGACCACCGGATATGGTGACGTTACCATTTCCACCCGTGCATCCGAGGGACAAATTGGAATTCACCAGCACAACTCCGCCGTTGAGATAAAACGAGCCGGTCGATGGGCCGAAGGTGCCGAGCAACAAGCTACGAGTCGCGAACAATCCGCCGGAAACAGTCATGCCAGCGATTTCGTGTTGATTGTCGGCGACGGTCGTGTCGGCATTGGTGACGGTGAGTGCGCCGCCATTGAGTGAAGCGTTGCCGTTGTTGTCAAATCCAGTGCCGATATTCAACGGGCCCGATAGCGTAACTGTGCCATCATTGATGCTGAAGTTTCCCGGGCTGCGATTACCCGGAGAAATCGCGATCTCGTCCGCGAGTAGTGTGCTATTTGAGATAATCAGGCTGGTACCCCCACCGCCGGCGACGCTGATGCCATTGGTGATGATAACCAGGGCGCCATCGGTCGCGAGGAATAGCCCCTGCACATCAACTCCCGACAAACCTCCCAAGCCCAAGCCGACACCCAGCCCGTCACTAATGGTCATCGTGCCACCGATCACGCTTATTGCGCCCGAACCCGTGTGCGGAGCCAGGGCCACGGACACATCGCGGGCGTACACGATGCCGTTGGAAATAATCAGCGCGCCTGAACTGCCGCCATCGGAAGTCTCCAAGCCAACCTGCAGCGAGCAGTTCGTAAGGATGAGCGTATCACCGCCGCTGAACACGATCGTACCATTGTTCAGAAGAGTGCCGTCCACCATCAACGTGGAATTGGTACTCGATATCGCGCCGCTGGCGGTGATCGTGAGACTGCTAAGGATGTGCAGTGCGGTCGTGCCGGTGTTGCTGAGAAAGAGCGTATTCGTGGCGGTTGACGGAGTGGAGATCGTAAGGTTGCTGACAGTCAACGTGTCCGTAAAGTTCGAGGCAGTACTCGAGTCAATGGTCACTGTCTTGGATAGATCGTTGGTGATGAAAATCCCAGAATGCTCAACTGCGGGTGGAATTGCCAGCGACCATAGGTTGGAAATTTGCCACGAACCGTCTGTGGAACTGATATAGCTGTTGTCTTGCGCCTGCAACACCGTGCCAGTCGCCACGAATGCCGCGAGAACGAATGTCATCCAGACGCTTCGACCCATAAGGCTCAACTCGCCCGCCTCTCTGTCGCCTAATAGACCACAACTCCGCCCGTGAGTCGAATGTATTCAAGCTCTACAACCCGCTACGCCGTCAGCTTTTCAGCGCCTCACGTTGCCCATTTGCTGCAAGGCGATTCCCAGGCTGTTGCGCGCCTCGGCGTAGTCGGGCCTGATCTGGAGCGCTTGCTCGTACTGCGCGATGGCGTCCTCGATCTTGCCAGTCTGCTGCAAGGCAATTCCCAGGTTGAGGTGCGCTTGGGCGAAATCCGGCCTGATCTGGAGCGCCTGCCTGTAGTGTGCGATGGCGTCCTCGATCTTGCCCGTGTGCTGCAACGCGATTCCCAGGCTGTAGTGCGCCTTGACGTAATCAGGCCTGATCCGCAACGCTTGCTCGTACTGAGCGATGGCGTCCTCGATCTTGCCTGTTTGCTCCAAAGCGATCCCCAAACTGTAGTGCTCTTCGGCATCATCCGGGGTGATCCGCACCGCCTGCTCGAACTGCCCGATGGCCTCCGACACATCGCCCCGTCGCAGCAAGACAGCTCCCAGGTTGTAATGTGCCATCGAACATTGGGGGTTCTTTGTGATGGTGTCCCGCCACAACGTTTCCAAATCCCGATAAATGTGGGTCTGTCTCCATGTCAGTGCGCCCAAGGCCAGCAGTACAACCGGGGCCGCCACGGCTGCGACCTGTGTGCCAGGCCGTCCAGTTCGCCCGCAGACGCTCGCGGCAACACCGACGATCAATGTGATCAGGCTCGCGCTGGCCAGGTACTGAAAGTGATCAGCTGCAAAGGAGTAAATGAATGGATAGACATCAACAAACCCCAGCGCAGGCAGCAGCGTGCCCGCAAAACATAACGCGCCCACCACCGGCCCCCTGCCGATCCGGGATCGTAGCAACCACAAGGCGACCAGCACAACCAGGGCCGCCAGCGGAAACAAATACTGCCACCACGCGCCGGCATCGATTACCCAGCGCGGGTAAATGAAGGTCAGTTGGCGCGGCCAAAACAGTTTGCCCGTGTAGAACCACAGCGCCCGCCCGGCGACGAGGCAACGCTCGATAAACGATAATTTCCATTCCGCTCCGCTGGCTCCCACCACGTGCCTCTCCATCCATCTCGTCATGAACCCCGAGGCAATCCCCAGAACAAACCACGGGGCCAGCGTCAGGCCGTCCCACTTCTCCAGCCGCCCCCTTTTCCACCAGACCAGCAGCACCAGCACCGCCGGTAACGAACAGGTCACTGATTTGCTCAACAGCGCGCATATGAATAACCCCGAGGCCAGCCAATAAAATCGCCAGTCCGGTGCACGCATCGTCTCTTTAGCCGTTAACGGTCGAAATCGGAGCCAGGCCAGTGCCGCCGAGAGGTAAAATAATCCCGAAAGCGTGTTCTTGCGTTCGGTGATCCACGCCACGGATTCCACGTTCACCGGGTGAAGCGCGAAGATGGCCGCGGCCCACCACGCACCCGGAATGTCCAACTGCCGCAGCACACGCCACAACAGCACCGCGTTCAGGGCGTGCAGGATGATGTTAACAAGGTGATACCCAAATGGCGGCGATCCACAGAGATGGTATTCTGCCCAGAAGCTCGTAAAGACCAACGGGTAATACTGGACGGTGGCGCTGGGTTTGAGCCAGATCGCCTGCAAGCCGGCCAGGGATCGAAGCATCGGGTTCTCCGTCACGTAGAAATCGTCGTCCCAGATGAAGCCGCCACGTAGTGCTGGAAAGTATGCCACGAACGTAACGATGGCCAAGGTCAGAGCCAACAGCCAAGGCCGTTGCACGAAAGAAGCGTATGGGGAGGGGGTGGGAGCCGACACTCCCAGCCGTTCACGGAGAGTGTCGTCGATGGGTTGTTGTCCTGCCATCGGGCCAATCATATGGTTTAACACCTGACGAGACAAGGCTCGCCACTCGCATGCGGGCGACGCCTATCGCAGGTGGCGCCTTTTGCTCACGCTGTTAAGAAAGCCGTCACACGGGGATTTATTGACGGCTGTCCATCGAGCCGATGCGAGGATCCCGCAATCGCTGTCTTGCGACACGCACCGTTCTCTATAATCAGATCTAAAGGCCTTATAACCAGAATGTTATAAAAAAGTTGTATTTCAGCGGTCCGTCCTTATTCACAAAACCTACGTGGCTCGCCCAATCACAGGCTTTCCTATGGCATTCGCTCTGCTAAACTTTTGCCGTACAATTCCGTCTGGGTCGGGGCGGGTGAGTGGCGATGGCTCGTGGGTTATGAAATTCCTTAACTACAGTGGCGGCACGTTCTTCGACGAAGTGTTCGGTGAGAATGACGCGCCCCGCGCGGCGGCCAAAACACTGGTCAACATCATCCAATCTCTGCCGGACGGCGAATTGATGCGGCGCCAACAGTCCGCCGAGCGTGCGCTGCTGCAAATGGGTATCACCTTCAATGTGTACGGTGACAACGCTGGCACCGAGAAGATTTTTCCGTTCGATCTTGTGCCACGGATTGTATCGGCGGCGGAGTGGAACCGGATCGACCGCGGGCTAAAACAACGGATCACCGCCCTCAACCTTTTCATCAACGACATCTACCACGACCAGCACATCATCAAAGACAAGGTCATCCCTGCCGAGATCATCCGCTCGGCCACGAGTTTTCGCAAAGAATGCGTCGGACTCAACCCGCCCTTGGGAATCTGGTGCCATATTTGCGGTACGGATTTGGTGCGGCATCGCGACGGTCAGATTTACGTGCTCGAAGATAACCTGCGCTGTCCCTCGGGCGTATCATACGTGCTGCAGAATCGACTGGTGATGAAACGCACCTTCCCGCATGTGTTCGAGGCCTCGCGGATTCGGCCCGTGGGCGAGTACCCAAGCCGACTGCGGGACATGCTGGAGAGCCTCGCCCCCACGGGTGTGGAGACGCCGCGCGTGGTGGTATTGACTCCCGGCATCTATAACTCCGCCTACTTTGAGCATTCATTCCTCGCGCAACAGATGGGAGTGGAATTGGTCGAAGGCCGCGACCTCGTCGTGTCCGATGGGTTTGTCTGGATGCGGACTACCAAAGGGTTCGAACGCGTGGACGTGATTTACCGTCGCATCGATGACGATTTTCTTGACCCCAACGCCTTCCGTCCGGATTCCGTCCTCGGCGTGGCCGGTTTGATGGAGGTTTACAAGGCCGGGAATGTCGGGCTGGCGAATGCCCCCGGCACCGGCGTGGCCGATGATAAGGTCGTGTACGCGTACGTGCCCAAGATCGTGAAGTATTATCTCGACCAGGACATCATCATTTCCAACGTGCCCACGTATGTGTGCGCGGACCCGCAGGACCTGAAGTACGTTCTCGAGCACATCGATGAGCTTGTGGTCAAGGCAGCGAACGAATCCGGCGGCTACGGCATGCTGGTCGGCCCGCACTCCACCAAGGAATTGCGCGATGAGTTCGCCAAGCGCGTCCAGGCCAATCCCCGCAACTATATTGCCCAGCCGACCCTTTCGCTTTCGCAGGTGCCCACGATTGTGGACGGCCATTTCGAAGGCCGCCATGTGGATTTGCGGCCCTACATTTTATACAGCCGGGATATCTTCGTGTTGCCCGGCGGTCTGACGCGGGTGGCCCTGAAGAAAGGTTCCCTGGTTGTGAATTCATCACAAGGTGGCGGCAGCAAGGATACCTGGGTGCTGACCGATGACCCCGAGGCCGCGCACGAAAGCGCTGTCACCGAAGAACCCGCCGTCACCATCGGAGCCGCGCAATCCTGATGCTAAGCCGCGTGGCCGATTCGATTTATTGGATGAGCCGCTATATCGAGCGGGCCGAGAACGTGGCCCGGTTCATCGACGTTAATCTCAATCTCATGCTCGATTTGCCGGCGGGTTCCGCCCAACAATGGTGGCCGTTGGTAGATACCACGGGCGATCACGAGGAATTCACGCGCCGTTACGGCGCCGCCACCCAGCAAAGCGTCATGCAGTTTCTCACGTTCGACGCCGACAATCCCAATTCGATTCTCTCCTGTCTGCGCGGCGCCCGCGAGAACGCCCGGTCGGTGCGCGAAATCATCTCGTCGGAGATGTGGGAACAACTTAACAAGTTCTACCTCATGGTCACCTCGGCGGTGGCGAACCCGGAGGTCATGGAGGATCCGCACGAATTCTTCAATGGCGTGAGGATGTCCAGTCACCTGTTCGCGGGCGTCGCCGAAGCCACCATGACACACGGCGAAGCCTGGCACTTCAGCCGATTGGGCCGCATGCTGGAACGCGCCGACAAAACCTCGCGAATCCTCGACGTAAAATACTTCATCCTGCTGCCGACCATCGCGGACGTGGGCACGACCGTCGACGATTTGCAGTGGGCCGCCGTGTTGCGCTCGGCCAGTGCGTTTGAAATGTACCGCAAAACCCACGGTCGCATCGGGCCGCGTCGTGTCGTGGAGTTTCTATTGCTCAATGCTGAGTTCCCGCGCGCCATTCACCACTGCCTGATTGCCAGCCGCGAATCCGTCCATGCCATCTCGGGCACCCCCGCCGGGTTGTTTCGGAACCCGGCCGAGCACCTGCTGGCGCAACTCTGCGCCGAACTGGCGTATGCGCAGATCGACGACATCGTTGGATCCGGCTTGCATGAATACCTCGACGGGCTCCAAACCAACATGAACCTGGTGGGCGCGCGTGTCGCCGAAACGTTCTTCGCGGCGCGCATGGCTGCCCCTGTGGCCAGGAAACGGAAGGAGATCCACTCGTAAACAGGCGTGAACACGCCGTTCACAACGGGTAATTCATCATGGCACTCCACGTTGCACTGAATCATAAGACCCACTACCGGTATGACCGGTTGGTGTCGCTCGCGCCCCATGTCGTCCGACTGCGACCGGCCCCGCACTGTCGCACACCGATCCTGAGCTATTCGCTTCGCGTCACGCCCCGGAAGCATTTCATCAACTGGCAACAGGACCCGCATGGCAACTATCTCGCGCGCCTCGTCTTCCCCGAACCCGCGCGCGAATTGTCCGTGGAAGTCGATCTGGTCGCCGAAATGTCCGTCATCAATCCATTCGATTTCTTCCTCGAAGCCTCGGCGGAGCAATCGCCGTTTACCTACGATCCATTGCTGCGCAGGGATCTTGGGCCGTTTCTTCAGGCGTCGCCCGCCGGGCCCCGGCTACGCGAGTTTCTCGACACCATCAAGCGTGAACCGGTCCGAACGATAGACTTTCTGGTCGGCGTCAACCATCGGCTACAGCAGCACATCCAGTACGTCATCCGTATGGAGCCGGGTGTACAGACGGCGGAGGAAACGCTGGAGTCGAGCCGTGGTTCGTGCCGGGACACGGGCTGGTTGCTTGTGCAAATCCTGCGCCATCTCGGGCTGGCAGCGCGGTTCGTTTCCGGCTACCTCATCCAACTAGTGCCCGATGTAAAGGCGCTGGACGGCCCCGCAGGACCGACGGCCGACTTCACTGATCTGCATGCATGGGCCGAAGTCTATCTACCCGGCGCCGGCTGGGTGGGGCTTGATCCGACCTCGGGACTGCTGGCGGGTGAAGGTCACATTCCCTTGGCGTGCGCGCCCGACCCATTCACCGCCGCGCCGGTGTCCGGCGCGCTGGACAAATGCGAAGTCGAGTTCTCCCACGCGATGAGCGTCCAACGCATGCTCGAATCGCCGCGCGTGACCAAGCCTTACACCGAGGAACAATGGCGCGAAATCGAATCACTCGGACATCGCACTGACACGGATCTGGACAAGGCCGACGTGCGCCTGACGATGGGCGGCGAGCCGACATTCGTCTCCATTGACGACATGGACGGCGCCGAATGGAACATTACCGCCCTTGGGACAAGAAAACGCGAATTGGCCGGTACGCTCATTAAGCGGTTGCGGGCACAATTTGGCCAGGGCGGCCTGCTGCATTACGGACAGGGTAAATGGTACCCAGGCGAATCGTTACCGCGCTGGGCGTTGGGCTGTTACTGGCGGCGCGATGGCGTGCCGATTTGGAAGAATGACTCGCTCATCTGCGATGAGACGGTTGATTATGGCCACGGTGACGCCGACGCGCAGCGGTTCATCAACTTGCTGGCGCAACTGCTCGGGGTCGAGGCAAAGTTCGTTATCCCGGCGTACGAAGACGTGTGGCACTACCTGTGGAAAGAACGCCGACTGCCGACGAACGTCGACCCGTTGAAGTCCCGACTCGAAGACGAGGAGGAACGCGCGCGGTTGGCCCGCATCTTCGAGCAGGGTCTCGACAAGATTGTTGGCTATGTCCTGCCGCTACAGCGGCGGTATAAATCAAACCCCGGCGCTTATTGGGCGAGCGGGCCATGGTTTTTCCGCACGGGACATATGTTCCTGCTGCCCGGAGATTCACCAATTGGTTATCGCTTGCCGCTGGACTCGTTGCCCTGGGTCGCGCCTGAAGAGTATCCGCATTTGTATGAAGCTGACCCGAGCGTGACGCGACCGCCGCTGCCCGAGCGCGCCCCACGCAGGCAGATGCAACAACAACTGTCCGCCAAGGCTCAAACGACGGAGCGCCGCGAACTTGCACAACAGAAGTTGGATGAGGAGCCGGGCTCGACGGCGCGCATCCAGCGGGGCGAATCCGCGCCCTGCCTGATTCGCACCGGGTTGTGCGTCGAACCGCGGCACGGACGGCTGCATGTGTTCATGCCACCGGCCCGGTTCCTGGATGATTATCTCGACCTCGTGGCCAACATCGAGGACACGGCGGCGGAGTTGAAGCTGCCTGTCGTCCTCGAAGGTGAAAAGCCGCCGAAAGATTCGCGGTTAAACCACATCAACATCACGCCCGACCCCGGGGTGATCGAGGTTAACCTTCATCCCGCGCAGAATTGGGATGAATTGGTCAAACACACCACTGTGCTTTACGAGGAAGCCCGCCAGTCGCGGCTGGGCACGGAGAAATTCATGCTCGATGGACGGCATGTCGGCACTGGCGGCGGCAACCATATCGTTCTCGGGGGACGGACGCCGGCTGACAGCCCGCTGCTTCGCCGTCCCGACTTGCTGCGGAGCATGGTGGGCTACTGGCAGAATCATCCGTCGTTGTCCTTCCTGTTCTCGGGGTTGTTCATCGGGCCGACCAGCCAGCATCCGCGCGTGGACGAGGCCCGCAATGATTCGCTGTACGAGCTGGAGATCGCGTTCCGGCAAATCCCCGACCGCGGCGGTTGCCTGCCGTGGGTGGTCGACCGCGCATTTCGCAACCTGTTGATCGATGTGACCGGCAATACGCATCGTGCCGAATTTTGCATCGACAAACTTTTCCCGCCCGAATCCAGTGGCGCGCGTCTGGGATTGCTGGAGTTGCGCTCCTTCGAAATGCCGCCGCACGCGCGGATGAGCCTGACGCAGCAACTGCTGTTGCGCGCGCTGCTCGCGAGATTTTGGAACCAACCGTACCAGCAGCCGCCCGTGCGCTGGGGCACGGAATTGCATGACCGCTTTATGTTGCCGCATTTTGTCGCGCAGGATTTCGATGACGTGCTGGCGGATTTGCGTGCGGCGGGTTATCCGCTGAAACCGGAGTGGTTCGCGCCGCACCACGAGTTCCGTTTCCCGCAACACGGCACCGTCGCCCAACGCGGCCTTGTCCTGGAATTGCGCCACGCGCTCGAGCCGTGGCATGTGATGGGTGAAGAACCGGGCCCGGGAGGCGCGGTGCGGTTCGTTGATTCGTCGGTCGAGCGGTTGCAGGTGAAGGTCAATGGCATGACGGACACGCGCCACTTCATCGCCTGCAACGGTCGACGTGTCCCGTTGCATCCCACGGGCACGGCGGGCGAATTCGTCGCCGGCGTGCGCTATCGCGCATGGCAACCTCCGAGCTGCCTGCACCCGATGATTCCCTCGCATGCGCCGCTGGTGTTCGATATCGTGGATGCGTGGAACGGACGATCCGCGGGAGGCTGCACCTATCACGTAGCGCATCCGGGGGGCCGTAGCTACGAAACGTTTCCTGTCAACGCCTACGAGGCCGAGAGCCGCCGCCGCGCTCGCTTCTTCGATTTTGGTCATACCCCGGGTCCGATGACCGTTCCCCGCGAGGAACGGACCGCCGATTTTCCGTTCACCCTTGACCTGCGCCGCCAATGATTGATTCGCCACGAGTGATACCGTAGTTTGAGACCGATGAAACATTCCCCCGAAACAAGCCGCGCCACGGAGCCCTGGCACTTGTTCGACCGCTACCGGTTGGTGGACGGGGTGTATGACGAAATGGGATCGGCGTCTGGCGCGTTGCGGGCGCATTGCGAGATGTTTGCCAACTCGCTGGAATCGCTCGGGCGCGACGAGTTGGCGGCACGCTGGGAGCGCGCGCGCCGCAGCATCCGCGACAATGGCGTGACCTACAACGTCTACCGCGACCCGCAAGGCATGGATCGCCCGTGGGAATTGGACATGATCCCGCTGCTACTTGCGCCCTCCGAGTGGAACCACATGGAGGCAGCGTTGGTACAGCGTGCGCGGTTGTTGAATTTGATTCTCGCCGATGTATACGGCCCGCAACGACTGATTCGGGAAGGATTGTTGCCGCCATCGTTACTGTTCGCCAATCCGGGATTCCTGCGGCCCTGCCACGGCATCCGCGTGGCTGCCGATATTCATCTGCACCTGCACGGAGTGGACATGGCGCGGTCGGCAGACGGCCAGTGGTGGGCGTTGGCAGACCGGACGCAGTCCCCATCCGGCACTGGCTACGCGCTCGAAAATCGCATCGTGCTGCGACGCAGTTTGCCGGAAGCGTTTCGCGAGTGTCAGGTGCAGCGGTTGGCATCATTTTTCCGTGTGGAACGCGAGACGTTGACCAGTCTCGCACCGTCGGGCAGCGACCATCCGACGATTGTTCTGCTGACGCCGGGGCCTTACAACGAGACGTATTTCGAGCATGCTTATCTGGCGCGCTACCTTGGGCTCCCGCTTGTCGAGGGCGGCGACCTCACCGTGCGCGACCGGCATGTGTTCATCAAAACGCTGGAAGGTCTGCAACCCGTGCACGTGATTCTCCGTCGGTTGGACGACAGCTACTGCGATCCGCTGGAGCTGCGCGCCGATTCCTTTCTGGGCGTGGCGGGTCTGGTGGAGGCGGCGCGTGCGGGTAACGTGACGATCGCCAACGCGCTGGGAACGGGCGTGATCGAGACCCCGGCCATCCTCGCGTTTCTGCCGGGCCTTTGCCGTCACCTGCTGGGCGAAGATTTGAAGCTGCCATCGGTCGCCACGTGGTGGTGCGGTCAGCCGAAAGAATTGCAGTACGTTCTCGATCATTTGGGCGAACTGGTCATCAAACGCGCGTTCCCCCGGGACGTGCGCGAGCCGCGGTTTGGTGAACAACTGAGCGATTCGGAGAAAGCTGCTCTGGCTGACGAGATCCGGGCTCGTCCGCACGAGTTCGTAGGCCAGGAACGAATCGCGTTGTCCACCGCCCCCGTGTGGATTGAGAACAAACTCGAACCCCGGTCGTTGGTCGTGCGCGCTTACGCGACAGCCACGCGCGATTCGTACACGGTGATGCCGGGCGGGCTGACCCGCGTGGCCATCGCTCCGAATTCGACTATCGTCTCCATGCAAAGCGGTGGCGGCAGTAAGGATACGTGGGTGCTGTCTGACGGGCCGGTCAGCCCGGTGACCTTGCTGGCGCCGCCCGGGCATCCCGTGACCCTGGAACGCACGCCGATCGATCTGCCAAGCCGGGTCGCGGACAATTTGTTCTGGCTCGGTCGGTACGCCGAACGGTCGGAAAGCCTGGTGCGGCTGTTGCGCAGCGTCGTGGCCCGGCTGACCGATGAATCCGGCGCGGCGGACACGCCCGAGTTGGCGTCGCTGCTCCAGACGCTGGTAACTCTGGAGTTGCTGCCACGCAAGTTCGGCGAGCGCGTGCCCCTGGCCGAGCTGGAGCAGGAGATACTGGCCACGATCTTCAAGCAGCGCCGTCGGGGCAGCCTGCGCCAGACGTTGAATCAACTCCGTCGGTTCGCCTCCATTGCGCGCGACCGATTGTCCATCGACACGTGGCGCATCCTGAACCAGCTGCACCACGGTGTGCGGACCCCCAGCGCGCCGGTACAGCTGGACGCGGCGCTGGCGTTGTTGAACCGCACGATCCTCGATCTGGCGGCGTTCAGCGGAATGGAAATGGAAAACATGACCCGCGGCAACGGGTGGCGGTTCCTCGATATCGGGAGGCGATTGGAAAGGTCGATCAACCTCGTGAACCTGGTGCGCGCCGCACTGCCGGTCACCGGCGCGAGCGACGCCGTCTTGGAACCGCTGCTGGAGATCGCCGACAGTTCCATGACGTATCGCCGTCGCTACTACGCCCAGGCCCAGCTCGCCCCGACATTGGACCTGTTGCTGGCTGACGACAGCAATCCGCGCTCGCTGGCGTTTCAGTTGAACGCGCTCACCGACCATGTCGACCACTTGCCTCGCCCCCAGCGTGCGCCCGTGCCGACGCGCGAGCAAGTCGTGATCACCTGCCTGATTGCCACGTTGCGCGAGGCCGACTTCAAGAGTTTCTGCGAAGCCCGCGATGGCGGCGTGCCGACGCCCTTGGATGATTTGCTGTGCGGGTTCGTGAAGGAACTGCAATCGTTGTCGGACACCATCGCCCGGTATTATTTCAGTCATGCCGGGCCCCAGGTGAGTTGAGGAGAGATTACGTGCGCTATACCATCACCCACACGACCACGTACCACTACAGTGACGAAGTGTCCGTGTCCCACCATCTCGCGCGGCTGCGGCCCCGCCAATTGCCGGGCCAACGCTGTCCGCAGTTTGAGCAAACGATCGACCCGGCGCCGGCGGATCAAGGCGAACACGACGATTATTTTGGAAACCCAGTGACGTTTTTTGCGATTCGTGCGCCCCACAAGCAGTTGGAGGTGCGCACTCGCAGTGAAGTGGAACTTTCGCCTGCCGATCCATTGCCGGCCGCCAGGACGCCGCCGTGGGAACAAGTCCGCGACGGTTTTGATGGCAAGCTCGGGACGGACGCGCTCGCGGCGTATGAGTTTGTCTTCGATTCCTCGCTCATCAAAACCTGCGCTGAATTTGCCGGCTACGCGCTCGAATCGTTTCCGGCGCAGCGCCCGCTGATGGAGGGAGTGGTAGATTTGACACGGCGCATTTATCAGGATTTTACGTTCGACGCCAAAGCCACGAGTGTGGCGACTCCCCTTAAAGATGTGTTTGAGTCGCGCCGGGGTGTCTGTCAGGACTTCGCGCAATTCCAAATCGCCTGCCTGCGGTCGCTCGGGTTGCCGGCGCGATACGTGAGCGGCTATCTTGAAACCAATCCGCCACCGGATCGACCCCGTCTCGCCGGCGCGGACGCCTCGCACGCGTGGGTGTCGGTATACAGTCCGGGCGCGGGCTGGATCGATATCGATCCCACGAACAATTTGGCGCCGGCCAACCGGCACATCACGCTGGCGTGGGGACGCGATTATAGCGACGTCAGTCCGATTCACGGCGTCATCCTCGGGGGCGGGGAACACACGCTGAAGGTGGCGGTCGACATGGTTGCCGTAGGAGATCACCAATGAACCTCGAGAAAAGCGTGGGACTTAACAAGGCGTCCATTGATTTCTGGGACAAGAAGACCACGTTGTACATCAACCTGAAGCTGGCGTTGATGGGGTGCCCGACGGTGGCCGCGAACACCGACCCCGAATTTGAAGATTTGACGGACACGCTGTTGCTCCATCAACGTGAGACCGACCGTTTGTTGGCCGGCCATCTGTGCCCGGCGGACCGACGGATCCAGGATTTCCTGGACGCGTATCTTCGAGACGCGGGATCGCCAATCAAACTGCCGTCGCGTTCGTTTGTGCTCGACCGCCATGGTCTGGCGCGGACGCTGTCGCTGCCGCCCGACCGCGACGAGTTTGTTTCGGACTGCGTCCAATCCTATCGCGTCAAACAAGGCGTCCTGCACAATCCCCGGAGTGATCGAAGAACTTCGCAGGGTTTTTTTCATGTTGCGGAAGGCGGGTTGCCCATCCCCGACGACAAGTGTGCCGTGCCCAAGACCGCGTTCGCCCACCTGTTGCGCCTGGCGCTGTCGCCTCCGCAGAAGATGCTGCGGCTGCCCTTCACCAGTTCCCAGGCGGAACAAGCGGAATGTTTCGTCACGTTGCTGATTCGACCCATCGTATCCCCGTCGGTCGCCGGGTTTCTCGAGGAGAAAACGATGGAAATCCGGTTCTTCGCTCCCGGCAATCTGGTCAGCAACCTCGATTTCGTGGAGAGCATTTTCGGTAACGCGGGCGACCCGTTCCTGCCGGAAAACGATTCGGCCCTCGATGCGGATCATTGGACCGGACACACGGGCTGCGTCATCCTCGCCCCGCACTTGGTGAATGCCACCAAGAAGGACGTCGGGCTTCCTCATTGGGACGCAGCTACCGAGCGGCAGCGGCGCGACGGCATGTGTTGGCGGTCCGCCGATGAATTGTACAACGACGGCGCGCCCTTTAAGTTGACCTGCCGCGACGCGCGTGGCGTGATGGTCACCGTCGTTTCCGACAACTATTTCGGCTACTGCAAGAAAGAGGTGAAGACGCAAATCAGTTATTCCGCCAACCTCTACGGGCTCTGCGAGGAGGAACACGCCGGTGGGTGCCTCGTCTACACCAGTTACGACCTGGGCGAGGAGTTCAGCGGCCACCTGCATGTGCCGCGACTCGACCACAGTTTCGCGCAAATGGCCTCGATGTTCGGCGACGTGATGGACGTGAAGCCCGAGGGCTACGCGGTCGATAAACGTTTTCCCGACATCATCTATGTCTCCGAAGACGTGCTGTTCGACCTGCACAAACAAACCGTGAGCTGGACGCACGACGGCCGGCCACAACGGCTGAAGCTGCTGCACGGGAAGACCTACGTTCGACCGTCGGGCTACAAGGTCTATTTGGAAAAACCGCCCGGCGGACGTTCCTGGCGGCTGATCGGGACGGTCGCCGAGCCGACGTTCTGCCACAAACCCTGCACGGTGTCGGGTGGCGGCAAGTCCGAGATCTCCAAATCCATTTCCGACGCCATCCTTCAGGGACCGGTGTTCGTGGCCGATTTCAAACGGGAATTCGATCTCGTCAACAAGATCATCAAACGCAATTACTCGGACCGGTTCCGCGATGCGTCGGCCCAGGGCAAGGACAGCCGCCCGATCCTCAGCGCGGAACGCTCGTTGGGGTCGGTGATCAAACTGCTGACACCGTCCGGGGAGTTCACCGCCGAATACAACGCCTGGCTGGCATCGATTCCGCAGTACGTCAAGGAACTGGTGTTCGTGATCAAGCGCTACTACAAGCCCGATATGGGCGACAACTGGCCCGAACATTTCAGCGTGGACATCATCAACGGCACCCCCGGCAACGAGTTGAAATTCGAGAACCGCAAACTGGTGGCCAATTACCTGCGTGTCGGTTACGACACGGATGGTTCGTGGCGCACGTTTGGGTTGCGCAAGGATTTTCACCCCGCCGCCAAGCTGTCCATGGAGGACGATATCACCGCCTCGGTCATCGTGCCGGCCGACCGGTTGATGAAGCTCAATCCGCACTACCAAAACCCATCGGTCAAGTTCACCTCGAACTGTGAGTATCGTCTGTTTCAGCGGCCCGATGACGCCATTCATCGCGGGTACGACAAACAGACGGAACGGGACTTCACCAAACCCGGCAATTTCTTCTCGAACTACGAGCCGCTCACGGTCGCGCAAGCCCGGGAATTGATCGACGATTCCATCGGGTTCGACAAGTACACGATGCTGATGCAGCGAATGATCCGCAAATTCGCCGAGGAAGGCCAACCACAGTACGTGGTCTCGTCGGCGCACCCGCGGCTGGTCGACGGCAAACCGTCCAAGAATCCGCGCTACCTCCAGACCCGGCCCGACCTCGTCAACCCGCAGGAGGGCTATCTGGCCGAAACGGCCACGCGCTTGTATCGCCGGATTCCGTTCGGGCAGCCGGTGTACACGCCGGTCAACGCCGTCATCCCCGGTCGGCGCAACAATCCGCCCGAGCCGGCGTCGCAGATTCGTTCGCTGGCGGTGTACAACCCAATCCATTATATGGAGCTGCCCGAGTTGTTTATGGAATTCATTTGCAGCATGACGGGCAAATCGCCATCGACCACGGGGGCTGGTTCGGAAGGTGCCCTGACCAAGGGGCCGTTCAACGCGCTGTCGCCGGTCATCGACCTCAACAACGCGCTCGTGTCGTACCTGTTGACGGGCTACCAGGTCTTCATCACGGCGGCGGGCTATGTCGGCCCGTACGCCCGGGTCGATCACGACATCAGCCTGTTGGCGCCCGAAGTCTGGTGTCGCATGAGCATCGAAGAGCGCGACCCGGAGTTTCTGATTCGCAACGGTTTCCTGGAGAAATGCCGCGACTTCCCGTACAACGAGGAGACGGTGTTGGCCAGCCGTCTCGGGTATCGCATCACGAAGAAGTTCGTGCTCTCGTTCTTCGGCCGTGTCTTCAGTCATCCCGATGCCCTGTTCACCGAAAAAATGCTTCGCCCCGAGATACAGGATTACGACATTTTTGCCGACGGGATGGACAACATCATCGAGACCCAGCGACGCGTCGCCCAGACCTATTTTGACGACGGCAGTATTGAAGCCGCTTGCCCGCCACTGCGCGCGCTGCTCCACATCATGGTTCACAATGAATTTGAAGGCAAAGACCTAAACCATCCCGAGATTCGAGCTCTGTTTACGCGGGAGAACATGCTTGCCAGCGACTGGTATGCCGCGCGTCTTGCCGCCAAGCAGACCGCCGAGGCCGGCTTGTGGCAACGGCATATCCATAGCCTGGAACAGTTCCTGGCCAAGTCGAATTACGCCGATGAAGCAGGCCGTCTGGGAATTGCCGACCGCCTCAAGCAAGCGCGGCAACGGCTGGCGTGGATCGAGTCCTCCGACTTCATGAAATTCCTCAACGGCACCATCGGCATCCACCCGATTCAGCCGACCAAGTAGCGGGTAGGGGATTGGTGCCGCAAACCGAGCGTCGTGGACCGGGACCGAACCCAAATTCTGCCCTGAAAACGCCACTTTTGCTCCTATCAGCTCACTTTACCCCCCTTGAATTTGGGTTCGCTTCGTCGACCGAACCCATCTTGCATTTTGCCTAACCTGCACATGCCTAAATACATCCGCATTTTTAACTTGGGTTCGCTTTAGAAAAAAGCACTTTTATAGAAGTCTCATGCCAACCGTAGTCGCACGCTAGTGTAATGGCGGCCGCCACTGGTCGCGGTCTTTCAAACCGTTCTTCCTATGTCAAACAACCGTGCCCAGTATACCCGCCCCGACACACCGCGTCCAGCAATAATATCAATTTCCGATAGCAGAGTCCAACGACACGCCGCCCGCTTTCCCCCCGCGGCAAGCGCAGCTCCAACAAGAATGTGCGAAGGAGAATCCCCGCAGAGAACGCGAATTACGGCGCCCAGCGCACGCGGTAATACCGCGATCGGGAATGCGTGGTTGCGCCAGTGTCGACGTAGTTGGTGACGGAACCGGCGGTAACGGTATTGGTCACCACGAAGATGTCGGTGAAGGCATTGGTGCTGTAGCTACCGTCCGCCGTACCCGACGCGGCCTGCAACGCATTGGTTTGACCCGGGCCCAGTATCCACGAGATATTCAGGTCGTTTCCTTGCCGAACCAGCGATGTGATCCGGGGCGCATTCGGCCCGAGAATAAACTTGCCGACAACCAGCGTGCCGCCAACATGAATCAACTGGCCGCAACTGTTCGTCATCACCAGTTTGTCCACCTGCACCACGCCGTTGCTGATGAGCAATTCTCCGTTCTGGATGTCGATAAACCCTGAGCCCGTCACGTTGGTCACGGTCAACTGCCCGCCGCCCATGACAACGTAGCCGATGCCGTAAGATTGGTTGGTGCAAATCCCGAGTGTGATTCCGTCCGACACCGTCACCGAGCCGCCACTTATCGTGAGGATTCCACCGTCGCCGTAAGGCAACGTGCCCAACTCGATGGTTTTCGCCGCAAATTGGCCGTTAGAAACCGCGACAAACGCAGGGCCAATCGTGATACCCATCGGGCCAGCCGTCGGGACGGCTGGCGGGTCGTTTACGCTTACGGTGCCATTGGTTACGATTAACTGGCCGCCGGACAAAAGAATGCGATCCCCGGCATTGTAGTTGTGACCACTTCCCAATATCACATCGGAATTCACCTGCACGGTGCCACCGCTGATCGACACGAACCCACTCTCGTAGGAGCCTGCGCTCGCAATAAACAGATTACGTGTCACGAATAGGCCGTCCGAAATCCCTATTGAGCCGCCATCATGATCGAAGTATCCGATGGTCGTGTCGGCGTTGGTAACAAGCAGCAAGCCTCCGCTCATCGACACATTCCCGAAAGACATAGCGCCGCCCAAGTTCAATGCGCCGATCAAGGTAACCGTGCCATCATTGATGCTTAACGCGCCATTGCTGCGATAACCGCAGGCCGCCCAGACATCGCCGGCCAGAAGAGTGGCATTCGATACGGTAAGATTTCCCGCGCAGTAGGATCCGGTAGCCAGGCAAATAGGACCGTTTGTTACGGTGAGCATCCCTCCATTGGCGACGAGAAACGACGCTTGTGAGTAATAACCGACGGCGGAGATCGCCAAACCTTCGCTCAGATTCATGGTGCCGCCGACAAGTTCGGTCGAAGCACTGGTGCCGTGTGCGGAGTTGTTTCCAATCACGACATCGCGGGCTTGGACAATCGCGTTGGAAATACTCAAATCTCCAAAAAGAGAGCTGTCTTGTGCTGCCACACGCAGCGTGCAGCTCGTCGCGATCAATGACGCACTGTCACTGATACCCATAAGACCGTCATCTTCGATTGGGTCACCCGAAATCTCGTCGACGACGAGCGTGGAATTGCTGACCAATACGATGCCGATGCCGGATGGTGCAAGACCGATCGTCAGTCCGTTAAGGATGTGCAGCGCCGTCGTGCCAATGTTGCTGAGGCAGAGCGTATTGGTGGCGCCGGCAGGCGCGGAAACAGTCAGGTTGCTGATGGTCAGCGTGTCCGCAAAGCTCGAAGCAGTAATCGAGTCAATCGTGACCGTCTTGGAGACATCATTCGTGATAAAAATCCCAGACTGGTCAATCGATGGAGGCTCTGCGAGGGACCACAGGCGAGACTCGTCCCAGAAGCCGTTCGTGGAACTGATATAGGAGTTATCTTGCGCCCGCGACAGCGTGCCGGTTGCCACGTATGCCGCGAGAACGAATGTCATCCAGACGCTTCGACTCATAGGGCTCAAGTCGCCCGCCTCTCCTGAAGGCAGTAGAACACAAAGCTGCTCGGGTGTCGAATCTATTCAAGCTCTGGATGCTGCCGCCGCTTTCCTTGATTGTATTTCGCGGGCAATCACGGTATCGCTTGGAGTCGGAACGGGAGGGATTACCCCATGCACAAGAGGTGGATGAACTCGATTCAGGCGTTCGTTTTGTTGGCGGCATTGTCCGGCGGAATTGTCCGCGCGCAAGACACGACGAATATCGAATACGGCACCGCGGGCGGCCAAAGCCTGTTGCTTGACGCGCATGTGCCCGATGGACCGGGGCCGTTTCCCATGGTCCTGATCGTGCACGGTGGCGGCTGGAGTAGAGGTGACGCGCGGACGGTTATCCCGGCCTTCTTCGAGCCGTTGGCCAGGACCGATTACACCTGGTTCTCCATCAATTACCGGCTCGCGCCGACGAATCATTGGCCCGCGTGTTTTGAGGACATGCAAACCGCCATCCGTTGGGTGAAAGCTCACGCGAAAGAGTACAAGGGTGACCCGCATCGTCTGGCCTTGATGGGATATTCCGCGGGTGGGGAACTCGTGTGCCTGGCCGCGGTGTTGGCGAAGAAAGACACCCGGGTGCAAGCCGTGGTCGGAATCTCGCCGCCCACCGACCTGGTGCGCGACATCGATCGACGTGGCGGCCTCACTTCATCGCTGAAAGCCTTGTTTGGCCACGAAACGGTGGACGACCAGACCCGTCCGCTCATGAAAGAAATGTCGCCAATCTATTTCGTCAAGCCGGGTTTGCCGCCGTTCCTGTTGATCTCGGGCGACTTGGACAAATCAGTCCCGTACGACCTGACTGTCAAGTTCCAGGAAAAGTTGAAGGAGAACAACATCCCGTGCGAGTTGGTGACCGTCAAGGGCGCCGGGCACCGAATTGAGGATTGGGACAAATTCGACACGAGCTATAAGGAGAAACTGATGGCCTGGCTCAGTCGGAAGCTGGGGCCGGCGGCTGCGAATCCGCTAGGCGCTTCGGCCGTCGAACCTGATATCACTGTTGCCAGTGACGGGAGCGGGGATTTCAAAACGATTCAGGAGGCGGTCAGTTCCATCCCCCGCGAGAATCACGAGCGAACCATCATTCTTATCAAGGACGGCTTGTATCACGAGAAAGTGCGGATTGATCCGGCCTTCGTCACGCTTCACGGCCAAAGTCGTCAGGGTACCCGGATCGAATTCCCGCAAGGCACCGATGACTTCACCAATCACCCGGATGACATTGGGCGTGCCGTCGTCAACATCAACGGCAGCGATTGCGTGATCGAGAACCTGACCGTCAAGAACACCCATGGCGTCATCGGCCCGCATGCGTTTGCCATTAGCGGCCGTGGTGACCGGACCGTGATCACAGATTCCGATGTGTTGAGCCAGGGCGCTGACACGCTGGCGCTCTGGGGGGACCATAGTGGGTCGTACCAGGCGCGATGTAACTTTCGCGGGTCGGTGGATTTTTTGTGCCCGCGCGGCTGGTGTTACATGACCGATTGCAACATCTATCAGGTCAACCCGGCGGCGCACGCGACCATCTGGCATGACGGCAGCCGGGACAAGGACATGAAGTTCGTCCTGCGCAACTGCAAGTTCGATGGCACGAACAACTGGATTCTGGCCCGTCACCATCACGACGCGCAATTCTTCCTGCTCGACTGCCGTTTCTCGAAAACGATGCAGGACAAGGCACCGTACCGCGTCGTTTACCCAATTGTGGGCGATAAGCCCAGCGAACGAGACGCCAAGAGAAACCAGGACCTGGATGCGAGCAACGTGTGGGGCGAACGCGCCTACTACTATGATTGCCATCGCGACGGTGGCGATTACACCTGGTTTGCGGACAATCTTTCGTCGGCTCCGAATTCGCCCACGCCTGAGCAGGTCACGGCGGCTTGGACGTTCGCGGGAAAATGGGATCCCGAACGCCATTCAGGCCCGACCATCAAGAAAGTCACCTCACAAGATGATCGGATCGAAGTGATGTTTAGCGAGAACGTCACCGCGAAAGGTAAACCACGGCTCGTTCTGAAATCCGGTGCGTTCGCCGATTACACGAGTGGTAGTGGCAGCAATACCCTGTTTTTTTCCGCTTCTACTGGGCCTTCAAACCAGGTGGCGAAGGTTGATCTTCAAGGCGGAGCAATCATCGCCTCGGAGGCAGCCGCCACGGTGCGCATCGCCGACCTCACGATTCCGTGAACCGTCCGGCTAGCTCTTTCAGGCATAATTGTGGTTCAAATGAGCGCTGTGACGTGGTACAAGAGCGGTTCGCGAAGCGTGATGCGCGGCTTCGATTGAAAGAACAGCTACCGATGCGCCGTTTCAGGTTTCTCACGATGACTTCTGATATCTGGACGGCGCGCAATCCGAGGATTTGGGAGAACAAATGAGAACCATTCACGATTCGATGAAGCTGGGACTGAGCCGCGCCTTTTCAATGACCCTATGTCTATTGATCCCATTGGCGGCGCTACTCGCCAGCAACGGTCAGGCGGCTGACGCAAGCGAGCCCGCGAAGACTTTTGACGTCCGGCAGTACGGCGCGAAAGGCGATGGCAAGACACTGGACACGGCAGCCATCCAGAAGGCGCTGGATGAATGCGGGACCGCTGGCGGCGGCATCGTTCGGTTCCCGTCCGGCACGTATCTCAGCAAACCCATCACGCTCCGCACCAAGACGACGGTGCAACTGGATCAGGGCGCGAAATTGCAGGCGACAGGCGACCAGACTGCCTTTCTGAAGTCGGGCACGAATTGGCTCGCGGCCACGGGCGGTGGCGATTTTGTCCCCTTCATCGGTGGCAAGAACCTCGACAACGTCACCATCACCGGCCAGGG